>ERZ1292629.1969-Hain-H43-01um-R1-1969-length-18554-cov-4_pt3 | contig 10626 bp, 22 predicted proteins | sample MGYA00564399_ERZ1292629 | MGnify/ENA primary metagenome ERZ1292629 (study PRJEB36523, sample SAMEA6512636) | groundwater metagenome | collected 2019-01-08 | study: AquaDiva: Metagenomics assemblies of 32 groundwater samples
CAGCGAAGAATCGACGACCGAACGCCGTCCATCGCAGCGTGATGTCTATCGTGCCGTGCTGGACTTCGCCGAGCGGATCGAAGAACGCATGTTGACTGGCGGAGGATTGTTGCTGTGGGGCCGCCCAGGTACCGGCAAGGATCATCTGCTCTGCGCATGCATGTACTGGGCCATTCTGAAACACGGCTGGTGGACTCGTTGGATTGATGGCCTCACGTTGTACCAGCGGGCGCGGGACATGATCGGACAACCGGGCAGCGAGGAGGATTTCCTCAGGCAGTTCACCGACCCAACCATCCTGGCGATTTCTGATCCTGTTCCGCCCAAGGGCGACACTTCACCTTACGCTACCGAGTTAGTGCAGAAAATCTGCGACCGCCGATATCGCGATTGCAAATCGACCTGGGCCACCATGAACGTCGTTGACGGGGCCGACGCGGCGGCTCGCATGGCGTCGAGCATCATTGACCGGATGAAAGACAAGTCGCTTTGTCTGGAGTGCAATTGGCCCAGCTTCCGCAAGGCGCTGTCCTGAATTCTTTAACCCGAGGAGACCTATCATGGCCGCATTCACCAAGCATGATCGCACTTACCTCCAGATAGCCCTGGAGATTGCCGAGAAAGCCGAGCGGCACTCGCTCGACGACGAAGACATGAAAGACGCCGCCTACAACGCCGCGGTGGGTCTGAGGCAAATGCTCGAAACGCCCGTGGAGGAAGCCGATGGCAGGAAGCCGCAAGGTTTTGATTCACCCGATCTCGCTGCGTCGGATTCGCAAGACTGCCGAGGCGGTGGCTCGTGAGGAGTGTGAAGTGTGCAAGGGACGCGAGAACGGCGATTGCGATTCGGCTTGTCGGTATTGGGCAATCACGGCGACGGCGGCGGAGAAAGAAGCGGCGGCCCGGCCGGAGAAACGGACTGTGCTGCATACGAGGTTGTACGAAGGGCCGGAGTATCATGGGGCTGTGGTGGAGGATGTGAGATGACGCAACTCGTTCTTTCCTGCTTCCCGGGGATAGATTTACTCGGCCGCGCGTTCGAAGAGTCCGGCTTCTGCATCGTGCGCGGGCCGGACGTGATCTTCGGCGGCGACATCCGCGGCTGGCACGTCCCGGCCGGTCGATTCGACGGCGTGATCGGCGGCCCGCCGTGCCAGTGTTTTTCGCGGCTTCGCAAACTGCTTCGCGCGACTGGACGTGACACGAAGGCGAAGGACCTTATACCGGAATTTGCTCGCATTGTCGGCGAGACTCATCCGCGATGGTTCCTGATGGAAAACGTGCCCGAGGCGCACCAACCATGCACACCCGGGTACATTCAATCAGAGTTTCTTTTGCGGGATTCGGAGTTGGGAGGAGACACGCGGCGACTGCGCCGTTTCTGGTTTGGCGTGACTGGCTCCAACGCTCCTGTGGTGTTGAGAATTACCGGGAAGCCGCGGAAGTCTCTCCTGCCGATCGAACGCGCGGTGACTCGAAACTGCCGAATACCAGACACCGTTGCCGCCAAGAAAGCGGCGCGCAAGGATGGTGGCATGTTGCCCGGTCAAGGGCGCTATGAGTCGATTCAGGCCGTTTGTGAACTCCAGGGATTGCCGCCGGACTTTTGCAATGGACTAGCGTACACGAAAGAGTCGTTGCGGATCATGCTTGGCAACGGCGTGCCGATGGCGATGGGCCGGGCCCTGGCGAAGGCGGTCCGCGAATACGTAGAGGAAATAACCGCCGAGGCGCGGAGACGCAGAGAGTCTTGACTCCGCGATTCCGCGTCTCGGCGGTGAATTCAACAAAGGAGCGAAGCGTGGCCGAAAAAACTAACATCACTTGGTGCGATTACACGTTCAATTTCGTGCGCGGTTGCGCGGAAGTGTCGCCCGGGTGTGACAACTGCTACGCCCGCGAAATGGCCAAGCGGAATCCCGCGGTGTTCGGAACGTGGGGCTCGGACGGCGTGCGCGTGCCGGCGAGCGAGCGCGCGTGGAAGCAACTCTACGCATGGAATCGCGCGGCGGAGCGGGCCGGCGAACGGCGGCGGGTGTTCTGCGGCTCGCTCTGCGACGTCTTCGAAGATCGGCCGGACTTGGTTTTGCCGCGGGCGCGTTTGGCGCGAGCGGCCGCGGAATGCGACGCGCTCGATTTGATGCTACTCACGAAGCGTCCGCAGAACGCCCGAGGCTTTTGGTGGAGCGCGATGGATGATGCCGGGCTGAAAGTCGGAGATTACCGAACAGCTTGGCCGGCCAACGTGTGGCTCGGGACCACGATCGAGAATCAGGACGTCGCGGCCGATCGGCTGCACCATTTGCTCCGCGTCCCCGCGGCTCGGCGGTTTTTGTCGATCGAGCCGCTCTTGGGCCCGATCAAACTCCGCGACGCGATCCATCACGCCATGAATAACCTCGATTGGTCCGGGACGCGGGTGCAGTCGGTTCCGGAGGCCCGCGACTTCATCCACGAGATCATCATTGGCGGCGAGTCCGGGAAAAACGCGCGGCCGTGCCACCTCGATTGGATTTGGGACTTGCTCGAGCAGGCCGATGTGATGGGCATCCCGGCGTTCGTCAAACAGGATTCGGGCCGCTACCCTGGAATGCAGGGGCGAATTCCCGATGACATTTGGAAGAGCAGAGGGTGCCATAATGCCATACGCTGACCCACAAAAAGCGAGGATTGCGAGTCGTGAAGCGAGAGGAAACGGCGATGGACAAAGCAGAGGCGATGATCGTTAGTGGGCTCGATCAGGATTGGGCGCGGTGCGTGGATGCCTACGATGCGTTGTCGGCAATCGAACGCGGACACGTCGCCGAGTTTTTGCTGGGGCGACGGCGGCACATCCCAACGCAGTTGAGGAAATTTCTTTCTGTCTTGTCGCAGACAGCGTTCGTGGAAGCGGCTAAACGGTGGGCGCGTCGCGCACATGCGAGCGAAGAATCCACCTGATTCAGTTCGGCGGCCGACCTAGCCGCGCGGGCGTACCCGACGAAGAAATCTACATGACCGCGGAGACACGAAGGGGGAGGAGAGATCTCTCCGTGTTCCCCGTGCCTCCGTGGTGAAACCTGACTGCGAGTGAAAGGAAACGCATGGCAACGGATAATCCGGCCGTCGGCGCGAGTGGATTTTTGGTGCTGGTGTGCTACATGGGCGAAGACATCCCATGCGGACTCTTCGGTGACAATGCCGATGCGGTCGAGTTTGCCAAGACAATCCCTTGGTCGCTGGAGGGTGTTGTCGCACCGAACGAACAACCGCACGATGAATGGTCGGCGTCCTTCATGACCGTCGTCGAATTCCGAAAGGGCAAGCGGGTCAACACGGTATGGCTCCGCGACTTCGAGGCGGAATGCGTCTTGTCGCCATCGCAGCGACACTTGATATCGGGCGGCAAGCGAATCGAGCGCGAGGCGCGGGCTGAACGCGAGCGGGAAAGAACGCTGTTCAACGAGGAGGGATGAAAATGGACGTTTCTGAGCAGTTGCAACTCGTTCCAAGGAAGGCTCAAATGCTACGCGGATGGAACCTCCACGAGTCGGCGGACCTAATGGAGTCTCTTGCCGTCGAGGTCGAGAAGCTGCGACGTCCGCAGTGCGTTTGGACTCACGACGAGGACTATGAACAGTACACGACAAGCTGTGGGAGTTCGTGGTCGTTCATCGACGATGGCATAGCCGAGAACGGAGTGAAGTTCTGCCCGCACTGTGGCGGAGAAGTGAAAGAGGACGCAAAAGCGGCAGGAGAAGACGCGGACGATGCCTAAGCACGCACACGGCCCGAGCGGTCGAGTAGAACTGAAACGAAGGGATTTGACAATGCCAGTAAAACCACTACCCAAGGGCCTTGTGACCGGCAAGGGCGTGATTTGCCAGAAGTGCAAAGGTTTCCCGTGCGTATGCGAGGCCAACGCTGGACGGTACAAGGGGCTCGTGACCGGCGTCGGCCCTCAGTTGCCCGGCGACGTCAAGCGGCAGGCTCAGGCGACGAAGCCTGGACGCAAGCGGCACACGCCAGGCAAGATGAACCAAGCCGAGGCGAAGTACGCGGCAATCCTCGAAATCCGTAGGGCGGCAAACGAGATTATCGCCTGGCAATTCGAGGCCGTAACGTTGAAGCTGGCCGCCAAGCCGCCGGGCTCGAAGATGAAAGGCGTCCGTTTCACGCCAGACTTCGTGGTGTGGATGGCCGACAACTCGATTGAGTTCCACGAGGTGAAAGGGTTTTGGGAGGGCGACGCGATCGTCAAATGGAAAGTAGCGATTGAGCGATATCCGATGTTTCGCTTCGTGCTCGTGGAGGAGTAAGCGATGGCTAGAATCACCAACCCCGGCCTATCCAAGCCACGGCCCTACGGCGTCAACCGGCCCTGTACGTCGGCTCCGATCGGCAGCGGACCCGAGGGCCCCGGCTCAGATATCAAAGCGAAGTGGGCCGCGTGCTGTTGTTGGGAGAACACAGAAGCCGCACAGGCGGCAGACAAGGAGCGTGCGTGATGGAATTTGACGACTCGTGTATTGGGCGGATAGCCGCGTTGGAAACACAGGACAGAAAGACATTCACGTGGCTGAGACGTGTGGACGACGTGCTGCACAATCAGGAGACAGCGATCAACGGCATTCTCAAACGTGTCGAAGCGTTGGAGAAGGCGAAGCCGGGAACTCCAGCGTTCGCGAAAGCGGTACTGGACACGTCGTTGCCGACGATATGCGTGAGCGAGTGGATCGCCCGCGCGGAACTAGAGAAGCAAAGTAAGGAGCCGACGGCATGAAAAAGACCACGCGGATCGTGCATTGGACGAGCGGATGGCTGCTTACGAGTTGTGGAATTGACTGCGCTCCCGGTCGTATTCTTGATTTCGTGTGGGAAGCGAAGGATCGCCGCCGCGTGAACTGCGGAAACTGCAAGCGGTCGATAGCCGCGAAACGGAAGAAGGGGAGGCGAGCATGAGTCACGCTGAAAGATGCCCGGTGTGTCAAGGCGTAGGAAAGTTGCCGATCGGGTGGCCCTATGCAACGGTGAACTATGGAATGCAAGCCTGCCACGGCTGCGGCGGGGACGGCTGGGTGACGGTGCAGGACTTCTCACAGTTTCCGTTCAGGCGGTGCATTCCGCAGAAGCAGGAGGCCGAACGATGCCAAGGGGACGCCCACGACGCGGCCAGGCGATAAGCCAGCGTCGATATCCCGAACAGCGTGTGCCAGGCGAACCCGCCTTGACGGCAGAGGCCATCGCCGATATCGAGGCCCTGTGGCGAGAGTGGCACGACATCGACGCGGTGCTGCTTCGGATTCCTACCCGCTGGCATGACCCGGCGAGGGCGCTCATTGGCCCACCATCCACCCATCCGGGCTAGGCGCTATTGACATGCCCCCTAGGGGATCGGGTAGAATACAACCCCGCGCTCTGGCCACCATCGGCTGGGTCACGGGTTTTTTCGTTTGGAGCCGCCCGAAGATGGCTCGGAACGAAAGTAGCCCCGCGTGGTTGTCTCCACCGGGGCCGTGACTCAGTTCTGAATGGGAGAACCAAGTGAAAGCGATTCTAGAACGGTTTTGGGAGAAGGTCAACAAGACGGAAGGCGGTTGCTGGTTGTGGACCGGCGCTATTAGTCGGAACGGATATGGAAACATGGGATGTAAGATCGACGAGAAGCAGCGGTCAGTGCAAGCGCATCGCTTGTCTTGGTTTTTGCACCTCGGAGAAATTCCGACAGGGCTGTGTGTTTGCCATCACTGCGATACACCGTCGTGTGTAAATCCGGATCATTTGTTTTTGGGAACGATGAAAGACAATATGCAGGATGCGCAGCGGAAAGGACGGATGTCTAATAGCTGCGGTCAGCTACGAGGAGAGGCCCATTATCGGTCAAAACTGACCGCAACCAATGTTGTGGAGATCAGGACACGCTATCGTCCAACGATAGTCACCATGCCCATGCTGGCTAGCGAATACGGAGTTTCGCGAAGCACTATCAAAGCAGTTGTTCGACGAGAAAATTGGAAGCACTTACCATAAAGGGAGACTCGACATGGCTACCGCAGAGGCTTCGTTGCCGGACCTGGAAACCGTTCGGCCGCTCATTTTGGAGGGGTTGGAGTTTGTCGGAGAAGTGGCCGCCTTGTTTGGCGCGCCCGATACCTTCGCCAACGTGCTCGCTGGGGCGAAGCAGCTAGTGCAGGGCGCGATGTTCGGCATCGCCTGGAACTTCATTCGCCGGCGGATCAATCGACTCCCAGAGGCCCAGGATGCCGCGGAAGACGTGGCCAGCCTGCAATCGGCGGCGCCGGAGGGTGTGTCGATCGTCGCCATCCTCGCGCTGATCGAGTTGGTTTGGGGGTTCATCCAACGGTTCCGCAAGTAGGAGTGACGTCCATGCACTGCCCAATCCGCTTTGGACGTCTCCGGGCAGCGGGGCTCGTGGCTCTGGCACTCCTCGCCATAGCCCCGCTGCTTTTCTCGGCCGAACCGACGCCGGCCAAGTTCACAGTCCCCGTCATCGTCAACGGCCAGACCTACCAGGGCGACGCCACGGTTGACGCCGATGGCTCGATCCGCGTTACGATCGTGCTGGTCTACCGCGTGCAGCCCGGGCCGGGGCCAGGTCCCGAGCCGAAACCCAAGCCGCCTGATCCGCCGACGCCCGACGAAAAGGCGGCCTTCGTCTACGTAATCCACGAGTCGCGACCGCCAACGCCTGATCTTGCGTTCGCCAAGATCGACAACGATAAGGGCTGGCGCGACGTGGCCGAAGGGCTCAAAGTCGGTTGGCGGGTGCTGGATCAAAACAATCAGGCCCTCAAGAAAATGCCGGCCCCGCTCATCACGGCGAACAAGGTGGGCCTTCCCGCAGCCGTGTTTGTCTTCGCATCCGGCGCATCGAAGGGCGAACCGCTCAAGGGCAAGTCACCGGCCGATTTGGCTGAACTCATCAAACGGTACGGAGGGAAGCCATGAAGCTTGAAATACCTGAGCATCGCGCCAAGGGCCTTCTGCCCCGCGAAAGCCGTGTGGGCGAACTATTTCCCTGTGCTGCTATCGAACGCATCCCGGCGGTCTCGCTTGCCGAGTGGGCTTCACAGGCCAATATCCGCTGGCTGGAAAAGTGGCAGCGGGATTACGACCAGAATGGTTATTCGGCTTGCACCATTTTCGGCTTGGCCCATGCGATCTTGTTCCTCTTGGCGAAGATGGGATTCACCCCGGAAGAACTCGACAAGATCAATCTGGACTGCATCGGCTTCTACCACCGCTTCACCAATCGTGGCGGCGTAGCGCTGGACGCAGCGATTGCTCGGGCGATGACCGATGGATTCCCGATCGTCGGCGGCGGCGTGGTGAAGATCACCGAGGCTTACGATGCGACGAGCCTCGAACAAATCGGAACTGCGTTGCAGGCTGGCCACACGGCCATCTTCGGCGCTGACGTGCATTGCCAATGCGCTCTGACGATCGAACTTTCTCCAAAGGCAAGCGACAAGACGAAGCTGTCGGCTTGGCTGATGGACGTTCGCAACTCATGGGCTCGATCATTCGGGGAAAACGGCTTTCACAAGATGGACTTGACGGACATCGAACTGGACCGTTACGGCTGCGGGATTTTTTGTGACGCCGTGGTTGAGATGCCGTGAGTGTGAAAGTGGCCCCGCGTGGTTGTCTCCACCGGGGCCGTGGCTCAGTTCTGCAAAGGAGAACCAAGCGATGACGATTCTAGAGCGATTTTTGTCCAAGGTCAACAAGCAAGAGAACGGATGCTGGCTGTGGACGGGAGCACGCGACAAAAACGGCTACGGATGGTTTAACGGAGTCGGTAAACCCGGCGGGCATACCCGTGCTAATCGACAAGCGTGGATGTTTTTCAGAGGAGACATTCCAAAAGGACTCTTCGTATGTCATACGTGCGATACGCCAAGCTGTGTGAATCCTGACCACTTGTTCCTCGGAACCAACAACGACAACAGGCAGGACTCGAAACAAAAAGGTCGGACGTGCAGGGGAACGAGAGTCAACACAAATCGGCTGAGTGAATCCCAGGTCCACGAAATACGAAAGAGATACATCCCAAGAGTCGTCACGCAGAAATACCTAGCGGAACAGTATGGCGTATCGGAGTCTGCGGTAGGACTCATCATCACCAACAGAAACTGGAAATGGCTTAAGACATGACTAGCACTTTTCTCATGGTGTTGTTGCTTCTTGCAAGCGAAGCACCCTGGTGTATGCCTGACGTGCTGCCGGATATCATCCCCGACGCCGCGCTGCCGACGCCGGTGGACACCAATACTCGAATCGTTGACGTTCCGATCGTAACCATTGAGCAGGTAAGAATGGAGGTGACTGGCGCTGCGACAATCGACTGTGCGACAGGACTATGCCGGGTGGGGCGCACTGACGCTACCGACGCCAACACCTGCCCTACGGGTTGCGACTCTGCGCCCGCCCGGCGCTTACGACCGATACGGAGTTTGTTTAGGGGCCGACGGTGATGATCGACGTGACCGCTAGAGAGGTCCAGGAATTCACAGAGCTCAAAGATCCTGGGCAGTACATGTTTACCGGCGCGCATGGCCGCGACGATCTCGGCACGACTGGGCTGTTGATGTGTTGCCCGTGCGGATGCGGAGTCGCGTCTGGCGTCCAATTTCAGAACTCGCCTGGTCCCGGGCCGAAATGGACTTGGAACGGATCGCGCGAAAAGCCGTCGATTACGCCGAGTATCCGCAAGTTGAACGGTTGCCTTTGGCACGGGTTTCTCACGGATGGAGTATTTAGGAGTTGCTGAGTAATTTCTTTAGGGGCCGACGATGACGCGAAAGGACTGACATGGGAGGCGACTTAGGACCGTTGCTACAATTTGGTGCGCTGGGCATCTTGGCCGCAGTGTTGGTCGGCGTCGGCAAGGGCATAATGCTGTGGTCGAAACAGAGCGGCGAGTTGACGAGTCAGGTGCTCAACGTCGTCTCGGAGAACAGCAAAGTCATCGCTTCCAATACTATGGCGATCAGTTCGATGCACGACGGCCTTTCTGGCTTGCGGAGTGATCTGCACCAACTAACGCTGCAACTAGCCTCGCGACCTTGCGCTGCCGAGGAACTCCAGGTGCAGCTTGACCAGGCCCGAGCCGAGTGCGCGCAGCGCCTGGGCATAAAGGAGGAGTAAAGGCGGCCCTGGCGCTGCAAGGCGAACTGACCGCGGCAATTTCGCAACTGACAGCGATCGAACAACAAATACAGGCGCTCTGAAGGAAAGAAAGATTATGGCAACGTACAACTGCCTCACGGCGCAAGATTACCGATACCAGGCGAGCCAAGTGGCGAACGAATTGGAGAAGTGGATGGCCCGCTGGCAGCACTGGGCCGAACAACTGTTGACGATCCCGGCTGCCGATATGACGGCGCTGGGCCTGACCGCCGACGAGCAGGCGCAGATGGGCTCGATGCGGACTGACGTGGCGGCGATGACGGCCGACTACTTCACCAACCGCGACACGTTCGTCAAGCGGCACGCGCAGTTGAACTTGTTGAGTTGAGTCCGATTCGCGTGGGGATGTCCGCCGGCCGGCGGCTCCCCATGTTTTCCACCTCTAACGGGATCGGGGAAACGATGATCGTGTAGTGGCGCAACTGACCGTCTACGCCAAGACGAACTCGATGAATTGGGATGCCGCCAATGGCTGGAACAGCCAGGCGGACGGTCTTGGCACCGACTACACGAACCCACAAAATGGCGGCGGCAACACCTACATTTGCGACTGCAACGGCAAGACGGGTGTAGTCATTAACCTTGCCGTCACGGTCGATCAGATCAAGGGCACGGACGCGACAGGGTATTTTTCGGTCGTCGCAAACATCACGGTAACGGTATCCTCAAATCCCGGCATCCTCTATAGCGGGTCGAACACCAGCGGCTTCATCCGTCCTTCAGCCAACAAGCTCACGATCACGCACGATCAGGGCGCTGGCACTACGGCGGTATCGAACACCGCCGGGGGATACGCGATTGTCACATCGGGCACGGGTGCATGTGACGTTTCCAATTCTGGAGGCACGTCGTTCTCTACCTCGTCAACGGGACGCGGATTGCAACATGCCGGCAGCGGCACGGGAGCAGTCATCGGCGATTGGTCCATGTCGAACGGAGGTCAAACCATCCGTATCGCCGCCGGAACGCTCAACCTTACGGGTGCTCCGATCCTCGTGTCGGGGACCACTATATCAATGGCGGCAGCGCCTCTGGTAATCGTCGGTGGAACGGCCAACTGGACCGGCAGCGTAACGATTGGCAGCGGCGTGTACGCCCTCATCGCCCAGAACGGCGGTACGTTGAACCTGACAGGACTATCAGTAGCATTGACCGGGCAACTGACAATTCTCTATCAAACCGGCACGTTCAACATCGACACTGGCCGGGTGAACCAGCAAACGGCAACGGCGCAATGCTCCGTAATCGGTGCAGCGAACACGAACCTAATCGTGGGCGCGAGCATCCCGTCGGCCGCAGACACGCGCTATGGTGTCACTCGCGGTTGGCCGGACGGCGGCACGGGTGCGACGACTGGCGGGGGTGTCGCGGGCGGAAACGGCCTCATCGAAATGCCCAACAGCAGCGCACCGACCGGCACGCAAGACGCAACGA
>ERZ1292629.4238-Hain-H43-01um-R1-4238-length-10616-cov-4_pt1 | contig 10616 bp, 11 predicted proteins | sample MGYA00564399_ERZ1292629 | MGnify/ENA primary metagenome ERZ1292629 (study PRJEB36523, sample SAMEA6512636) | groundwater metagenome | collected 2019-01-08 | study: AquaDiva: Metagenomics assemblies of 32 groundwater samples
CTGGAATCGAACCAAGATTCACGGCTTCAAAGGCCGCTGTCCTACCATTAGACGACCCGGCAATTTTCAAATGATAACCTTTTTACGTTAAAAATTCAACAAAAAAACTAAACTCGCTCAAATCAATTTTCTATTCTAAACTTTCAACATGCCCAATCTTCTCCTCTTCGGCAAAGATAGCGCAAGTATCGCGTCTCTCGCCAAAGCCGCTGGCTTTACCATAACCGAGAACAAACCGGATTTTGTGGCCAGCTTTGGCGGCGATGGAACTTTAATGGAATCCGAACATCGCTTCCCGGGCATCCCAAAAATCGTTCTCAAAAACAGTGGCGTTTGCAAAAAATGCTCCGCGCTTCCCAATGAAGAAGTTTTGCGCCGCGTCGCCGCCGGTCGCTACGCCATTGAAGTTATGCCCAAACTAGAAGTCGTCGCCAACCAAAAAACCCTCATCGCGCAGAATGACATCATTCTTCATAACCAAAATCCCCGCCACGCAATTCGCTACATCTTAACCGTTAACAACGCGCCGGTCGGCGGCGAAATCATCGGCGACGGCATTGTTGTTGCCACTCCTTTTGGTTCTACTGCATATTATCGAAGCATTACCGACGGTTTTTTTGAAGTGGGAATCGGCCTGGCCTTTAACAATAGCACCGAGCAATCCGACCACATGGTTCTAAAAGATCAAAGCGTCATCAAAATTCGGATTATTCGCGGTCCGGCGGTAATCTACGCCGACAACCAAAAGGAAGAAATCCAACTAACCGTCCAAGACGAGGCTCTGATCCGTCTCGCCAAAACCAAAGCCCACATTGTAATTCCAGAAATTTAAGCATGTCCGCAGACGAGATAGTTGATAAACTGATAACCGGCGGCATCGCCGTCATCCCAACCGACACGGTCTACGGCATAGTAGCCAAAGCCATGAACGCCGCGGCGGTGGGAAATCTTTACGCCGTCCGAGAACGCGATCAAAACAAGCCCTGCATTGTCTTAATCTCATCTCTTTCCGACTTAAACCTATTCTCGGTAATTCTAACGTCAAAACAAAAAGAAGTTCTCTCCGCTATCTGGCCTGGCCTCTTTAGTGTAATTCTCCCCTGCGCCGAAAAAACCCTAACCTATCTGCACCGCGTAAAAAACACACTCGCCTTTCGCCTTCCGGCGAACCAGAAGACCCTCGCCATCATCAAAAAAACCGGTCCGCTTGTCGCCCCAAGCGCAAACCCGCAAGGCAAGCCAATCGCGCGCAACATCACCGAGGCCAAAAATTATTTTGGCAACAAAGTGAATGGCTATCTCGATGGCGGTTTCTGTGATGGTAAGCCATCAACTTTGTTGGAATTCTTGGGTAATAAGGTAAAAATCTTGCGCCAAGGCGCGGGAATTATCCCCAATGAATTAATCGCCCCTCCAAAACAAAATTCAAAATTTTAGTCTCTCGCTCGCCCACTATGCTATACTTCAAAAACAAAAAATATGGAAAATCTTCAAGATGTTTTTAATCGCATTCAGGAACAAACCAAAGAACAGCGAATCATGAAAGAAGCCTACCGCGAAACTTTGGAGTCAAATACCGAATATCAGGAATTGCTGGAAAAACTCCAGGGACTCAAAGATCGCAAAAAGCAGATAGAATCCATGGTTAGCGAACAGCTCGCCGATCAAACGGAAAAAATTGAGCGAATCAAAAAAAACATCTCCTCCGACCGTCAAATTTTAGCGGACATCGCGCTTTCAACCTACATTAAAGGCGAACAGGTAGAAGTCATAGGCCCAAAAAACGAAGCCTATGAACCCCAGTTTAGCGTTCGCTTCCGCAAAAAACCCTAAAACCAAAACTTCTATTTTACGCCCTCGCCAAAAGCCTCGTCTTCCGTATCGGCGACCGCCTCCTGTTTAGTCTTATGAATCCGTCCGTCAATATGATTCGGCGGAGTATAGACGGTAAAAATTTTAAGCGGCTCGCTTCCGGTGTTTATAAAATTATGCCGCGTGCCGGGAGTTACCACCACCACGTCCCCCGAAGAAATTAATGATTCAACGCCGTTAATTATAGCCTTGCCGCTACCGGCCAAAAATAACAGCGTCTGCTCAACATGAACATGAACTTCTTCGCCAATATCTTCTCCGGGCAAAATGCTCATAACCACTAATTGACTCTGCTTTTCGGTAAATAAAACCTTACGGAAAAAAATATTTTCCCGCGCCACTTTGACTATATTGATTTTGAAAGACATATAAATTTAGTATAGGCTAAACCAAATGGCGCGCCAACAGATAAAAAAACGTTGTGAGTGGACTCAAGATGATCCGTTGATGAATCAATATCACGACCAAGAATGGGGCGTACCGCTAAACGATGATCGCAAACTTTTTGAATTTTTAGTTCTAGACGCCTTTCAAGCTGGCTTAAGTTGGCGAACCGTTTTGCACAAGCGAGAAAACTTTCGTCAGGCTTTTGATAACTTTGATCCGCAAAAAATCGCGCGCTACTCTCCCGCCAAAGTGGCAAAACTTTTAGGTAACCCGGGCATTATTCGTAATCGAGCCAAGATTGCCGGAACCATCAAGAACGCTCAAGCCTTTTTAAAACTCCAAGAAAAAACGCCAAGCTTTTCAGATTTTATCTGGCAAAGCGTTAACCAAAAGCCAAAAATAAACCGCTGGCAGAATCTAAAACAAATACCGGCCAAAACCAAAGAATCCAATCAGTTAAGTAAACTATTGCGCTCTCATGGCTTTACCTTTGTTGGCAGTACGATTTGCCACGCCTTCATGCAGGCAGCCGGTTTGGTTAACGACCATCTGACTAAGTGCCCGCGCCGCCAAGAAATTATTGACTTAGTTTGACAAGCCAAAAAGTCGTTACTACACTGGCAACAGCACTTTGGCTTTTATCGAAAGGAGTCTGCGTGCTGATGTTGAACGTCCGACGGTACCGCGTTTCGCCCTACTTTCTGCCGTTTGATCCGCGCCGCAACCGTTGCGTGCCTTTTCGCATGATCTTCCGCGGTCTTTCGGCCGTTCGCCGAAAGTTCGGAAAAAGAAAACACGGATTCTAGATTCCGCCTCGCGTGAGCAGAACCTTCAAAAGTTGATTCATCCAAAAAGAAAGGGGCTCGGATGCCTCAAAAAAAACTGGACTATATTCCGGCTGGTAATTGTGTAAGCTGTAGGGGCACAATTGAGTTAGTGATTTCTTTTCAATATCCGCCGTTCACCAGAGGCACTCCCATTGGCCCAAGTCGGCAAAAGATTCGCAAAACCAAACTGGTCTGCAGGGAATGCGGTCAGCTCTATGATCACATTACTCGGCTATGCAAATTGCTTGAGCATCAGTTAGATCGGATTCAGCTGGACGCCAAAAAAGACTGCCGTATCTGTCTTGGTTATGGCTACTGCCAAACGGAAAAATCCGACGAAGTTGTACCCTGTCCAGAATGCTCCACCTTTCCTTTAGATCCAAAAAGCCCATAGTCTAGCAGAAGCTCTCGACACCAATCGCCGACCAACCATCGGCGTTTTTTATTTTCATCCGCCAAACTTTCCAAAAAAAAGCCGCGTCCTAAAACGCGGCGCATACATCAGCTCGCCGATGGCCTCTCCGGATACCGGTTATACATCCCGGCTTTAAATTCCTCCTTGGCCTCATCAGTCAGAGAAAAAATCATCAGTTCAGAACGAAAATCACCGTATCGGACAATAATTTTTCGGGAGGCAATAAGATCACCAACAATCGAGGCCAACTCTCCCCTTTGAACATTAAGTCCACTTATACCCATAAGCTTGTCTTGGATGTCAGACGAACTGACACCCTGATCGGAGGCATTGCCGATAGTTCGCAAGACCAGCCTTTTGATCTCTTCTCTCCGCGAATTCTTCATTCTAAGTACAAAAACAAAAGCGAGGAGTAACAGAGCAGATGACAACGAAACCGCTAGAAGCGTTGCTTGATCCGACATCTCAAACGCGCCAACAGTCCAATGCATATAACTCTCCTTGATTTCTGTTATTATCAAAGAACGAACACCTCACTAAAATACTCTTTTTATCTCGCTTTTGTCAAATGCAAACCAAAAGTTTTGAAGCTGAATACCAGAAGTTAAATCCGGCTCAACGCGAAGCCGTAGATGCGTTAGAAGGTCCAGTCATGGTTATCGCCGGCCCCGGCACCGGCAAGACCCAGATTTTAACGCTTCGTATTGCAAATCTTCTGCGCCAAACCGATGTCGCCCCAGCCAATATCCTAGCCCTAACCTTCACCGAATCCGGCGTTCGCGCCATGCGCCGCCGTCTCGCCGAACTCATTGGTCCGCCAGCCTACACCGTCAACATCAACACCTTTCACGGCTTCTGCAACGACATTATCAAAAACTATCCCGAATCTTTTCCGCGTATCATCGGCGCCGAACACATTACCGAAGTTGAATCCGTAGAAATTTTAGAAAAAATCGTGGAGGCGGCGGATCTGAACTTGCTCCGTCCTTTTGGCGACGCCTTTCACTATTTAAAAGATATCGCCCGCGCGATAAGCGACTTAAAACGCGAGGCGGTTGCCCCCGACGATTTTGATAAATTACTGATTCGAGAAATACATTTTTTTGAAAACACCCCCGATTTGCGCCACGAGCACGGAGTTCATCGCGGCAAGATGAAAGGCAAATATTTGCAGGAAGAAAAGACATTAAACAAAAATCGGGAACTCGCCAAGATTTATCGCGCCTACGAAGAAACCATCCGCCGTCAAAAAGTTTACGACTACAGCGATATGATTATGGAAGTTGTGCGCGAATTAAGCGCCAACCCCGAACTTTTACTGATTCTTCAAGAAACTTATCAATACGTTCTCGTCGACGAACACCAAGACACCAACAACGCGCAAAATAAAATTCTGGAATTGTTGGTTAACTTTCACTCCGAGCCAAACCTCTTTGTCGTTGGCGACGAAAAACAGGCCATCTTTCGCTTCCAAGGCGCCTCGCTGGAAAACTTTCTCTACTTTAAGCACCTCTATCCGAGCGCTAAACTAATAGTCCTCACCGAAAACTACCGCTCCACGCAAACTATCTTGGATTCAGCTCATTCCATTCTGCCAAGTCCGACGCGGCTCAACTCCCAGCAAAAAACCAACCCGGCCCCAATTCAACTTTATGCCATGAGCGCGCCTGCCGTTGAATTATATTTTATCGCTCAAGACATTAAAACAAAAATTGAATCTGGTGTTGAACCGCAAAATATTGCCGTTCTCTATCGGGAAAACCGAGATGCCACGCCCCTAGCGCGTATGCTCCAAAAAATCGGTATTCCATTTGTGATTGAATCCGATCACGATCTCCTCGCCGATCCCGAGATCAAAAAACTGCGGCTTTTAATGAAGGCAATCGTTGGTTTTGGTCATAGCGATTGTTTTATGGAAGCTCTACATATTGATTTTTTAGGAGTTGATCCGCTTGATGTTTACAAGCTCATTGCCGCCGCCAACCGCCAAAAAATAAGCATCTACGAGCTGGCGCGCCAACCCAAAATTCTAGCACCGCTTTTTTTGGAAAATCCAAAAAAACTGACTGCTTGTTATGAATTATTCAAACGCTTCGCCGTCAAACATCGCAATCAAGCGCTCACCGAATGTTTCGAAGCAATTATTCATGAATTTGGTTTTCTCGGTCACCTGCTATCCACTTCGGATGCCGCAAAAAAATTACAGACTCTTCACGCCTTTTTTGACGAGGCGGTCATGTTAAGTGAACGTCGTAAAAACGCCAGTCTCCAAGATTTTGTTCGCTATCTGGAAACTTTGGAAAATCACCAGCTCGTTATCAAGAAAAATTTTTCCGGAAACTCATCACGCGAAATACGTTTAATGACCGCCCATCGCTCCAAAGGACAAGAATTTGAGCGGGTTTATCTAATTAACGCCTTTGACGGACACTGGGGCAACAAGCGCCAACCGCAAAAACTACGCTTGCTTCCCGCCGTTTTTCTGCGAAGCACTACTCGGGTCGCGGAATCCGATCCCAACGATGACGAGCGGCGCTTATTCTATGTCGCCTTAACTAGGGCCAAAAAATCAGTTACCATTACTTACGCCAAAGAAAGTTCTCTACGTCGCGAGCAACTCCCCTCGCAATTTATCGGCGAGATCAACTCGGACTTACTCCAAATCGCTGATACCACAAAAATCAAAACGGAATTTTCTCAAAACAACACCATCGCTTTTCTTCCGACTCAAGCCACCTCTCCAGATATTCGCGACGCCAAATTCATTAAAGAATTATTCCAAGAGAAAGGTCTTTCCGCTACGGCCTTGAATCACTATCTAGCCTGCCCATGGCAATATTTTTATACCGACCTCTTAAAAATTCCCAAAGCCGCCGCTCGTCATCAACTCTACGGTATCGCGATTCACGCCGCCCTTAAAGACTTTTTTGACGCCAAAAAAAACCAGGAGCCGGATAAGCAATTCCTGCTCAAAAAATTTGAATACCACCTAAACGAACAAGCCACCCACAAAAACGATCTGGAAATAGCCCGAACCAAAGGTTTCTCAGCCCTCTCTGGTTATTTTGACCAATACCTGCAAAATTCGCCACGCCACCAAATTCTCACCGAATATCGAATCATTGGCGTTCCCTTAACCGACGACATCAAACTCAACGGCACGCTGGATAAAATAGAATTTTTAGACGACGGCAATCGAGTGGTAGTCGTTGATTACAAAACCGGAAGTATTAAAACCAAGGGCGAAATAGAGGGCACAACCCAATCATCAAACGGCGACATCAAACGCCAGCTCACTTTTTATAATGTTCTCTTGAATCACTACGAGGCTGGAAAAAAGTTCAAAATGGTCGCCGGTGAAATTGATTTTATTGAACCCGACGAGAAAGGCCGCTATCATCGCGAACGTCTAGTAATCGAACCGGCCGAATGCACCGCGCTGATTGATCTGATCAAAAAAACCGCCGAAGAAATTATGACCTTTAGCTTCGCTAATCGTAGGTGCGACGAACCAAAATGCGAGTTCTGCGCGCTTCGAGAGGTTATGAAGTAAAAACAAAGTCTCTTATAAAAAAATCCCGCGAATTGGCCTTCGCGGGAATGTACTCATCGCACTCTCTTCATTTTGCAGATGGCGGCGAAAGCGGAAAAGTTGCAGTCGGAGTGGGTATCTGTTTCGGCGGACGCTTCCAATCCGGAAGTTTGTATTTTCGCTCAATTCTAGGCGAATACAAATCACCGTCGTTTTTTTCATCCCAACCCACTACCAGTCCATCACGCTCGCATAGAACCATTAAATTCTCAAAGACCTTCCAAGTAAGTTTAAATCCAAACGCGGACAATTCATGCCATATATCCCGACCAAAGCACGGCCCACCGGCAATAAGCCCCATGACCACTTCCAGAATTTCCGTCTTCTTCGAAACAAGCAGATCGTGAGCGGCATTCTCTTCTTTGCGAGCCTTCTCTCTGCGGTCAGAAATCAAAAGAAACAGACCACAAAGTAATCCAGCTGCAATGAGCGTGAGTAGCATATACAACAAGATAAGCATCAGCGCCTCCCTGTTTTTGAACTGTCAAAGTACAAAACCAACGTCTAAAGAGACTAATTCATATTATGTATTTAGTCAATAAGGCAAAACAAACTTAGTCATTTAATCAACGCCCCAACTAAACCAGTTTACAAAACCCCCAAATCCAAAATCTCGTCAACTTTTAACTGATCTACAAACTCCTTCATATGGCTTACCAAAATCATTCCACCCTCAAACCGGTCTAAGGCTTTAGCAATCACCGGCAAATGTCGAAAGTTAATGTGATTCGTCGGCTCATCCAAAATCAGAAGCCCGGGCTTTTGCAAAACAAAACGAGCAAACGATAATAAACCCTTCTGACCCTCGGAAAGCGAGCCAACTTTATTTTTTAACAAGTCGCTGGTAAACAAAAATTGGGCGGCGACACCGCGGATTTCCTCATCGGTCGCCTTCTCCGCAAGCTCGCCAAGCGCCTTGTAAACCGTGGATTCAAAATCAAGCCCCGAAAAATCCTGCCGATAATATCCCACGCTGAGTCCATGCGTCAGATGGGCTTCGGTCAAAGATTTTGCCTTGCCGTGACTTCCCTTCTTCCCTCCGGTCAGTGACTCCAAAAACGTGCTTTTACCGATGCCATTTGGTCCCGAAACCAACAACTTCTGCTTCTTCTTTATCGCCAGTTTGATCATTTTTTTGACTGGCTTGTGATTATGAATCACGCTCACGGACTGAATCGTAAGTAAGGCGCCGGCAGTCTCGGAAAAATCCAAAGCCTCAAAATTTTGCGCCTGAATAAAAAAGTTCTTAATTGTCTTATCTTCTTGGCGCATCTCCACCATTTGTCCTTCCAATTCCTCAATCGCTTCTTTCATTTTACGCGCCACGTCCCGCATCTTGCCGCCTTTTTGGGCAAAATAACTCATCTGCTCTTTGCGATTGGCAATATCTCGCTCCAAGCGAACATTCTTCATCCGCTCGCGTTCAATTCTAGCCGCGATCTCCTCCACCACTTTCAAATAGTCCCCGACATACTGCTCCACTTTTTTTGTAAAAATATCCAAGTATAAAACGCCGTGCGTAAAAGCATTCAAAAAATTGGCATCGTGAGAAATCACTATGCAAGTTTTTTTATAATCAATCAAAAATTGAGTCAGATGTTCAATTCCTTGCGCGTCCAGATTATTAGTCGGCTCGTCTAAAAGTAAAATATCCGGATTTTGAATCAAGGCAAAAGATAAAAGTAGCCTCGCCTGTTGCCCGCCGGAAAAATCACCAATTTTTTTATCCAGTGGAGCCGTCAAATGAACCACCTCCAAAATCTTTTTAATTCGCGGCTCAATGTCATAAACTTTCGCCTTAAAAGCCCCCTCAAAAAACTCCCTAACCGTCTTGTTTGAATCCTCGCGATTTACCACCTGCGCCGCCGTGGCAATCGTGGCACCGTTTCTAATATGAACCGAACCTTCATCCAACGGATGTTGTCCTTGGATCAAACCAAAGATGGTCGTCTTGCCGGCGCCGTTTTGCCCCATTAAAGTAATTTTTGCTCCTTCACGCAAAGAAAAACTCGCCCCATTCAAAATCTGGTGCGTCGCGCCGTAACCAAAAACGGCATTATCAAAGCGAATTATAACGTCTCCGTGATCGTATTTCTTCATAAAAACAAATAAGCCAGCCCGAAAAATCAGACTGCTTAGGTCAATACAATCTAACTCATTTAGACGTTTTTCGCAACACTTAGTTCGGGTTTATTGCAACCCCAAGCTCTTCAAAAATAACTCCCGCTCTTTGGCGGTAAACTCTCGCGTCGCCCCGCTTCTAAGCGAGCCCAAACGCAAACCCAAAATCTTTGTTCGCGCCAAATCAACCACCGTATAGCCAAAAGCGGCGCACATCCGCCGAATTTGATGTCGCTTACCTTCGGTTAAGACAATCAAAAAAGTATTATCACTCAACTGCTCCGCCTTCGCCGGTTTGGTCTGATAACCCTCAATATTAACTCCCTCTTCAAGGTGTCGCAGAAAAAAAGGTTTTAGCTGTTTATTAACGGTAACCAAATATTCTTTGGCATGCTCCGCATTCGGACTTAAAAGCCGTTCCACTACTCGGCCATCGTTGGTCAAAATCAAAAGACCATGCGAATCCTTGTCCAACCTACCAACCGGATAAACCCCCTTCGGTATGTCTAATTTTTCGGCAATGGTAGGATTCTGGTCGTCTTGCAGGGCCGAAACCACGCCCACCGGCTTGTTATACAGAAAATATCGCCGAGCTTGAGCTTGTCCAGCAAAACCACGCCCAACTTCAACCTTGTCGCTTTCATTCACTAGATCGCCCAATCTGGCAATGCGCCCATTGATTTTGACTTGTCCTTTGGCAATCAAAGCGTCGGCCTCTCTACGACTTGCCAAACCTTGGTGAGCCAAGTACTTATTGATTCTAATGGTCTCTCCGGTCGTTTTCATCCCTCAATTTAAACCTAAAAATAATCTTTTGGCAATAGTTGACTTAAAACCAAGCCAAAGAGGATGCGACTCAAGCCTCAAACCTCTTGCTGGCATGGTGGCAAGCCAAGCGCCAGAAGTTCTGCCCGCGGGTCAAGTTCAATGCGACAAATGGAAGCCATAAGCCAGGCTGGGCAACTCGAATGTTCAACCGATTCACTTCGTAAGAACCCTCTCCCCGATTCAATCTGAACCGGGGATTTTTTTACAAAAAAGTTGTCATTTGCTTACAAATCTGTTATATCTATCAAGCGTTCTTTGACAACATCTGCTGTTTTTAAAGAGGAAATCGCCATGCGTCTGCGCGATATAGACTTCGGCCCCGTGATCGGCGCCTCCGGCCTTCAAGGATTTTTCGGCGAAGGTTACCCGCATCACAAGCTGTTCAAGATTCTTTTTCCGTTCGGTTTCCGATTCAATGGCATAACTTTTACGGCCAAGACCACAACTCTCGAATTTCGTCGTGGCAACATGTCGCTCGGCGACGATGGTCTAACCACAAGAAAACTCTTCCCCGACTGCATCCGCGTCAACTTAGGTCAGGCGGCAGTTCTAAACGCGGTCGGCCTTTCGGGCC
>ERZ1292629.4239-Hain-H43-01um-R1-4239-length-10615-cov-10_pt1 | contig 10615 bp, 10 predicted proteins | sample MGYA00564399_ERZ1292629 | MGnify/ENA primary metagenome ERZ1292629 (study PRJEB36523, sample SAMEA6512636) | groundwater metagenome | collected 2019-01-08 | study: AquaDiva: Metagenomics assemblies of 32 groundwater samples
TTTTATACATGATTATTCTAGTTGTTTTTTAATATACTCCGCTAATTCATCAATCGCTATTCTTTCCTGTTTCATACTGTCGCGTTCGCGAATCGTAACTTTTTTGTCTTCAAGCGACTCAAAATCAACTGTAACGCAAAACGGAGTTCCGATTTCGTCCTGGGCATAATATCTCTTGCCGATATTGCCCCTGTCGTCCCAAGCCGTTATAAAATTAATTTTCAAATTATCATAGATGCTTCGGGCCAATTTAGCAAGTTCGGGCTTATTAGCCAAAAGCGGAAAGACGGCGACTTTGTAGGGCGCGATCTTGGGATAGAGTTTGAGAACCACGCGGTCTTTTTCCTCACAGTAAGCATCTAATAACAAAAACAAGAAAGTACGGTCCACGCCGCCGGAGGTTTCAACGATATTGGGAATAAATTTTTCTCCGGTTTCCAAATCAACATAACTCAAATCCTGGCCCGAAAATTCCGCGTGCCTGGATAAATCCCAGTCCCCGCGCCAGTGAATCCCCTCCATTTCTTTCCCATTTCCAATCGGCGAAGCGGCGTATTCTATATCAAAGGCCTTTTTGGCATAGTGCGCCAATTTTTCATGTTCATAAAACCCTAAATTCTCCGGATGGGTAAAAATACTTTTATACCAATCCATTCTTTCGTTTTTCCAATATTTAAACCACTTCTCCATTTCCTCCGGACGGCAAAACCACTGCAAATCCCACTGTTCAAACTCTCGCTGTCTGAATAAAAAATTTCCGGGAGTAACTTCATTGCGGAATGCTTTGCCGATTTGGCAGATGCCGAAAGGAATTTTCAATCTGGTTGTGTCTAAAACGCTTTTGTAATCCAGATAAATTGTTTGGCACGCCTCACCCCTTAAATAGGCATTGGTTTTTTCATCTTCAATTACCCCCAATTGAGTCGGAACTAAAATATTAAAAACCTTGGGCTCGGTCAAGTTACCGCCACAATCGGGGCATTCGGCGCTAATATCATCCGCCTTGAACCGATGATGGCATTTTTTGCACTCAACTAGCGGGTCAACGAAGCTTTTGAGATGCCCGCTCGCTTCCCAAACTTTTGGGTTAGTAATAATCGCGCCGTCAATGCCGACAATATCTTCATGTTTTCTGGTCATCCAATCCCACCATAACTGTTTTAAATTATTTTTCATTTCCACGCCCAGCGGTCCGAAATCATAAAACCCCTGCAGCCCACCGTAAATTTCCGAACCCGGAAAAACAAATCCCCGCCTTTTACAAAGCGAAACGATTTTTTCCATTAAACCAGATTTGTTTTCCGTTTTTGACTTCGGCATGTTTACTTAAATATAGATTATCAAAAAAAATAACGCAAATGGAAAAATATCTTTTATTTCACGCAAAAGTTTCCTATAGGAAACTTTTGCGTTAGAGTTTTGTTTCTTATTTTATTTGAAACTGATACTATTCCGACGATCGTCTGAATAGTATCAAATTTTGGAAAATTAAAATATAAAAAATTTTAAAGGGCGACTGTTAGTCGCCCTTATTTTATCACCTCCTTATTGATTAATAAGTTAAGGAATCAAGAATCCAAAAGGTTCAAGAATTCAAGATTCCAAGTTGATGTAGAGGGAGTAGACATTGAGAAGTTTTAGGCCAATGACTTGTTGGAATGCATTACGGTCGACTCCATCAACATTAGCATCCAACAAATCGGAGAGAAGCCAGGAAGCGAGAATCTTTTGTAGTTGTTCGCATGGCGTTTCTTTCTGTTCAATCAAAGTTAACATTTTAATTCCTTGCCCCAGGGTTGCGTCTTTCTCTTTCATTGCAAGTCCTCCTTCTTTGCGGTCACCTATAGTGGCGCAATTGTTTTGGCTACCTTAATGGATGCTATAGCATTTATAACAAACTCGCTAAAATTTATAAGTATCTTCTTTTCTTTTATCTATCTTTAGAATAATAATCCTTTTACCCAATAATTGATAAACGATTCTAAGTCCCCCCTTTCGTACTCGAAAAATATCCCTAAATCCTTTCAGCTTTTTAATATCCAGATTATCAAAACGCCCCAATTGGAGCGCTTTAATAACATTTCTTATCCGTTCTTTTTCTTTGAATGTTAGTTTACTTAATGCTTTATCAATTTTATCCATAATTAAAGTCTACTAAGTAATTCTTCCGCGGGAATACCACCTTTTCTAAGCTTGGTAAAATCAATAACTGTTTCCCATAATTCGTCATCCTCATCAATGGAGGAAATTTTAAACAATGGCTTTGATCTTTTTACAACTATAAAAGACTTGCCTTTTTTAATAAGAGAGGCATACTTATTCATATTTTCTCTTAATTCTTTTAGCCCCACAATTATGTTTTCCATATAATTAAAGATTACCTTAAGATAAACTTCGTGTCAACTTTCATGGCTGGACTTGGCTTTTCATAATACCAACGCCGGGGTCATCAGGTAAATCAGTTCTCAAAGCCGGCGAGATTACCGTAATATTATTTCCGGTAAAAGCGTCTTTGCCGATCAAAGTTGATTCACCCAAAATAGGCACAACCATGCCTGCCTTATTTATAGAAGGCGTCAAACTCACTTGAAAAATCACTTCATACGCGTCAAGTAAAACCCCCGTTCCGGCCGTTGATTTACCTACATTCCATGTTAATTCATTTGTTCTATCGTTATATTCCAAAGTCGCGGCGCCAGCGCCCGCTTTTTTATTAAGCCAGCTAACTCCTTCCGGCAAAACCGCTTTAATCGCAGCGCCGTCAACATCATTGGAAAAATTGGTAAGCTGCCAGTGAATGGTATAAGTTGTTGTTTGATCAACTTTCGGCGGTAACGGTCCGGAATTTTTGATTGTTGTGTCAAAATAATAACCGGCAGTTTTTAATTCCATTTTGGTGTTGACTTTTATGGCCAAATCAGCCATCACCGATAGGGACTTCGTCATTAGGGACGACGGCACAGTTGGTGTTTCCATTTCCGCCATTACTTGAAGCAAAAAATTTTTATCCCTAAAAGTTCTCACAACATGGCGCGCCTTTACAGATATTTGAAACTCAACATCTCCGGATGCGTTGGGTTGCAAATTTTTAAAATCTGCCCAATTACCGCCATTCCAAGTGATCGTCCCATCCGCTCCATTGAAATTGCCATCCGTTCTAAGAGTGGAAAAATCATACATTAAACCGCTAAGGGTTGTTTTCAAAATAACATCGGAAAGAGCAATGCCGGCATCATTTTTATAATGAATCTTAAATTGCAAATTCTCGCCGGAATTAACCGCTAAAGCCGACTGATTAACCGAGATGCCTAGTTCAAGAGGCGGAGCGACCAGCCCTATTTGAGATGAATTTTGGCTAAACTTATAAAATTTTCCGTTTTCGACCACCCCGATAGCCACTTCAAAATTGGCGCTTTGCATATTTTTTAAAATCCCCAAAATCGAAATATCCCCTTCTTCGTTGGGATTCAAATCGCCAAGCCCCCAATTGTTATTACCTTTTGCCGGCGTCCTGTCCGATGAAACCAAGCTGAATCCATTAGGGTATGTCATTTCAATAGAAACATTTTTAAAAACTTTATCCGTGTTATTTTTATAATGAATTACATATGTGTTCCTGGTGTTCGGCAATATTGTTTCCGGAATTTTTAAGTCAACGCTTAAAGCCGAACCATTAATCGCTACTTCTTTGTTTGTTTCGTTTTCAAAATTTGAAGCGGTATTTTGAGGCTTGTAACTTAACGTGGCTTCCAATTTTTGGATACTTTTATCCGGCCCGATAAGCGCCACTTCAACTATTTGCTTGCCGCCGCCGCCAATACCAATACTGCCCAAGTCAAAGCGCTGAATGGTTTTACTGTCGTCAATAACCGCGTCTTGAGGGAAGCGCACGGTTAAAGACGCGTCTTGAAGAATTTGTTTTGTATTATTCCAATAAGAAACGACAAATGTTCCGGGCTCTCCGGCAAAAATCTGAGTTGGGCCGGAAATATTGAAATCCACTAAAGATTTCTTAAACGAAGTCAGCCAAACATAAAAGGCCACACTGCTTAAAATGAGAATTATAAAAAATACAGCGGTTGAAACAATGAGGATTTTCTTTTGTTTGGAACTAAAAAAACGGACTGCTTGGGGTAGCGACGGCTGCGAAAGTTTCGGCGGAGCTTGGGGAGAATCTATTTGAATCATATATGTTTTATATTTTTATAGTATAGCACTTTTTCGCACTATTCGAAATCGCCAAGGTAATACTTTGCTTCTTCAAAATCAGCTCCAAAACCCATAAGTTTTATAAAACCCGATTTGAATTCGCTCAAAAACTTATCGGACGAGCTTGCTCGCGATGCTGTCCAAAAATTTTCTAAAATAAAATTCCACATCGCTTCGTCTTTTTCCTGTCCCCCCAGCATTTTCAAAATAAAACCGGACATTTTTGTAAAAAGAGCGATTTGATTCGGAGAAGCATTTCTGCCTAATATGTTTGTTTCCGACAAAGCGGTGGTAATAAATAAATCGCCGCCTTTTTTAGCCATTAATTCAACCCAAATCAAACTGAAGGGCTCCAAATGGCCGGTAAGCTTGGCGCCATTTTTTCTGACGCTACTGGCGATGGCCCTCACTTTCCCAAAATCTTCTGTGTATAAATGATAGAGCCTGTCGGCCTCAAAAATATCTTCCCGTTTTAAAACAAACGCCGTGGTTTGATAAGTGGCCATACCCAATATATTAGCTTACTTTAACTATTCCGACCCATGCTTCTTTGCCTTCGAGCTTGAAATGCCGGTCAACCAATAAGCCGTCTTTAGCGGCGCCAACAAATTCAATCGCTTCGGCGCCGGTCAGCGCGCATAAAGTTTTTTGGGAACGATTTGCCGTGTTTTTCAATCCGCTATCCAATTTCAGATAAATTTTTATGGAATTTTTCGGAACTAGACCTCCGTCGCGTCTCATTTCCTGAATTGTCCGCGCTAATTCTCTGATCAATCCCTCTTCTTTCAATTCGGCAGTTATTTTTGTGTCCAGCCCAAACTTGTCGCCAAAAATAATTTCTTTCACATTCACCTCATCTTTAATTAACTCCAGAAGTTCAGTATTTTTTAGGATTTCGGATTTAGAACTTAGAATTTTGAGCGAAGCGAGTGGTTGTCTTACTTTAATTCCCGCCTCCGCCCGCAACGCCAAACCTTTAGCCGCCGCTTCTTTCACGAAATCCATTTGCTCTTCCAGTTTTGGATTAATAAATTTTTTGTCTGATTTTGGCCAATCACATAGATGAACCGATTCCGGCATTACGTTTACTTTCAAAAATAAATAAATCTCTTCGGCTAAGAATGGGAGAAATGGGGAAATAATTTTTGATAAATTAAGAAGAGTATAATAAAGCGTTTCGGTTGCTATTTCTTTTTCTTTTTCTGTTTTCGGCTTTTGAAATCTTCCTCTGGAACGCCGGATATACCATAAAGAAAGGTCATTGATAAAAAACTCTTCAATGCTTCTCGCGGCAAATGCCGGATTATATTTATCCATATTTTTAGCAACCTTTTCTATTAAACTATTCAGACGCGACAAAATCCACTGATCCAAAAGTGGTAAATTTGAATCTGAAGTCCGACTTCGGGGATTTTTGAAGTCGGACTTCTTCGTCATGATTTTTATTGAATAAATTTTAAAAAAAGTAAAACTATTCCACAGATTCATGAGTTTTCTTTCAGATTCTTTGGCGGTCCCGTAACCGAATTTTAAATTGTCCGCGGGATTTTGTTTGGTATACATCCAGCGCATCACATCAACTCCTATTTTTTCCGCGGCTTCATCAAACCAAATGGCGTTTCCTTTTGACTTATGCATTTCTTCTCCTTTTTCATCGCGAACGGAAGCATAACCAAAAACTACTTCCATTGGCGGAACTTTTTCTAAAACCACGCTCATCACAATTAAAGAGTAAAACCAATTCTTAAATTGGCCGGGAAAAGATTCACAAATTAATCCTGCTGGGAACCATTTGCGCCAGAATTTTTTGTTTTCAAAATATCCCATAGTTGAATAAGGCACAATACCAGCATCCAGCCAAGGATTTCCAACGTCTGAAATGCGTGAAACTTTCTGACCGCATTTTGAACATTTTATTTTGACATTATCAATCCACGGCCGGTGAGGAGTGTGGCCTTCAAATTTTTCCCATCCTTCAACTGCTTTCTTTTTTAATTCTTCTTTAGAACCGATAACTTCAAAATTTCCACAGCGGCATTCAAAAATCGGTAAAGCCAGTCCCCAATATCTTTTTTTGGAAATCAACCAATCAGACATGTTTTTCAGCCAATCAATTTCTCTTTCTAAACCAAAAGAAGGAATCCAATTTATTTTTTTCGTCACTTCTGTTAATGGCTTTCTTAATTTATCCATTGATATATACCATTCATCGGCGATTTTCCACACCAATTCGTTCTTACACCTCCAGCAGATTGGATAACGATGAGTATATTTTAAAACGTCAAAAAGAAAACCAGCGCCTTTTAAATAGTCAATAATTATTTCCGGATGTTTTTTCGCGTTCTCCTCACTAAATTGCCCCAAGCCCTTCAAATAGACTGCTGCGTCATCAATTAAATTAATAACCGGGAGCTTTTCTTTTTTGCCCAACTGGCGGTCTTCAACGCCCTGACCCGGCGCGATGTGAACCAGCCCCGTCCCCTCCGTTTCGCTGACGGGTAAAATACGAGAATCGGTGGCAATAACCTTGTGAACATACCCGACTAAAGCTTTTTCAACGACCGGTAAATTATCAAATGGTGATTTGTAATTTAAACCGACCAATTCTTTCCCCAAAAAAGTTTTAGTCACTTTGAGATTTAATTTTTCTGCAGCTGTCTTTACGATATAATATGTATCGCCCTTAACTTCTCCTGTTGCTTCTGCATAAGTTTTATCGGGATCAACCGCCACAGCTACATTTCCGGGAATAGTCCAAGGAGTTGTCGTCCAAACTAAAAGATAGACATTTTCCTTATCCTTTACTGAATATTTTATATAAACCGAATCATGGGTGACTTCTTTATAATCTTCTGTTAATATTTCGTGTTGAGAAATAGCCGTACCACAACGCCAGCACCAAGGAACAACATCTATTCCTTTATAAAGTAATCCCTTTTCCCGGCATTTTTTTAGAAAGTGCCAAATGGCGTAATTATTCTCGTCGGACATTGTATAGTAGCTATTTTCCCAATCCATCCACTGGCCTAATCTGATTGATTGTTTTGTTTGGATTTCCGAATATTTTCTGACACGCTCTTTGCATTTTTCCACAAATCGGGCTATTCCATATTTTTCAATGTCTTTTTTTGATTTAAAGCCCAGTTCTTTTTCCACTTCAACTTCTACCCAAAGCCCCTGGCAATCAAACCCATTTTGAAATCTTTGATCAAAACCCCGCATGGCTTTATATCTTTGAAAAACATCTTTATATGTTCTTCCCCAAGCATGATGAACGCCCATTGGGTTATTAGCTGTAATAGGACCGTCCAAAAAAGACCAGTGTTTTTTACCACGGTTTTTTTTCATAAGTTTCTCAAAAATTCCATTCTTCTTCCAGAAATCTAAAATTTTTTCTTCTGTTTTTGGGGAAAATAATTCTGTCATAATGTTTGATATCATAACTAAATATCACCATAAATTCAAATTTGATTTATACGACTATCAGACGATCGTTTACTAATTGTATAATTATATGAAATTAAAAAATCGTCTCAATTCTAATTCATTAGTCGGATTAATCATCTCTGCATATTGAACAAAGGACTTAATATTGAATATGCTCACGACAAAATTAACTTCATCTTGACATTCATAGGGTAAAACAAAAACGCTTTTTTGCATTTCATAAAAACCCAAATCTCGCAATTTTTCCCTTAGCGCATTTCGATCCTTGCGTTTCTTTTCCGGAATATCAAAAAATACTATCCGCCATTTCCCGTCCCATTGATGCGGCCTCTTAACAGCCAATAGGTCTAGATTTAAAAATTTTATTTTAGATACGCCTTTCTTGGTTATTATAACTTCGCAATTTCCATTTGTTTTTTCCTTCCAGGAAATAAAACCGTAATTATAAAGTTCGCGTAAATTTCTAATTAATTCATTTCTACTAATACTCCGCCATTCTTTGTTTAGTTGTTTTAAAATTCTAATTTGCCTCACTGGCGAATGAGCCAATCCTAATGATAACCCGCCAAATAACAACAACAATATTTTCTTTTTTGTCGGGCTCTTGATTCTTTCAAATTTTGAGATACTTGTATTTTTCATATCTTGCAAATTTTAACTATCCAATTATACCACTAACGGACGATCGTCGGTAAGTGGGATAATTTTAATTTTATGATGATTGCCAAGGCAATCACATTTTCTCCGGGGCTTTTATTCCGAGCAAGTTAAGCGCGCTGGCCAGAACAATTTTGGTGGCGGCGACCAAAGAAAGCCGCGCCGCCATTATTTTTTTATCTTCGTTTATTACCCGGTGTTTTTCATAAAAATTATGAAACCTCCCCGCCAATTCCAATGCGTATCGCGGCAGACGATGAACTTCGTAATTCTTGGAAATATCACTTAAAAGTTCCGGAAACTCCGCTAATTTTTTTATTAAATTTAATTCCTCTTTTTCTTTTAGTAATTTTAAACCCCCTTTCTTTTTCGCTTTCACTTTTCTTAAAATTGAAGAAATACGCGCATGCGCGTATTGCGCGTAATAAACGGGGTTTTTTTGCGAGCGTTCTTTGGCAAGTGTTAAATTAAAATCCATATGGGTGTTGAGCGAGTACATCAAAAAGAAAAATCTCGCGGCATCAAAACCGACTTCGTTAATTAATTCTTCAAGTGTTATGAAATTTCCGGCACGCTTGGAAATTTTCACCTCTTTTCCGTTTTTAACGAGCCGAACCAATTGAGAAATAATAATATCCAATTTATCTTCCTGGATATCGATGGCTTTAAGAGCCGCTTTTAACCGAGGCGCGTAGCCGTGATGATCGGCGCCCCAAATATCAATCGCTTTGTTAAATTTTCTGGTTTTGATTTTGTCAAAATGATACAGAATGTCCGACATGAAATATGTTTCATCGCCGGTTTTTTTGATCAAAACTCGGTCTTCGCTATCGCCCAATTGCGTCGTTTTAAACCATGTCGCCCCGTCTTTTTCATAAATAAGATCCTTTCGCATAAGACCGCCCATTATATTCCCATATTCTTTCCCTTTGTAAAGCGACTTTTCCGAGAACCAAGCGTCAAATTTAATCCCCGCTTTTTTTATCGCCGGTTTGAGATATGTTTTCAAAATCAACGCCGCTGCTTTTTGTCCGGCTTCAGATTCGTTTAATTTTTTGCTTATTTTTTTTGCCAGTTTATTTATATATCCCCCTCTATACAAATTCTCCTCGCCCGGGATGATGTCCGACATCAAAGTTTCCCCGATGTCGGACATCGAGGAGGGCGAAGTCGGACTTCGGTCGGATTTTGATTGAGCCAATTTAATCGACCTCCCCAAAGTCAAAATCTGTTCTCCCCTGTCGTTAACATAATATTCGCGAAAAACTTTATTTCCCTGCGTTTCCAAAATATTGGCCAGCGCGTCTCCGTAAAAACCGCCGCGGCCGTTGCCCATGGTTAACGGTCCCGTCGGGTTGGCAGAAATGAAGTCAAGATGAATTTTATTTAGTGTTTTTTTCTTCCGGCCATAGGCGGATCCGCCTTTGGCGGACAAAATTTTACCTAGCTCTACATATAGATGCTGATCGGACAAGAAAAAATTTATAAAACCACCATTTGCTTCTATTTTTAAAAAATCGGGAATTTTTCGCTTTGTTAATTCGGCAGCCAGATTTTCGGCGATTTCTTGTGGTGATTTTTTTAGAACCTTAGATAAAACAAAAGCAATATTGGTTGCGTAATCTCCATGTTCTTTATTTTCCGGAGTTTCAATCAAAATATCCCCCTTAAAATCGGGAGTTAATTCGCTTATTAAGCTTCCAAACCGGGTTTTTATAGCTTCTTTCATTATTTCTCATATAATAACCGAATTTTGATAAAAATGAAACTGCTGATAGAATCAAATTATGGCAACATTCGCCGAAAACAGAAAAGTTCATTTTGATTATGAAATCCTCGAAACATACGAGGCGGGAGTTGTTTTGTCCGGCCCAGAAGTAAAGTCAATAAAAAACGGGAGGATGAATATCGCCGGTTCCTACATAAATATCCACGATGGCGAATTATATTTAATAGGCGCGACAATCGCGCCATACCAGCCCAAAAATCAGCCTGCTGATTATGACCCGGCTCGTTCCAGAAAACTGCTACTGCGCAAAGAAGAGATTGCGTCTTTAATAGGAAAAATAAAACAAAAGGGCTTGACAATAGCGCCTCTAAAAGTGTACAATAAAGGCCGCAGAATAAAGATAGAATTCGCTGTTGTTCGTGGCAAGAAAAAATACGATAAGAGATCGACTATTTCCAAAAGAGACGCCATGAGAAATATTGAGAGAAGTTTGAAAGGGGGTGAAGGGCTTCGATAGAATTTTAAAATTAAATACGCAGGCCGAGGATGTCTCGTAACCTCGAAATATAATCC
>ERZ1292629.4240-Hain-H43-01um-R1-4240-length-10614-cov-4_pt1 | contig 10614 bp, 12 predicted proteins | sample MGYA00564399_ERZ1292629 | MGnify/ENA primary metagenome ERZ1292629 (study PRJEB36523, sample SAMEA6512636) | groundwater metagenome | collected 2019-01-08 | study: AquaDiva: Metagenomics assemblies of 32 groundwater samples
GAGATGCATTAAAAGAAAAAGAGTCCAATGGTTACAATTTTACTTATTTAGATAATCATGATAGTATAATTCAATATTTATTAAAATTTAAATATAAAATTTATTTAGTTGTTAATTTATGTGATGAAGGATTTAATAATGATCCGAGAAAAGAATTACATATTCCTGCATTATTAGAACAGTTGGGGATTCCATATACTGGAGGAAATCCACAATGTTTAGCTTATTGTTATGACAAATCTTTAACTAGAGGTATTGCAGAAGAAATGGATATTCCTGTTCCAAAAGCTATTTTCATTAAACCTGAAGATACCTCTTTTGAATTGCCATTTAAATTTCCTGTAATTGTTAAACCTAATTTTGGAGATTCTAGTTTTGGCATAACGCAGAGAAGTGTGGTTAATAATCATGAAGAATTGCTGAGTTCTATTTCGGAAATTAGAAATAGATTTGGTTATGAAAAACCAATTCTTGTTGAGGAATTTTTAACAGGCAAAGATATTAGTGTGGGTATTATTGGAAATCCTCCAAGCTCTTATAGTGTTTTGCCAATAACAGAAGAAGATTATTCTCAAATTCCTGATGAGCTTCCAAAAATATGCGGTTATGAGGCTAAATGGATGCCAGATTCTCCTTACTGGAGAATAAAATCAATTGTTGCTGTTTTGCCTGAAAGCACTAAAAATTTTGTTGTAGATTCTTGTCTAAAACTATTTGAAAGATTAGAATGCAGGGATTATGCCAGATTTGATTGGAGATTAGATGCTAAAGGCAAGCCAAAATTATTAGAAGTTAATCCAAATCCAGGATGGTGCTGGGATGGACATTTAGCTAAGATGGCAAAATATTCTGGAATTTCTTATAGTGATATGCTTGGATTGATAATCTCATCTGCTGAACAAAGAACTGGAATTAATACTAGTGTGCAAAATAAAAACCTAAATGAAAATAATACAGAAAAACAAGAAGTTTTGGTTTCTTCGCCAAAAATTTTTATTGATATGAACGGAAATGGAAACGGGAATGGAAATGGAGAGCATTAAATAATTTTTAGAAATACTCTTGAATTCGAAAACTTATTAAACCTCTTTAAACACTTTTTTATTATGAACTTAATATTAATCGCCTTTTTAATTGGGATAGGATTAAGTATTATAACTGTTTTTGCTGACGCTTTAATAAAACAAGCTTCATTACAAAATGCTTTTTCGGGTTGGCAAATATTAATTGTCGGTGCAATTCTTTATGGGATTACTGCATTCGGTTGGTTTTTTGTAATGAGAAAGATAAAATTATCAACACTCGGCGTTTTGTATGGTGTTAGCTGTTTAGTTTTTCTAGCTTTAGTAAGTGTGTTTTATTTTAGAGAAAAAATAAATCCAATTGAAATATTGGGTATTGCTCTTGCAATTATCTCTCTAATAATCATGTATCGATTTGCTTAAACAAATTTACAACCCCCTTATCTTGAAAATTTCTTCATCAGCTTACCTGAAATCTCCCAGACTAGAGTGAAACCAAAGATTAATAAAACCTAAAAACATTAAATAAAAATATAAAGAGGTAGAATTATGAAGTCAATATACTATCTGATTTTGATTGTTGGATTTTCTTTTTTAATTTCTTTGAACACTTACAGGTTTTTTTCTATTGGAGAGATGAGTATTTTTTTAACAGTTATTGGTTTAATTTATGGTTTAATTGCGGCTTTTTCCATAAGCAATTCTTGGGAAAGGTTTTCCAGGATAAGAGATGCAATTTCTGAAGAAACTGCATCCTTAAAGACTATATATATTTATTCCAAATATCTTACTGATAAGTTAGCTTTTAGTGGAATTAGGAAAAAGATATTGGCCTACTGCAGTGAGGTTCCAAAAATTGAATGGAAAGAATATTTTGACAGTCAAAAAACACACCAGAAATTTGAAGATTTAATTCATTTAGTTGCCGGGATTAAAATTAAAGACGAAAAAGATACTGAACTATTTGGAGCGATATGTGAAGAATTACGTTACGCATCTTCTTCAAGGAACCTTCAATTGATTATCTCCCAAACTAAGATTTCAAAGACCCAATGGCTTTTGAATATCTTTTTATCACTGATTTTAATTATTGGGCTTGCCTTTTTGTCAATACCCAACTATTCATTGTCAATATTTGTAGTTGCATCTATGATCTCCTCTATAATTTTTATATTAATTGTAATTTATGAGATGGATTCATTAAAAATAGCCGATACAGAAGTTTATATTAGTCCTTATATAGAAGTAGTAAACTTGATAAATAAATACACAAAATAGCTTGGCCGTTCCCCCTCAAAAAGTGTTTTTATCTTAAAACCCTTCTAAAGTCATTTGTTTTTTTCCATCTAATAATTCTTTAGTGTTGATATTAAATAACTGAAATATATTTTCAACTGCTGGAAGAATTTGGTGTTCTAGATAATATTTTATGTTATATTCTCCTTTTTCATCTGGAAGTTTTACTTTTTCTCTTACGAGTTTTTTTGTTTCTCTTGTTTCTGCTACAAAATACTCTATTAAAGTTCCCATATCTATTGGCATTTTTCTTTCTTGCATTTTTTTTGCTGCAATTACATGAGGAGATATGGCTTTGTATTCATTAATTGGTTTTTTTAATTGAGTTTTGATAATTAATTCTTCTCTTTCAATTTCTCTTGCTTTTATTTTTTTTATTATCTCTTTAAAGTAGTTCAATGCATTGATCTCGTTTCCATCTTCTAAAATCATTTTTATAACATTATTCTGTAGCTTTCTAGCTAGGTTACACCAATCTCTTCTAACTGTTTCAAAACCTCTTATTTTTAACTTTCCATTCTCATCAATTAAAGCATATTTTTTCTTTGCTCCTACTTCCCCGCTTCTTGTTGTTACCCACATACCTCTTTTGAAAAAACCCTCTAATTCTAATTCCATAATTCCTGGAAGTTGTGAATTAAGCTTTTTTAGAAATTCTTTTGTTTCTTGTTGTGTTTTTCCTTGTATTAAAAATGCTATAGAATCTGTGTCTGAATAAATTGTTTTATAACCTCTTTTATTAATTTCTTCTATAACTTCTTTGATTGCCCGTTTTGCAAATGCGGCAGTTGCTGCAGCTGCTTCTCTGCAATAATACCTTGCTCCAAAGAAACCCTGATAACCATAAGCTGCATTAGTAAGCAGTTTGAAAGCATTGCTTCTTGCTTTTTTTACAGCATTATCTTTTTCTGATTTTAATTCTTCTTTGAATTTTTTTCTTAGCAAAATTATATTTTTTAACATTTCTGGAAAAAATCCTGGGGAGGTTGAAAAGTAAAGAATTTCTCCACCTGTTTCTATTGAATAAGAATCTTGTTTTGGTTTTTTATTGCCTAAAAAAGTTGACTTTGATAAATTATAAGTTACAATTGTGCTTCCATAACAACTAGTAAAATCAAAGATTGAAATGTCTTTATACAATCCAGGAGTTGGTTCAAATACAAATGCTCCTTCATATTTTCCAAATTTTCTTCTTTCTCCTATTTCATCATAACCTGGCCTTTTTTCAGGAATTTCATTGAATTTTTCTAGATTATGAATGATAAAATCTTCAACATTTGATGACATTCCGTTTCTTGATATGTTAAAAACAGGCTCTTGTATTACTCTTGTAAATTCTAATAAATCTGGCCAGAATTTTTCAAATAAATTATATGCTAAAACAGAATCGTGGAGGTTGTATTCAAAATATTTATCCCATTCATTTCCATCAATTTTTGAAGAGTGCTTAAACTTAAATGGTTTTTTTTCATCTCCAAGAAATTCTTTTGCAACTTCGTTTAAAGCGAGGGTTTCTGACTGCATATATTGGCTGTAGGTAGTTTGAATAAATTTTAATAGATCTACATGTATAATTCCATCTATTTTTACTGTTCCAACTCCCCCTATATTTCCTTTTGAAAATCTAGGTTGAGAACCATCTAAACCGATATTCAGCTTGATATTGTATTTCTCTGCTCTTGCTTTTAAATATGGAAGATCAAAACCATCAGAAAAATATCCTACAAGAAAATCTGGAGATATCTTTTTTACATACTCAAGAAATTTTTCAATTAATTCTACTTCTGATTTAACTTGTTCAACATTTTCAAATTTCTTGTTTTTTTCTTTAAATGTCAGAACTTTTTTGAAATTATCTGATACAAGAGAAATCATAATTACCTCTCCTTCTCCTATTTTAAATTCATCACATTCTAAGTCAAAGGCAAGCACCTTTGGCTTGAAATTGTATTTTCCATCTTCTATTTTTTTGAAAGACTTCATTTTAATACAAAAATCAACATCTAAACCAGAATCAATACCCCCAAACTCTATTGAATTATTTAACAATTCTCCTTCTATATCATACCAATTTAAAGGAAGAAGTTTTTTTTCAATTATATAGTGTGTTGCAAAACCTAAATCATAACCTCTCCTTTTGACAATTTCTTTCATGTCTAATTTGTCAGCTATATCATGTAAATCTTTATAGTTTGTTGCAAATATTTTTAAAGCTTTTACTTGTTTGCTTAAGAAATTTTTATTATGAATTTCAACTTTTTCAACTTTGGTTTGTCTGCCTTTAACATCTAGTTCTATTTTCTCTATTTTTTGCTTTAACTTTTCAATTTCTTTGTCTTTAATGCTGTCATCTAAGATAGCCCATAAATAAACATTACAGGAATCAATTATGCAAACTCTCTTGTTTTTTTCATTTCTACCAGTTATTTTTATGTAGTTTCTTCCCTGCCAGTCAAAGTAATCATAGTCTATTGGAATAAACTTAGTGTAGGACATGAAAATATGAGATTAAATGATTATATAAAATTAATGTGATGTATCTGTTTACACAAAGTATAATAAAAGATATACTCTCTTAACATTAATTTTTGTATAAGATATTTATCACTTATCTCCGATTAAAAATTCTGGGCAATATATTTAAAGAGATAAAAATTAAAGAGTATATGAAAATCAAAGGTTATCTTTCTAATCAGTGGGGATTTTCTGAAACTGGAAGAATTCTAGTAAAGCAAGTTAAAGATAGAATAAAAGATATTGGAATTGTAGTTTTAGACCCATTTGAAGAATGCGGTAAAGAATTAGATTTTGGAGAACTAGCTAAATTAACTGATTTTGAAGCAAAAAGAAAATATTGGGAACAATTCAGCAGAAAAGTAACTCCTATAAATAATAAATTAATGAGGCAATCACATTGTCAATTTTCAATCTTGGATGGAGGTCCCTCTGTTGATGATGGAGTTTCATCTGAAATAGGTTATTATGCTGCTCTAGTTGAGGAAGGGGTAATCCCAAAAGGATTTGGAAGAATTTTTGCATTAAGGAGTGATTTTAGACTAGGAGAAAATATTGGGTGTTTAGTAAATCCTCAAATTGAAGGATATATTTATCAGACAGGCGGAAAAATATCCCGAAACTTAGATGATTGGTTTAAAGATATTAGTTCTTGGTATCAACAAGTTGTTAGTAATTAGAAAGTATATCCTTTAGGATACAATCTTTTTAACAATAATATATAGTGAAAACAAAATTATATAAATAATAACTATCTGATAAAATTTATGAATAAAACTAGGTGTTTGGTTACAGGCGGAGCAGGTTTTATTGGAAGTCATTTAATTGATAGATTGCTGGAATTAGGATATGAGGTTATTGTAATTGATGACTTTTCTTTAGGAAAAAGAGAAAATTTAGAATATCATAAAAATAATCCAAACCTAAAGATTTTTACAAAGGATATTCGTGATAAAGATATTGAAGAATTGTTTAAAGATGTTTCAATAGTTTTTCATTTGGCTGCAATTCCTTTAGTTCAATTTTCAATTGAATTTCCTGAAAAAACAAATGATATAAATGTTAATGGAATGTTAAATGTTTTAGAAACTGCTAGAAAAGCAGGTGTTAAGAGATTTGTGTATTCTGCTAGTTGTTCAGCATATGGAGATCAGGAAAAGCTACCTTTAATTGAGACTATGAGCCCTAATCCTATGTCACCTTATGCCTTGCAAAAACTTGTTGGAGAGTATTATTGTAAATTGTATAATTTACTTTTTGGGATGGAGACAGTTTGTTTAAGATATTTTAATGTTTTTGGGCCGAGACACGATCCTTCTGGAGGCTATGCTTGCCTAATTCCTAAATCAATAAATCTTGTTTTGCAAGGAAAAAATCCAGAAATATATGGGGATGGAGAGAATACAAGAGATTTTGTTTATGTTAAGGATGTTGTTAATGCAAATATACTTGCAGCTACAACTAGTGAAGAAAAAACTTTTGGACAGGTTTTTAATATAGGTAGTGGTAATAATTTTTCTGTTAATAATGTAGTAAAAACTATTATTGGAAATGAGAGCATAAAACCAGAATATAAGGCTTCAGTTATTGAGCCAAAAGATACTCTTGCAGATATTTCAAAAGCAAGAACTGTATTAAAATGGAATCCAAAATTTAGTTTTGAAAAAGGCATTGAAGAAACCATTGATTGGTTTAAGAAGAGAATTTAGGTTGAGGAAAATGGTGTTGTTTTTATGTTTCTTTGTAAAAATAGAAAGATTTATAAATAAACGAAAGTTATACATATTAGTAACTTTGGTTGATTGTCCTTAATTAACTAATTAGGATAGAAATAACAAAAATGACAGAAATACCTTTAATTTTGAAGCTGAAGAAAAAAATTCATAAGGATATAGCTGTAGCTCATGATGTTATAATTAAAGAGTTATATACTGTTTTTGGTAGGGCTGTCTTGCATGGTGGAACTTCTATTTGGAGATGCTATAACGGAAATAGGTTTTCAGAAGATGTTGATGTTTATCTTCTTAGAGACGAGAAAAAGCTGAATGATTTTTTTGACGGATTAAAGAAAAAGGGATTCAAGACTACTAAAAGAAAAACTACGGAAAATAGCTTATTCTCCAGTTTGGACTTTAAGGGGGTTAAAGTTCGATTTGAAGTTTTATTTAAGAATATGGAGAAAAATGCGGTACTAAGGGGGTATGAACTTTCGAATGGAAATGTGATGACAATATACACTCTTTCCCCAGAAGATTTGATAAAGGAGAAGATTGGAGCTTATTTAAATAGATTTAAGATTAGAGACTTGTATGATCTATTTTTCTTATTGAGGTACGTGGATAAAAATAAAATACAAAGAGAAATAGACAACCTGATTAAAAATTTTAAAAAGCCTATTGATGAAAAAGATCTTGATGCTTTAATAATTGAAGGAATTGTTCCAAGTGTTGATAAAATGATGGATTATATTAACAAGGGGTAAAATGGGAAAAGAAAAATATATTAAAACTATTTTAGAATTATTCAAAAAAAGTTCCGTTGTTGATATAAATTCCATTTTAAGGATAATCAAAAATAAGAAAAAAGTAAGCCAATATGGCAAGCAATTTATAAGGAATTTAATTAAAAATGGTAGGATAAAAAGAATAACAAGGGGATTTTATACTATTCATGATGAACCGTCTTTGGCTGTTTTTTGTTTTTCCCCTTCTTATTTAGGGTTGCAGGATTCTTTAAGTGCCAACAATTTATGGGAGCAGGAAACCATTCCCATAATTATAACTTCAAAAAAAGTAAGGCAAGGAATAAGAAAAGTTTTTGGAGTGAATGTACTGATTAGGAGAATTGACAATAAATATCTTTTTGGTTTTGAATACTGTAAAGATGGAGATTTTTACTTTCCTTATTCTGATATAGAAAAAACTTTTATCGATATGATTTATTTCAAACAGCCAATTTCAGAAGAAGCCTTAAAACTTTTTAAAAAAAGAATTGACAAAAAGAAACTGAAGGATTATTTAAAGAGGTATCCTAAGGAGTTTAGAGAGAGGGTTTTGAGGATTGGGAAAAGTTAAGGGGAAGTTTAAGATTTGTTTATCCTTAACCGAAAACAAACATTTATATACTATTGGTTAATCATTAACGGATGGATTCGTTTAAAGAAAAGGCAAAAAGATATTTTATAACTGGGAACTTTTCTGAGAGGCTTGGTGCTTTTGATGTTGCGTCTACTAATTATTTTAAATCTCTTTCAGCAATAAATGATTTTATCTTGTCAAATATTAACCTCTTTCCTAAAGATCACAATGAAAGATTTAGTCTGCTTAAAGAAAATTTTCCCAGAATGTATCGATTAACTTCTTCCTTGTTTTTGACGTATAGGAAAACTTATTCTAAAGACATATCTAAAGAAGAAATGTTAATGCTAAAACAAAGATTAAAGGAGGCGTTTAAAGATGCAGGAATTGAATTTCCAACAGACTCAGAAATTGAAGTGTCTATTCAAAAAGCACATAAAAAATAATATTGTAGATATTTTTCTTATCGGTTCTGCAATAAAAAATAAAATAAATCCGAGGGATTTAGATGTTATAGCTCTGTTTAGAAAAAAGGAATTAAAATTGATAGAAGAAGAATTATTTAATATTAAAGAGAGTGTTTCTTTTATTAAAGAAATTCACATTGAGCCGTTATTTGTGGACTCTATGTTTAAAGAAAGAATTTTTTTGACTTTAATGCACGAAGGAATAAGCATTAAGGAGAACAAACCCGTTTCTGAAATTATAGGATTAAAATCATTTAGCATTTTTTCTTACAACCTTGAAAATTTATCTAAAATAGACAAGGTGAGATTTGCGCAGACTCTATATGGAAGGAATAAAGATGGGGTTTTATTTGCTGAAAAAGGAATTTCTTTAGGGCAGGGAAGCTTTATGGTTTCTGTTTGGAAAGAAGAAATATTTAAAGAGCTTATGAAAAAATGGAAAGCATCATATAAAATTAAAAGGGCATTTGTTAGCGATTAACAAATATATTAATATAATTAAATAATGGTTAACCTTTAAAATGTCGTTGATTAATAAAAAAGAGCTTAAAAGAAGATTTGAAGAGCAGGAAATTAAGATCGGAAAAAAGGCTGCTGATAAATTTATTCTTATTCAGGAGAAAAATATCGTCAAAGATATTGAAGTTTTAAAAAGAAAAGCCAGCCTTTCTGGAAGGAAGGTTATTAGAAAGGAAGATTTTGAAGATGTTTAGTTGTAAGGAAAAGAATGATTAAGGAGAGAGGGTTTTGAAAGTATTATTCTATTCTAAAGTTTCTCCCTCTTCTCTTTCTACTGTATCGTTCATGAGACTTTCTTCTAAAAATCTTGTCTTGCTTACATCTGCCTGTTTTTTTCTCATATTCCACTCCTCTTTGTCTAATTTCCCCTTCATGTATCTAACAATTTCAGAACAAACAAATCCTGTCCCTGCCATCCACATCCCCCCTATACTCTCTGTTACAAGGGAACCAACTAAAGTCCCTAGTGAGGCAATATCTCCGATGTTTGGAATGTATTTTTCCCAAGTAACTGCTTTATTTCTTTCTTTTTCTAGGAATTTAATCTGCCGTCTTTTGCAATCTTCATCGGTTGAGAATTCTGCTACATTTGCTATTAAGCTGTTATAAAAATCTTTAGTCTCTCCTCCGAAAAAATAATCTGAGATATTTCTCCCTATTCTTCTTATTATTCTTGGTTTTTCTGATGTTGACATGTTATTTATTGATTTTTTCAGACTTTTTAAACTTTACGATTTTGTCACCACTTGCGAGATACAAAGATTTATAAATTAAATGAAGTTGAATAAATTATGGCGAAAAAGATAAGAGAAGATAATGCAGATTATGTTAAGGATTATCCTAGAAGAAGGTATGAGCAGGATATGAGAATGATTGATTTAGTTGTAGAAAGAGGAGTAAATGTTCATGATTTTGAAGATGTAGAAGGGAAAGCAGAAATTCTTGGAGAATTTTATAATGGACTTAGAGTTGCTTCTAATTCAGATGGAGCTCCATTTTTGCCTTTAGATGAATGTTCTAATGAGAGAATTTGTTTAGCATTAAGAAAAGATTATCTTACTGCTTCTGCTAGAATAAACAGACTTTATGCAGGAAAACTTAGGCTTGTTGAAACTGCTCCAAAGAGAGCAAGAGAAAATAGATTAGTTCAAATGCTTTTGGAAGATTTGGAAAATTGGAGAGAAAGAAAAAGAGCAGAGGAAAGAGCAAAGGCAGAATCAGGTGAACAGCTTGAAATAGAATTTACAGATTAGTTAATTATTTATATTCTTTTGATGTTGGTTTTTTGATAAACATGGGCTTAAATATTCGGGATATTGTTCCGAGAAAAGAAATTGAAATTTCAGATTTGAAAGGAAAAATTATTGTAGTTGACGCTTTTAATACTCTTTATCAGTTTTTGTCTACTATTAGACAACCAGACGGAACTCCTTTAATGGATAGTAAAAAAAGAGTTACAAGCCATTTGTCAGGAATATTTTATAGGAATGTCAGTCTTCTTTCTGAAGGGATAAAGTTAGTTTATGTTTTTGATGGAATTCCTCCAGAATTGAAATACAAAACAGGGAGGATTAGAAGAGAAAATAGGGAAGTAGCAAGAGAGAGATTTGAAAATGCTAAAAGCGAAGAAGATTTAGAAGCTATGAAAAGGTACGCAGGACAGCTAACAAGATTAAATAAAGAGATGATTGAAGAGTCTAAAGAACTTTTAGAGGCAAT
>ERZ1292629.4241-Hain-H43-01um-R1-4241-length-10613-cov-9_pt1 | contig 10613 bp, 5 predicted proteins | sample MGYA00564399_ERZ1292629 | MGnify/ENA primary metagenome ERZ1292629 (study PRJEB36523, sample SAMEA6512636) | groundwater metagenome | collected 2019-01-08 | study: AquaDiva: Metagenomics assemblies of 32 groundwater samples
TCCTGTTAATTACTGGGAATGAGTCCGCGCTTAGCGGGACGAGGCCTGACGCAATTACTCAAGTCCTTGGACTTGAATTCTGAAAAATAATGTGGTAGTATCTTACAAGAAATTGAAAAACATTATAATTTTGGTAGACGCATGAAGTATCCACATTGCGCAGCTTCTGCCTTTATGGTATAATTCTGTCCATATGACAAAGAAAAAATCATGGACAGAAGAACAACTAAGAAAAGCGGCGGGAGAATCAACGAGTGTGAGACAAGTGATTAAAGCCTTGGGCCTAATAGAAGCTGGCGGAAATTACGCGCAGATAAAAAAATTTTTGAAAATTTACAAAGTGGACACTACCCATTTTAGAGGAATAGGGTGGAATAAAGGAATGCGAGGGATCGGGGTGTTTAGAACAACTCTTCAAGAATTGCTTACAAGGAATAACTACTATCAAAGTTATAAATTAAAACGAAGGTTATTTGCGGCCGGATTAAAAAAACCGTTTTGTGAAATGTGCGGTTGGGCAAAAAAATCAAATGATGGAAGAGTGCCCCTTGAGCTTGACCATATTAACGGCGATAGATACGACAATCGTTTAGATAATCTACAAATTCTTTGTCCGAATTGTCACAGCTTGCAACCGACTCATAGAGGCAGAAATAAAAAAACTGGTTTAGCAAAAAACTTATAATGGTCCAGTGGCGGAACTGGTATACGCACAGCACTTAAAATGCTGCGCCGAAAGGCATGTGGGTCCGACTCCCACCTGGACCACAAAAAAACAGCTCCGATATTACGTTAGAGCTGTTTTTTAAACTCTAGGCTTTCATCTCTTCTTGCCTTGCCCTGAAATTAATCCATCTCGCGGCGGTGAAAAAAAAATCACTTAGGCGATTAAAATACGCATAAAGTTCTGGACGGATTTGCGCAGATTTTCCAAATGCGACCAATTCGCGTTCCGCTCGACGGCAAATCGCGCGCGTCTGATGCAAAAGCGCGCCAGCTCTGCATCCCCCGGGTAAAACAAAATTTTTGAGTTCAGGAAGTTCGGTGCAGAGTTTATCAATCATTTTTTCCAACTCGGTAATTTTTTCTTGCCCAATTTTTTCAATATTTTGTAAATCCGTTTGCAAGGAAGCAATTTCCGAACCAGCCTTGAATAAATTCTTTTGAATTTCCAGAATAAAATTTTTGAGATCGCCTCGTTCTAACTCTGAAACAACTAAACCCAACGAGGCATTCAGTTCGTCTGTTTCCCCAATCACACGCATTTCAATACAACATTTGCTTATTCTTTTTCCGCCAAGCAGAGATGTATCGCCTTCATCGCCGGTTTTGGTATAAATTTTCATACTAACTTTTTCATCATTTCTTCAACTTTTTCTTGAGCCATTTTTTCAATTTCACTTTCATTGGCTGATGGATTTTCCTTTTTCAATTCAGCTTTTTCTTCAACTAAAAGAGCTAGACGCAAATCTTCCATCTGGCTCCGATAATCCATCAATTTTTTCTTCAAACTCTCAACTATTTTCTGATCGCGCGCCACGGAAGGAATCGCGCCCTCATCTCCAATTTGCAACTGCTTACGAATTTGCTGGACAGCATTCATCACCTGTTGCATGTTCGCTATTATATTTTGCATCATTTTCTTGGCGCTCTGCGTTTCCTTGATCATCTGCTCGGCGCGTTCGCGCACGGCCGCTTTTTTTGCCTCCTGCTCTTCTTTATCTTCGCGAGATTCAAACCCCGCCTCTTGTCCTTCAAAAGAATTTCTACCGAATATTTTTTCCAGTCCTTTTTCAGTTTCAATCATAAAAATACACATTCTTTAAAAACCAGCTCAAAAATCAGACGGCAGATATTTTCCTCGTTTGAAAAAATAAGCGTAAAGTTCTGCCATGTACTCAATATACTCATGATTGATTTTTTTCAATTCCGCCGCTTCCTTTTGCATTGTGGGCCCCTTCTTCGCCAGCCCGACGGCTTCCAGCCGATTCCTAATCAACGCAAATTCACGATCCAGCCCACCCAGACTGTTTATTATAGTTTTCCGATAATTCTCTTGGCTTTGATCACTCTGTGGATTTTGCAAATTTTCGTCTGCAATCGCTAAACGTATATTTTTTTCCGCTCTGGCCAAAAATTCTATCGCCTCTCCTATTCCCTTGCCTCGATTGCCAAAGCTGTTCTTACTTTCTAGACTGCGGATCGCTCTGTTTATATCCCCCCCAAATACAATATTAACATACTCGCGAACTACAGCTTCTGATTTTTCTATTTCCTTTTGCAAATTTTCCGCCCTTTTTATTCCAATGTTTTCCTCCAATTTTCCCATTGCTTGCTCATTAGGCACTTTTTGAGTTTTCATCTTGTCTAACCGCTCTCCTTTAGGCCACCCATGCATCCATGCCTCTCCAACATCAGCGCGCCCGGTTACAGCGCAGATTCCAACAATAACATCCGAAACGGTTAATGGTAATTCCTCGTCCGCCTCTTCTTTAACTGTTTGCAAATATTGATATAATTTACCAACAACTTCTTTCGGCAAATTAGCCATCCAAGTAAAAATTGCGCTTCTGCCCTCATGAGAAAAGTATCTTTTTGTTTTTAAAGACAAATTAATGTAATCGGGATCGGGAAGGATGCCAATTTGCGCGGTCAATCTATTGTCTGGAAAAGGAAGCATGGACCCAATTCTTTCTCTGGCCGCAATTATACGTTCCGTTATAAAATCATAATGATTTGCCGGCATTTTTAACTGCATTGCCACATCCACGCTTTTATCTCGTAAAATTTCATCTACTACTCCCGTCGCATCCGCGATTTCTTCTTCTGTTCGGTTGCTAAAATATTCACGAGCCTTTTCTGGCTCCACCCACTTTGCTTCTAAAATTTTTTGCCACAACTCATTAACTTTTTCTGTTTCAGCCACGCCTGCCAGCGATTCATTTGCCACAGCTAAACTTTTTGGCGCTTTAATTTCCCCCACTTCAGGCGCATCAAATTTTTTTGCGGCGCCTTTCACTTCTGGTCTGCCGGATTCTTCACCGCCGCTTCCATTGCCTCTTTTTTTATCTGTCATATTATGAAAAATATTTAACTGCACCCGGTCGTGCTCCCGCAATTCAAACATTTATAGCAACTCCCATTTCTAATCGTAATATGCCCACAAGTCGGACATGGCGGAGCGTCGCCCATCATTCCGGAAAGTTGTTGATCAATCCCCGCGACATTCGCATCAATCGCCATTTCCACTTTCGGCATATTCGGCAAAGTTGCTTGCGTTATTTTCGTTTCAACTTTATCGCCCAAAGGCATTGCCGCCTGTCCGCTTAATATGGCTTCTATTCGCGCTATCTGTTCGGCCCGATTCTTTTGGATGCCGGTTGGTTTCACCTGCACAAAATCCGTGCGACCCTGATATTCCATGCCCAAAACACGAAAAATAAAATCAATTATTGACGTGCAGAATTTTATATTCGGATGATCCGTCATTCCGCTTGGTTCAAAGCGGGTAAATGTAAACTTATCAACATACTCATGCAAAGGCACGCCATATTGCAATCCGGTAGAGATGGCAATCGCAAACAAATTCAGCATGCTTCTGAAGGCCGCGCCTTCTTTGTGCATATCAATAAATATCTCACCAAGTTTTCCATCCGGATATTCGCCTGTGCGCAAAAACACGGCCTGCCCGCTGATCTTGGTTTTTATCGTAAGCCCGCTTCTCTTATACGGCAACTTGCGCTGTTCGCCATGAACATAAATTTTACTGCCCTGTATACTGCCGTCATGAGCATATTTTATCATCGCGTTTTCTTCCGAAACCTCCTGATTCACAACTTGCTCGCCCTTGGATGTCAGCAAATATTTTTTTGTGATTTCCCGAACTTTTTCAATCGCCACTTCCACAGTCTTCGCCTCAACATTTTCCGCTTTAACATTTTCAACTTTTCCAATTTTATTTTCTTCAACTTTCGCGTCTTCTTTTTTGTCGCTCTTGGATTTTGAAGAAAGCGGCTGGGAAAGCTTGCACCCGTCGCGATAAAGCGCGATTGCTTTCAAACCCAACTTCCAAGAAGCTACATAAGCGGTTTTTACATCATCAAGAGTCGCCTCGTTCGGCATGTTAATTGTTTTTGAAATTGCGCCGGACAAAAACGGCTGAACCGCGGCCATCATTCTTATGTGACCTAAATAATGAATATAGCGCTGGCCTTTCCTGCCATTTTTATTCGCGGTATCAAACACGGCATAATGCTCTTTGCGCAGATGCGGCGCGTCTTCAATGGTCATAGCTCCACAAACAAACTCATTCGCGGCGGAAATCTGCTCGGACGTGAATCCAAGCGCTGACAACAAATTAAAATTCGCGTCATTATACTGCTCACTGGTGAAACTAAGACGAGCCATACATTCTTCGCCCAAAGTCCAAACATTAAACGCGAATTGGAGTTCAAATACCATTGCTAAAGATTTTTCAATCTTGTCTAAATCATCCACGGTAAAACCTCTGTCTCTTAAAATATCATGATTAATTTCAGGAGCGTTTTTCAATGTCGCGTGGCCGCGCAAATAATTGATAGTGTCATCTATCTGCGTTTCAGTGTAGCCCAGCACTCTTAACGCGACCGGCATTGATTCGTTCACGATTTTGAAATATCCGCCACCGGCCAATTTTTTGAATTTCACGAGCGAGAAATCCGGTTCAACGCCGGTTGTGGCGCAATCCATCAGCAAAGCAATCGTGCCGGTCGGAGCAAGCAAAGTTACTTGCGCGTTTCTAAAACCAAATTCATTGCCAAGTTCCAATGTTTTGTCCCAACTCTCTTGCGCGGCGGTTAATAAATACGCGGGCGTATTTTCAGGATTTAAGCCGGTCGGCTTCACTGTTAAATTCTCGCATTTCTCCTCGCAAATTCCGTAAGTGGCGCGCCTGTGATTTCGCATCACACGCAACATATCTTCTTTATTCTTCTCGTATCCGGCAAAAGTCCCCAAAAAGCTGGCCATTTCCGCTGATGTTGAATATGATTCCGCGGTCATAAGCGCTGTCACCGCGCCGGCAAAACCCATTGCTTCCGGCGAATCGTAAGGAATTCCGGCGGTCATAAGCACACTGCCAATATTGGCATAGCCCAAACCGAGCGTGCGAAACAAATAACTGTTCTGCGCGATCTCTTTGCTCGGAAATTGCGCCATTAAAATACTGATTTCCAAAACTACGGTCCAAACCCGAGTCGTATATTTAAAGCCTTCAATATCAAAAAAGAATTTTTCCGTATCATAATAATGCCCGAGGTTTATTGACGCCAAATTGCAGGCAGTGTCATCAAGGAACATGTATTCCGCGCATGGATTTGAAGCATTAATTCTGCCGGATTGCGGACAGGTGTGCCAGTCGTTGATATTGGTGTCAAACTGGACGCCGGGATCGGCGCAAGCCCAAGCCGCATAGGCAATTTTTTCCCAAAGTTTTTTCGCTTTTAATGTTTTTATTGTTTCCTTTTTAGTCCTGCTAACCAGATTCCAGTCAGCGTCATTTTCAACCGCTTCCAAAAATTCCTGGCTGATTCTAACTGAATTGTTTGAATTTTGACCTGAAACAGTTTGATAGGCCTCGCCTTCGTATGCTGAATCATATCCGGCCGCGATAAGAGCCGCCACTTTTTTTTCTTCGTTTACTTTCCAATCAATAAAATCTTCAATATCGGGATGATCCACATTTAAAATAACCATCTTCGCGGCGCGGCGAGTCGTGCCACCGGATTTTATCGCCCCGGCGGCCCTGTCGCCTATTTTTAACCAGCTCATAAGACCCGATGATGTGCCGCCGCCGGATAATTTTTCTCCCTGCCCGCGTAAACTGGAAAAATTCGTGCCGGTTCCGCTTCCGTATTTAAACAATCGCGCTTCGCGCACCCAAAGATCCATTATTCCGCCTTCATTTACCAAATCATCTCTGACAGATTGGATGAAGCAATTATGAACAACAACTCCATTGGCGCAAAATTTTCCAGATTCGGTTTGAATATCAAAAACTTCTTCTTCGCCAATATAATCAACTGACATTACAGTTTCTTCAGACAACACGCACTTCTCTTTTCCCTTCACTTCTTCATTCAATTTAACAAGTTTTTCATTTTTATCCATGGAAACAAATCCGATGATCTCGGCATACTTTTTTCTTTCAGATTCATATGATATTGAAAGCTGATAACTTTGTTTTCTGTCCGGACGCTTTTCAGAATTTTGACTTAAATTTGAATAAATACCCAGCTCCAACAAGAGAACCTGAACGCCATGCATTAACTCTTCCGAAATTGAAGTGAGTACAACATCGCCGCAGTTGCGTTCGTCGCTATGTCTATTTCTAACACATCCATCTGCTTGGAATAATCCCCGTAAAAATGCGGTTTTCTCCGCCTTGCTTCCTTGCATTATTATATCCGGAACTTTTTCTGTTAATGATTTATTTTTTAATTCATACAAATTTACATAATCATCAACATCCTTAGAATCTAATTTTACAACCCTATAGGTTTCACTTATATTTTTTTTGACAACGGTTAAATATCTGCCAAAAACTTTTGTGAAAATTTCTGCGACTCTTGCATACTCATCATCATTAATTGTGATAACACCAAAAAGAGTCGTCTTGCCGTTTCTCCCGTATTTTCCATAATACCCGTCTCCAACCACAAAGCCGGCCAACTCCGCTTTTGCGACAGAGAGATCGTCCGCGTCATTATTTTTCGCGCTATATTCCAACGCCACTTGTTGCACCTTATTACCTAAAATTCCACGCAATTCCAGCCAATCGTATTTACCCCCTTCACCTAATCGCTTTTCTGAAGTCAAAACCAAATGATCGTCAGTGAATTCAAAATAATTTCCATTTTTTAATGTGGCTCTAAATAATTTTTTTGTTCCATTATTTTTTACAGCTAAAATTTTTATGAATTTTTCTCCATCAAAAATTTTTATTCCAACTTTACTATCTCCAACAACATCGCCTAAATTTAAAACGCCTTCTTCGGTAAAAAGTTTTGTGTCATAACGACCGCACGCGTGTGGCTGCGGATGAGTATAGGCGTCTTCGGATAATTGAATTTCACCGGTTACTGGATCGGCGAAATAATGCCCCTGCGCCGGGCCGTTTATTCCATATGCCCAATACAAACCAGTGTTAAACCATTGCGGTGAATTCGGCGCGACCATTTGCGCAATCAACATGTAAACAAGCTCATCATAAAAAATCCGCGCGTCCTCTTGGCTGAAAAAATATCCATATTTCTCTCCCCAATATCTCCAAGTTCCGGCCAAACGATGAGCAACCTGCTTCATGCTTTTTTCAGGCCCAAGCAAAACAACGCCATCGGCGTTTATTTTTGCCTTTCCGTCAGCATCGTACTGCGGAACACCTGCTTTTCTAAAATATTTTTGCGCCAAAATATCAGTCGCGACTTGCGACCATGTTTCCGGGACTTCAACTTCTTTCATTTCAAAGACAACTTTTCCATTTGGCTCTTTAATAACGGAAGAGCGAACTTCGTATTTGAACATATCAAAAGGACTGCCGCCCTCTTTTGTATAGTGGCGATCAAACCTCAAGCCATTTTCATTATATTTAAAATCACTATCAATTACGAAAGTCTTTGTCGCCAATGTCGTATGCATAATAAAAAAATAAATACAGCGAGTACTACTTATTGTAGTGAAAATAAATTTTGACCACAATATATAGTATTTTTAACCCGACAAAATACATTATATCACCTTTGCAAGTTTTTGGCTAAACCGGCTTTTTTTGGCTAACTCCACCATAAAGGCAAATAAAAAATAACTCATACTTAATGAGTTATCCACAAGATATTTTTAAAGCGTTGAAGTTGCCACCTCCGTGGCAGGAGCCGTTTCCGAAACTGTCTCGGCCGGAATGCTGACGGGCGCTTCAATCACGGCATCGCTTGAGGTCGCGGACAAAACCGCCGGCGCTTCAGATTGCGGGGTCGGTTCTACTGGTTGGTTAGCCGGCGGCGCAGGTTCGACCGAAGAAACCACCGGCTGAATTGGCTGTTGGACGCTTGGTTCGGCGGTCTCTTGCGTCTGTTTTCTGCTCGCCACAATTATCCAATCAAATGTCGCGCCGCCTGTTCCGCCGTTTAATTCTTTCACGACAAATCCGCTCGCGCTTTTGCTTGCGACAAATATTCCGTTTCCGCTGTCAGAAGTGAGGGTTACGCTAATCTTCATCGGCTCCTCCGCATCAATCATCTCTCTGGTTGAGGTGTTAAATTCAACAACCGCTTCGCCATTCATCAATTGCGATGAACTGGAGAACACCACTTCCATTGACTGCGACTGCATCGCGTAAATTTCTTTTTCGCCGTCGCTTGTCTGAACTTTTGTTATAAGACTGCCGTCCTGATCGATTCTCCATTTGCCATCTACTCCGGCTATACTCGCAACGTTTATAATAGAATTATTTTGGATATCAAGATAGCCATTTACAAAAACCAAACCACCCGTGCTTGGGCTTTCAACCACCCCTAGATTTTGCGGCGAATTGTTTGGATCCAAGCTGATAGCCTGCGCCGAGGCGATTTGTTGAATATCATTCCGAATCGTATTTATGGTTTGATCTCTGTTATAAATCCAGCCGGTTCTTATTAAAGACAAAATTTTTCCGGTCGTCTCCGAAAGCGGCTCCAAAGCCACACCAATCACGGCGACCATTTTATTTTTATTATCTTTGGCCGGGTCGTATTTCATCGCGTAACCCGGGGCCGAGGCCGTAATCAGCAAGTCGCCTCTTTGGATATCTCCGTTTTCATTTGAAACTTTAACCGGAACGCGGCCTACCATAGCCAAAACGGCAGTATAATCGGTTTTGCCATTGCCAACTATGATTGTCGGGTTTGTGGAAATTATTCCGGCAACCGACTGCTCGTGCGACTGACCGCTTCTTCGGTATGTGTCCGGCGCGTTTTGATCTATAACCATAACATCGCCCGGCTCAACACTGTCATCAATTGCGATATCAACTCTTTCAGCTAAGTCGCCCGGATTAGTTGACGTGCCCAAAGTAAGCGACGCCCCAAAAATTGAACCTTTGGTAATAACATCGCCATTCGCGGATACGGAAAATACGGAATTGTTATTTGCTCTTAACGATAAAATATATCTATCAGCGTCAGTGGAACTAAAATTGGGCGCGTTTAAAATAAAGGCCTTTGATTCAGAATAATCACCGGCAAGCGACTCCAATAAAGTATTTGTGGTGAAAGAAATAGAATTTAAAACCGAGGTGTTGGAAAATATTAAATTTTTGGAAAGAACCAAGTCGTATTGATTCACGTTGGACCCAACCGATATTGTGTTCGCGGTCGCGTTGATTGTCAGACCCTTATACAACGAATTTTTCCAGCCCAAACTTATAAAAGTAATTACTGTTCCGATGTCTGAACCGGAATAATCGGCAATGGCAACTCCAATGGTTGGGCCTTCTTCGGTCGCTTTTATGGCCACGCCCGAAATGTCAGAAGGCGCCAGCCGATCCCCAACCTGAATGTTGCCGTTGGAAGTTGACACCTTAACCGGCACACGGCCCGAAAGAGCCACCATCCGAGTGTTTGGATTTTCTTCCGGAGCGTTTCCCAAATACAAACCCGGATTTGTTGAAATTACTCCAATCGCTTTTTCATCGCCGGCCGCGGAACATTTTTTTATAGTGGCTTCCGCGCCTTCTACGGCGCAAACAACATCACCCGACTCCGGACAAGTTCCGCCGGCCGCGCAACTTGATTCAATAAAATATGATTCGGCAATATCAAGAGTGCCGCTGGTTATTATTCCGGAGGCCTGAATTCTTCCTACAACCCCAATCGCATAGCCTGTTTCGCCACTGCCGCTGTCAACATATAAAGCGTAATTATTCACGCCAAACGCGGTTGTGGTATTTATAAGCACGTCTCCTGCGGCTGTTACTCTTAATAAACTTACGTTTGTTGACGACGCGACATTAAAAATATCATTATTGCCTGCTTTGCCAACTACGGATAATCTCACTGTTGGAGTAGTGGTGCCAATACCAACATTCCCTTGCGAGTTGATTCGCATTCTTTCGGACAGGGTCACTGATCCGCCCGGAACAGTGCTGAAAGTGATGGATGCCGGCATGCTTGTGCTTGTAACACCAACACTGGTTACATCATCCATTTCTACAGACATGGTTGCAGTTGAACGGAATGTTGATGATGTGTAGCCACGAAACGACAAAGTGCCGACCTCATCTCCGTTTATAATATCCAGCGGACTTGCAAAAGTGCCGCGCGCTCTTCGCAAACCCAAACCTGCGCCTATGCCGGCTGTGTCTGTATAACGATACATTATTTCATTCGAAGTGCTACCTTCGGATATAATGGTAAGTTTCGCGTCCGGAGAAGATGTCCCGATGCCGACTCTGCCGTTGGCGAGCACGCGCAGCATGCTTGCGCCGGTGGACGAAGAAACATCAAAAACATTGGTATCGCCGGCGGCGCTGGAGATAGATAGCCGCGCTATTGGAGAAGATGTGCTTATACCTACATACCCTGTATTAGTAATTCTAAACGCCT
>ERZ1292629.4245-Hain-H43-01um-R1-4245-length-10604-cov-4_pt1 | contig 10604 bp, 8 predicted proteins | sample MGYA00564399_ERZ1292629 | MGnify/ENA primary metagenome ERZ1292629 (study PRJEB36523, sample SAMEA6512636) | groundwater metagenome | collected 2019-01-08 | study: AquaDiva: Metagenomics assemblies of 32 groundwater samples
TTCCAAAGAAAATTTTGAATCAATTGGAATTATTCTTTTGTCCACAAAAACAACCGCATCAACAATTTCTCCGTTTGAAAATGAATACTGCATTTGAAATGAACTTGGGGGCAAAACATTTTTTAAAACGGTTTCCAAATAATACTCGCCCAAAATCCCCCTCTGCTTTGGATTTTTTAAAATGTCCTGCAAGCTTTTTAATTGGTCGGCAAAACCTACAACCTGCTTATTCGTCTCGTCTAATCTTGTAAGCTTTTCAGTAACGTTTCTTATAATGTCCGCTGAATGGCGGAATTGCTCCTGCGCGTTTTTATTTGATTCAGAAAGCTTTGAGTCTACCGCCTGCGCAATCTGGCTCACCTGCTGCTGCAAAAGCAAAAACGAGCCCTCGTCTTTTTTCCCGGGATCTTCTTTTTTTCTCAACAGCAAAAAAATAGCCAGTGCTAAAGCCGCAATTATTACAATTAAAAGTATAGTCGTTGAATCCATGTTCTCAGTTTAACATATAACCTTTGGGTTTAAAATATTTAAAATATACAAGTTTTACAAATTCGCTTACCCAAAAGTACGCTATTACTTCAAGAATTACAATTAATAAAGGAATAACCGGCAGGGCCACAAAGTGAAACCAGCTTTGACCGATTTTTAAAAACGGCAAAGCAACAATGAAAACTGCGTCAATTGCAACAAGAAACATCAGCCAAAAGCTGGGTTTTACGGCTTTCCAAAATCTTCCTCTGGTCCTGATGACAAATATAAGCAAAATTTCAGTCAGAATGCTTTCAATGTACCACAAGGTCTGTATTATTGCGGGCTGCTGTTTGAAAAAAATGGCAAAAAATATAAAATCAAAAACTGTGCTTACCAAAGCCAGAGAAATTATTAACGGCAAAACATTATGCAGCTGATATAATTTAGGCCGTTTTAATTCATCGACATCAACAGAGTCTGTTGCAATGGAAATTAAAGGAAAATCGGACAGAATATTTCCCAGCAGAATCTGAACGGGCAGCATTGGCAAAAAATTTATAAAAAGCGAAATTACTGCAATAGAATAAAAATTTCCGAAATTGCTGGCCAGGGCGCATTTTATGTATTTATTTATGTTAGAAAAAATTGCTCTGCCATCTTTAATGCCCGATACAAGCACTTTCAAATCTTTTTCCAAAAGAACTATATCTGAAGCGTCCTTGGCAATGTCAGAAGATTCAGCCACCGCAATGCCGACATTGGCGGTTTTTAAGGCAGGGGCGTCGTTTACGCCCTCGCCCAAAAACCCTACTGCATATTTTTTCTGCAAAGACCTTATTATTTTTTGTTTTAAGTCAGGAGAAATTCTGGCAAAAACGACCTTATCTTCGCAAGCCGCGTCAAAATCGTCTCCAAGCTCCTTTAAAAGTTCTTCTCCCGACGCAACTTCGCTGAGGCTTAAGGCTAATCCCGCTTTTTTTGCAATATAAAAAGCGACTTCCTTTGAATCGCCGGTAATTATTTTAATTTTTACTCCAAGTTTTTTTGATAATTCTATCGCCTCTTTTGCTGTGGCTTTTAAAGGGTCGGCAAAAACAAAATACCCCAAAAACGTAAGCCCTTTTTCGTCTTGCGCCGAAATTGAAGTTTTCAGCCCTTTTCCGCCTGCGCGGGCAGGAACTTTCTTAAATGCAATTGCCAGAACCCGCCTGCCTTCATTGCCTTCTCTTTCCAAATCTTCTTTAATTTCCTTCCGGTCAAAATGGCCGGAAAATTTTGAACAGTCTTTTAAAATAAACTCCGGCGCGCCCTTAACAATTAAAAATCTTTCTGAATTCCTGCTTTCGGCCAAAACAGATGACTTCATCCTGAATGCATCAAAAGGGTTTTCTGAAATTATTTTAAACTTCTCTGAATTTCTGATAATATCGGCCCCCGCCCTCAAAAACAGCGCCCTGTCAAAGGGATTCAAAAGCTTTTGCCCCGGGTTTTCTTTGCTAAAGCTTAAAATTCCATACAAAAAGCATTTATTCCTATCAGATGAAATAATTTTTTCTAAAGACAATTTGTTTTGCGTCAAGGTGCCGGTTTTGTCTGCGCACAAAATTTCAATGTTTCCCAAATCCTCAATTGAAGACAGCCTTTTTACCACAACGTGCTGTTTTGCCATTTTCAAGCTTCCCTGAGCCAATGCAAAAGTCACAACGGCCGGCAGGGCTTCGGGCAAAATGCTTACTATCAGGGCTAAAGAAAATAATGTGAGTTCAAAAAAATTGCCGAAGCCCTTTAGCAAAATGTTGGCAATAAAAACGAGGAGAATCGTCACCACGACAATTTTTAAAACCAGGCGGCAAAAATACAAAATGTTTTTCTCATAAGCTGATTCCCTTTTTATGTTTGAAATGTTTTTTGCAATTTCTCCAAAAACCGTTTCCTTTCCTGCGGCTACAACCGCTCCCTGAGCCTTGCCGGAAATTATAGATGTTCCGGAAAAAGCAATGTTTTCTGCGCGAAAAATTTCTTTTTGTTCGGCCTTCAAAACGTCTGAAATTTTTGGAGCGGGAAGGGATTCGCCTGTCAAAATCGACTCATCGGCTAACAAATTATAAGACTCGGTCAGCCTCAAATCGGCCGGGACTTTATCGCCGGCCGAAAGCAGAACTATGTCGCCTTGAACCAAAAACTTTGCTTCTATAATTTCTTCTTTTCCGCCCCTTACAACTTTTACTTTTTGGGGAACAAATTTTTGCAAAAGGAAAATCGCCCTTTCTGCTTTAAACTCCTGAAAAAACCCGATGGTAACATTCAGCGCGACAAAAGCCAAAATTGCATAGCTGTCAATTCTCTCTCCTATTATCAAAGCTACAACTGCCGCAATAAAAAGCAGGAAAAAAAACGGCGACTTGAATTGCCGCACCAAAATTGAAAGGGCATCAACATTGCGCTGTTTTATTTCATTAAATCCGTATTTTTTCTGACGCAAAAGGGATTCCTTTTTTGAAATCCCGTTTTGCGAGGTCCTCAAAATAGAAAAGACCTCTCCGATATTTTTATTGGTGTATTCGCTGAATGCCATTTTTATTGCATTTTTTAACGGATAAATATCTCAGCCAGCAAAAATGCTATGTAAACAGACAGTAAAAGCAAACCTTCTTTTTTTGTTATTTTTTTATCGGTTTTTATGGCAAAAAGATAAAATGCGGCCGCGACCAGAGTAAAAGCTCTTGCAATTAAAAATGGCGAGAAATCATAAATTTGAAATGGAGAAATCAGAGCAACAATGCCCAGAACCAGGGTGGCGCAAACAACTACAGAACCCATCAAATCTCCTAAAATCATCCAGCCTTCGCCCCTTCGAGCCGAAACAATAGAAAAGTAAATTTCTGGAAAGCAATTTCCAAGGCCGACAATTATAATTCCGACCAGAGCCAGCGAGGTTCCAAAGGCTTTTGAGAAAAATTGCGCAGTGTCAATTATGACAAACGAGGCAAGCAAAAGAAGCGCGATTAAAAAAACAAGCTTTGCCGAACTCCTAAGAAACCAAAAAACATCCATATTTTTCCGTTCCTTCTTGTCAGTTTTATATATTTTTGAAAAACGCTCTCCGTCTGAAAAAAGCCAAAAAGAATAGGCAAAAAATGTCAGAAGCAAAATCACTCCGTCAATCCGGCTTAAGTTGCCGTCTAATATCAAAAGCAGAGGCAAAACAGCAATGACGGCCGTAAAAATAGCGCTTGCCTGAACCATTCGGCTCTTTGCCTGCAAATTTTTTTTGCTGAAAAACACGGCAATTGCCATGACCAATGTAAGGTCTACAACATTTCCTCCAACAATATCTCCAAACGAAATCTGCGGCATGCCATGCAGAGCGGCATTTATATCAACAAACAGATTGGGCAGTGAAGAGGCAAAGGCCATCACAAAAAACCCCACGATGAATTCGCGTAAATTCAAATATTTGGCAACTCCGACTAAAGTCTTAACCAGGCTCTTTGAAAGCCACGAAAGAACAAGACAGGAGATAATAAAAGCCGCGATTTGTAATATCATTTAATAGAATAAACCAGTTCGTAAATTATTCCAAGCATAAAAATCAGCGACAAAGAATAAATTAATGACTTTTTCCCGCCAATTTTTTTGTACATTAATAAAATCAAAATGCCGTCAATGCCAAGCAGTATGCCGCCAATAAAAGACACCAATGGAATAAAAGATTTTAAACCCAGCAAAAAGAGAATCAGCGGAGTAAAGCAGGTCATCACAAAAGCCTGCCACGGCTTTACCCCCAAATCGTACATTAAGGTTTTTTTCAGAGTCAGCGCTTGGGAAACAAAGGCGGCAAATGTTGTTGCAACTCCGGCCAAAAGCGCAATTGACACCACTCCGCTTCCCAAAAAATTGCCAAGCCCGGATAAAGCTGTTTCTGTTGTCTGGCCCCCGGTAATTCCCAAAATCAAAAGAGTGAACAAAAGATAAATTATTGCAGGAATCAGCGTTGAAATGACTATTACTTTTTTTACCAATTCCTTGCTTCCAATAAGCATTTCCTCAACTTCGGGAATCAATCCGGTGCCCCACATGGCAAAAATGATCGGGCCGTAGGGCAGGAAAAAGTTTTTCCAGTCGCCCAATGTTGCTGCCGGCAGAGCAAAAATATTGCCGGATTTAATCTGAAAAAATCCTTTTATAAAAATAAAAATTATGGAAACAAAAAGTAGAAGCAGAACAAAAAGCTCAACTTTAGAAATTATTTTAATACCGAAGAAAACAATAATGCCGGCGGCCAAAAAATAAAAAAATGTATAAGATGCGCTATTGCCCCCTATATAGGGGCTCAAAATGCCGGATAAAAATTCTCCGCCGATTATAAGATAGGCCAAAAGCACGCCAAAAGTTCCAACCACAGAAGCAATTAATGCCACCGCCTCCCCCTTTTTCCCCAAATAATGCCCCGCAAATCCGGGAAATCTTTTGAAATCCGGGGTATTCAAACTTATTTCTGCAAAAATCAAGTGTATGCCAAGCATTACAACGGTCAAAACCGTAAAATAAAAAAGCGTTAACCAAATGCCGGCTTTCATTGCCACGTAAGGCAGAGAAAAAAATCCAACGCCGATAATACTCCCCGACAAGGTTGCAACCGGGTAAATATACTTTTTAAATAGTTCTTTGCTAAACATTATTATATTTTATCACAAAACCCGCCTCCGTAAAATACTTCGGCGAGGCAAGCAAAAAACGAGCCATCGCTCGTTTTCCACATTTACGCTACCTCTGCGTTGTAGCAACTTTCGTCCGCCTTCGTCTCGCCCTTTGGGCGGACTTCGGCGAGACTTCGACTGTTTTTATTTATGCAACTTCGTTATTGTAACAGCCTTCGCAGTAAACTATCTCCGGCCTATCCGGCGCATACGACGTTTCAAACTCATTTTGGCATTTTCCCGTATGATGCGGATGTGATTTCGCGCACATGCATTGCCTGTGCCAAAGTTTTAAAGGATTTCGTAATTTAAGCCGAGCTTGGTGACGACACTCTGGACACAACCTTGGCAAAGGCAAATGAAATTGGGTTAAAAATTGATATTCCTTAGAAATGATGCGATATGCTAATCCGCAATTTAAGCACCCAATATTTTCCTTAATAATTTCTATGTTGCTATCTTTAATTGCGTCTGGTAGGTTCTGCGAAAAAAAGGTTGGTTGATGTTCGGGAACTTTAGTGTCTCTCCAATTGAAACCCATTGCTTGCGCCATTTCTTTATTTGTTGGCATAAAATCTTGCGCTGCAGTTTCGTTATACCCAAACGGAGACAATTCAGCCGGGAAAAACTCCCCATATTTATAAACTCTTTCTTTTTTATCTATATATGGCATCGAGTTCATGTGCTCAATAATTTTAAAAACAAGCTCTTCATATTCTTCCTTGGAATATTGCTTATTAAGAATACAGTATTCTTTATTACGTAATCCAATACAACCAAAAATATTACTGCATCCATGACAATTAAACAGATAAGTCACGTCGTGACATCCATACACGCTCATACAAAACGATTGACGAGAACCCCCAACGCCAGAATCAAACGTCTCATATAACAAATCTGCGCCTGCCCCTATACCATACCCATCATATGAATCAGTAAGACGATCTGCTGCATTTTGTACAAATTTGCAATTACGTACATCTCCCGAGGCATCAAAACATTTTTTTGAATCTGCAACGTTTTGCAAATTATCGCCCGTACATCGTTCACACTTAATAAGCATGGCATACTTTCTGATTTGCCCCTGTTTAAGTGCTTCAAATTTTTTTCTCACTTCTTCAAGGCCTGTATAAGTATTAACTCCTAATTCCTGAACCCGCTTTTGATACTCTTCTTTTGAGTAAGGCTGATTAAAAATATAATAAGATCTATTACGTAATCCTGTGCAACAAACGCAGTTTGTGCATCCACGACAATCATATAAGAAAATTCCATCTACACAGCTTTCGCAATTTTGTGAAAAAAAAGTTCTAGAAGATTTTAATACGTTTACGTCTTCATAACATAATTCGCAGTCACCCACTGCAAATACGTCAAATGTATCTCTACAAAAGAGAGTACGAGCAGCGTAAGCTATATTCTCACCTCCCCATGATGCAGAAACGAGGTAGCCGTCTTTCATATTACCGGTATACTGCGTGTAATCGCAATTCACTGTTTGTGCATTAAACACTGCAGCCTGAGGAACTTGCCCAAAAAGCTCTCTCCATTGCTTGAAGAATGGTTTTGCAAAGTTATAATCTACGCCGTAATCCATGGGATCCCAATCATCCGACCACCAAATTTCTCGGTCATACACATTCAGGCCAGAATCTGGCGCAAATCCTGAAATTATCTTTTTACCTGTTTTTGCGCAAACATTACGGTGAAGAGTTCTTTCGTTCCGCCAGGCAAACCTTCTTTGCATCCTGCACTCCGGACAAAAAGTTGGGGCGGGGACTTTTATTTTTTCGTAAAACGCAAAATCGTCGGGCTCAATTGTAAAGTCCTGTTTGCAATTTTGGCAGGTTTTTGTTTCAGCATTCATGGCGAGTCGAGTGGCCCCAATGGGATTTGAACCCATGATTTTCTGGTTGAGAACCAGACGTCCTAAACCGGGCTAGACGATGGGGCCGAATGTTTCAATTAGTATTAATTTATCACAAATTTTCACTTTTTTAAAGCCTCTGAGACTTCTACAATATTCATTCCCGAAATAATCGCGGCGCATATGGCGGGCAAAGCGGTTTCAATTGTCTTTTCGCCATGGGCCTTGAGCCAAATAGGCACCGAGCTACCCTTGTAATTTAATTTAAAATTTATTCCTTCGTCAGCTTCAATCTGGTCTGATGCATAAAAATCCGCATCAGGCGAAAATCCATAGGTGACAAACTCAACCTCGGCGTCCGGCGCCAGCTGTTTTAATATTCTTTCAGCAGCAGAAGATTCCGCCTTTTTCAAAATTATAGTGGTTTTCATTTTTTGGAATTTACGTCGTAATCTGGCGGTATCTGCCAATAGTTAATTATGTATTGCGCCAAATCTTTGAAAATTGGGGCTGCCGACAAGCTAGACTTTGGCACTTTGGGGTCGTCAAGTTTTATCATTATTAAAAACTGCGGATTTAAAGCCGGGGCAAAACCCACAAAACTCTGAACCGTTTTGTCTGAATAATACCCCTTTTTATCTGGAAATGCGATTTCGGCAGTTCCGGTCTTTCCTGCAATATAATAACCGGGAATTCTGGCCTGGTCTCCAAAACCCTTTTCAACGACATTTATCATCATTGCGGTAACTTTTGAAGCCGTGTCCTTGGAAATAATCTGCCTTGGATTCTGCTGATTTGTTTTTAATTCATCTCTGCCGTTTACAATCTTGTCTACAATATATGGTTTTACTAATTTCCCGCCGTTTGCAATAGAACAAAAACCCCTTACAATCTGCATGGGCGTTGCGTTAATGCCCTGGCCGAAAGCGGCCGTTGCAAATTCCATATCTCCGCCCTTTCTTAATAAATCATTTTTTGAGTTGACTTCTCCCTGCAAATCAATGCCCGTCTTTTCTGAAAACCCGAATTTATCTAAATAATCCATGAAAATTTTGTGTTCAATCTGCTGAGAGGCAAACACCGCACCGGTGTTGATTGATTTTTCCAAAACTTCTGTCATCGTCCTTTCTCCGTATTTTGCATGGTCAAAATTATAAATTGTGTCGGGGCCCAATTTAACATACCCCTGGTCAACGTAAGTCGTTTCGGGGGTTATCGCCTGCTCGTTTAACGCTGAAGCCATTGTAAAGGGTTTTATAATAGAACCCGGCTCAAAAAGTTTTTGGACTGCTGCATTCTGAAAAATATCAAGGTTATTTTCTTTTGAATATTGGTTCAAATTAAACGAAGGAAAATTCACCAAAGCTAAAATTCTGCCCGTATCCGGTTTTGCAACGATAATCTGGGCAGATTCCATTTTCAAATTTTTTTCATACTCTTTTAAAAGAGATTCGGCTTGAAACTGGATGTTATAATCTATGGTTAAATAAATATCCGAGCCGTCTAGAGGGGCTTGCGGGTCTTGGCCTGAAAAAATAAAATCCAACCCTTTTTTTGTTTCTTTAACGCCCGATTTCCCCCGCAAAATATCGTCATAATAACCCTCCAGCCCATACTGGCCGCTTCCATCTCCGCCAACAAAACCTATTAACTGCGATGCCAAAGTTTCCTGGGGGTAGTACCTGCCCGGAGAATACTGCCACGACAAGCCCAAAAGCTTTAGCGCTTTTACTTTTTTGAGCGCGTCTTGGGACAAGCCTTTTTTTATAATCTGATAAGAACTTTGGCTTTCTAATTTTGACAAAATAAATTCCTTAGATTCTCCGATTTCTTTGCTTAAAGAATCGGCAAAAGAATTTTTATCTTTTATTTCTTTGGGATTGGCAGATATTATCCAAGTATCTTTACCAATTGCCAGGCTTTTAATTTCTCCGGAGCCCGACTGCCCAAGGGTTGCCTGGCTGTTTTGACAGAAAATTTCTCCCCTGGCCCCTTGAGTTTCTTGAAACCCCGCCTGCTGGCCCAAGGCTTGGGCTTGATAAAATTTATGATTCAATATTTGTAAATAAAACAAGCGGCCTATAATAGCTGCTCCGATTAAAAAAAACACTGCTAAAATTAAGTTTGTCCTCCAATTTTTAAACTCCATCTATTTCTTTGTCTATTTCTTTGCTACAGAAGTTTCTAGAATCTGTATATATTTTACTTCTTTTACTTTTTCAAAATTTAGGGCATCGGTTTTTGATTTGATGCTTTCCATAAAGCTGGTTTCTGCAAATGCCACCTGCAAATTCCTGTTTTCCTCTAAAATTTTGTCAAGCTTTGTTTGATAATTTCTTATAAGATATGTTCCGTTCATCAAATTATTTATAGAATAAATATAATATACCGCAAGAAAAAATATCAGAACAGATCCAACAGCGCAAAATATTTTCCAATTTATCCTGGGAAGGCTTATGCTCTTAACCGACGAATATGCTAAAGCTAATGTTGTCATGGTTTTAAATTTTTATTGCTGCCCTTAATTTGGCTGATCTTGACCGAGGATTAACCCTTTTTTCCTCGCTGCCCGCCATTACGGGTTTTTTAGTTAATATTTTTAAACGGCCGTTTTTTCCCTCATCGCGAAAAAAATTTTTCACGATTCTGTCTTCCAGCGAATGAAAAGAGATTACTGCCAATCTCCCGCCCGGCTCTAAAGTTGCCAGGGCTTCGGGCAAGGCTATTTTTACATTTTCCAGCTCGCCGTTAACTGCGATTCTCAATGCCTGAAACGTGCGCGTTGCAAAGTGAATTTTTCCTTTTTTATAAAATGCGGGAACCGCATCTCCAATAACGCCCATTAACTGATTTGTTGTTTTAATCCGCCCCGATTTTCTTGTTTCAGATATGGCTTTGGCGATTTTTTTTGAAAATTTTTCTTCTCCGAACTCCCGCAAGATTTTTTCTATTTTTTCCTCTGTCCATTCATTTACTATTTCGGCTGCCGTTAAAAAATTTGACTGGTCGTTATATCGCATGTCCAATGCCTGGTCTTGCTTGAACGAAAACCCTTTTTCTGATTTTTCAAGCTGCGCAGAAGACATTCCCAAATCCAATAAAATTCCGTTTACGGGCTGAAATTTTCTTGTTTCAGCAATTCTTTTCAGATTTACATAGGAATCGTTGGCTAAAATTATCCTGCCCTGGAACTCGGACTGCATCCATTGGCTTTTTGAAATCTGCAAAGGGTCTAAATCGATTCCCAAAACTTTTCCGTTTGGGCCAATTTCTTTCAGCAGGGCCTCTGCATGGCCCCCCTCGCCCACTGTGCCGTCAATAAAATTCTCATTGGGTTTGGGGCCCAGATATTTTAATACCTCTTTTTTAAGAACTGGTATGTGAATCATATGCCGAGGTTTCCCAGCTTTGAAACAATTTCATCAACTCCTTTTTCTGCGGCTTGTTTGTATGTTTCCCATTTCTCTGAATCCCAGATTTCAACCCTGTTGGACAATCCGCAAATTGTGACATTTTTTTTCAAACCCGCATATTCTTTTAAATAATCAGGTACCAATATCCTT
>ERZ1292629.4247-Hain-H43-01um-R1-4247-length-10603-cov-4_pt1 | contig 10603 bp, 11 predicted proteins | sample MGYA00564399_ERZ1292629 | MGnify/ENA primary metagenome ERZ1292629 (study PRJEB36523, sample SAMEA6512636) | groundwater metagenome | collected 2019-01-08 | study: AquaDiva: Metagenomics assemblies of 32 groundwater samples
TAATAAAAAAAGCCTTTCGTATTAATGCCTATATGTCTTATTCAAACTCTAGGCTTAATTAAAACGCTAGGCTTTAATAGCTCGATTCAATCGTTGTTCGATTAGAACTTCCAGAAACCCAGTGCGGCAAAATGCCTGCGGGCGTCCGTAACTTTGGCTCCGTATACAAAGAGGTCTTTGTATGCTGAACCGAAGTTTCCAATCAAATCTTCCTCGATGTCTGCTTCAAGCAGTTTCTCGGCAAAAGTCAACCAATTGGAGTGTCCAGCAAGGACATAGTATCCATCAGTGTTGTTACCAGTCAGACGGTTAGATTTGAATATCTTAAAACCTTGCAGTTCAGTTATGAAGCCCTTTTGTACCAAGCCTTCATAGACGGCTGGTACGTGCAGGGCAATACCAGTTCCTTGTACCAAGAGGGTTTCGAACTCCGGGGGGACGACTAGGAATCTATCAGAGTCGGGTACGCTTGAGTAGCCATTCTTCTCGGCTAAGTCTAGAGCTTGCTTTAACAAGGCCACTTTGTTTAATAGATTGGCTGTAGTGACCGTCAAAACAGTGGCCGCCTGGATAGTGTAGGCTGTTCCAGCGACAATTGCCGCGCCAGTGTAAGCCGATGTGGCATCGTCCAAGTCATCCTCGATAGTAATTGAGGTTGTAGAGGTGAAAGTCTTAACTCTATACCATTCCGTGTGTCCGGTTGCCTTAAATGGACGGCCAACCATTGCAGACGTAAAGACTGTTGAATCACCAGTTACCACCCCAGTTGTCACGTCTACTGTTACCGTACCAGTCGTATAATCGGTTCCTACCCAGTTTCCGCCTCCGACATCTCCATATAAACCAAGGGCAAAGGAATCTACATTTTTACTTCTTTCGTCTGCTTTTTGAGACACAACCGTTGCATGGGGATTCTTAATGTAAGACAACCAGTTGTCCAAGGTTTTCTCTTTCCAATAGAAAGATTTATATGTATCAATCGGAAGAGTAGCATTGTTTTCTGTTATAGAATCGGCAGTTAAGTCTGCGCCAGTGTAAGTCTTTTCAGAAATTCTATCTAGATTGAGGATATTCAGTTTGGAACCAACTTCGTTGATCTCACCCTGATAGTCACGGTTACAAATCGAATCAATTAAATTCCGGTCGTAAAACTCCAGCATTAACTTCTGGGAAAATCCTTGTGCGATGGTGGTTGCTCTTGCTGACATGTTATTTTGTCGATTGTCTTTTACCGTCTCGCTTGGAGGTTAGGAAGATGTTATCTGTTTGCAATTATGACAATCGGAATTATCTTGTGTCAAGTTGCCTATAATGAGTTTGGCGGTGTAAACTTGTTTACAGATGACAAACAAATCTTGCAGAGAATGTGGGTCTGAAGAACTATTGATAGTACACAATAAAAAGATACTGTGTAAAAACTGTCATGCAGAAGCGCACGGACAAGCGCTTAGATTCTCCCATCCTACAAAAGAAATCATCGAAGAAATAAGAAGTCAAGGAAAATCATATGAGTTTATTGCCAAACATCTGGGAATATCCAGGCAGAGGGTTTATAAAATAATTAAAGGTACTTAAATACTTTCCAAATCAATCTTGCCAGCTTTTAAGTATTCCTTGAACTTAGCATAATCTGTTTTGCGAAGTTGGGCCGCTTGGTCTACTGTCAACTTGTCACTCTTAGGTTGTGGTCTATCGTTGGGGCCACCGGATCCAGTAGGAAACATTTGACCCTTATTTTTTGACTTAGCTGTTTGATTCTGATGCAAAAATGCCCCAATCAAAATCTTAAATGGTACACTATTATTAGATTCTTCTGTCGCAAATACTTTGAACTCCTCGGTCTTACCTTCGAGTTCGGGATTATCTATCAGTGCTTGAGGGTCTTCCACAAATTTGTCTACTTCCTCGTTCCATTTTTCTATCTTCTTGCCCTCTTCCCTGGCTTGTACAATTCTTTGTCTAAACTTTTTGCTTATAATGGCTTCTGTTACCAATTTCTTCTCTGTGTCGCTCATAATTTCCCAGTCCGGGTATTCTTTTATCAATTCCTCTTCTGTCGGTTCCGGAATGTCATTAGATTCATCAATGGCCTGGTTCAACTTCCGGTTCTTGGCCAAGATCTTCTGATTCTCACGGGCAGAAGCAGATAGTTTCTTTTTCAGATCAACTTCGGGTTCTGGTTCAGGTTCAGGTTCAACTTTAACTTCAGGTTCCGGTTCAGGCTCAGGGATGGGAGTTGGCTCAGGTTCTGGTTCTGGTTCAACAATTTTAGGTTCATCTTTCAACGCTTCAGCTTCAGCCAATGATTTATCAATATTTGCCTGTAATTCTTCGGGGGTTGGTTTGATGTGTTTATTATCTTTTTTCATTTTTTACCGTCCCTTACGGGGTTTGGTTCTAATAAACCAACAATATCAGACAGAATTGTCTTCTGTCAAGTTCTCTTGGCTGGCACAAGTCCAGCAACCGCCCGTTCCATTTGCTCTTTGGCCTTCTCCGGAGTAGATAAAAATGCTTCCAGCAACATATAGTTACGCAATCTGGCTTTCAGAAACAAATCCTGTTTAGAATTATGGTCCGTTTTTGTCAGGTCTTGTTCTACCGCATCTCTCATCGAAGCCAAATATATTTTAATTTTCCCAGTATTAACTTCACCCTGTTGAAGTGCCTGCATCCAGACATTCAGGGTTTCTTTTTCGGCGACATTTAAGTCTTCATACTTTAATCCGACTCTTTGCAAAAGCTCATCTATCATTTTGTCATTACAGGTTGATTAACAGGCTGAACTGGCATTACTGGTTGTCCGGGAACCGCAGGCATTTGCCCACCCCCCATGCCCCCAGCTTCGACTTTCTGCTTTTCCTCCGTCATTATATCATTAATATCCTCTGGCGATAAACTGGCAAACTCTAATATCTTTCTCTGATATACATCATTCAGTTTCTGGTTAAGTGGCATATTTACCTTTACGGCATTAAGTTTCTGAAGAGCATCAGTGTCAGCGTTGTTCTTCTCATCCTGACTCCAAACCCGGCATCTATAACCGGATTTAGTCATCCAATCTTTCGGACTAATCTCACGGGAATATACATCTTGACTATTTTTACCTTTCTTATAAATCTTTACCGCATCCAGTCTGTCACTGGCCGCTTCAATCAATTTTATAAACATTCTTCCTCTGTCATACCATGCCTGAGTGTAAAACTTTGAAACACTCTTTGATCGCTCTTGAGCCTGACCGAGAGCCAATTCAACCTCACCAAGAGTAACTTTCTTAGCCGTCTGTACGCCCTGTTGAGTAGCGGTGGCTCCCGTAGCCTTCTCTATCATCTGCATGACGAAATTCATCTCATCTAAAGCTTCCGACAAGTCCGGAATCTCTACTTTTTGCATTACATCCTGCGGTTTACCCGGTACCCCATACCATCCCCAGGGGACGGGGTTGAATGTAGATGGGGAAAAACCTTCAATAGTTGAATCATAATAGTGCATCCCGAAGTTTCTCATTGTCCGATTCTCCACTAATTGAGAGAACCAGGAATCAAGAACCTTGTTGGGTGTCCTGACAATATCCCCTTTGGAATCGCTCCAAAAGTCTTGCCTCTCTAAATCTCCGGCCCAAGTACAATAGGGGTAATGGTTCCTGAAGAAATGGTCCTCGGTAACGCCGATTACTTCCTCCAACCGCTTCTTCATCAAAATCTTTTTATCATCGGCTTCTACATATAAATAGATTTGTTCTTCTTCGTCTTTTTCTGCCCTTTTAACAAAATGTAAACTAAGTTCAACTATTATTTCTCCAAGAATAGGATTATCAACATCCGGCACTCCCATGTCTGACATTTTCCGAGTCTTCTCCACCATCATCTTTTTATTAGTAGCAACCTTAATAAGCCCCTGATTAGTGGCATGCCACTCTTTCAACTCCGCGACCTCTTTCTGGTCATAATCTTTATTCTTTTCCAGTGAAGAAATAGGTACAAAGATATGAGAATGAACTAGAAACCTAGAGGAATGAAGATCATAGGGATCACAATACCGTTCAACCAACATATCTTCTGGATCCTCAGTCGTCATTTTTATTCTGCCGTCTAACACCTGCCACTGATCAAAAGTTCTGCCAAACATCCATTCCTGCTTTTTGTCCACAATGTCCTGCAATTCAAAATGATTCTGTTCCCCCGTCCACTTCCAATACTCGTTCTTAAAGACTTCTGCCTGCTTATCATTATCCAAATTTTCAAAATAAAGCACCGGCATATCATCCATCTGGGCCATATTAGTTTGAAGTGCCAACTTCATCATCGGCAAATGTACCGACTGACGTTGGGTCAGGCGGTTAAGAGTCACCTTATCCCGGTAAAGGGTATAGATCTCTGCCCAATTGTCACGTCTGCGTTGCTGATAGTTATATCCACTCTCTTTATTCAGCAGAAGCATTGTCAGCTCTGGACTCTGTTCATCTGGGATTACTGGAATTGCCATAACTCCACATTAAACTATTGTTTTATCAGAAGGCAACTACCCAGGAAGCCCCGTAAAGAATGGCTTAATGCCACCAGGATCGTTGGGTTTCCAAACGGTCTTGCCAATACTACTTACAATCCCATATCGAATATCGTCCATGTGGTGATTAAACATCGGATTAGGTTCATTTATTGTTTTTCCCTCTTTGTCGGTCATCCAAAAATAGTTCCTATACTCTTTTATTGTGTCCATACTCCTCTTGGTGACGTAAATCCGCTGGTCTTGGACATATTGTATTCCCTGTAAAACACTCCCCTGGCCTTTCTCCGAGGCAACAATATTTATTCCATAGCCGTTAATCTCGTCTATGCTCTTTGGTTCTGCACTATCTGCAATCACTAACGCTCTTGGCAAATTCTTCAGAGTATCGGCTATCTCTTTGTTGCTCATTCCAAACTGATGAATCGCTTGATCTATAATCCACGCCCCATTCCACTTATATAAAGCATCACACGCCGTCGGATCGTTACTGTACCCAAAGTCCAACCCATACCGCTCGAGCCGAGCTTCGTGTGGCACATCGTCTATGATCTGCCAGTCTTTGTATATCTTTCCTTCTGCTTCTCCCAGCTGCCCTTCTCCATACACAAGCCACCACTGTTTATTAGCACGCCGGGATTCAATCGCCTCTACAATCCGAGAGTCGAGAGCTTCATTGTCTTTATATGTCAAAGTTATGAAGTCCACATCTTTGTCTTTAACCTCTGAATACCACCAGAACTCACTGACCGGATTCCAGTCAAGCCAAATAATCTTCTTGGTACGAATCTCCAGTTGGGTATAAGTCTCGTATGAAATGTTATTGGCTTCATTAATGAACAGCACATCACGTCTAGGGCCTCTAACCTTGCCCGGCTGGTCTGCCGAAAAGAATTCAATGATGGCCCCTTCCTCAAAAGTGTAAACACAGTCTGTTTTATTCCAACATGAATCTTCAAAGTAATTATGCTCAACCATAATGCTCATGAAGTCACGGATAGCGCCCCGTTTAAGATGGGGAAACGACTCAGACACCACGCTTATGAGTTCCCCCGGGTGTCTTTGTGCATAATCAATCAAGATCAAAAGGATAGAAATAGTCTTTGAAGCGGAAGTCCCCCCACCGATTCCACGGATACGTTTGGTCAATGTTTGCAACTTTCTAGTTGCTGTCGTCTTGCGGTATTCCATCGTCTAGTATTGGCCTTGGTGGCCCACGGTGATTAAGAGTTGCAGTTATGTTTGGTTTGCCTTCAAGACGGTCTAATAAAATATTAATTGCTGCTAAGTCACCCTCCAAAGCTAATTCTAATAACTTATTACTTAGTTTTCTTTTAATATCTGGATTTGCCTCCAACATTTCACGAAGCACATCTGTTATGGCAGTACCCTTTTTAGGTCTACCATTGGGATTTCCCGATTGTCCAGGTTGAAACTGCCACGGTTTGTTGACCAAACTGTTCTCCGTCTGTATTTCAGTGACAACCGTCCCCTCCTCAGCCATTATTCTCCCTCTTTTTCAATAACAACATCTTCTAATTTCTTTTTCTTATTTTTAATAGCTTTATCCTCTTTTTTAATTTCATCTTCAGTAAACACCGCTCTCACAACCAAAGTATTTGAATACCCCCACACTTTCTCAATAATTATTACCTCCGGCACAAATCCAAAATTCTTTAATAAATGAATTGGCATAAACCGCCTGCCGGCCTTATCTTTTAACTTGAACTGCGAACTAGTGCGAACCCGCAAGCCCTTATCTTCCTTTGCCGGACCAATAGTGCTAGACGCTACGGAGTTGGACATAATATGTTTTATTGGAAATAATAACAGCCCGTCTTAAATAACCCTTTAGGAGTAGTCCATGCAAAGCATTTAATGTTGTCGGTTGCCCGACTTCCATGCTTTCCATTTTTAAAATAACTACCCTTTGCGGTATCGGTACTTTCTTTTCTCTCGCCCAAGCACCGATAAACTTCATTATATCAAATTGCAATTTGGTTATCTCGCTGAGATCGGAATATATTGTTTCCTGCATTTTATGCCTTCTTTTACCATTATACCACCCCAGCAAAATCTCCAGAAGTCCTGTAGTCCCCCTAAACCGTGGTTCCCAAAGGAAATGGCATCTGCCTACCTCTCTCTTTAGGTTCAGTTACCCAGCCTTGTTCATTCATTTTTTAAATAAGAGAATAAAAATAATTATTAGATAAGTCACAATTGTTTTAATGTTACATTCATACATAAACCAATAACCTATAATCTAAGTCTAGTTTCTTCCTACTTTTAAACACTGTTCATTGTATTGCTCGCTACTGCGAGCATAATACAAATGAACACTGTTGTCAAGTATGTACCCCTTAATAAACACTGATGAACACTGTTCCTCTTTTTAGCCTCAATAACACTGTTCATTTGAAATGAACACTGTTGAACACTGTTTTTATTTGAGGCTAAAAGTAGCAAAATGACCAAATCAATCAAAACTATAACCCATAGTATACTATTCAGCGTCGTCTTCTTGTTCTTCCACTATCTTCACTGCTCCCGTTAGACTGTAATGTTTGCTCTTACCTATTCTTACTTCATCTATCACTCCATTTTCAGTCATAGACTTAATTGCCCTTCTGAAGGTAGTTTCGCTGATTCCTTTTGTTTGGCACATTTCCATTAACTCTTTACGGTTCATTGAAGTAACCGGCTCTAACGCTTCTTCTATGATTGTTTGAGCCTCAGTGACTTTGTTAGCGTCTTGTGTTTCATCTACCACCCCTACATATTCAAACCCGGTAACTTTGGTGCTGTCTCCCTCCGGTTCTATCACTATTCTGACCATAAACTTATCCAGCCTCTGAGCATCTCTGGCCTTAGTCTGTTTAAGTGTTATCTCTGTTTTACTCTTGGCTACTTGTTCGAGCCTGAATTGAGTTACTGTCTGGGCGCTGATGTTGCTGGAGCCTCTGGCCCGTTGGCTGTCTGATCTAAATACTCCTTGGCTAGGTTTGTTTTCGTGATGGAGGACAACTATGGCAATGTTGGGGAAGAGAATTCTGATAGTATCAAAGAACATTTGGGTGTCAGAGGCCGCGTTCTCATTTCCGACCATCAAGTCTACAAAGCTGTCTATAACTATCATCTCAATCTTTTCTTCAGCTACATCGTCAGCTAGTGTCTGGGCGAACTTGGTTGGTTGGCCTTTTTCGTCTGTAAGTTGAAGCTTCTCCGGATACTTGACCCAAGTGATATTCGGACTATCTATTCCTAGCGCTTTGAGTCTGCGGGCCAGCATGGGCTTAGGATTCTCTTTGTCTATAAACATCACCTTGCTTGCCTGGGGAACTCGGAACTGGCCCAGCCAGTTTGTACCAGAGGCTACAGCTTGAGCTAGAGATAGGGTGATAAAGCTCTTGCCTGTACCTTCGGCGCCGTATATAAAACAGAAACCCTCTTTATATACAACTTTGTCTATCAGCCACTGTTCCGGAGGGAACTCCATCTTTGTTAATTCTTCTGCGCTTATCCGGGCGTAATCTTCTGGCCGGGAGAGTTTGTCAAATTCATTCTTTGTTAAGGCCTGCTTCATTAGACCAATAAAGTCGGCCTTGGTCTTGCTGGTGACAAAGTAATCGCATATGTCTTTATATTTAGACGGGAGTTGGACTACCTTAGCTTCCGGCAGAAGTCCCAGCAACCGCTTTACCCCAGACTGGCCGGCGGAATCAGTGTCGTAGCAAATGAATATTTGCCTTGACTCCAATAGAGTCGCCCAGTCCGGGGAAAAAGTGGATGATCCGCCAGTTGAAGACACCGAGGGGATGCCTTCTTGGTTAAGTCTCAGGCAGTCGATCTCCCCCTCCGATATCACCACATAGGATCTGTCCCTGACTGCGTGATAATTAAACAAAGCGGCCTTAGAACCGCCGTCATAGCGGAATTTTTGGGACTCCGGATTGTCTTTATTATATTGTAGGTTGCGGTGTTTCTTGAAAATGGGTTGGCCAAGTTCATTACATACTTGAATGTGTATCTCGTTTTCATCCCAAGTCACGCCATTGCTGGAGGCAAAGTCCTCATTGATGCTGTGGTCTTGGAAATATTGTTGGGCTGTCATCTATTTAATTCCTCAATTGCTTGAATAAAACTGTTACCAGTTTTCTTCATATAAAAAGAAAGAGCATCACCCCCGGCAGAACAGGCAAAACAATACCAAGTATTATTTTCGGGATATATAGCAAACGAAGGAGTCTTTTCTTCATGGAAGGGGCAACAACCCATTAAAACTTTGCCCAATTGTTTAAGCGGTTTACCATAAAGTTTCTCAATGGGGAATTTCTTTGCCGAGACAACCCGGTTATCTTCTTCTGCTGGATGTTTCCACTGAGGATGGTGAATAAAGTATTTAGAGTTTAACATGGTGAAATTAATCTAGCACCTATTTATATAGTTGTCAATGGGTACTTATAATTGCCTATTGACAGATATGATATAGGGTGTATACTGAGCGTATATGAACTATTTAACCATTCGGGAAGCAATGAAAATCTATCGCGTCAGTGAAAATACTATCCGCCGGTGGTTGGAAGAGAAAAGAATAAAAGGGGTCCAAATCGGTCGCAAGTGGCTTGTTGAACCAACTGAATCGGTATTAAATAGTCAAATATTGGAAACCACGATTGCAAACGCATTAAAAGATTTTGCTAATGAACTTTTAGATTCCTGTACTTATACAAATAGAGTTGATGAGTTAGAATTTAGAACAGCCGAATTTGAAATACAGGTTGATATATATGCCAAACAGATTGTTAATTTAATATCTTTGAAAGAGGGTGAAAAATAATGGGAAAATACAGCGTAAGCGAAGGAAAGATGTTCGAGGCCTTGCCGGCAGACAAGTACCAAGTTGAAATATACGAGGCTAAACCTTTTACCGGCACGGAATACGGAACTTCAACTCCCCAAGAGCAAGTTAAGTTCACGTTTGTCATATTGAGTGACGACAAGATGGTGCTTGAAGATGGTGTAGAAGTTCCAGCAAGAGGACGGAGACTGTGGCTACAGACAACCACCAAGTTTTCTCCTGTCGGGTCCAAGAAGTCGACCAATTTAACCCAACTTGTAGCTGCGGTTTATGGTCACGAGCTTGAAGCGCCAGAGGTGGAAACTTTTGACGAAACCGATCTTTTGGGCAAACAGCTTTGCGTGCTAGTAGGACAGAAAAAACGCGAGGACGGCAGTATTGGAAATAAGATACTGTCATTTTCCAAAGCGGTAAAGCAACTCGGAAAGTATGATGACTCCGAGTTTGCAACCAGCCGTAAAGAGGCGGTCAAAAAAAGCACTCCGGCAGTAGCCGATGGTGAAGATTTCGAAGCAGAAATGGATAAAGCGGCTAAAGCTAAATCCAAAGCATAAGGTTTTGCTAGTCCCGGTAAGGCAGATTGCCGGGACAATGGAGAATCAATATGATAACCAAAAATTTACTATATAACGAAACCGTCCAGATAGACTTTAATAGTTTCAATCATGCCTATTCTAAAGATGGTGAGGGATTGGCTTCCGTGACCGGCATCACCGGAACAATAAACAAGCCAGCTCTGATCGGATGGGCCGTGGGCGAGTGTGTAAATTATTTGACCGAAAAGATAAAACCGGGAATTTCTTTTGACGAAGTGGCTCTGGTTGAATTATTCAGCGAAGCCAAAAAAGCTCACACCAAAAGTAAAGATAAGTCGGCCGACATCGGTTCTTTAGTACACGATTGGGTAAGAAGATACATAAATAAAGAAAATCTGGAAATGCCAATAAATGAACAATTGCGTACATCTATAAATAACTTTTTGACTTGGGAGAAAGACCATGTTGTTAAATTTCTAGCATCAGAACAAGTTGTTTATTCTAAAAAATATAATTATTGTGGGACTTTCGATAACAACTGCATGGTTGACGGCGAATTGACCTTGATTGATTTAAAAACAAGTTCCGGCGTATACGATGAAATGTTTGCTCAACTTGCCGGGTATGAGCAGGCTAGATGTGAAGAGTTTCCCGAAGAGAAGTACAAAAAGCGGGGTATTTTATGGATCAGTAGAAATGGTGA
>ERZ1292629.4251-Hain-H43-01um-R1-4251-length-10598-cov-4_pt1 | contig 10598 bp, 4 predicted proteins | sample MGYA00564399_ERZ1292629 | MGnify/ENA primary metagenome ERZ1292629 (study PRJEB36523, sample SAMEA6512636) | groundwater metagenome | collected 2019-01-08 | study: AquaDiva: Metagenomics assemblies of 32 groundwater samples
CACCGCATCTTCGGGCGCGCACACGGAAGAGGTGAAACCGACTGGTACGGCGGTTCTCGCGGGCGTTGCCGGCACGGTGACGAACCTCAAGATCGACGGCGAGGATCTGATGAACGGCACGGCGACGTTTGTCGATACGCTGACGAACCTCGCAATCGCCGTTCGGGACATCATCAACCGCAACCCGCGGAACTTGCGCTTCGTTGCCTCGGCGTCGAGTGCCACGGTTACCATCACGGGGCGGCCGGGTATCGGCGCAAACCTGAACGCGATCGGTGTGCTGGTTACGACCGGCGCAGGTGGTATCACCAGCACTGACACCGATGTCGGCAACGTCGTGGCGGGCGTGACCCCGCTCAACGGGCTCCAGTTCGAGTCCGCATCGGCAGGTTCAATCGTCAAACTCGCTTCGCAAACGTGGTCCGGTGTCGCGGCGTCTACCAACACCGCCGGATGGTTCCGACTGAAAGGCCCGGTGAACGACGCTGATGGAACGGACTCGAGTGAGGCCGTGTTGCGGCTTGACGGGTCGGTCACTGCCGCGGGTGGTGGCGGGGATCTGGCGCTTGCCAGCGTCTCGCTCATCATCTCCACGACGTACTCAATTACAACCTTCACGCCGACCGAACCGGCGGCGTAATCATGGGGAACTGCCCGGCTCTTGCGATCAAGGGTCGGGCGTTCGTGCGCGTGGAATAAGCTATGGCATTCACTATTGGCGTAGGGCCAGTCAACGCGGTAAAGAATGATGCGGGCACCGCCACGGTAGCGGTTACGCTGACTGGCACTACGGCTGGGCGTCACATTGTAGTTGGTTGTTGGTGGCATGACGTTACTAGTACTATCACTAGTATAACGTGTTCAGGCGAGAGTAATCTTACAGTACACGGATCGCCCTATACTGCGACTCACGGCCCAACGTCTTGGCAGATGGCCTCGCTGGCCAACAATACTGCTGGGGGCGATAAAACTATCACACTGACGCTAAGTGCAAATTCTCAGTTCATGGGAATTTTTGCATATGAATTTGCTGGTGGTAACGCTTCAAGTTTTTTCAATGCGGTAGAGGGGGTTAAACTACAAGCACCAAGCAGTAGTACGAACCCAACAGGTAGTGTAACTACTACGGCGGATGACTGTTTGGTTGTTGCCGGTTCTATTATAACAAGTGGGGTAACAACCGCTGGGGCTGGATATACGGGCTACTCGCTGGGGCCGTTGGCGTATACTACCTTCGCTGAGTACGACTTAGATGTAGGTGTGGCCGGGGTTATATCTGTTCCGTTTGTGAACGGGACAGCAGGGCAATGGACTGTCATAGCTGCGGCGTTCAACAAGAACCCGGAGAATGTGGCGGCGTTCAACCTCCCCGCTCTGACCCTTTCGGCGACTGGCGGGGCACTCGGCGCGGCATTCAACTTGCCGATGCTTACCGTTGCGGCAGGGAATGAAGGGGCAGAGTTCAGCCTGCCGATGCTCACGCTCTCCGCGACCGGGCACCACGGCGCGTATTTCAGTCTGCCGATGCTCACGCTCTCTGCGGAGGGCGCGGTCGCCTCGGGCGCGGCGTTCGACCTCCCAATGCTCACGGTGGCCGCAACGGGGGAAGCGGTAATTACTCTTACGGCGCAACTCACCGCCCCGTCGCCCACCCTCACCGCGACCCTGCTCTCGGGTCAGGCGTTCACGTTCTACGGCACCGCACCGTCACCCACGCTCGAGATGAACTCTGTGGGCCTCTACATCACCGCCCCGTCGCCCACCCTCGTCGCTACCCTTGTTGGTAGTTCGGTGCTCTCGGTGCAGGCAACTGCGCCGTCGCCCCTGTTGGTGGCAACACTTTACGTCCCGGCGATCATCACGGCTCAGGGCACCGCTCCATCGCCCACCCTCGTAGCGACCCTGCTCACGAGCGAGTTGCTCACGTTCTCTGGAACAGGGCCGTCGCCCACGCTCAATGCGAGCATCCTTGCTGGCGAGATTCTCACCGCGTACGTCACCGCGCCGTCGCCCACGCTCGTTGCGTTCTCCTACCCCGCGGGCGTCCTGACGTTCTATGGCACCGCGCCGTCGCCGTATTTGAACGCGAACCTACTTGCAGCGATCGCGGCCGGGTACCGGACATGGGTGCTGAATACGCGGAAGAACGCGCTCACTGAATATGACTGGGCGTTCAATAGCTATGCGACCTTCAATGGTAAGGTTCTGGCCTGCAACGCGAGTGGTGTAGTGGAACTTGGTACGCAGGCTGCGGACAATACAACGGATATCGTCTCGCGCGTGCGCACGGGTCAGCACGACCTCGGGGTGAGTTTCCTGAAGCGCGTGCCTCGCGTCTACTTAGGCGGTGGAGCAACGGGGGATCTGACGTTCCGCGTCATCACGAGTGAACAGGGCACGCGGTCGTACTTGCTTCCATGGTTGCACGTGGTGGGCACCACGCAGTGCCGCGTACCTATCGGCAAGGGCATCAAAGGGCGGCGATTCCAGTTCGAGGTCGAAAATGTCGCCGGGTCGAGCTTCGATGTGAACGATGTGCTCGCCTACCCGACCGCGCTCAAGAAGCGGGTGATGTAGTGGGCCTGCGTCTCGATGTGACCGCGGACGGGGTGAAGTATCTGCCATGGGCGCGGAAGAAGCTCGATGAGATGAAGTACTGGATGCGCTTGGCGAAGGTCGGCACATTCACGAAGCACTGCATTTTCAGTGATGGCACCCGCGCGCAAATCAACTCGTGGGAGGGGATTACGGATTTCATAAGGATTACGACGGTTCCAGGAGCAGCAGTTCATGCGCGACTGTACCTCGCGAACCTGACTCTGTTGAATGCCGCCGGAACAGTTCTTCTTGATTCAGCCGTGCCCGGTGCGTCCTCGGGGACGTTGGTGGGGATTGCAAGCGGGTACACGTTCGTCTTGAGTGGAACCAGTCCCGACGGATGGGACGGCGAGTCGATATACGACGGATTCACGCGAACTTTGCATATCTTCAAGGACGCAGCGGTGCACGCGACCCTGACATACACCTTCCCAGCAGGATCAACCGCAACCTACGTCGGTTGGCCGAATGATGGGTTCCTGAACGGTGGGAACTTGATTTCGTATGACGGGTCAAGGGCGATTGTTCCGATCTCGCGGGAACCAGGCGGGAGGCAGGGGGTTCTAATTTATGACGATGCGGCAGACCCCCCGCTTCGGTATTTCGTGACGCCCGCGATAGTAGACATCAATGTATTTGCGTCTCCCTATGTCGCAACTCCAGATTTGTCGCAGTGGGGGTGGGTTGATTACCAGTTGGACGCGCCAGATTCAGATAGCGTATTTCATTCCATTGATTCAACTGACGTGGAAACGTTGACGGTATTCCTGCACACGTTCCCGGCGCGCAGCGCGTTTTCTCAGAACGGAACATTGGTAGTCGGTTATTATTCTTATGCAGGCACGACGAATGCGCTAAATATCGGGGGGACAGAACACGCGTACTCAATTCCGATAGGAGTTTCGTCCGGTTTTTCCGGAGCTAATTGGTTGATGTCGTCTGATGCATCAAAGGTTGTTCTTTCTACTACATCCGGCGCGGACCTTGATTATCTTTTTTCTGGTGGATTGTTTTCATTGTTGCTGGGTAGAGTGATTGCGCTCAGTCTGGATGGTTCGACCTATGCGATGTATAATCCGACTACATTTGAGACCACGATACATCGCGTTGCTGGAACACCACCCGTCCCTACGGACTTTTCTGGCGGCACGTTCATGACCGACTACCTGCTTGGCATTGATGGGTATCCGGTTCCGGTTGGGCACGCAGTTGGGATCAATAATCTCGGTAGGTTTTCGTCAACTGGAGAACAGTTGCGTCAGGTCGGCTTTTATAATAGCAACCGCCAGAACCTGTACACGCTCGACTTCGATAGCGGTGCGTATGAAAAATCCACCGTTACGTTCAAGGCAGGCGGCGGTGTATACGACAACATTTATACCAAGGTTCCGCCGCTGTAGCGGGTATCTGAACCGCTCCCGCAATGGTATACTATTAGCCTAACTTATTGGACGCCTGAAGATGGCAACCACGACTGAACTCATCAACGATGCCCGGGAGTACGGGGAGTCCGCGATGGTGAACGCGGAGACGTTCCTTACCGCGCTGTCGATCGTTGCCAATGGAAACCTGGATTCAGGGTTGTCCGGCACCTACCACTACGCGACGGTGCCCGCGGCGTGGGTACCCGCGGTAACTGCCGCCCGCCCGTCAATCAGCATTAGCGCGGGGATGGTACCAACGGCGCCGGCGGCGGTGGATATCGTGCTAGCCCCTACAGGCACCATTCCCGCGTTCAGTGACACCGCGCCGACAGTTGATTTCAGTGGCGTTCCCAACTCAGCGCTTCCCGACGCGCCGGGCGCACCGGACCCATTTGTGGCTCCTGCTGTTGTGGATGTGCCGACAGACTTCACAACGCCCACGCTGCCGGTGATTACCATCCCCACGCTCCCGGTGGTGCCCAACGTCTCGCTTCCAGAACTTACGTCGCTTCTCCCTACGGAGGAACTTGTCACTCCGACTAACAACTTCGCGTTCTACGAGACCGCGTACGACTCTACACTACTCGATCCGCTGAAGGCGAAGTTGCTGGCTGACCTGACGAACGGCGGCTACGGGATCGACACGGATGACGAAGACGCGATGCTCGATCGAGTGCGCGACCGGGAGGTAGAACTTACATCGGTGCGCATAGAAGAAGCTGGTCGTGCGATGGCCGCTCGCGGGTTCCCGCTCCCGCCCGGCGAGCTTGCCGTGCATATTGATCGTGCGTGGCAGGACATGCAGGATAAAGTATCGACTGCGAACCGCGAGATTTACATTGACCGTGCGAAGCGTTTCGTGGACAACAGGCAGTTCACGATCGCACAGACGCGCGAACTCGAAGCGGTGTTGCTTGGGTTCCACAACTCGGTGCAGGAGCGCGCGCTCAACGTTGCGAAGGCGACGCTCGAGTTCGCCGTTTTAATCTACAACACGCAGCTTGCGCGCTACAATGCGCAGTTGGACGCCTACAAGTCCGAAGGCGTTCGGTTCACCGAGCTGATTCGCGCCGAGGCGGCGAAGCTCGACATCTACCGTGCGCAGATGGAAGGTGTGAAGGTTTTGACGGACGCGCAGCGTAATCAGGTGGAACTATATGCTCAGCAGTGGCGCGCGATTCAAGTGTATGTAGATATTTACAAGACCCGCGTAGAGGCTGCCGGGCTCCAGGTTCAGTCAGAGCGTGCTCGGCTCGAGGCGTTCAGGGAGACGGTTGCCATCTACACCGCGCAGGTGCAGGCGAAGATCGCTGAGTTCGAGATGTTTTCCAAGCGGATCGAGGGCGAACTTGGGAAAGTGAAGGTGTATGAGTCACAAGCGAACGCTTATACCGCCTTGGTTGGCGGATTGAAGGCGCAAGCCGAAGTGTACGTGGAGAACGGGAAGTTATCTGTTGAGAATGCACGTCTTGGGGTTGCTGCTTACCAGGGCCAGATTGAAGGCTTCAAAGCGGATGTGTCGGCGCAGGTAGAGACAGCGCGTGCGAACACGGACTTGTACCGGGCTGATGTGGACCTTGCTCGCGCACAGAACGAGAGTTACCAGCAGAACGCCCGACGCGAGATCCAGGCCGTCGAGTCGGCTGAAGCGCGGAACATCGAGATCAGTAAACTCGGGATCGAGCAAGCGCGCGTGAACCTTCTCGCGCAGGTGGAGTCGCTGCGGGTTCGCACTGCGGCACTTAACTTCGGGTCTGAGAAATACTTCGGGTTGATCACCGCGGCGCTGAACTCTATCAGCGCGGTTGCGGTGCAGTCGGCAACGAGCACGTAGGAGAAATCTATGGCAACGAGTTTTTACGACCGTCCCATCACTTTGCCTGCGTGGCTGAAACGACTGGGGGCGAGCCCCCTTACCGCCGTAGCCGGCGCGTCGCTCGGCGCCGGTGCGCTCTTGAAAGAAGGCGAGGAGCGCGCGCTTAAGAAAAGTGAGAGTAATATCCTCACCCCATGGTTTAAGGGCGTAGTGGACACCGCGGGCGGGCCTGGCGCGTACGCAAAGCAGATGGCACCAGCAGGCCCCGCTCCTGAGCCTATCGGCGCGGAAGGGATACCCAGCCCGTATGGTAACTTCGGTGCGCGGCCCTCGCCCCCTGTCGTCGCCGCCGCCCCGCCGTTAGCGCCGGTTGCTCCCGCCGCACCTGAGCGAAGGAATGAACGCTACCTTGGCGGAACATCACAGGCCGCCGGCAACTTCTTCGGCTCGTTGGTCGGTTACGGGGCCGAACTCGGGCAGGAGAGGCGTGCGGCGCGGCTGTCGTTGGAGAACGCGAAACTTACGCAAGATTGGCTGTCGAAGATGCCCGCTGCTCAGAAGGCGAACTTAGAGTCCGAAATGCTGCGCCGTCGGCTTGCGTTGGACCCGAATGATCCGAACTCTGCCAAGACTGCGGCGCTGATAGGTGGACTCGCAGCACCCGAAACCGAACGATGGGGCATGCCGCCGAATTACATGGAGCAGATCAAACCCGGCGGGCAGATCCCCATGGTGACGAATAAGGGGGGCGCGAAGATGGTTACGGTGCAACCCGTAGCGGTTCCCGCCACGGAACAACACATTAAAGATGTGCTTGCCAATCACCCAGAATTTAAGGGGGACCGTGCAAAAGCGATCAAGGCGCTCAAGGACGATCCGTTCGGCCGGTATAATGTAACCGGATTGCGGTAAACCATGCCTATCGATCCGCTCGCGCCTGACATAGGTTTGGACGCAGCGCGACCCGTAACTGGGTTAGATCCCCTCGCTGATCCAAATGCCCCGCCGCCCCCCGGCCCGTTCAAGCGCGGGCTGAAGACTGGTGTCGCCGATCTCAAGTCGATCGGCGGTGGGATTGTGCAGGCCGTCGGTCGTGGGTTTGGCGCCAAGCCGCTTGAAGAATACGGTGCGGGGGTAGTCAAGGCTGCGCAGGCTGAGTCCGAACCCTACCGCATGCAGGTGGAGGATGTCGGTAAGGCGTTCGAGCAAGGCGTCGGCCCGGGCGCCGGCGCCACCGCAGACCTGATCAAATACGCCATCGGGAACCAACTGCCGCTCATGGCGACGTTCCTGCTCGGCGGCGGGGTTGGTGCCCTTACCGGGCGCGCGCTCGTAGCCAAGGGCGCTACCGAGGCCGCCAAGCGTGCTGCAATCGAGACTGGCGCCCAGGTCGGCGGCGCTGCAGGCGCAATTGGGTTGGAATACGGTTCTATCGCTCCTGAAGCACTCGAGTCAGGGGCCGCGAACCCGCTCGTCCGCACCGCCGTTGGCGCGGTCGCTGCCGGCGCATTGGACACCATCATGCCCGTGTTGGCCCTTCGTCGCCTTGGTATCCTCGGGGCGGCGGAGAAAGCGCTCGTGCCCCGCAAGGCGGGCTTCGGCGCGGTGGCCAAGGAAGTTACGGGCACCGGTGCCGGGTTCGGGCTGGGCGAGACGGTAACAGAGACGCTTCAGTCGGTGATTGAGCGTGCGGCTGCCGGCCGACCGCTCACTGACCCCGCGGCGATGAGCGACTATCTGAACTCTGGGGTGATTGGCGGGATCATTGGTGCGCTGACCGGCGGGCTGGCTGGCGGTGTCCACGCTGTCCGCAGGCCGGTAAAGTCAGGAGAAGTGCCTACTATTCCTGACAAAATGGCTACGGGCGCTGGCGTGTCTCCACCGCCGCCTACCACGATACCTTCCATGGTATCATCGGGGGGGATTGATACCACGGGGGGTATGACTGCTCCCGAAGCGGGGGTGACCGCCCCTGATTTGGGTACGATTGACCCCAATTTGGGTATGTCCGCGCTCGGGCAGGAACTTGCCTCCCGGATGAAAACCGCGGCTGCGGGCGTGACGATTGTCCAGCCAACTGTCCAATCGCCTGTTCCGAATGTGCAGCAGACCCCAACAACTGCCGCGGGAACGGAACAAAATGTCGCGGGGAATGTCGCGGCAAATGTCGCGGTGCCGGCTGTTCAGGAACCGGCGGCGTTCACGGAGCGTGAACAGGCGCCGGTAGTGAACAAAGTAACCGAGGCGCAGACCGCGTTGCGGGACGAGGGGATAGTTCCAGCACTACCCAAAAGTTTGGCCGGCGCGAAGCCCCGATATAGTTACGGTTCCAAGCAGTTTGATCTCAGTTTTGAGAGCGACATAGATCGTGCCGCCTACATCACCGCGCAAAAAACGCCATCGAAGCGCGACGCTGCATACCTCGCGTTCGTGATGGAGTCGACGGGGTTAGACGAAGCTGCGGTGCGGGCGCACGGCGCTACTGTGCGAGAAGCTATCAAGCAGATGGCGAAGGCGGGTGAACCCGGTGTGCTGACTGTTCCAGCGTTTGCGGACCAGGGTGCGGCAGGTGGTATTGCCGCGGCCCCCGCTCTCACCCCCGCCGAGCAAACCACTCAAGCCGTCGCGGGTATGGCGGCGCACTTGGGACCGTTGGCCACGAACTCTGAAGTGGCGGTCGGCGCGGCGGTTCCGAGTCCGGTTGCGCCCGTAGCCAAGAAAGCGACACGAGTCTGGCAGGGGCGCCCGTACGAAGTGGTCCGAACGCAGCGAGTCCAGCATAAAGAAAAATATCGCGGGTACTACAACACGATAGAAGTGCGGTTCACCGATGGCCAGGAACCGCGGTCGATGATTATGCCGTCTGGGAAGTTTAATGCGGCAGCTTTGAGTCCGGCGGCACCCGCTCTCAAAAAGGCAACGACCGTAGCTAAAAAGGCGACGATTGACAACCTTACGGAAACACCAAAGGTTGACAATGCCGCCGCCCCGCCCGTCAACCCGAACGCTACAGGGCGGGTGCGCGACCACATGGAAGACCCCGAACTGGTGCGCGGGCTCCGGGAACTGGTGGCCACTGCGAACAAGAGGAAGGCACCCGCGAGTGTGGCCAAGATTGCTGACAAGGCGACGCACGATTTGCTTCTTGTGGCGCAGAACGCGTTCGACAAGCCTGCGGCGGAACAGGCACCCTATATCCAAGGCATGCTGTTCCGCCGGGGGGAGGGTAAGAAACTCATACCAACCAAACTGGGTGAGCAGTTCCCTCGGAGTGAATTGGAGGATGTCGCCAACCGTGTCCACAAGGCGGTGACCAGTTCAGCTTCGCGGTTCTCGAAGGGGGCGGTTGAACCTGTCGCCGCCCTCACCCCCGAGCAGTTCGACGCCCTCCCCGCCGAAGCGAAGGATGCCACGGTTGACTTCCGCAACGCCGTGTTGCAAGAGCGCGGTACCGCGCTTCGCAACCGGATTATGGACATGGTTGGCAACGACCCCGAGTTGGAAGTGAAACTCGTGGCGGGCGAAGTGCCCGGCGGCGGGGTTGGCCGCATTGACTACCACCGCACCGGCCCCATCAAGGCAGTCATCACGATGTCCTTGAACGCCAAGGGCGAGTTATCGGTCGCCAGCCATGAGGGGTTCCATTACGCCGAGGACAGGATTCTCACCAGTTCCGAGCGCGCGGTTATTGCTGACGCGTTCAAGTCCGGCAGCCGCCGCTTCGATAAGTTGATGGAGTCGGTGCAGCGCTACGACAGGGAGAATAATACCAATATCGCTGACCAGGTAGCGTCCCATCCCACCGAAGTGCGGGCATACGGGTTCCAGTTCTGGCGCTCGGGCGAACTGCAAGCCGAGGGCGCACTCCAGCGTGTGTTCGAGAAGATATTAGCGTTCTTCGAGAAGGTTGCGAACCTGGTCAATGGTCTTGGGTTCACGTCTACCGAGGACATTTTCGACGCGCTCGACCGCGGCCAGTTCGCCGAGCGCGAGAGGAACCAGTTGCACGGGTTGGAGGGGCAGGACTCGAGGGCGGCGCAAGCGGTGCAGACGGAATCATTGGAGTTCAAGGAGTGGTTCAAGGGTAGTAAGGCGGTGGACACCGAGGGCAAGCCATTACCGGTGAAGCATGTAAGCGCTACGAAAGACATAAAGGTTTTTAGGCAGGAAATAGAGGTGCTTTCGTTGCCCGAAAACAAAATGGCCCGACTGCGGGTGCCCATCTGGTTCACCGATAATGATGAGTACACCAGAGCCTTGCGAGGTGGTACGGGGTACACAAACGACTATTTCGTAGCAATACGGAACCCGTTGGACATGCGACCGCTAGGTGCGTACACAGATAAGGCGAGCATAGACGCATTCTATTTGGCTCGCGGGCTGCCGTTTACTGCGGTACACAATTGGCCGACGTTAACAATACCTGTACACGATGAGCCAAAAGGCGAGGGGAGAATAAAAGCACTCGAAGCCTTGGGATACGACGGGATCATTTTATCAGAGGCTTTCGGGTCAACCTCGTACCTTGTGTTTCATTCCAATCAAATCAAATCCGCCACCGGCAATGTCGGAGCCTACGGCGCCCGTCCAGTCACTGCCGAAGAGGCCGCGCGTTTTGGCATGACCGAGGCTGAAGCGAACAAAGCGCAGGCTCAGGGGGATATCAGGTTCTCACGCGCCGGCGAGCAGCCTTGGTATCGTTCCGCTCTCACCGATCAAGTTGACCTCCTGCCCACAAAGCAAGCGAGCGCGCAGGGGTG
>ERZ1292629.4254-Hain-H43-01um-R1-4254-length-10587-cov-4_pt1 | contig 10587 bp, 23 predicted proteins | sample MGYA00564399_ERZ1292629 | MGnify/ENA primary metagenome ERZ1292629 (study PRJEB36523, sample SAMEA6512636) | groundwater metagenome | collected 2019-01-08 | study: AquaDiva: Metagenomics assemblies of 32 groundwater samples
TCCAATCGCGAGAAGCGTTTGCCACCACCCATTTGCTTGTTATATTGCCAGCGCTTGCGGAGACTGCCCGAAGCGCCGTACTTCGTTCTGTACGAACGGCGCAAACAAGCCCTGTCACAGTACAGTCGGTCCGAGTTATATCTCAGGTATGTAAATGCAATGCCACAACCACTACATACCGCGCTCACTGCTAAATGCTTCGTCGTCGTTGCTGGTAGTTGCTTATAAGTCCGCCTTTCTTTTTGGAGCTGACATGGCCTAGCACAGTATTTCCGCTGTCGTGTAGCCTGAACTATCTTGCCACATTCCACGCAAGTAAAGCTCCTGCTGTGCCATTCCTTCAGCCGTGCTGTGCGGCGTTCGCCGATGTACCGAAAGTAGCATTCACGACTACAATATTTTGAGAAGGTAGTGGCTTTGGGCGTGAACTCATTACCACAACCCTCACAAAGAGCTGGTTTAATGCCACGGTGTCGAAAGAAACACTCGCGATTACAATAGTTTGTCTGTTCGCGGCGCTTGGGCATAAACGCGGTATCACAACCCTTGCAGAGCGCCTGAGAGAGAAACACTCGCCTCCTCCCCACCGTGCTAGCGTCCGCCTTTCAATCGATTATGAGCCGCACACAGTACCCGCAGATTCTCCACGCTATTGCTCCCACCTCTAGACAGTGGGGTGATGTGATCCACAGTCAGGCTCTCAGTAGTCATACAGATAGAGCACCATGGCTGCAATGCAATGACCTTATCTCTAAGATGATAGTAGTCAGCATTGTAGCCACGCTGATGAGCCGTGCCGCGGCGCTTGTCCCAGGCCATTTGATAGATGACACTGTGCAATGAGCAATAGGAGCCCTTCGTTGTACCTGCTCCACAGAGCAAGCATGGCCTAGCTGTTGCCATCCGAGTTTATCCCCGGCAATGTTGCCATGCCCTCATCAATCAGAGTCTCGCCAAGCAGCCAATCCTCGATAGTGTTGATGTCGAAGCCTTCATAGTCAGTAGTGAAGAATGGCAGAACATTGTCGCCGCTAATGGAGTGCATTTGAGTCACAACCCTGGCGTGCGCCATTTCTAGGCTAGCATTCTGCACATATACTTTTAGCAGTGTCTGAGTGGGTCTACTGAACACGTGATCGCGATCAGTTGTAGTGTCCACGCAGTCCGCATTCTCAAGAAACGCTGCCACTGGGTGAAGTAATGGTGCGCAAATCCAATCCAGTAGCCACATCTTGAATGGGTGTTGCCGGGCTGGTTCGACAGCCCGTATCGAATCGCATTCATGAGCATGCGCGCTGAACTCTTGAAATGCTCGCCTGATCGTGTCTTTGGTGCGAAACGGGCTTGTAGGCCGCAGGATCGCGAAACTGTCAACGCTTTCTGAAATCTGGCCTGTGGCGAAGAGCCAGGATAGCCATTCGATGTCTGGCGAATCGTCGGCCGCATAAGGCATGGGCCTGGGAAAGCTCACGTGTGCACCATAATGCAAGGCTATGTCCATGATTGCTGCGTTTTCCGAGCACACGAGCACTTCGCTGAAAACGCCCGAATCAATCGCTGCCCGAATCGTGTAAGCAATCAGAGGATGGCCGGCGAGGAGTTTGCGGTTTTTGCCCGGCAGGCGCTTGCTCCCGTCACGAGCCGGGATGAGGCCGACCATGTTCACCATGCTGTATAGCCTCCATCGGCGACGAAGTTAGCGCCAGTGATGTAGCTGGCATCGTCGGACAAAAGGAAGCCAATCAACGGAGCATATTCCTCGGGTTCCGCCATACGTCCGAGCGGCACTTTAGCGGAGTAGCGTTGCTGAAATGCTGGCGTATTATCACCCTTCACGCCGCCCAAAGTGACGACATTGGCACGTACACCGACCGCTGCCCAGTAGGTCGCGAGCCATTTCGTGTAGCCAATCACCGCCGCCTTTGATGCCGAATAGGCCGCCGGCTTGACAAACCAATCGTCATACAGCCGCTGATCTGGAGAGACAACGCCATAGATACTCGCGACATTCACTACTGCGCCACCACCGTGCATGGCCATCCATCCGCCGAAGATCTCGCAGGTCAGCATGGTTCCGACAAGGTTTGCTTCGATAATCCGTGCCGATGACTCGCAGAAGCCGGCGGTGTACTGACCAGGTTTGGCGTCAAGACCTGCAAGGTTGACTAGCCCGTCAATTCCGTCCAGTCGCCGTAGAACCTCCCTCAGCGCGGAGACGACGCTCTCACGTGATGTTATGTCGCAGCGCAGGATAGTTGTCGCGCCATATACGTCACTCGTAACGCCTCCTTGCAAATCTAGTCCGATCGCCATCGCTCCTACTTGCCGCAACCAGGCGCAAAGAGCAGTGCCAATCAGTCCTGCGGCCCCGGTGACGACAATGACGCGGTCTTTCAGAGGCATGGCTATGCCTCCCACTCAAGCGCTTCTGCGGGTATGAGTTCGCCCTGTTCCAGGTCGCAGCCTGCGCGCTTGCCACAAATGTCGAAATATCGCCAGGCTGGCAATCCACCACCCGGAGACAGCAATGTGAGCGAGCTGTCTTCGATGATCTGACCCTTGAGAATGCGGTGTCTCGTGTAGATGGATTTGCCCATTTTGGCCAGTGCCGGCGCCTCTTCAGGCAGACATTTTTTCTGACCATCACCCATGGCGAGATATACGCGCTTGAGGTCTCGAATTAGCTTGCGCTGGCCAGCAGGCTCCAAGCTGAAGGCATGATCGCTGCCTTTCATCGTTCGGTCGAGGGTGACATGTTTTTCGATCATGCGGGCTCCAAGCGCATATGCGGCCACGGCCATAGCGATGCCGTTGTCATGCGCGCTCAGGCCAATCACACGCTCAGGGAATCGCTCGCGGTACGTCTGGATCACGCGTAGATTTAGTTGGTCGAATGCCGCGGGATAGGCGGCAGTGCATTGCAGCAATGCGGCCTTACGGCCAAGGACGGCATTAGCGGCGCGCTCGACATCGACCATATCGGCGGCCCCGGTGCTGATGATGAGCGGGAGTTGCGTAGTGACAGCGTAGGAAAGCAGCGGGATATTGCTCAGATCTCCGGAGGCAATTTTGATTGCCGGCATACCGAGCTTGTACAGGAAATCCACACTGCGCCAATCAAAGGCAGTCGCGAAGAAGATGATCGGCAGCGACGCGCAAAACGTTTTCAGCTCGCTGTAATCCGCGAAGTCGAACTCAAGCGCCTCGCGATGTGCTCCGTAGGTCGAGCCGAAGGCATGCTCGCTCGTGTAGGGCTGGTCGTACATCGCCCGAGTGTAGAGCGTCCGGTTGTGACGCTTTTGAAGCTTCACGGCCGAGAAGCCGGCTTGCCACGAGGCGACAATCAAGCGCTTACACGTCTCGATGTCGCCCTGATGATTGTGGCCGATTTCGGCGATGGTGAAGGCCGGCGTATCGTCAGCAATTCGCTGGCCGGCGATGATCAGTTCACGCATGCGCACTCCTGGCGACTGGCTGATGCCAATATGGCATGCAGCCAGTCCAATGTCAATGGGATTCCTCGCCTCGCCATACCTAGCCCAGCCTCGCCAGGCCCTGCCAGGCCGCGCCCGGCCTCGCAGCGGTCCTCGCCTGGCTACATTGGCACGGCCAGCTTCTCACTGAGCAGCCCACCCAGGTAGCGCAGCCGCTCACTGATCCGTGCGTCATCTCTATCCCAGAGATCATGCTCTAGCACGTTGATCACCTGGTTGACATAAACGAGCGGCGCCATTCCTGTTGCCCTCCGATTGCCCTCCGCTTGCTCGCTGCTCAGATCCTCGCCCGCTAGACTAGCGAGAGTATGTTTGATCGCCATCCGGCGCCCATCGAAGACGGCGATCTTGCGCGCTTGCAGAACATCATAACGCTCGCGGGTGACGGCCATAGCGCGATACACCCGCTCGGGATCGAGCCGAAGCTCTTCAGCACGCACGATGCAGCGCGCCTTGTCGTAGGGTGTTAGCTTGCGTCCATGGCCGGCATTGCGACGTATCGCGTCCTCGAACATCGCGGCCTCGTCGGGATAAGCGGCGAACTCCGCATCTACCATTGCCTGAGCAGCTCCGTGCAGACGCTGAGCCGCTCGGACACGGTGAAACCCATCGACGACGATGCGCGTTTTACGATCTGCCACGATGGGCGGCAACACCGCGCCGGCCTGCATAGCCTGCACGATGTCGCGGATATTCGTCTCATCGACCTCATGTCGCGGATAAATCTCGTAGTTCAGAACCAGACTCGACGCCAGTACGTTGTCGGTCATGCTCTCTCCCTCCTCATGGTGAATAACCTCGCCTCGCCAGGCCTGGCCACGGCTCGCCAGGCCAGGCCTCGCCCGGCCAGGCCTGGCCGCGCCCGGCCTCGCAGAGTGCCAGATTACATGAGCTCGGCAGTGAATCGGCCGAATGGGCCACCCTTGCCGCTGCTGAACTTCGGCGGCTTTGGCCGGTACTCTCCGACGCCAACGGTGCGGCCGGCGATCTCGAAATACGTCAGCAGCACACGGGAATCCGTGAATACACCCTCATCGACGTCGAACGCTACCGTAGTCATCCAGCGCTCGATGCGCGGCCGGGCGCGGACAATCCCCTGGCTCTGCACCACGCACCGGCGGCAATCCACGATGTAGTCCATGATCGGCTCACCCGATGCAGGATCAAGCAATGGCGCAGTTTCCGTCGCAATGAACACGCCCCCCATGATCAGCGTCTTGATATACGTCTTGCCGACCTTGTATCCCGACGCTGCATCGATCAGCGCGCTGCGGAATGCTTCGGCTGGATGGTAGAGCTCGCCGAGCGCATTACGATAGACGCGCTTGGCGGCCTCGAGTTCTGGCGCCTCGACTGAGCTGGTCTTCGATGGCTTTCTCGTCGCCGCAGCCAGCATACCAGCCGGATTCGACTGCATCAGTGGGCTCAAACCGGTAAATCGAAAGGTGACCTCTGACACGTTCCCTCCTCATGGTGAATACCTCGCCTCGCCGCGTTATCCCTATTTTCGCTCACTCCTCCTTTCCGCCTCGCCCGCTGGCTGCCCGGCAGATCTTGCAGAGCCGATGCATCGCCGGCGGCTGCTCTCGGATGACGTCGAAACCGTCCAGGCTACGGCCGCAGAGTGCGCGCAGATACCGCGGCTCTCCGTAGCTGTCGGTCCGGCCCGGCGGGCAGACGTGGTAGACGTGCGTGCCGCCGGGGTGCGGTCGGAGCTGATCCCAGTGGCAGACATAGACGATTGGCTCGGTTAGCACAGCACTCTCCTTCGTGGGCGCGGCTCCCGACGCCCGGAGTTCGCCGTCCGCATACACGCCGAGCAATAGCGCGCGCCATTGCTCGCAATTTTTGCGATAAGGACCCAGTCGAAAAAGCTGGACGCGATGATATCAGCATGTAGTGTTGGGGTCATTAGGTCTACTCCTTCCGTGTGCCTCGCCCGCTGGCTGCCCGGCAGATCTTGCAGAGCCGGTGCATCGCCGGCGGCTGTGCTACCGGCAGGTCGAATCTGTCCAGGCTCCGGCCGCAGAGCGAGCGCAGGTAGCGCAGCTCACCATCTGCATCCGTCCGCCGCGGCCTGAACACGTGGTAGATGTGAGCACCTCGCGGGTGCGGGCGGAACTGGGCCCAGAGGCACGCGTAGGCGAGTGGCTCAGTCTCGCTCATCACTGACCCATTCCATGGACACATCAGCGCAGAGTAGGATTACCTCTAGATTTGACCAGTACGCCGCACCCTTTCGACTTATCGGGTACCGATTGTCCCACCGCTCAGCGAGTGCCCGGAATTGCGCGCGCGCCACATCTAGCGCACACTGCTCAGATACTGCGATCACAAGGACGTGCGCCGGGCCAGCCCCAATCCATCCATTGCGCACCTCGTAGAGCTTCATCGCTGCGACCTCCTCTTCCTCAAGCGTAGGCGAGTGGCTCGGCTAGCACGGCAGCGTCCCAGCCTGACCACAGACTGGACATTCTAAGAGCCGTCCTGAACCGCCGCAGACGTAACAGTCCACCGGGCGCACGAGACCCAGCAGGACCGCCGCCGCCGACTCAAGTGGAATCTTAGCCACATAGCGCCACGGGCTCTGAGCGTCGTCCGTGGCGAGCTTGCCATCGCCAAGACAGCGCCAGCAGGTGACGGTTAGAAATTTCAGTGGCGCGGCTAGCACGGCTCGCCCACCGCGCGCAGACGATTCCGGAGCGTCTCTGGCGAGACGTAGGCCGGCAGGATCATGCCGTTGCGCAGCAGGACGGCTGCGCGAGCCTTCGAGTTCTCAATGTAGTCGATGTACGGCTCGACCGTCCAGGAGTGCTCGGATTCACTTCTGATGGCGACGACGTCCTCGATGCGTACGAGACATCCCTCGCCCAAGCTGAGCCAGGCCATGCTAGTACCTCCCCAGCGGCCGCGCCGCGCGCATGTTGACTGCCGATGTCCGGCAGCAGGCCAGGCACCGGCGCGTGCCGTTACTCGAGATGATCAGATTCTCCGGGAACGGATGCCCCCTGGAGCACTCGGTTAGCGTAGCCGGCCTCCGCCGCGGCCGAGGGGCACGGAGCGGCTGCGGGACTGGCACCACAGCGGGTGGCTTGTCCGGGCGCTGGCAGAGCATGCAGTACCAGTCGGTCTCACGCAGGGTAAGCGTCTCGGCGGACTGCTCTGCCATCAGGCAGCCGCCACAGGTCTGACAGTGTTTCATGCGGATGGATCTCTCCTCTCCTCGCATTGCCTATGCATCGGACAGTTGGCGGCGCTTCGCGTCGGTCAGCCGCCAGGACGCAACGATCTCACGCCAGGCCGTTACCTGGGCGAGCTCGTACGGGTCCGCCAGGGAATAGACCCCGGGTTGGCCCTGGCACAGCTTCCGGTGGCGCACATCTGTCCGGAGCAGCAGCTCTGGTGGCCGAATGCCGGCGGCTGCGAGTGCTATCCGAATTCTGTACACGCGCTCACGCACACACCATGGGGCGATATTGCAGTCCCAGGCAAGTGCCGCCGTCGACATCGAGTAACGCCGGGCCTTGGATAGCTGGGTCATGATCCCCCAGCCGCCTCGCGCAAGCTTGATGCGGCGCAGCCCGCCGGCGAGCTCGAGGATGCAGAGGTCGGAATCCCAGCGCCAGGCTGGCGGATCGGCGAGCTCGCCGATAGGTTGCTCTGATATCACAGCAGATCCTCCCCATGCGGGCTGGTCCGCCGATTGGCCCATTTCCCGGCAGCCCATGCCGCGCGCAACGTCACTCCGTGCTGCTGGCGCTTGGCCTTCGTCCGCGGATGCGCGACACTCATCGTTACCCGGCCAGCTGGCCATGCTCGAGCAGGATCTCAATCGGCGGTTCCGGCAGCGCGAGTTGCCTGGTAACCGTCCCGAGCGCGAGCAGGGATGCATTCCAGAGCCCATGGCGCTTGACCACCGGCATAAATTCCTCCACCTGATGCGGCAGGATCGTCCATTGCTCGTAGCCGTCGGCGCCGACCTCCACGCCGAGGTGAGAGAGCAGGTGATCGACCAGCGCGGCCTTGCAACCGTCGTCGGCGCGCTGCCAGACATTGTCATTGACCACCAGGGCGGCATCGTACTCGCCCTCTGAGTCGGGAGGGAAGCCGCAGCCGTTGGCTAGGAAACGCTCCCATGGGCTGAGGATCTTCGGCTGGCACTTCTGTTTCGCGCTCGTCTCGACGCAGAGTAGCCGCGCCGCCGCCAGGTGCGGGTGGTAGTTGATGAGCTCGAGTACGACAGCCTCGACCTCTTCAGAAGGGTCGATGTGGATATCCTTCGGCATCAGCACAGTCCTCTCAATACCGGCGTCCAGTGTGCAGCCAGGCCGTCTGTGAGCGCCGCCAGCAGCGTCACGAGTCTTGATCGGCGAGCATCTCTCGTAGGTCGCCGATCGCCTCCTCTAGCACCCCTGCGAGATCTTCCAGCTCGACTGTGATGAAGCTAATTACTTCCCTCGAGCCGCGTAGATCAGCGATCACCTGCTTGAGTCGGTTTTGATCCATGATTGCCTCCCGTAGATTGCCCCTGCCGGAGCGAGTAGATTGCGTTCGGCTCGAAACAGCAGATCCACGCACAGCCTGCTGACAGTTGCGAGCCCAGTTAGAGCCGCCCTCCTTTCGCTCGAGTAGATCCCGCCCCGGCAGGGGAGCCTGGTCACGACTCCATCGCTCGCTTGACCGCCCGAGCGATCGCGCGGCCCATCGGAATCGGTACTCCGTTGGCAACCGCCTGCAATTTGGCCTCCTTTCGGAACGGCATAGCGGCAGTGAAATCTCGCGGCAGGCCCTGAAGCTCGCATGCGTTCTCTAGGCTGTAGATGTTTGGCTTGCCGTTACCGCGTAACTTAGGTCGGTCGCGTGTCCGCCTGTTGTCTGCTTTGACGGCAGGGGGTGGCCGGCGCCCACATTCAAGCGGTGCTTCCAGTGCGGCCACGTCCCAGACTAGGGCGCGCCCGTCGCGCGTCCCGAATGAGATGCGCCGCTTACGCTGCTGCTCAGCTCCGATCTCTGCCTCCCCGACGAACCAGCGGTTATTGACGATCTGACTGCACACGATGTAGCCATCGACAGCGGGCACGGGCGCACCCGGCACGTTCTCCATGACGAACCAGGCAGGCTGAGCTTCGGCAATGCATCGCTCAAATTCCGGAATCAGATTCCCGAATCGAGGCTGGTGGCCATTGTGCCGGACTACGGCGGCCAGGGAGCTGAACATCTGGCACGGCGGCCCGCCGATCACTCCGGCAAACACGCCCGCCGGTGGGTGAAAGACGCGCACATCTCCTCCCCACAGGACGTCAGGCCCACGCACTACGCAATAGCCTTCGAGCTCAAACGCCATGTCCAGCAGCCCGATGCCCGGGAAAATGGAAAGCACAAGGTCAGCCATCATGTGATTCCAGGAGCTCGAGCAACCGCTCGAGCGGCAGCACGATCAGCCACGCCCTGGCGATCCGCCTTAAGCGCCAGGGCATCGTTGCCGCCCAGTAGATCCCGACCCGGCAGGGGAGCTTAGTTCGCATCATCAGATCCTTGCTCGACGGCACGTCGTGTCAACAGGGCGAGGATCATCTCGTAGGTGTCGGTTTGCCCGATGTTTTCGGGCAAGAATCGGAGTACCGTCCAGCCGAGCCGAGCCGCTGTGTTGTACTTCTCGATGTCGTTTCTGAATCCCACCCCTGACGTGTGCCGACCTCCGCTGAACGCGCCGCCTTCGATCTCCACGGCCAGTTTCTGAGCCGGCCAGCAATAGTCAAAACGCCAGCGGCGCTGAATCGCAAACCGGTACTCACGAGTAGGCGGAGGTATGCCGTAAGTCGCTAGCCGGTTTGCGAAGATGAGGTGACGTTCTTCAGCGGTCGTCATCACCAGTCCAACCGACCAGCGCCGCAAGCTCGCGCTCGCGGCGGAGGCCTTTGGCACGCGACGGGCGGCCCATCAGCTGGCCAGCTTGACCAGCTCGATTACGGTCCGAATTCCGACCATCACGATGGCCAGCATGAGGATGACGGCCCACACCCAGGCCCATTGATTCTCGTCCACGTATGCCCTCCCAATTTCAACCATCGTCCCGCCCAGAACAATCCCCAGCAGCCACGCGAGCAGGAGCTGTAGATACATTTCCATATCAAAACCCCGGCAGCGTCGGGTCGCCCCGCCGCACGGCCTCGAGGTAGGGCGTGAGTGGCTGCGTGTGGTCGCACTTTGGCCAGCGCTCGCAGCCCACGAAATCCCTGCCGCTTGCGCGATTCGTCCGGATGACCAGTCGCGCGCCTGGGCCGCAGAACGGACAGGTCAGCTCGATCCGAGGCGTCTCATTCACGTCGCATCCTCCCGTTCCGGCGCCACTCTGCAGAGCTGCACGTACTCGGCCAGCCTCAGCTTCCAGGCTTTCGTAGCTTCCTGCCAGTCGCGTGTGTCCCGGCCCGGTAGCGCCTCGAGCCGCTCCTGCTCTGCCACGAGCCAGGCGTAGAGTCGATCCCGTTGGCGTACGTTCAGGCGATCCATGCTGGCCTGCCAGCCGGGCGCCGTCATGCCAGCCTCAGGTCCGGCCCGTCCAGGCAAATCACGTCGGCATCGTCTATCAGCCGCGACGGTGCCCGCGGTCCCATGGCCTTGCTCAGCTCGACTGGCGCTAGATTGCTCGTGACCGCGGTCTGTGCGCCGGCGTTGTAGCGCCGGTTGATCAGCGTCGATAGCCGCTCGATTGCCCAGGCCGAATCGTGCTGGGCTCCGAGGTCGTCCAGGATCAGTAGGTCGGCCTCCACGAGCGCGCCCAGCAGATCGCTCTCGCTCTCGGCCAACCGTTCGCGCTGCTCGTGGTCAGCCGCCTGTCCGTAGCGCCGGTAGGTATCCTTCAGCGCGTCGAGCAGATCCGGCGCGCAGACGAAGACGACAGTACGCCCTAGCTCGCGGATCATCTGCTCAGCCAGGACGCAGACCAGACCCGTCTTGCCGGTCCCGACTGGGCCGTACAGATAGAGCCAGCGGCGCGACGCGGCCCAGACCACGAGATCGCCGGCGGCGGCGAGCGCTTCCCGCGCATTGCCGCGCCGCTCCAGCCAGGTATCCAGCGTCAGCCCCCGGAACC
>ERZ1292629.4256-Hain-H43-01um-R1-4256-length-10585-cov-5_pt1 | contig 10585 bp, 12 predicted proteins | sample MGYA00564399_ERZ1292629 | MGnify/ENA primary metagenome ERZ1292629 (study PRJEB36523, sample SAMEA6512636) | groundwater metagenome | collected 2019-01-08 | study: AquaDiva: Metagenomics assemblies of 32 groundwater samples
GTCCACGCCGCATTGTCGAACGTCGAGGAGTACGTCAGCACGTTGGAGATGGCCCCCAGCGACTGAAGACCCTTGTCCGTGAACACCGGCACGCCGCTGACGGTGGCCACGAGCAACCCCGAGCCGGAGGGGGAGTCGGCGTAGTAGACCGCACCCGCGCCCGTGACGACGCCGCCGGTGTAGGTGGGCGTGGCGTTGCCGGCCCCGAACGCCAGCAGGTTGCTGACGAGTGGCGCGTAGAAGGTCAGGGCTTCCCGGACATCGGGGGCCATGTTGACGGGCTTGGGGAACACCGTAATGCCCACCACGGGCCGGGCCGAGGCCAATCCCCACCCGTTACCCGCCAGCAGGGCGATTGCTAGCGCCAGTCGCCGCATTGGTCTACTGGACGCTCTGGATGTTCACGGTGGTATTGCTCTTGGCCGCAACCTCCAACCGGAACCGTATCCACCTCACCCCCGAGATGTACTGGACGTTGTTGTCCACTTGCCCGTCCAGACCCCCGAGTGGCTGGTTGATGACCCAGCGCGGATAGGTCAGGCACCGCCATGCAGTAGGATCGTTGTCGGCGGGCGCGGCCACGGCGTTGGAGCCGTCCACGTACAGGGTTGTCCCGTATGCTCCAGCCGTCTGCGCGGACACCGTGAACGAGCGGCCCTTGAGGAACACCGGGGTGATTGCGTAGCAGGACACCGTGGTTGAGAGTGCACCCGTGGTCATCACGTAGTCGGCGGGAATGACCACCAGAGCATTGTCTCCGCTCGTCCCTGACACCGTGCTGGACACATGCGCCCACTTGCCCAGCCCGTTCCCGTCAGCCATCAGCCCTGCCATCGCCTTCGTGAGCATGGCGTTGCCCGATGTTCCGGCAGTGACGCCAGATCCCGTGATCGCCGTGGACGATGCCGCCTCATAGGTGTTCACTCCGTTGATGCTGTAGAGAGGGATGGAGTGGGAGGCTACGCCAGCCTGAGAGCCGAGGAAGGTGGTCCCGGATTGTGCGAATGAACGAAAGCCAGACCCAGCCGTCCCGTTCACCCAGAGCATCACCTGAGATTCGGTGTCCATGCTTCCGAGCCCAGTAGTCGGCGCTCTACCTCCACCCCATGAAGTGCTTAGGCGAGAAAAGATAGGCGCTACCGCGGTAGCCGATGACATTCCTATCATCTGTGATCGCACGACGAACTCAGTCGAACTCACACTTGTAGTAAGCGCAGGAGTTATGCTCGGATTGCTGGTCATCAGCACATTCCCTGAGTGCTGGGTTGCCGCTGTACCGGAGACGAAGTACCTCGTGGTCGTTGCGAGCGAAAGCCAGCCCGTGCCGTTGCTGTCCCCGCCCACGCCCCACAGCGCCCCGCTCGAGGGGTAGACGGTGGAGCCGATGGAGCTGACCACGATGGCCGGCATCCTGGTCACGTCCACGTCCAGGCCGTTGGCGATGTCGCCCCGCATCCGGTCCCAGCTGGCCCCGTTGTACAGGAAGCTCCTGCTGTCTATGCGGAAGCTCGCAAGCGGCGCTTCCGTGTCGCCGTCCAGGTAGGCGGTGCCGGCGAACTCGAGCACGTTCGCGCCCAGCCAGCCGCCGGTTCCGGTGCTGGCGAAGAACCACGGAGTCGTGTTCGGGCCTGGCTTGCCCTGGTCCGAAAGGATGAAGCTCCCGGACCTGGTGTTGGAGAAGGGCCAAGGCGTTGCATCGGGCCCCGGCGTGCCCTGATCGGCGAGCATGAAGCCACCCGTTCCGGTGCCAGACCAGAACCAGGGAAACTCGTTCGATCCGGGTACGCCCTGGTCGGCGAGTACGAAGCCGCCAGTCATGGTCGTGGTTACGAAGATCGGCTGTGTCCCGCTGGTGTAGATGGAGACCGTGCCCTGCACGTGCCACGGCAGCAGGCCGGGTGCGCCCTGATCGCTCAGGAGGAAGCCGCCGCTCCGCGTGGAGCTGAAGAACCACGGGAACAGGTTGCTGCCCGGCATCCCCTGGTCCGCACGCACGAAGCCGCCCGTGCCGGTGCTGGTGATGTACAGCGGGGCGATGGCACTCTGGAAAACCGTCACGCCGAAGTTCCCCCGGATGTACTCGATGCCCACGGGTGTCGTGATGGCACTCGCAACCGCAGGCGCCAGGATGAGGCCGAGAACCGCGATCAGCTTCTTCATCGTCTTATTCCCCCTTAGCTTCCGATGACCAGTATCTCCACGACGCCCACTCCGGCAGAGCCGGGCTCCGTGGTGATGACGAGATCATTCAGGTCTATCATTCCCCCGATGCCACTCCTGAGCTGGTAGCCCTGGGCGCTCAGGATCTCCACGCCGTCGTACCCGACCGCATCCCGCGAAAGCAGGATGTTGTCCCACCCGATCTTGTTCGTGGACAACCCGCCGGCGGCGGTGATCTCGCGGCCCGCCACCAGGTAGTCGAAAGTCGGCGCGGCGGCGATGACTGCACCGGTGAACGCCAGGGCGCCGTCCACGTACACGGTAAGGACACCGGCGGTGGTGACGTGGCAGGAGAAGTAGTGCAGGGCGTCGAGCGCCACCGTGGCGATCAGCAGGCCCGGCGCGGGGTTCGTGTTGTCCTGGATGGTGACGTTGCCGTCAGTCGGGTCGATGCTCAGCAGCCAGGGCACCGTGTCGGTCGCCCAGTCTGGAGTCGCACCAGCCATCTTGCCGAGGTATACGCCGGCTCCCTGCTGCGCCGCGCCCGTGACGCCGCTGGTCAGGTACATCCTGAAGCTCAGGGTGTACGACGTGCCGCTCGCCACGGTCGTGAAGGCGTCGTATGCGTAGGTCGAGAGAGGGCGGGCCGCCTGCGTGAGCCAGAGCGAGTTCACCCCGGTGATCAGGGAACCGCTCCGGACCAGCAGGGAACCACCCAGGGTGGCTCCCGTCTGCGGAAGCTGCAACCAGCCGGCCTGGCCGATGATCGTCGTGCCGGCCGTGCTCGCCGTGCGGGACTCAAAGTTCTCGTTCACGTCAGTCGCGGCGCCGATGTTCCCCAGCCGCAGGTTCGCGCTGGTCCCCATCGCCTGGATGTTCACCGTGTCGGCCAGCTCGATGTCCACCAGCTCATGGAGCGTGTAGAAGGGGATCGCGATGGCCAGGTTCCCGCGGTATGTCCGCGTCTTCAGCTTCGGGGGAAGGATCAGCTGTCCCGTGCCGACGGTAACGAAGCTCGTGCTTGCCATGTCTTCTCCTTACCTGTACGTTCTGAGGAACCAGAGCTTGCAGAGGCCGAAGTTGTAGAGCGAGTTCTCGGTGTTCGTGGACTGCCCCGCCATGATGTAGAGGACCTTGCCGCGCTCGAGGTAGTAGCCGCAGGACGGGTCGGGCGGCTTGTCGAGCTTGATGCCCGGCTTGCCCGTGGCCGTCAGGCAGGTGCCCTCGACATACGCGCCGCCGTCCGTGTCGGTCTGCGACCAGATCAGCGTGGACGGGATGTCAGTCACTGCGAAGTTCAGGATCGTGCGCCATTCCGGCTGAAGCGGCTCGTGCGTCACCTGCCAGCCGATCATGAACATGTCCTCGGGACAGGTGTAGCTGCCCACCTGGACCATGACGCCGGTGCTGTTCAGGTACCAGCGCGTCGTGTGGCGCACGATGTCGCACTCCTGGAACCCCTTGATCCGGGTTGCCAGTTCTCCTTCGGTGAGAACGAGCGAGGGCACTGGGCGACCCTCCCTACATTCCCGGCCGGAAGATCTTCGTGCCCGTGAGCACCAGCTGGATCGGGTTCGTCGCCGCGCTGGTGTCCGTGTACTCCACCGACACCACGCTGTTCGGCTCGAAGCTGATGGGCTCGTGCAGGACCCTGGGGTACTGCGCCGTGCCGGCGAAGTTCGCGTCGTTCACCAGGTTCGCCGAGTACTGCCGGCCGCTTCCGCTGTCCGAGATCCGGACCTGGAAGGTGCCCGCCACCAGCCCGACGTTGCTGAGCGCCATGATCTGCCGAACCACGAACATCGAACCGCTCTGGATGCGGATCTGCGCCGGGCTCGAGTTGCTGGCGTTCACGCTCGTGCTGTCCACGTACTGGAAGAACTGGTGCCGGTACATGGGGTAGGGGGCGCGGTACTGCACGTCCGTCGGCCGCTTGGAGAGGTCGAAGTCCTTGTAGCCCTCGAGCACGATTTCCACCGTGTTCGCGGCTCCGCTACGGTCCTCGAGCTCGAAGGTCAGGGCCGTGCCGGGGTCAATGATGAAGGGATCGTGCATGAGAAGCGGGCGCTGCGCGGTGCCGAACAGGCTGGCCGCGTTCACGGCCGCGTTGGACCAGGCGGCGTCGGAACCGGAGCCGCCGTAGATCCTCGCGTCGAATGCCATGCTGGTCGCGTTGCAGATCAGCTTCTGGCACACGAACCAGGAGTCGCCCTGGAGCTGGAGGGTCGTGGTCTGCTTGGTCCCCGTGCCGCCGGCGGCAGCCGCGAGCGTCAGTGCTGCGGGGTCAATGCTGTACTGGAACATCGCTCTCCGGTCACTCATCGGGGTCTCCTTTGTAATGGGTTGGGGATTCGGGGGGCGGGGGGTCTGCCGGCCCCCCTACCCCTGCTGTCACTGCTTCGGGCGTATCAGCCACCCGTCGAGAGAGATCGTCACGACCATGTCGTTCGCGATCGTGTTGGCCCCGGGCGCCTTCAGTGCGATGGTGAACGCGGTGTTGGGCGGGATGGGCCACGCGCCCTGGTACCCGTTCTTCACCCTCGGCCAGCCGTTCGTCGAGCCGCCGGCGGACGTATCCGCCACGGCATCCGTGTGCAAACCAAACAGGCCGCCCCCCGAAGGGAGCTTCCAGGTGGGGACGAGCAGGTAGTTCTTGTCGCCGAGGGCGAAAGACACCTGCGTGTCGGCCTGGAAAAGGTTCGTGTCGTTGATGATCGTCCCGGAAGTGGTCGCACCCGTTGTCCAAACACCCGTCGAAAGGATCGACGCTATGTGGACGCGGATCTGCGTGACCAAAAATCTCTTGGGCGACGGAATCTGCTGAGCCAATTCCATATTTCCGTCGCGGCTATCCGTTGCGACTGCGTTGAAGAACGGCGTGCTTGTGGCCAACGCTCCGGCCGAAAAGGTATTCCGGTCGTAGTAGGACCACGGCACGAGTTCCTCGGTCTTCCGCGGCGTTGCGAAGTCCATGAGCTTCGGATCGAGGCTCAGGAGGAACGCCGTGCGGTTGAGCATTGCGGGTCCCATGATCGGCCTCCTTACTGATGGGGCCGGATGAGCCAGCCGTCGAGCATGATCGTGACCTGGACCGCGTTCGCGAGCGTCGGCGGGGCCGGCGCCTTCAGCAGGACGCTGAAGGACGTGTTGCTCGGAATCGGCCAGGCACCCTCGTACCCGTTTTCCTGGTCAGGCAGACCGTTGGTCACGTAGGACGTGACGCCGCCGGTCGCGTTGTTGGACGCGAAGCCGACGAGCCCGCCGCCCGACGGAACCTTCCACACGGGGAGCTTCACGTACACCTTGTCTCCCAGTGAAAACTCCACCTGGCAGTCGGACACGATCTGGTTGACGTCGTTCGAGATGGTGCCCGGGACCGTGGTCCCCGAGACGGCAGCCGCCACGATTGACGCGATGTGGACCCGGAGACTCGTCACCAAAAATCTCTTCGGTGACGGAATCTGGCTCGCCAATTCCATATTTCCAGTCCGGGAATCGGCGGGCACCGAGTTGAAGAACGGGGTGCTTGTGGCCATCGCAGCCGCCGTGAAAGGGGCGCGGCTGTAGTAGGACCACGGCACCAGCTCTTCGTTCTTCCGGGGCGTTGCGAAGTCGAGAAGCCCCGGGTCGAGGCTGATGAGGAACGCTACCTTGTCCATTCTTGGATCTCCTTGTCAGTCAGTCTTCAGAAACCTAGTACCTTGTCCGTCCCGGGCTAGCCCCGGCCCATGTAGTAGTTCATCGCCGCAGCCGTCTGCGGGTGAACCGAGCCGTTGCCACCCATGTAGTACCCGGCCGCAGGAGCCGACTCGACCTGCGCGGGTGCGGCCGAAGGCGCCAGCATCCCGCTCAGGATCGGGGTCGCGATCTCGAGCACCGTGTACACTGCTCCGCCCAGGGCGACGTTCATCGCGGCTTCGCGACCGAACGCCATTCCGGTGACGCCGGCCAGGAGGCCCGCAGTCGCCAGGTTGCCGACGATCGGCGTGAACCGCGCCATCGCCGCAGGCATGAACCTGCCCAGGAACGGGGAGACGAACCGATTCGCGACGTACCACGTCGCCACGGCGCCACCACCGACCCACAGCGCCGTCTTGACGCTGGGGAGGATGAAGAACGAGCCGAGGCTCATGGGGTTCCTCAGGAACCCACCGATGCCGCGAGACGAAGACCGCCGGCGCGAATGCACCCTGCGGGTGTGCCGGCGCCGCGACCTGTGCCGACGGACCGGGTTGGAACGATGCCGCATCCGACGGACGGGCCGGCGGACATGGCGGCGACGAGAAGAACGACGGTGACGCTTGCGACGAGCCATGTTTGTCCTCCTTGAGGATGCCGACTTCCGCCGGCTGTGGATTCTGCGGGAACGCGAACGGTGATGAGTACGCTTCACGCGGGTGCGCTTCCTCTTCTTCAGGATCTTGCCCCACGCGCTCTTGAGCGCACGCTTCGCGGACATGCCGCGCCGGCGCAGGCGCTTCGCCAGGCGCAACGCCCTGGCCGCCTTCGTGGAACTGGAATGCCGGCGCCGCTTCGTGCGCCGACCACGGGGATTGCCGGTGAGAACCAGCAGTTCTCCGGCGGGATTCCGGCGGGCCCGACGAACACGCCTGCGCGTGCGCCGGCCGCGGGGATTCACGAGGAACAACTCACTGGCCATCCGGACCTCCATTTGCGAGGGGGTTGGCCTGTCTACGCGAAAGGTTTCGTCTGGTCTGTCTACGCGAGGGGTACTGCCTACCTGTCTACGCTCCGATTGTCCTACTTCCGGACACCTGTGTCAAGTCCACTGTCCTGTTTCAGGACTCATGAGGGGAGACCGGCGCTAGGGTGCCTCGCGTCCGGCCGGGTTGCGTAGTAAGCAGGTCAGACGATGGACCCCGCCCCCACCCTTTTCCCCTTATCAGTCCTACATCAACGCCACCGCGGCCATTGCGCCACATGCTCGGCATGATGCTCTACTGCCCCCTGAAGGGCCCCGCTGAAGTGGGGCGACTGCTCAAGATGGGCCTGCCGGAAGCCTACCCGGATACGCCGCCCTGTCATGTTCCTCCGCTCTGCCAGCCCTTGTGACGTCCACCGCTTCCCGGCACCCGGCACGCGCACTTCCACGTATTCCCCGAACACGATGTCATTGGCCTTGTCGGCGCCGCCGTAGTACATCATCTCGGGGGCCAGCGGGTAGTAGTCAGACGCTATCTTGGCGGAACCGCGGGGAGCCGGGTTGCCCTTCATCCTCTTCTCCGTGGCGTCGCTCTTGATGTAGGCGGAGGCCCCGGCCGTACCTGTGTCCAGGCTGGTCCTCTGCCATCATCTGGCGGGCCTTCGCTATGGCCTGCGCCTCCGTGGCGGCGAAGACGAACAGGGATTGCCCGCCCCACTTGTCATCCAGGGTGACCACCCATTCGACGGTGCCCCTTGGCGGGTTCCCCTTCACGCCCCTCTTCACTATCATCCCCACGCTCTTGGCGTACTCTACTACGCTGTCACCGAGACGGGGGCCGGGCTTGAAGAAGCCATCCTCGAACATCTGCCGGGCATCGTCATCATGCCAGCTGGCGACTTCCTTGCCGTCGGAAGTCCGCGTGAGGTAGATGTCCAGGTTGCCGCGCTCTTCCTGCTTCTGCACGCTGTAGGTCTGGTCATCGAAGAAGACGGGCTTGAACTGCGAGGGACGGATTGCGTCACGGCTCCGCTGCCGGGCCTGCATCTTGTCGCTGGACCAGGGCAGGGCCTCCATGTGCTTCACCGCGGCCTTCTCACTGGGGAATACCTTATCCACGGGGGCCACCGTGCCGAAGAAACCAGAGCCGCCCTTGCGCGTTACGCGGTAGCCGCGGGCTTCCCTGCGGACTTCTGCGGCTTCCTCGCCGAACCGGCCGGTGCGGGCGGCGATGAGCTTCCCCGGCGGGTTTCCGCGCATGGCCTTGCCCCTACTCGCGAACGCCTTCTGCGCGTCCAGGAAGCGGTGGTACGCCTTCTCCGTCGGGATCTCGTAGCGGACGCCGTTGTCGGCGGTAAGGGTGGACAGAATGGCGTGACCCTGGAGCACGGCGTTGAAGGCTTCCGCCTCGGCGTGATTCTTGAAGTGCCGCGTCCGGTCTCCGGTCATGATCAGATGCCCTCCACGCCCATGGCGTCCAGCATCCGGACAATATCCGCACGCATCGCCATGGAGGCCATCGCCGCCCAGTTCACATCACCGGCTTCCGTCTTCGGGACTTCGCCCAGCTCTTCGGATGCCGCATCGGAGTTGTAGGAACAGAGGATGACGATGTGGTTCAGGTAGGTGTACACAACCCACTCGTCGCCGTCTATCGACTGGTTCAGGTGCTCAGTGAACCACTCCTGTAGTTCAGCGTGGGCGTTGAGATCCAACACCGGACGGGCAGAAGAAGGCAGGCGCAGGCCCAGTTCCTTCGCCTTGTCCTGGATGTCGCTCAGCATTTCATCCGCGCAGGAGCGGATGTACCTGTTGTAGACCGTGCCAAGGTCATGCCCGATCATCCGGGCAGTCTCGGAATGATTTTTCCCCTTGGCCTTCCTCCAGTCTACGATCTCGGCGAACGGAAAAGAACTCTTGCCAGCCATCTTATACCTCCCTCTGCTCCCACATGTCCTTGCCGTCGCTCCTGTGCTGGATCATCGCCGCACGCTTCTTCAGCTTTTCCTTCGTGCCGTCAGGAAACCGGATCACCGTGCCACGCGGAAGCCCGCGGATGACCGTCGCATGACCGAACTTGTGGATGAAGCTCTCGCCAGCGAACTTGCCGTCACCCTTCACCATCGTGATGTCCAGCACCCGGTTGTAGATGCAGACCGCGTGCTTGTCACCGTGGTCTTCCTTGTCCTCGCGGGTGTGTGCCATTCTACTTGGAACCGGCGGGAGGATTGCCGCTCATGAAGTCCTCATCCTGCCGATGGGATTCAAAGTCCCTCTCATGCGCCGGACCGCAGGCGTCCTTCTTGAAGCAGTACACCTTCGGCTGATACCCCGCACTCTTTAGGCGGGGGTAGTAGTACGCTTCCTCGCCAGCCTTGATGGTCCCGCGGCAGCCGGCACACGTGGCATCGAAACGAACCGTGGTCCGGTGCGGATCTCGAGCATAGCTGGAGGGATTCTCCTGCGCCGGCGGGTTGCCCTTGCGGTGAAGGATGGTCCGGGAAGTGCCGGCGGAAGGATTGCCCTTGAATCGCATGGGGCCGAGCTGGACGTCGAACAGCGCCTTGCCGTATTCCCGCTTCATCACCGCTTCCGCCATTGCCACGGTCTCGCCGCCCATGCCGGTGGGGTCCCCGTCGTCTTCGCACCAGACATAACTGCGGTCGTTCTTCTTGATGAGGTAGAGACGGATGCCTTGGTTCAGGTTGGCGACGGCGTAGGACTTGGCCAGCATTTCCGCGCTCGTCGGCACGGTGCGGGGGTTGGACTGCACTGCCGTTCCTGTCCTCCCGCCCTTCACGATGATCCATGCGTTGCCGGGCAGGTCCTTGCGGAAGGTGGCGGCCACGTCGAAGTACCTTACAATCACCCTCTCTACCGGCCGCTCGTTCCACAGGGAGTAGTCCACGATCCACTTGCCCCGGCCGGGCTCACCCGTGGCCCTGCCCACCACCGCCGTGATGTCCCCGATATGGTTGGGACCGTCAGTGGGATCATGCCGGTCGAAGTTGCTGATGATGAGGTCCCCCACCACGGGGGCGGCGGCAGGGACGCCCTTGGGGTTTTCCTGTTCCGCGGTCCACAGTCCCCAATCCCCGTTATCGTTCGATCCCCAGTAGGCACCCTCAACCGGGTAATGCTCATTCATGTAGGCTTCGGCCTCATCAATCGCTTCATCGTAGAACTCAGCGTCGGCGGCGAGGTATTCACCCTTCCACCCATGCGCCCGCGCTATTTCTTGCACCTTCTGCCCGACATAGATGCCACGAGAGGAATCGGCATAGGCGCCGACATTCCTGAGCGTGTACTTCACCTTGGCCACGTTATGCCCTCTTCCCCTTCGGTGCCAGGGTGTAGAGGTAGGCGGCGGCACCGATGCCGACAATGCCCAGAACCAGCCAGAGCGTGCCCTTGATGGGCTCGATGATGCCAGCCGCCGTGTTGCCGATCGCGCTTCCCGCCGTCGCCAGCGTCTCGCCCGCGAACTTCACCGTGCCGGTTACGGCACCCTTCGCCGTGTTCAGCACGATCGCGGGGATCTGGATGGCCACCACCCGCGTCAGGATGCCGATGGTCGCACCGAAGTTGCCCAGGATGCTGCTCACGATCTTCCGGTTCCGGAGCGCCGTGTTCAGGGAGTCGATGCTGTTCGCCAGCGCCGTGCCCTGGTTGACCAGCTCGGTCGCGCACCTGTCCCACTCCGCCTGCTCCACCTGGCCCTTCACGGCCTGGAGCTGGGCGTACTTCTTCCGCCACGCGGGA
>ERZ1292629.4257-Hain-H43-01um-R1-4257-length-10584-cov-9_pt1 | contig 10584 bp, 8 predicted proteins | sample MGYA00564399_ERZ1292629 | MGnify/ENA primary metagenome ERZ1292629 (study PRJEB36523, sample SAMEA6512636) | groundwater metagenome | collected 2019-01-08 | study: AquaDiva: Metagenomics assemblies of 32 groundwater samples
TTTCCCAAGGGGTCCAGGGCATTTCGGATATTATCACTGTTCCCGGACTGATTAATGTGGATTTTGCCGATGTTAAGACCATCATGAAGAATGCCGGCTCTGCTCTTATGGGTATTGGCACCGGCGTCGGGGATAATCGGGCCCAAATGGCCGCCAGGGCCGCCGTATCTTCCCCACTTCTGGAAATTTCTATAGAAGGAGCCAAAGGTATTCTCTTCAATATCACCGGTGGTCCGGATATGACCATGTCCGAGGTAGACGAAGCCGCTCGCATTATCTCCGAAACCGCCGACGCTGACGCCAACATCATTTTCGGATCTACTTTGGACGAGAAAATGATCGACCAAATGAAAATTACCGTCATTGCCACCGGGTTTGATGAAACCCGCACCCGCCTCATGGGTATGGTCTCCCGCACCCGTCAGGTGTCTCCATCGAGTATGGTTGGGATAATCAGCGAAAAACCCCGAACATATGAGGAGAAAGTAGAAGCCGTGGATGCTTCTAAAACTCATGAAGAGCCGGAAGCTCCCCCATATACTCCTCCCGACCAGAAAGAACCATTAAACGACTGGGACATCCCCGCCTTCTTGCGGCAAGGTAGGTAGTAACGTAAAATCACTTCATGGCCTTTAAACCGGTTTCTCCCCGAGTTGATTTTGTAGCTTTGGAAAAAGAGCTTCTTAAACAGTGGTATGACAATGGAATAGTCGATAAATATTTACACAAAAACGACAAATCCAAAACAAAGTTTTCTTTTCTAGATGGACCAATCACAGCTAATAATCCCATGGGCGTGCATCATGCCTGGGGCCGGACGTATAAGGATCTATGGCAAAAATATCACACCATGAAGGGTGATGCTGGCCGGTATCAAAATGGTTTTGATTGTCAGGGGTTGTGGATAGAGGTCGAAGTCGAAAAAGAATTAGGCTTCAAATCTAAGAAAGATATTGAGGCTTTCGGAGTGGCCAATTTTGTAAACAAGTGTAAAGAGCGGGTAATGAAATATTCTGCAATTCAAACTGAACAAACCAAAAGATTGGGTAATTTTATGGACTGGGAAAATTCTTATTACACCATGTCTGATCAAAATAATTATGCCATATGGAATTTTTTGAAAGTTTGTTGGGAAAGAGGATTTCTTTACAAAGGTCACGATTCAATTCCCTGGTGTCCCAGATGTGAAACTGCCATTTCTCAGCACGAAATTTTGACCGAAACTTACAAAGAAGTCGTACACGAATCGGTATATCTAAAGTTACCTGTCATGGGTAAAAATAATGAGTTTTTATTGATTTGGACAACAACTCCTTGGACAATTCCCGCCAATATTGCGGTAGCAGTAGATAAAAAACTGGAATATGCTCTGGTAGACGGAATGTGGGTGGCTAAAGACGCGGTGGTCAGACTATTTGGCGATAAAGCCAAAGTGACAAAAGTTGTTTTGGGAAAAGAATTGGTTGGGAAAAAATATAGCGCCCCATTCGATAATTTACCCGCTGTTAAGGTTGTGGCTTCTGATCCCAAATTTCATACAGTAGTTGCGACCGATTCTTTGATAATGCCAATTACAACTGAAGAAGGAACAGGTTTGATACATACGGCCGTTTCAGTAGGCGAAGAAGATTTTAAGTTAGGTAAAAAATTAGGACTACCAATGATCCCGGTTATAGCAGACAACGCCGATTATTTTGAGACAATGGGTTTTCTGTCTGGTAAAAACGCCAAAAAACACCCGGAATTAATTTTAGATTATTTAAAATCTGAGCACTGGGCACTGCGCACTGAGCACTATAAGCATAGGTATCCCGGCTGTTGGCGGTGTGGAACGGAATTGGTGTGGAAGGTAGCTGACGAATGGTATATCGCCATGGACAGAGCAGATGATTCGGGAAAAACATTGCGTGAACAAATGGTGGATATAACCAAAAAAATTCATTGGCTACCCGAATTTGGTTTGGATCGGGAGTTGGATTGGCTGAAAAATATGCACGACTGGCTCATTTCCAAAAAGAACCGCTATTGGGGCCTAGCCTTGCCGATTTATGAGTGCACATGTGGCAACTTCGAAATAATCGGAAGTCACGATGAATTAAAATCTAGGGCTATAATGGGTTGGGATAAGTTTGAGGGTAATACCCCCCACAAGCCATGGATTGATGAAGTCAAAATCGAATGTCAGAAGTGTAAAAGTGTAATAAATAGAGTCAGTGATGTTGGCAATGTTTGGCTGGATGCAGGCATAGTACCCATTTCCACAATGCCTTCAGAATGGTTTCCGGCAGATTTTATTACTGAGTCTTTTCCCGGACAATTCAAAAATTGGTTTTATTCCATGATTGTCATGGGGACTGTGCTTAAAAAGACAAATCCTTTTAAAACAGTTTTAGGCTTCGCAACAATGCTTGATTCATATGGTAAACCATTTCATAAAAGTGCCGGAAATTCGATTGAGTTTATCGAAGCCGCTGATAAATTTGGAGCCGATGTTATTCGCTGGTATCCTTCTTCAAAGGATCCTTATCAAAATATACTTTTTGGTCAAAAAGAAGCTGATGAAACTAGACGGCAATTTCATTTGATGTTTTGGAACGTGTATAACTTTTTTATCACTTATGCAAATTTGGATAAATTCGATCCCAAATTAAAAATTAAAAAATCTAAATTAAAAATTTTAGATATGTGGATCTTGGCCAGATTAAATCAAATCATTGGTTCCGTTACCCTATCTCTTGACAACTTTGACGCATTTGGCGCTTCCCACGCCATAGAGGAATTTGTTGCTGATCTGTCTTTATGGTACGTTCGCCGCAGTCGGAATCGGGTTGGTCCCACTGCCAATGACGGTGATGACAAGTTGGCCTGTCATTCCACTCTCTACACACTACTCACTACTCTCTCCCAGCTACTAGCTCCATTTACTCCGTTTATATCGGAAGAAATATATAAAAACCTAACTTGCGAAGAGTCGGTTCACTTGTCAAACTGGCCAAAATCTAAGAAATTGAGTAATCAAGATACCCAGCTCATAGAGGATATGAAGTTTGTACGCAAAATAGTCGAAATGGGGCTAAGCGAGCGCAAGAAAAATGGCATTAAAGTTCGCCAGCCACTTAAGACGCTTCACGTCAATGCTCAATGTTCAATCCTCAATGCTCAATTACTTCAACTAATTAAAGATGAATTAAATATCAAAGAGATAGAGTGGGTTAAAAACAAGGTGTTGTCTGTTTCCCTAGACTTAAGACTAGACCCAGAACTCATAGCTGAGGGAAAATTAAGAGAGCTGATTCGACAGGTTCAAGAATTGCGTAAAGAAAAAGGGGCGCAATTAGATCAAAAGATTAAACTTGTAGTGCCCCGGCCAAAGGCCGGTCCGGCTTTGACGGATGAATTGCTTAAAAAGCTAAAATTACAAACGTTGGCTAAGGAAGTTAAAGAGGGAGACGAGCTGTGGATCGAATTAATATAAAGATAGACTGGTGGCTGATAATCCCCGCCTTACTATTGGCGATCTTGGGCTTAGTCGTTCTTCGCAGCGTAGCTCCGGACCTGGTGGTTTATCAGACAGTATTTTTGTCAGTTGCCGTCATTGCTTTTATCTTTTTTGCTATTCTGGATTATCAAATTCTTGTTGCTTTACATTTGCCTATTTATATTACTTCCTTAATATTTCTTCTCACTCCGTTTATATTTGGCAGTCACAGCCGGGGAGCGCTTCGCTGGCTCCAGTTCGGCCAGGTTTCTCTCCAGCCGTCTGAAATAATTAAACCTTTTTTACTCCTCACGTTTGCTTTATTAGCCACTAGCAGTTATCCCAAAAAAGGCCTGTGGTTAATTTTATCTTTTATCTTGCCGGCCATAATTATTTTTCTTCAGCCAGATTTGGGGACCACTCTGGTCTTGGGCATAGGCTGGTTGACTATATTTTTCTCTCAATTTTCTCTTCGTCGCATTTTTTTCTTAAGTCTAACCGCGACCATCATTCTTCTACCCTTGACTGGGATGTTTCTTAAAGGCTATCAAAAAGATAGACTCTTAACCTTCATTAATCCTTATCAGGACCCTCTGGGTAAAGGTTACCAAGTTATTCAATCAGTGATAGCTGTTGGTTCGGGCCAGTTTTTTGGTCGGGGATTAGGTCACGGTACTCAGTCTCAACTCCGGTTTCTTCCCGAACGTCACACCGACTTTATTTTCGCCTCACTTAGTGAAGAGTTAGGCTTTGTCGGTGCCGGACTTGTTCTAATTCTCTTTGTAGCCCTGCTGCGACGGATATACCACCTTTCCCAAGCTGCCACCCAGCCCCTCGTCACCTTGTACTGCTTGGGAGTTCTAACATTGCTCACATTTCAGGTTTTTATCAACATCGGCATGAATATAGGCCTAGCCCCCATCACCGGCATAACCTTGCCATTTCTCTCCTATGGGGGGTCATCTCTCCTGTCACTGGGAATTACCTTAGGGCTGGTTACCTCCATGACCCGACACACCACTTCCGATTCCTCCTTCCAAATTAGCTAATATCCAGTATATAATAGCCTCCGCTATGCAAGCCCTAGTCAAAATAGGCACCTCTCAATATTTGGTTCAACCCGGGCAGGAATTACTGGTAGACCGTCCCCAAGTCGACGCCGTCCTCTTGGTTTGCGATGAAGATAAAGTTCACGTAGGCCAGCCCACAGTAGAGGGAGCGACGGTTACTTTAAAAGACTTGGGAGAAATTAAGGGAGACAAAGTCCGTACTGCAAAATTCAAAGCCAAAAGTCGCTATCGCAAAGTGCGGGGTTTTCGTCCCACCTACCATCGCGTCAAAGTCGTGAAAGTAAGTCTTGACACTCGTGAAAAAAAGGAGTAATTTGCAACCATGGCACACACCAAAGCTGGCGGAAGTACTCGCCAAAAAGGCAATCGTAGGGGAAAGCGCCTCGGCGTAAAAATCTTCGGTGGCCAAAAAGCCATAGCCGGAAATATCATTGTTCGCCAAAGAGGCAACCGGTTTCATCCGGGTGCAGGCGTAATGAACGGTCGTGATTTTTCCTTAATTGCTCTGCGTGACGGCATTGTCAAATTCATTCGTCGGGCAGGTCGCCAAATGGTGAGCGTAGTCGAACCATGAATCAACAAATCGTCGACCTGGAAATAGACTCCCTTCAACCCAATCCTCTCCAACCCCGCGGCATAATTACCCCGGAATCCCTAGTAGATCTGGTCGACTCGGTTCGCGAGCATGGAATACTTGAACCTTTAGTCGTAGCCAAAACTCCGGCCGGCTATCAAATTATTGCCGGTGAACGCCGCTGGCGCGCCTCTAAGCTGGCGGGTTTAAAAACCGTCCCTGTCATTATCAAAGAAACCACTCCCCAAGGCATGCTGGAAATGGCTATTGTGGAAAATGTCCAGCGCACCGATCTCAATCCCTTGGACCGGGCCAAGGCCTTCGACAGATTAATTTCCGAATTCGGGCTCGGCAATAGCGAAATTGCCCAAAGAATCAGCAAAAGCCCCGCCTATGTCAGTAATTCCATGCGTCTCTTGACATTGCCTGACGCTCTTAAAGATGGACTGCTCACCGGACTTATTAGTGAAGGCCATGCCAGGGCTTTGGCAGCCATAGACGACACCCGGTTGATCGTAGAAGCGTATAAGATCATTCTTAGAGAATCCGGTTCTGTTCGCCGGGCGGAAGAATTGGCTCGCAAGATGCGGGCCCAAATTGGCAAAAAAACTAAGGGCACATTTACCAAAGCAACCCACGAAGTCAGTGAAGAGATAGATCGCTTGCGTCAGGAAATTGAAGATGCCTTGGGGGGAAAACCCGCAAGCCAAGTCAGACTTTCCCGCTCCCGCGCCGAAACCAGACTTACTATTATTCTCAAAGGCACGCTCGTTGAGACAGAAGAACGCTTACAAAAAATCTCTGTACCTCTGGTGGGGAATCAGTCCGGCTCTGTTTAGAGGCCAATACCTAATCCAAGCCTTGCCCACGATTGCCTTTCTAGATATAGGACCAAACTCTCTGGAATCGGAACTATATCCCCGATTGTCCCCCAAAGCCATATAATATCCCGCCGGAATCGGATACGGCACTCCATCCCGCAAAAAAGACTTCTCCAAAGTTAAATAAGACGGCGGCAGATACACTTCCGGCAACTGAATGTTATTTATGTATACATACCCGTTTTTGACCATAATAACTTCTCCCGGCATGCCAATAATTCGTTTTATGTAGTCGCTGTTTGCCGGTGGCGGAGCATGAAAGACAATTACGTCTCCTCTTTGCGGCAAACCCCGTTTATAGCTAACTTTATCCGTCAGGATATATTCCATATTCTGGAAGCTGGGAAACATAGAATTTCCGTCCACTTTATGCGGTTGGAACAGAAACAAATAGATCATCATAAACACCGCAAAGGCCAACACCACCGGCTGAAGAGCTTCCAAAATCGCCGATCCTCTCTTGAATCCGTTCATGAAATCATTATAACCCGAATTTATCCCCTCGTTGTTGATACGCGTCTTGTTTAACCAGCCGCAGCTCTTCTTTAATCTGCTGCTGTAAATCCGGTGTCATTCCCGCCCACAGACCTTTGCCCATCTTGGTTATTAACATATCAATCGTCCGGTACAGCTGGTACATGCGGGTGTCAAATTTGGCCGCCGTATTTACTTGGGGCCTGCCGATATCCACCACATAACTTTTAATCCGGGACAAATCCTGCAGCATAATTCTTTTAGCTATCAAGCCCAATGGGCTGATGTTGATAGCCGTCTTTAATGTTTCCAACCTGGTTTGGGCATTGTCCAGCGGGACATCTCCTAAATTGGCTTGATTTAGCTGCACTCCGAATACAAACTGGTCCATTTGGCCGCTGACTACACTGTCACTTACTTCTTCCCAAGCTTCGTCGTTGCCTTTGATCCGGCCAAAATATAAAGTGTAGTTTCCCCCTGCACCGGCGGGCGAAACGGTTACTTGGTAATCGTTGTCGGCCGGATTATCAATGACCACAATTCCGTCGGTCGGCAAAAAAGTTCCTCCGGGTCCGCTGACTTGAAAATTAACCGGGGAGGCGGTAGTGACAATGATGGCGTTATCGTAGTTCGGTTGATCAACATCTTGACCGTTCAGCGGCAACCCCAACATCTGCAAAATTTTCTTTTGAGAGATTTCTTTAGCTATAATTTCAGCATGATTTTTGCCGGATAATTCATCGTTTACCAATGCTCCGCTGACCTGACTGCTGGATAATAATACCGTTCCGTCTCCATCGGCATCCTCTTTTTGGCTGGTAGGTTTGCCGTCCACCCATCTGCCGATCAATATATCAGCCGAGCTCCGGGGTCCGATCTGAATAAACTTCAGCGTACTCCCCAAATTACCGGACAATGTCAGCAACTTGGACAGATCGCCTCCCAGCGGCAGAAAATTATTTGACCAAGTCATGGAGCTTAAGGGTTTAATCGTGCCGTCAATATTTTTCAAAAATTCATAAATTGGCAGAATATTTCTTAAGGCAGGAAATAAGGCCTGCACTTCGGCCACTTCCGTATCATACTGGCTTCTGTTAACGCGCAGCAGTAATTTCATGGCCAGTTTTTGCCATCCCGGAAATCCCTGTGAATCCACTCCCTCCCACAGATAATAAACTTGGCTTGCCCCTTGGTGCGGGCTGCCCGCAGTCAGTAATTTATCAACTTTATCGGAATTAGCTTGCGCGTAGGCACGGGCTACCAGGCCACCCAAACTGTGGCCGATCAGATTAACTTTTATTAGTCCTTTTTGTACGATAAAATCGGCCAAATTTTGTTGGGTTTGAGATACATTTTTGCGCCAGTCATAAGCGTACACAAATAAATTTGAGTTGCGGACATAACCCGCCGCTTCCAAAGCCGAAATCAGCCCGTCGTAAACTTTCACATAGGGGGCGATTTTCCAATCCGTATCAGTCGCGATTGTTCCATGCACCAGCGCTTCGTAGTTCCAACTGGCCCCCATTCCCGGAATTAAAATTATGGGAGTTAAGGGAGTGGGGGTAGGTGTTGGGGTGGAAGTAGGAGACGGGGTCGGAGTCGGTGTAATCGCTAATCGAGACATATACACCGTATTTAAATAGCTCCCGCCGAATCCGCCGGTCAGATACGCATACCCATTGACCATCGATAACGCCCCGCAGCAGAGAGGTTGTGGTAAACGGTTAGCGCTTAAACTCCAAGGGCCGACGCTTCCATCGGAATTTAAGTCAGCATAATAGATTTTATCCAAGAAGCCCCCCGGCCGGCCTCCACCTACAGTCATTACGGTTGTGCCTACGACTAGTACTCCACTGTTCAACGATTCCGGAAGCGGACTGGTTTCCACCCAACCTCCGATTTTCCCATCAGTCCCAATTGGTGCAGTAAACACTTTACTTATATACCCGCTGAATTGCCCATATCCGCCTATCACAATGAGATGGCCATTATGTTCTATCATCCCAAATCCTATATTTGGTTCCGGCAACACCCCCGCGATTTGCCAAGCCCCGACTGTTCCATCGGCATTGATATCAGCAAAATATACATTCCCATTCCATGTTCCCTCAGGGTATGTATTTCCTCCTGCAAAATAAAGCCGATTCCCTACTACAATTGCTACTCCCAACTGCACACGCACGGGTAAAGAATTTAACTGTGCCCACGATTCTATAAAACCTAAATCGTTTATAATTCCCAGAAAAACTTTATTTACGCTCGTGATAGGAGGTACATTTTCCTCTTTTCCTCCTAATACATAAACAAATCTGTCTTTTTGTGCTCCGGAATGATAAATGAGTGCAGTGGACATGGGTGAAGAAGAAAAATCCCAAACTCCCAACAATCCCCCAAGACCAGAGATAGAGGAAATAACCTGAGTATGACTTTGTCCGGTTACCGCAGAGCCACCAGCAATGTACAGTTTGCTATTTCTAGAAAACGAAACATGAAGAGCCAAATTGTAGGGGAGGGGGGTATTTGCAGACCAAGCACCGGTCGGATCAACTGCAGTCGCAATCACCGAGGTCCCTGATCGAAGGAAACCAACCACTAGCAACAATAAGCATAACCCAAAATTCTTAAACACTTCGACCACTATTTTTACTATATCTTATGTAGAACGTAAGTTGTCAATAAGATAAAATGGAGAAATGAACTTAAGCATTTTTTACAACCAATTCCATAAAGGGACCCAATTACAAAAACGGATAATTTCAGAAGATAATTTTACCTACGTAATTATCATAAATGCCCTAAAAAAAATCATCAAAAAGAGAAAGGAACTAAGTATTTTAGATTATGGATGCGGTGTTGGAACACTTGGACTTTATTTAGCTAACCAAGGGAACAAGATTATTGGGTTAGATGTTTCACCCCTAGCTATAAAAACGGCAAATGAAAGCGCTAAGCTTATGTCGTTAAATAAATTAGCTAAGTTTTATAGAATTGGTTCTAAAAAAAAGATAATTTCTTCGAAAAAGTTTGATTTGATAATCTGCACAGAAGTTCTTGAGCATATAAAAGATGATTTTAGCTTATTACTTAGTCTGAATAAAAAACTTAAAAGAAACGGGAAAGCACTAATAACTGTTCCAAGTAAAAATGCTCCTCTTTTTAAGTTAGGGTTGGCGAAAAATTTTGATGAAAAAGTAGGACACCTAAGAAGGTACAACGAGGAAACTATAAGTAATCTCATTATAAGCTCTGGATTAAAAATAAGAGAAATCAATAAAACTGAAGGTATAATTAGAAATTCACTTTTCTTACTTCACCCTCTCGGTATTTTAATCAAGCTTATAAAGGGTCCAATTACTAAAATAGTTTCCTTCATTGACAATATTACAATTCCGATTTTAGGTGAATCAGATATTTTGATAGTAGCTGAGAAAGTATGAACATCTTATTTATGTGCCGGCTATATTGGCCCCATGTAGGGGGAGTGGAGAAGCATGTGGAGAAAATTACTGAAATTTTATCCAAAAAACATCAAATAACAATTGTGTGCGAAAAACATGATCACAAACTGCCGGATCATGAAAAGAATAGGGGAGTGGCAATTTACAGAATTAGAGGATCGGGCAAATGGACCATTTGGAAGTGGTGGATGGGACATCTTCAATTAATTAAACAGGCGGATATTATTCACATTCACGACGTCTTCTTTTGGTTTTTTCCTTTCCGACTCCCCTATTGGTTTAAAAAAGTTTTCCTTACCTTTCATGGTTGGGAAGGTATATATCCCGTGCCCTGGAAAAACATAATAATTCGCAAAGTCAGCGAATGGATGGCCAGTGGCAATATATGCGTGGGTGAATTTATCAAGAAATATTATGGTACTAAACCAGACTATGTTATTTACGGAGCGGCAGAAAAAACCAAATATCCGAAAGTAAAAAGACAAGGGGCGATTTTTGTGGGCCGCCCGGACGCAGACCAAGGACTGGATTATTACAAAAGCTTGGCTCGTAAAATGAAAGTAAAATTGGACATATTCACAAACGATCCCAAGGCCGGTAAATATTTCTATAAATACAAATACGCCTTTGTGTCCGGTTATTTGTCAAT
>ERZ1292629.4258-Hain-H43-01um-R1-4258-length-10584-cov-4_pt1 | contig 10584 bp, 9 predicted proteins | sample MGYA00564399_ERZ1292629 | MGnify/ENA primary metagenome ERZ1292629 (study PRJEB36523, sample SAMEA6512636) | groundwater metagenome | collected 2019-01-08 | study: AquaDiva: Metagenomics assemblies of 32 groundwater samples
ACCTTCGGGCCGAGCGCCTTCATCTGCAGTAGCAAACTTTTTATATCCTGCAGTGGCTCTATCCCCAAGATGCGCTCAGCCTCTTCTTTGTTGCAAAAGAAAATATCAGCGCGTTTATATACGTTTACGAGGGCCTCTTTGCCGCACTTCATCTGGTACGTCCCGGGCTGGAACGCGAGTTTTGTTTGAGGCCACTTTTTAAGTTGTTCGAGCCATGCGATGTTATAGTCGAGCGAATTTTCGCCCAGCGAGGAGAGATAAAACCACTTCGGCGGTTCGGCTTCGCCCAAGGCGGGCGGCACGGCATAATCAAAAACTTCGTGTTTGATAAGGATGGTGCGCTGGCTCTCGAACCACAGCACGTAGTGGTAGTTGGTCTTTTTGCCCGCCTGCTTTTCGATATAGTCGGTATTGACCTGGTCGGCCGAGAGGCTGGCGAGGCACTGCGCCCCAAACTGGTCGGCCCCCACATAAGAGCGCAGGGCGGAAGAGAGGCCCAGGCGCGCCGCCGCGACGGAGGCGTTGGGGGCGTTGCCGACCGCCGGCACCACTTCGGCAAACTCATAGGGGATTTTGTCGCCCCAGCGCATGCATATCTCGCACTGCTGGTCGTTGACGTCGCAGTGCACGCGCGCGTCTTTGAGCCGGATAAAGGCGTCTACCACCAGGTCGCCCACCGCCAAGAAGTCCATATAATTAATAGTATATACTTAATTTTTATGAAGCCTTTGCGCCAGGTTATCGGGGAGTACCGGCAGGCGGGCAAGGCCGTCGGCCACTTTAATATCAGCGACTCCAACCAGCTCCGCGCGATTGCCTTGGCGGTCAAAGCGACCGGCTTGCCGGCGATTGTGGGGCTCAGCGAGGGCGAGCGCGAGCACCTGACCCTGCTCGAGGCGCGCGGGCTTATTGGCGCGTACCAAAAAGAGGGCGTGCCTTTGTATCTCAACGCCGACCACACCTACAGCGAACAAAAGGCCAAAGAGGCGATAGACAGCGGCGTCGACTCTGTTGTGGTAGACGGCGCCAAATTGCCGGTGGCCGAAAATATTGCGATGACCAAAACGGTCGTGGCATACGCCCGCGCGAGCGGCCGCGACGTGGTAGTAGAGGGGGAGTTGGGGTACATCGGCACGTCGAGCAAACAGCTCGATGCTTTGCCCGAGGGCGTCACCACGGAAAATTTGACCACGGCGGAGGACGCAAAAAAATTTGTTGCAGAAACGGGAGTAGACTGCTTTGCCCCCGCGGTGGGCAACGTGCACGGGATGTTAAAGAACGCGGCCGAGCCGCGGCTCCACCCCGAGCGGGTTAAAGAAATTGCGGATGCGGTGGGCGTGCCGCTTGTGTTGCACGGCGCCTCGGGCAATACCGAAGATGACATTAAGGCATGTATTGCGGCGGGGATTGCGGTGGTGCACATTAATACCGAGTTCCGGGTCGCCTACCGCGACGGCCTGCGCGACAGTTTGGCGGCAACCCCGCAAGAAACCGCGCCGTACAAATTTTTAGCGCCGGTCGAGCAAAAACTCGAAGAGTTTATCGCCGCAAAACTACGCCTGTTTGCAAATCAATAAATCTGCGCTACTGTAGCGGCAGACGTCAACCGAAGTAAGGGGAGGATAGCATGTCTGCAAACATTCCCGCTAACGGAATCAATGCCTACATGGATTCCGAGAAGCTGAAGCACTTGCCGCCGAATAGTCTCTGGCGGTTAGAGCAGAGCGTAAACCGTGCGTGGCGCCGGTGGCTGGCGGTGCTGGTCATATGCTTCGTCGGCGTGGCCGCGTTGGACTACACGCGGGGCGTCATGCTTGTCTTCGAGCGCGCCGCGACGCAGCCGCTCCTTTCTGCGTCGATGTACGAGGCGGGTATTCTCACCTTCGGCATCGCGTTCGTGTTTTATGTGCTGGTCATGATGACGGCGCGGCCACCGGGCGAGTGGCGGCGCTACTCGCTGAAGGGCTTCACCAAGCGTTACGGAGAGTGGCATATCCCGGCGTTCGAGGCGATTATCCACGGTATCCGCGAGGGCAGACCGGGCGCGGAGTTTGAGATCGCGGCGCTCGAAATGAAGTTCCCTAACCCGCGGCTTAAGCCGGTGCACTTCGGCCTGGTGCTGTTTCAGATCTCGGACAGGGTCGGGGAGGTGTTCACCACCGATGGCATACCGCTGCGCGTTTGCAGTAGCACCGGCAATCACCTGACGTTCGACTTACAGGCCGCCCCCGCGGGCGCGTTCTAAGTCACCGGCCTCGGCTAACTCCGGGGCTTTTTTCTTACCTCCTTTCAACCCAAAACTTGGACACGGGGTGTCCAAGTTTTGCTACTCGAGGGCGCTGCCGCGCGCGGCGAGTTCTGGATTTGTAATTATCGAGCCTATCTCTTTTTCATACCGCCCTTTGGTGCCAATGGTGCCGGCTAGCAGCTCCCGTTCCGTTATAGATGGAAAGTTTTTCTCTCCTAAGTAGTCGAGGTGGCTACTCCAGCGGTAGCCACGAAGCGCCTCAAGCGCCTTGCGCACGCTCCTTACCTTGCCCTCGCGCCACTCCGGATGTGAGTAGTCGAGCGCGTTGAGGTGGATATAGTAGGGGATGTACAAAAAATGCGCATCGCGCTGTATGAGGATTTTTTTGGAAGGGCCTTGCCACAACACCCCCGACCGTTCGTATTTTTCATTAAAATATTTTGCATAGCCCATGTTGAGTTTTTGCATAAACAGCGGTACGCCGCGTTCCTGCGCCTCTGACAGTAAAAGATGATAATGGTTGTCCATCAAACAAAAAGCGTGCAGATGCACCAATAGCGAGCGGGGTTCTGTTTGGTCTCGACGTGCCGGTAGGCCAAAGTTTGGTGCCGCGTTTTTATCATTGAATATGAACAGGTTGTGCAAAAAGCGCACCCGGTCTTCGTCGTCAAGGACAACTGTGCGTTTATCAACCCCGCGGTTAAGTACGTGATACAACTCCATTTCATAACTATACCCCAAAACTTGGACACGGGGTGTCCAAGTTTTGGGTTTTTGCTATGGTTTGCGGCGCAACCTCACCACAAGGGCCGACGCGATAATGACGAACATGCAGAGGCCAAGGGGTAGCGACCCGAGGCGGTTGTATACGGTCTGTTGGTTTTGGTAGAGCGTGATTGTTCCCTCCAATAAACCGGATTGGCCCGCAGGGAGTATGGGGCCGAGCGAGCCGTCGCGATTGATGATGGCCGACGGGCCGCCGAGCGCGACGCGCAAAACCGGTATATGGTTCTCGGCCGCGCGGTACCGCGCGGCGGCAAGGCTGTACTGCGGCGGCAGGCCGTTGTTAAACGGCGTGTCCGAGCCCATCGAAAGTAGAAGCGCGCTTGCGCGGGCCTCCTGCCGCGCAAGCTCCGGCCGGTTGAGCTCCGAGCAGTCGAGGGCGCCGATGCGCCACGGGCCCACCTGCGTGTATGCGACCGGCGGCCCCGGCGTAAGCGTGTCGCCCCGCGCCACCAAGCCGAGCGCGCGCATCCACGGCGGGTAGTAGTCGGTAAAGGGAAATAAAAGTTGCTTCCGGTACTCGGCGACGGATGCGCCGTCTTTATAAAACTCAAACGCTTCATAAAAGCGGTTGTCGGCGGTGTTATAGACCCCGGGCCACACCAACGCGATACTCTCCGGCGCGACGAGAGTTTTGAGCCAGGGCCCCGCGGCGCTAAGCGGCGCCACAACGGGCTCGCCGCGCACCAGCCCCACGTACGGCGCGCCCTCGTACAAGGCGCCCGATGTGAGGCTTTGCGGATATATAACCAAGTCGGCGCCGCTTGTGCCCGCCGCCGCGAGCAAGGCTTTGGCCGCGCCGCCGATAAAGGGACCGGCGCTACCGGCAAAAATATCTTTGGGGTCGCCCACCTGTACGCTCACCACTGTGAGCGAGCCGGTCTGCGGTCCGCCGCCCTGTAGCCCCGCGGCCGCGGCCCATAGCAAAAAGAGCAGTAGTGCCGTCGCCGCGGCGGCGGGGAGTGCCGCGCGCCCGCGCAAAAAATATTCGGCCGCGAGAGCTGCGACCCACGCGACACAAAACGAAACCAAAAAAGCGCCCCCGAGCGAGGCTATCGTGAGCGCGGGCGCAAAAGCGGCAAACGGGTGCGCCAGCGAAGCCCAGTAGTATCCTTGCGATATTTGCTGTGCAAGCATCTCTCCTGCGGTATAAAGCGACGCGCCGCCGAGCGCGCACAGGAGCGGGGAGCGTGTACGGAGGGCTTGGTACAGCACGGCTGTCGCGCCGAACACGGTGCCAAAAGCGAGCGCCAAGACCGGGGGGCTGAGGCGCGCCAGATGAGAAAATGTTTCCGCTCCCGGCAGGATTTGCAGGTGACTGAGCCCTTGGTAGTAGACCAAAAATTCCACGATGACGCCAGTCACAAGGCCGCTCCACCACGTCTGCCGCCGGCTCCGGCCGGGATATGCCGCGTTTAAAAAGTACAGCGCCAGCCCCGGTATCAAAAACGGCCACAGTCCAATAATGGGGAATCCGAGCGACAGCAGGATGGCGGCGCCTATCGCCACGAGATACGGACGGGTCATAAACGCCCGAAAAATCGGCATACCGCAATTATTGCACGGAGTTTTCCGGGTATATAATTAAGGTATGAGTAAGGTCTATATTTTTATCGGAGTAGTGGCAGTGGCTGCGGCGGCCTCGTTTGCGGGCGGCGCGTACTGGGCGCAAACCAGTCTTGATGCGGCGCCGGGCGGCGTGCTCGGCCGTGTGACGGCGCGCGACGCATCGTCTTTGACCATACAACTTTCGGGCGGAGTTCAAAAAACTTTTTCCATTGGGTCGCAAACCTCTTTTGCCGAGGTGCCGCCGGCTCTGACTAAAGTACCAGCCGACGCGACCGTCGGTATGTTGGTGAAGGTGTTTTCAACCGGGGGTGGCGTGGCAAACTCGGTGCTCCTCTTGTCGCAGAGTGGGGCGACCACGACGCCCGGCACCTTATAACTATGCGCCACCTATCGACTGATGAGCTGAAGAGTCTCGCCGCACTTTGCGCGGGTATGGCCTTTTTTCTCGGCATCGCGGTCATCTTCTCGGGTTGTGCAAAGCTGTTGCCTCAGTCGGTAACGGTTGCAGTCTCGACCATCCGCCAAACCGCCGCGACCGCTAACGCCGCCGCGGTGCCGTACTGGCAAACAACCTCAAACGGCAACTACGGCGGATATCCGTCGCCCACGGCATGCACCATTAATTACAACGGCGGGACCCCTCCCGCCAACTGCTTTCAAAATTTTCCCGGCGGCATTGTAAGCGCACTCCTTACCGCGTCCTCGCAAGGCACCTATACCTCCGGCAGGTATAACGCCGCCGGCTATGCTCCGTGCTACCCGAGCACCGGTTGGTGGCATCCGGCGGGGTTTGTGAGCGAGGGAGTAGCTCCGGCGATTGCGGCACTGCCGGGCGCGACGGTGCAGTTAGATTGGTCTTGCCAGCCGAGCCAGCGCTTCACCGCAATTCTCGCGTGCGGCGACCCGGTAGATGCGTGGACTACCAGTATGTATACCTCGTCGTACCTCACCGACTCTTCGGGTGCCACCTATCTTCCCGGAGCCAATCCGATTATCGGCTCGGCCAATATCATCACCAGCGGCGCCGCCGGCAGCACCAAGTACTACTACCTGTACTGCAGCGCGGGTGGTGTAAACACGCGCAATGCAACCGTGCCGGTGACGATATCAAACGCAGTGCTAGCGCTTACCCCGGTGTCCTCCGTGGTGCCGTACGGCGGCTCCACCAACCTTAACTGGTCGGTAGACAAAGCCATACCCGCCAGCTGCAAGATTACCAACAGCCAGACGGGCGCTGTGCTGTACCAAGACCCTGGTACCACCAATAACTTTGCTTACACGGGCGGCAACCAATCCTACCAGGTGCCCTCCGGCGTCACCTCGTTGTTGGTCAAGCTGTGGGGCGCGGGCGGCGGCGGGGCGTCGTGCACCAACGGTTACGGCGGCAACGGCGGATATACGGAGGGGGTTCTCTCCGTTACTCCCAGCCAAGTGCTTACGGTGATAGCCGGCCAAAAAGGTTCTCTCGCCGCCGGCCGGACCTACGGCGGCGGCGGGACCGGAGGCACCAACGCGGCCTCCGGCGGCGGGCGTTCGGCCGTGCGCGACGCCGCCGGCAACGAACTTATGACCGCAGGCGGCGGCGGAGGCGTCGGTTCTAACAGCAGTTTCAGTTGCACAGCTCTCGACTCAGGCCGCGGCGGCTTGGCAAGCGTAGGCGACATCCTGGCTTCGATAGCGCTTTGGCCGCCGCGGATAGCGCAGGCAAGCGGCCCGCACCTGGCGGGCGGCGGGGGTTTTTTCTCTTCTCCCGGATATTCGGGCGGCGGGTTGAGCGGTGCTAATATTGGCGGCGCGTCACCCTATGCCGGCGCCGACGGCAACACCAATTATGGAGGCGGCGGCGGCGGATATGTCGGCGGCGCGACTGCAGCATCGTTATTCTCCGGCGGCAATGGCGGCACGGGCTACTGCGGCAGTGCCACCGGATGCACCACCACGACCGGCGCCGGGAGCGCTCCGGGCGCCAATGGCCAGGGCTCTATAACAACCGGACAATCCTCGGGCTCTGTCTCGACCGGCGCCCTTACCACGGCCACCACCTTTGCTCTTGCATGCCAAGACTACGGCGGCGGATTTGTCTCTGTGCCGGCGACGGTCTCGATAGCCACCGCGGCGCCCACAGCCACCATCAGCGCCGGGGCGGGCAACGGGGTAGGGGTCACTATATACAACGGCCAGTCTGTCACTATTACTGCCACCTACACGGCAGCGAATCCGGATATTTTTACCGCCACAACCATCACCGGCCCCAACACCACCGCCAATTCTCTGGTGTCGCAAGGATCGCCCTTTTCGCCCAAGTCGTATGTTTATACACCGACTCAGCCCGGTTCGTATATCTTTTATCCGTCGGTCCAAAGTAGCGCCTATCCGGCGTGGAATAACTACGGCGCATCGGTCACGGTCACCGTCCTCAACCCGTGTCCGAACGGCCAAGGCACGGCCGGCTCCTGCACCTCCTGCAACGCCGGCTATGTGCTCCAGGGCGGCAACTGCGTTTTGCAATGCCCCAACGGCCAGGGTCCCGCGGGCAGTTGTACCTCGTGCAACAACCCATACGTGCTCCAGGGCGGCAACTGCGTTTTGCCCTCGGGCAACATAACGGCGCAACTCACCGCTACTCCGGCGCGCGTGCACAGCGGCACCGCCAGCTCTCTTTCGTGGACGACGACCGGCATGAGCAGCTGCACGGTCAAAAACGACGCAGGCACCACGCTCAGTACCGCACTCAGCTCGCCGGGAGTATCAACCGGCAATCTCACCCGCAAGAGCGTCTTTGCGCTCTCGTGCACCGACGGCGTCAGAACCTACGCCTCAAGCGCCACCGTCACGCTCGTGCCGGTCTTTAAGGAGATATAGCCCGCGTTTCTTGCCTTTTTATACTAAATTAGCTATATTGTGCGGGCAATGGAACTCGCTGTCACCAAGCGCGCGCCCAAAAGCCCCAACACGCTCCGGCGCGAGGGCGTTTTGCCTGCGGTGTTGTACGGCCGCTCGCAAGAGGCGACTCCCATACAGGTTGACCGCAAAGTATTTGAAAAGCTTTTTCATCAGGCGGGGGAGTCGACGGTGATTACGCTCACGGGCTTGACCGACAAAGCAGGCCTGCCTGCCGGCAGGCAGGCGCTTATACAGGAGGTCGCCACCGACCCGGTTACCGGCGTCGCTATCCACGCTGATTTTTATGCAATCGAAAAGGGCCAAAAGGTCACCGTGTCGGTGCCGTTTGAGTTTGCCGGTGTTGCGCCGGCGGTCAAGGATCTCGGCGGCATTTTGACCAAAGTCATGCACGAGCTCGAGATGGAGGTCGAGCCGGGCGAGTTGCCGAAACATATTGTCGTTGACGTTACCAAGCTCGCCACGCTCGAAGATCAGATAAAAGTGAGCGACCTGGTGTTGCCGAAGTCCGCCAAAATTTCAATAGACGCCGACGAGGTGGTCGCGATGATTAGCGTTGCCAAAGAGGAGGTAGAGGAGGTTGCCCCGATGGACATCACCCAAATCGGCGACGCGGTCGAGCGCGGCAAGAAAGAGGAGGAGGGCGCCGAAGGAGCCGAGGGAGCGACTCCCGCCGCCGCGGCCCCCAAGGCCAAAGCTCCGGCCAAAGAATCCAAAAAAGAGTAACCACGAAAAGTGGCTAAAACTCAGTCATCGGATGACTGAGTTTTTGTTAGGTCTTCACCGTAAGCCACCGGGGCAAAACCCGTCTGGTACAATTATAAGAACCATGAAAATAAGAGCGGCTCTAGGCGTGGCTATACTTTTTATTGCCCTTGCGGGCGGCGTGGCGCACGCTCAGGAGCTGACGCCCCAGGAGCGCGCGGCCCTGCAGGCGGAGTTTGACCAACTGCAGGTCGAGATAGCAGAGTGGCAAAAGGTTCTCGACGAAACCAAGGCCAAAAAAAATACGCTCAAGGGCGACGTCACGGTGCTCACCGCGCAGATAAACAAGGCGCAGGCCGAAATCAACCAGCGCAACGTCACCATCACCCAGCTCCAAAGCCAGATTACCCAAAAGGCAAAGACCGTCGCCACGCTCGAGGCCAAACTCTCCGAGGGGCAAGAGGCCGTCGCCAAGCTCCTGCGCCAAAAAAACGAGAGCGACTCGACCCCGCTGGCGGTGCTGGCGCTGTCCTCGGGCAGTTTGTCCGACTTTTTTGGCGCGATTGACGACATCGATACGCTCGATGCGGCGCTCCAGCAGCATTTTGACGAACTGCGCGCGGTCAAAACCCAAACCGAGGCCGAAAAGGACGCCCTCGCCAAAAAGCGGAGCGCGCAGGTAGACGCGCGCTACCAGGTCCAGCTTACCCAACAGCAAATAGCCGCAAACAAAGTGCAAAAAAACCAGCTCCTGGCCATTACCACCAACCAAGAGAGTGAGTACCAAAAAGTGCTTGCGGCAAACCAGGCCAAGGCCGCCGCCATACGAGCGGCGCTCTTCCCCCTGCGCGACGCGGCGGCGATTCAGTTCGGCGACGCGCTTAGGTACGCGCAGGCCGCGCAAAAGACAACAGGAGTTGACCCGGCGCTGGTACTCGCCATACTTACGCAGGAGTCGAACCTCGGCGCAAACGTGGGGCAATGCTACCTGGTGGTCGACGCAACGGGCGCCGGCATAGGGAAAAACAGCGGTACGGTATTTGCCAAGGTGATGAACCCGGCCCGCGACGTGCCGCCGTTCCTTGCGCTCGCCAAAAAGCTCGGGTTTGACCCGCACCGTCAAGTGGTTTCGTGTCCGATAGCGAGCGCCGGCGGCTGGGGCGGGGCCATGGGCCCCGCGCAGTTTATCCCCTCCACGTGGGCGCTCTACGCCAACCGCATCGCGGCCGCGGCGGGCGACGGGGTCGCCAACCCCTGGGACCCGGGCGACGCTATCGCCGCCATGTCGGTCTACTTGGGCGACTTAGGCGCGAGCGCAGGCGGCTACACCGCCGAGCACCGGGCGGCCGCCAAGTACTACGCGGGCGGCGCGTGGGCGACCGCCGGCCGCACATACGCCAACCAGGTGATGTCCAAGGTTGCCGCCATCCAAAAAAATATTGATTTCTTGAATAATCTCTAACCCCGTGCTACAGTGTCCCCGTATGAAAACCGATACGCACCCTACGTATTTCCCCGAGGCCAAAGTCACCTGCGCGTGCGGGCGTTCCTTTGCCGTGGGCTCCACCAAAGAGAAGCTCGAGGTAGAAATCTGCTCAAACTGCCATCCGTTCTACACCGGCAACGAAAAAATCCTCGATGCCGCCGGCCGCGTGGAGAAGTTTAAAACGCGCTCCTCCTTCGCCAAGGCTTCGAAGGACAAGCGCTCCAAAAGTGCGAAGTAGATGGATCTCACGAAATACAAAAACAATCCCAAGACCGCCTATTTGGCGGCCGCGCTTGAGCACATTACCGACGAGTCGTCGCGTGCGATGATGCTCGCGCAGATGGATGAAATCCTGAAGACCGAGGAGGGGAGCGAGGAGTTTCCCAACGAGGTTATTTTAGAGGTACGGGCCGGCGTCGGCGGCCAAGAGGCCGCGCTCTTTGCCGAGGAGCTTAGCAATATGTACCGCGGCTATGCCGAGAATTGCGGCTGGCAGGTAAAGGTATTGCACGAAGCCAAGACCGACCTCGGCGGCTACAAAGAGGCCTCGTTCGAAATCCACGGCAAAGACGTGTACCAACGTCTGCGGTTTGAGACCGGCGTGCACCGCGTACAGCGCATACCCCATACCGAAAAGTCGGGACGCATACACACTTCGACCGCCTCGGTCGCGATTTTGCCCATCCGCAAAAAGCATACCTTCGTGCTCAACCCGGCCGACCTCGACATGGAGTTTAGCCGCGCCGGCGGCGCCGGCGGCCAAAACGTCAACAAGGTCGAGACGGCCGTGCGCATCGTGCACCGCCCGACCGGCATCGAGGCGCGCAGCCAGGCCGAGCGCTCCCAGGCGGCCAACCGCGAGCGCGCGATGACGGTGCTCATGGCCAAGCTC
>ERZ1292629.4262-Hain-H43-01um-R1-4262-length-10581-cov-20_pt1 | contig 10581 bp, 9 predicted proteins | sample MGYA00564399_ERZ1292629 | MGnify/ENA primary metagenome ERZ1292629 (study PRJEB36523, sample SAMEA6512636) | groundwater metagenome | collected 2019-01-08 | study: AquaDiva: Metagenomics assemblies of 32 groundwater samples
ATTTCCCATAATTTCCTTCCATCATACAGCGTTCGGATTCAAAGGTAAATCTACGAAAATCGTTTTTTGACATCTTAACCCCTTGTTTAAGGAGTCTGCCGTGAAAAAATGGGAATACGAATGGGTACACGCTGAAAACCCGGAGGATTTTGTGAAAATTCTTAACGGTTTCACATCTCTGGGATGGCGCGTAGTTAATTCTTTCCGCCACCCAGGACAAACCTGCCCGGCATATGAAGCTTTAATCGAGTGGGAAATTCCCGAACCGCCTTTAACTTTGGATGACACTCTCGTAGTTGTTGACGGGCCAGGCCAGCAACCCCACCTTCCAACCATTCAAGGCACCAGTTGCCGTCCGAATCCTCGGCGTGCCGATGAGGAGGAATCTGATGACCGAGAGGCCGACGCGGAAATAAGGGCTCGGTACGAATCCCAACCCAAACCGCCGACGACCATGGCAAAAAAACGCCGCGAGCCCGATTTCCCGTTATTGGATCCTGAGCCGTAATAAGCAGAAGCGCCCGTCCTTTTTAGGACGAGGCGCTCTTTTTTTGCTTGTTTAATCCCGTAGATTAAACATTATCTATTGGCGTTTGCCGTCGATGATTTCTTGAGCAATGTTTCCCGGAACTTGCTCATATTTATTAAATTCCATTGTAAAACTGGCGCGACCTTCAGTTAGAGAACGGACAGATGTCGCATACCCAAATGTTTCAGATAAGGGAACCAAGGCATCAATAACTTTCATTCCAACTCTTTCTGAAGTTTCTTCAATTTTTCCTCTTCTTGAACTTAAATCAGAAATTACTTGCCCAAAAAAATCTTCAGGAGTTACAACTTCCATTTTCATGACCGGCTCCAAAATAACCGGTTTTGCTCTTTTAGCAGCTGCTTGAAGAGCCATGGAACCTGCAATTTTGAAAGCAAATTCCGAAGAATCAACTTCGTGGTAGCTTCCGTCATATAATGTAACCTCAACATCAACCATTGTGTAGCCGGCAACAATTCCTTTATCAAGCGCTTCAACAACTCCTTTTTCAACTGGCTTAATAAATTCTTTTGGAATAACTCCCCCTTTAATCTCGTCAATGAATTCAAACCCGGCCCCCCTTTCTTTCGGCTTGACTCTCAATAATACGTGTCCATATTGTCCTTTTCCTCCAGACTGCCTGACATATTTTTCTTCTCCGATAGCTTCTGCTGTAATTGTTTCTCTGTAAGCTACTTGGGGTTTTCCATAATTTGCTTCAACTTTAAATTCTCTTTTTAACCTGTCTGCAATAATATCTAAGTGCAATTCGCCCATGCCAGAAATAATTGTTTCTCCGGTTTCAATGTCTTCTTTAATTCTAAATGTTGGATCTTCTTCTGTAAGTTTTCTAATAGACATAATAAGCTTTTCCTGGTCAGCTTTTGTTTTTGGTTCAACTCTAATTCCAATAACCGGTTCTGGAAACACAATTTTTTCTAAAATAACCGGATGGTCTTTGTCGCACAATGTATGGCCGGTGCTAGTTCCTTTTAATCCCACAGTTGCTCCAATTTCTCCGGCATAAATAACATCAAGTTCCTGCCTTTCATCGGCGTGCATTCTTAAAATTCTGGCAATTCTTTCTTGTTCTCCGGTATTTGCGTTTAAAACATAAGATCCTTTATTTAAAACTCCAGAATATACTCTGAAATAGGTTAAAGTTCCAACAAAAGGATCTGTTGCAACCTTAAAAACCAAAGCTGAAAACGGCTCTTCGTCAGAGGCCTTTTTTTCTATAATAGCTCCTGTTTTTGGGTCTGTTCCTTTTTGTGAAGTCACATCTAAGGGTGAAGGCAATAAATCAACAACTGCATTTAAAATTGTCTGCACTCCTTTGTTTTTCAAAGCGCTTCCGCAAAAAACCGGAATCAATTTATAATTTAAAACTGATTTTCTCAAAACATTTTTAATTTCTTCAGCTGTAATTTCTTTTCCTTCTAAAAACTTTTCTGTTAAAGTATCGTCTTCTCCGGCAACCTTTTCAATCATTTTTTTACGCCATTCTTCTGCTTCCTTTTTCCATTCTTCTGGAATTTCTTTTTCAACAACATCAATTCCTTTTTCGCCCTCAAAATAAAGGGTCTTCATTTTTACTAAATCAACAACTCCAGACAATTTTTCTTCCAAACCCATTGGTATGCTTACCGCCACTGCGTTTGGAGTTAATTTATTCAAAATTGACTGAAAACTTTTTTCAAAAGAAGCTCCCATTCTGTCTAATTTGTTTATAAAACAGACTCTTGGCACATTATATTTGTCTGCCTGGCGCCACACTGTTTCGCTTTGCGGCTCTACTCCGGCAACTCCGTCAAAAACAACAACTGCGCCGTCCAAAACCCTCAAAGACCTCTGAACTTCGGCAGTAAAGTCAATGTGGCCCGGAGTGTCAATCAAGTTTATCTGATGATTTTTCCAATACATTGTTGTGGCAGCTGAAGTAATTGTAATGCCTCTTTCTCTTTCTTGCACCATCCAATCCATAACTGTATCTCCTTCGTGAACTTCTCCAATTTTGTGCGAAACTCCGGTATAAAACAAAAGACGCTCCGAAAAAGTAGTTTTTCCGGCGTCAATATGAGCAATAATTCCAATATTTCTCAAAGTTTCTAAAGGGTGTTGTCTGGCCATAAATTATTTTTATTTATTGACAATTGTTTTATATAAAGAACTCTATTTACTTTCTTCACTGCATAAAATGCGGGGAAGAGCTTCCAATGCCAAACATCAGCCCAGGGCGATACCTAACCCTGAAGGACTTTTTACACAAGTGCTGCAGCTACTGCTGCCCGCAATTTCACCTGTTGTTTGTGGATAGCGGAGATAAATTCTGCAGAGCTTGCGGCAGAAAACTATAACCCCGCTAAACGCGACGAAGTCGCGTTCGCCCAGCAAATCGCCGGGCTCTTTTTTTATAACTCTTGACAAGGTGGTTGGTTCTGCTATACTTAACTTAGTTTATCAGGCAGTGTTACATTCTACAAGAATAGAATCAGAAACGGCATTTTCAATTTTGGAAGTGCTGTTTTTTTGTGTTATAATTTATCTGCGGAGGTTATGGGAGGTTGAAACCAGATGGTTCTGGTCTTTGCCTGATAAACAATTGGTTCTATTTATTTAGAATGTGGTTCGACTCCACCGACCTCCGCGTCAAAAAATCTGTTTGAAAGAACGGATTTTTTGTTGTAAAAATTACCTTGCGAAGTGGGCGAAGGCTTTGTTTGCCTCGGCCATTCTATGCATATCGTTTTTCTTTTTGAGCGCGTTTCCTTGATTGTTTGCGCAATCAATAAGTTCGGCTGCCAATTTTTCTGCCATTGGCTTTCCTTTTTTTGCTCTGGCTCCATCTAAAATCCACCTAATTGCCAAAGCTAATTTTCTTTCTCCTCTAACTTCCATTGGCACCTGATAAGTCGCTCCTCCAATTCTTTTTGGTTTTACTTCCAAAAGCGGGCTCGCCGCTTCAATTGCTGCCTTAAAAATTTCTAAAGGCTCTTTTTTAGTTTTCTCTTTTATTATATTAAAAGCGCCATAAACAATTTTTTGGGCAGTTGTTTTTTTACCGTCTTGCATGACCTTGTTTACAAACTGCGCAACCATCACATCATTGTAAATTAGGTCTGGCTCTATTTTATGTTTTTTATATGCGCGTCTCATGGGTCTACTTATATTTATTTAAGCGAGGCAATAAACTTTTTGCAGGCCTGAGTACGCGAAGTGACTCATAGCCGGAAAAAAGTTTGTTGCCGAGCGAGAAATCATTATTTTGGTTTTTTGGCTCCATATTTACTTCTTTCTTGTTTTCTGCCCTCAACGCCGGCAGTATCTAAAACTCCTCTTACTATATGATAACGCACTCCAGGCAAGTCTTTAACCCTTCCGCCCCTTATCAAAACAACTGAGTGTTCCTGCAAATTGTGTCCAACTCCGGGAATATAGGCTGTAACCTCCATTCCGTTTGAAAGTTTTACTCTGGCTACTTTTCTTAAAGCTGAGTTTGGCTTTTTGGGAGTTTGTGTAAAAACCTTAATGCATACTCCCCTTTTCAGTGGCGAAGAAAAATATGAAGGCCTGTTTTTTAAAACATTAAAACCAAATTGCAACGCAACTGTTTTCTTGCGCTTTTTAATGCTTTTCCTGTTTTTCTTAATTAATTGGTGAATTGTAGGCATAATTAAATAGTCTATCAAATTTTTTTGATAGTGTCAACTTTTTTTCTTTCAAGCAAAATCATTTGACAATTTCCTCTTTATTTAGTAATATTTTTATAGTTGTTTCCCATAACCCATACGGAGTTTCGCCATGACCGGATACAAAGACTTCCCAAAAGATTTCCCCGAGGTTGGACAAACAGTGCGAGTAGTTCGAGAAAAGAAAACATATCCTCTTTGGATAACCGAGGGGATGGTTCTTTCCCGCGCCATCATCGGAGATTCAATCTATGTCTCGTTGTTTGACTCTGCCTGGAGCCACCTGATATTCAAAGACGGCATGTGGAGCATTTGCGTCGACAACCAAGTTGACCATGTCACAGTTACTCTAATCAAGTAGCTCCGACAAAAAGGCGCCTTCGTGCATGTCCGCCCCAAGCTTTTAGTGAGGGATGACCGCCCGGCGATCATTCGTTGGGCACTTTTTTTACAAAAACTATAATATTTCTAAATATTTTTCCAATATAAATATTTTTCAAAGAGTTAATTACAAAATACTACGATCGTAGTATTTTGTTCCTAACTATTTTCTACTATTTTAGTTTGTTTTAAATTATTTCAGGTTAAAAAATTTCTTTAAGTGGGGTTCGTTGTCAATATAATCAAAAACGCCATATCGCACATATTTTCGTATTTTGAAAAATTCAATAATAAAATCCATTTCATCTTTACAATTATAAGGAAAAATAAAAACGCTTTTTTGAAATTCGAAAAACCCTAATTCCCTTAATTTTTTTCTTAAAGAATCCCTTCCCCACCTAAATTTTTCTGGTATGTCAAAAATTACTGCCCGCCATTTTCCATCCCAAACCTTTTCCCTGATTTTTATATTGTAAAAATCGTAAGTCAAAACGCGCATTTTTCCTTTTTCTGTCAAAACATATGTCATGGTTCCATCTGCGTTTTCTTTTTCTTTTATAAGCTTAGAACGATAACAACTTTTAATTTCTCTTTTCAACTCTTCTTTATCAATTTTTCGCCACTCTTTTCCTAATATTCGCAAAACTCTCCGGTATTGGCATGGAGAATACACAAAACCCAAAGTAACGCCGGCTGATAAAAGAAGTATTATTTTTTCTTTTGTTGACTGCTCCATTTTCTCAAAATATTCCTCAATAAAGTTAAGAACCGATTTTCACGATCGTAGTATTTTGTTCTTAATTATTTCGTGATTAATTTTATTTCGGTTCGGTGAGAAGTTATCTTTATGGTGTCAATAACTTTTTTGTCAATAACTTTTTATTGCATTAACCAAAACGGCGCGCCTGTGACTAAGCTGTACATCCATTGAGCCAAAACATTAAGTCCGGCAAGACCTCCAAAAAATATAAAAAATATTAAAACAAATAATCCGTATTGATGTAAAAACACTCTTGCTTTTATCCATTTTTGCGGCAAAAATTTAAAAAGAATCCAAGATCCGTCAAGCGGAGGTATGGGAACTAAATTAAATAATCCCCATAAAAAGTTATAAATTGTTATAATTCCCAGCAACTCAACAAATGGAAGAGTTTGGGGCAAGTTAACAAATCTTATTATTAGCCCAAAAATTATTGCTATGGCAAAATTTGTTGCCGGTCCGGAAATTGCCACCTTTAATGTTCCCCACTTCTGGTCTTTAAAATTATAAGGATTTATTGGCACTGGTTTTGCCCAGCCAAAAATTGGCCCTTGTCCAGCAGTGGCAAATAATAGTAAAAGCGGAAGTATTACAGAGCCAAACGGGTCTAAGTGTTTTAGCGGGTTTAGCGTCAATCTGCCTTCATATTTTGCGGTCTGGTCGCCCAAAGCCAAAGCAACACTGCCGTGGGCAAGTTCGTGTATAATTACAGAAAATAATAAGACAATTAAAGAAAAAATTGTTATTACTAATTCCATTACTATATATTACTATATAATAGTATGTGTTGCAAAAAAGAAAAGAAGGTAGTATGATGTTTATATGGAAAAAGTTTGTTCAATTTGCAAAAAACATTCAGCAATGGGAGTTACTCTTGTTAAGTTAAGGGGAAAATACAACCCCACTTCTAAAGTTAGAAAATACCCAAATTTACAGTGGGTCCGTTTACCTTCTGGTAAACGGGTTTTGGCCTGCGCTAAATGCATTAAAAGAACAGCCAAAATCTAATCTATCAAACACAAAACAAAGTAATACGGTTATTATTAGGTAGCGTTCTTTTACATGTAGAAAGGCGGTGCAACCATGCAAGGCGTAGAAAAAGCCCATTTAAATGCTGCGCTAACGGCGGCCTTAAAAGCTTTTTACGACTTCAGGCACTCAACAGTTGAAGATGCTCTTAGGCCAATTGCCGCTTATGGAAAAAGAGACACCCTTGGTTTGGACGCCGGTCCGGAAATTACTATCTGCGACGAACTCAAAAGATATGACGCCGGATCTGTAGTAATTACCGAAGAAGCCGGCACGGGAACCAGATTAAGCGACACTTTCAGGCCAAATGATCCTCAAACCTTCAGAACGGTTTTTATTAGCGATCCCACAGACCGTTCCAACCAGTTGAAAGAGTTTCTTGCCCAATTTCCAAAGAGAAAAAAAATTGGCGATATATTTGACGAACACAGCATTAGGCGCAAATGGGAAAGAAAATTTGGCGCTCCGGCGTCTATTACCGGAGCTACATCGGCAATAAGCTGTGTGAGGCGCGGAATTCCCATATTTGCGGTAATTGTAAACTACATCACACAAGAACTTGTGGTGTCATGCGCGGCAGGCAACAGAATTGTAAAACTGCCGGCAGAACGCCCCGATACTGTTGATTTAGATTACGTAAGATCCAACGGCGATATTCTCTCCTTCCCCAACGTTGACGGAGAGATGAGAAGCATGCAAAGATTTGTGACATTTTTAGGAGACGCCGGTAAAAAAGGGTATCGGGAAAATTTCATTGACAGCGGATTTATGGATAAAAAGAAAATGGGTGAATTTCTCCACTATGGCAAACCCGGCGGACCATCTAGGGCGCTCTATCTTTCCTCGTTGCAGCCGCGGTCAACTCCAATTGGATTTATTTTGGCAAACGGCGAAAAAATTGGGGAATGGATTCACTGGCTGGCGTTTGTGCAATATGCGCGCAGTCTGGGCGACGACAGCCAGCCAGCTTTAACCCTCTATGAAGTTTTTCAAGACCGTCCATGGACAAAAGAAGGCGTCTTGATGTCAACTCCTCCAAACTACAGTGTCTTCCGCGAATACGGAGGAAAACTGTTTATAGATACAAGTTGGCTGTTAAGAATGCCAAACCCCAGTCAGCTAAGGTCTACCCTTATTGTTGCTCCATACGACAACCGCTGGGCCGTTAGGTCTAGCAGCCAGTCGGGATATCGACCAATAAGGTTCTGATATTAAAAATATACGAAAAATCCGGGTTTCACCGAAATCCGGATCTTTTTTTATATTATATTTTGATGTAGTATAAACTAAACGGGGAATGGTCCAACGGCAGGATACACGCATGGGGTGCGTGCGGTGGGAGTTCGATTCTCCCTTCCCCGACTATTTTAAAATAGCTTTTACTTTGTCAACAATTTCTTCTGGGGTAAATTGGGCTTTAATAATGTAATCAACTGCTCCCAATTTCATTCCTTTGTCTATGTCTTCTTTCTGGCTGAGATTAGACAGAATAATCACCGGAATAGATGAAGCTTTCGGGTCTTCTTTTATTTTTACTAAAACTTCAAAGCCGTCTACATTTGGCAAAACAAGGTCAAGCAAAATTAAATCTGGCTTTTCTTCTTTTGCTTTTTTAATTCCCTCTTCCCCGTCTATTGCAGAAATCATGTTAAAACCCTCTGATGTAAGTTTTTTGTTTATCAGCCCCCTCAAAAATTCATCGTCTTCAATAATTAAAATATTTTTCATGTTGATAATTAATAATTTTATATAATTATACTCCTTCTATAGGTAAAGTAAAGACAAAAACGCTTCCCTTGTTTTCCTCCGATTCAAAACGAATACTGCCATTGTGGTCTTCAATAATATTTTTAGCTATAAAAAGCCCTAAGCCGGAACCTGTCGCCTCCATTTTGTTTGCGTTGCCCGCCCTGAAGAACTTGCTAAAAATTTTCCCCTGCTGGCTGTTAGGAATTCCTATGCCCGAGTCCCCTATTCTGAATTCTATGTTTTTATCATTAATTTTTAGAGAAACTTTTATCTCTCCTCCGTTCCCAGTATATTTTAGGGCATTATCAAGGAGATTTTGAATTACAGACTCTATCTTTTCTTTATCTATCATTATTTTTGGAAACCGCTCTGAAGGTCTTTCAAATTCAAATTTAATTTTTTTGCTTTTAATTTTATCTTTAAAATAAAGAACAACAGACTCAACTATTTCTTGGATATCTGCCAAATTTTTATTATAAGCATACACTCCGTCTTCTATTTTTGTTGCGTCCAATAAATTATTTATTGAAAAAACTAAACCGTCATTTCTTTTATAAAGCCGCCCTATAACATCTTTTTGCTCTTTATTGATATTGCCAAAATCTCCCGACAAAAACATTTTCAAAGACCATTTTGCCGATGCAACAGATGTTTTCAATTGATGCACGGCAGATAAAATAAAATCGTTTTTTGTTTTTTCTAACAAGCTTTCGCCGGTTATATCGCGCAAAATTATTAATTTACCCATATTTTTTTCCTCAAAAATCAACGGAATTACAGAAAGCTCAACAATTAAATTTTTAAAGTTTAATTGTTGTTTTAAAATTCCATTCAAAGACAAAAAATAAGGAACAAACGGTTTTACATCAAACAGACGCCCCAAATCCATAACTGGCGCGCCTTTTATATCTCTTGTTTTAATGCCGAGTATTTTTTTGGCTAACGGGTTTATGGCCGAAACCCTTTCATTCTCGTCTAAAACTAAAATACCCTCATTAAAATTGGTAAAGACTTCAGAAATCCTGTTCTTTTCCATTTCTGAATTCCTAAATTTTCTTTCATTTTTTTCTAAGAGGTGGCCCAGACCCTTTTTTTCTTTTTTTAGCTCGTTTATTTTTGCAAAAAAGTAACTGCCGGCAAAAAATAGAACAAATGCAAAAACAACTGCAATAATATAAATTAATTTGGCGCCTCCGTTAATAAAAAGCCAAAAATTTATAGCCGTCAAAGAAACCAAAAATAAACTGATAAAAAATATAATTAATAGATAAATGAATATTTTTGGCATTAGACCTTGAATATCTTTTTAATGATTCCCTTTCTGGAAACATCGATTAGGGGCGATGTGTAAATTAAAGAATATGACCCATCATCATTCTTTTTTTCTATTTTTATGTAATATTTTCCCTTTGGCGCCAGACAATAATATCTTCCGTATTTGTCTGCGACTTTATGGGCTACTTCTACATTAGAATCGGGCATTATGACTCTTAATATGGAAAACGACAATGGATTTCCGTCTATGCTGCTTAATATGCTGCCGTATGCTTTTGGTTTTATGCCTATTGTCCTTAAAAACAGCAGCGCTAAATAAATTATTAAAATGATAAGGTTGTAAGGATAAGGAACCGAGAAATAAGCTACAAGGGCAACGATAAAACCCGCTACAAAGAACAAATCAAAGATTTTTCTTAAAATTATATCTATCTTTGAATAAAACTTCATCAATTTTTTGTCTCTCTTAGCAAATTCGTTCCAATCAAACCTTAAAGGATCCATCGGAATATTTTTTATAATTGCTTGACCGTCCTGCTTTATTTCTATATTTTCTCCAAAATAAAGATCGTTATAAAGCTCGTCTCCCATTTTTCCGGCAAGCTTTTGAGAAGGAAAAAAATAATTTGTTTTGTTGGCTGACATTTGGTAAATTCCGGGGTCCACTAAAAATCCGTATCTGCCGTCTAAATCCGTTATTGCAGACGCAACATTTTTTCCATGTAAATCTTTTAAAGTAATATATGCGGGGTCTATAGGCTGTTTTGTAACTGAATCATAAGCTACTCCCCAAGATTTAACTCTTCTCTTGATACCCAAAGCTGTGAGAAAAATTCCAGAAAGCCTAATAAAAATAAAAAGTGTTTCAAGCGGAGAAAAAATAATTGCCGTAGTAATTTGGGCTGTTGCAACAACGGCTCCAGTGGTTGAAATTGTTTTTGTGACTACTGACCCTTGCGGGGTTTCAATTATTTTTTTTACCTCTTTCACTGCGGCTTTTACGGTTTCTGCCTCTGCCAAAAACACTTCTTGAATTTGCTCTTTTGCCGTTTGCGTTACGGCTTTAATTATATTTATGGGCGTTTCTATTATTATTCCTGACGGCGGCGCCGGAGATGTTGCAGGCGGTATTACAGAAGGCGGTGGTGGTGGCGCTTCCGGCGGAGTTT
>ERZ1292629.4263-Hain-H43-01um-R1-4263-length-10579-cov-12_pt1 | contig 10579 bp, 14 predicted proteins | sample MGYA00564399_ERZ1292629 | MGnify/ENA primary metagenome ERZ1292629 (study PRJEB36523, sample SAMEA6512636) | groundwater metagenome | collected 2019-01-08 | study: AquaDiva: Metagenomics assemblies of 32 groundwater samples
ATGCCCCGTAGGATTCAATAAAGGCGGTTTGGATGTACCAAACACCCTTCGGCAGGGATTGGGCGTCGGTATAGTTTTTAGAATCCCAGCTGCCGGTTTCGTACACCAACCGAGCACCCGACAATTTCACGAATTTATCGTTCACCCCGATTAGCTTTCCGGTGTAGAAGTAGTTTGCGCAGAGAAGAATTACATCTTCACCAAGCAGATCCTCTAGTCCGTCTACTTCGTCACATTCAACTATCTTTTTCACTTTTTCTCCTTTGTTTTAAGGTGTTCATCGAGTTCGCGCACCCTTTCGTAGATGGTCTTTGCCGCGAGAAATGCTTTCAAGTCGCGGCGGAATGTTTTGTGGTCGAACCGCGCCACCTCAAACGCACCATCCGCCTTTCCGAGTCTGACGATGTAGCGATAGCGAACCTCGCCCATGCCCATTTCCTGCCAGGCCGATTGGTACGCAGCGAGTTGAAGGACGTACTCAGGATACACGGCCTTGGAACTCTTCCAATCGACAACCGATAGATGCGTGTCCACGAAACAAGGCCAGTCCAATGTGCCCGCATATCTGTACTTGCGGGAGTAAATCTTGCGCTCAGGATCGAGCGGTTGGAATTTATGCTTCAGCATCCAATCCTGCGCGGCCACACAGCAATTCCGCGCCTGTTCATTTACGGGGAGTTCAGGCTTCTCGTTGCGAATGAACTTCTCGATGTAGTCGTGAGCCAGCGAACCAATATCTGTTGCTTCCCTAGACACGGTTCGATGAGCGGTCTTGGCCTTGCGGAGCGCCGCCGCAATCTGGATTTCGTCCGACGCCACGCCCGGCAACCAATCCTTAGACACTGACTCCACGGCCATGTTCGCGGCCCATTGGACTAACGCAGGCTTTGCAAGTGCCCCGCCAAGTATGGTCGTGACCGAGGACACCAAGAACGGCTCGCCTTCGTCAACCGCATCGTCGGAGACACTGTAGGAGTGGGCCTTCTCATCAAACGAAAGCCTGACCTGCCCGCCGTACAATATGGCGGGGTCGGGCATTATGCATGACTCAAATTCGCTGGGCGGCGCTGGCCGGTTTCTTTGCGCGTGAGGGGGCGTACCCACATCTTATCCCCCGTTGAGTAGCGAGTATCCTTTGGGTGAGAGCCACCTTCTGCGAATCTAGCATATTCTGTTCCGCCGTCGTAGTAGGCGAATCCAATCAATTGCCCGTAGCCCATTGTCCACGGCTTTCTTTGCCCGCGAAAATGGAACATCTTTGCGAGTACCTGACCAACCGCGAACTTCCGCTGCCTAGTCATGCGCATCCCCCTAGAATGGAAGGCCAGTTTCTTCGTCGGTAGCACCAGCGAATTCAGCATTCACCTCTTCTGTTGGAGGTTCGCGCTGAATCACGGGCGTACCATCTTCCAACCATTCTTTATCTCCGGCCTTGAGGATGCCGACGATGTTGTGCCACACCACATTCGGTTTTATCTTGTCTGGTTCGGAAGTCACAATCAACTTGGCGTATTTTCCATTCGCATCCGAGAGTGCCGTCCAAAGCTCGGCGCGGAGAAGATGCGGCTGCTTGGACTCCCAGCACGCCAACTTATTCCCATTTTGCGTTACGGCAAAGTATGGTTTGCCTCCGCTTTTGCCGTCCTTTGGCTTTGTGGATTTTACCTCGGTGAAGGTGATGACACCCTCTCCGATTGGAAGGGGTGACGGAAGAAAGGCCCCAACGGGTACCTGTACGCCAGCCTTCTTGAATTGTTCTTTCAGGCTGGACGGTGGCACGGCAAGTTTGGGCGGTTGGTTCGGCGGAAGCGGGGCGGAAGTGGCGGATTCGGAAGTAGCGACATCTACAGCGGCGTCCGCTTCGGGGTCGGATTCGTCGGGGATGAGGAAGGCGTTACGCAGTGCGTACTTGAGCGCCCCCGTCTGCGCCTTGTAGCTTGCCTTGTCACCCTTATCCGTGCCCGTTCCGTAGCCGTCCGTAGAGAGCGTATCCGTGCCGTCGTTGAAGGTGTAGCGGATATGCAGGTCGATTGCCTGCATGGTTCCTTCCCGCGCCGGAATCTCATACGAGCGCACGTTGATAATCTGCGAAAGCATCACGATACCGCGCTTCGCTAGGCCATCCCGAACGGCGCGAGCCACGTCCGCAGCGCGAACATATTTGTAATTTTGGAATTGGTTTAGGCCGCGCTTCTCAACGTGGTCAATCTCGGCCATTACCTCAGCCAACTTAGTCACTAAAGACTTCGGTGTAATTTCGTCGGGCATGTTTCCCCCAAGTATTCTTTATGCTACCACGGAATACTCATTTTGTCAAGACCCATTCCTTTGCTAGTGTGCGATTCCTCAGCGCCCACCGCAGCAGCCACCACGCCCGATGGCACAGGACGATGCCATTGACGATATGGAGACGGGGCTTGATGCGGTTTTGGGGGCGTTGGGGCATTAACCACCCCGAGCACGTCTTTTCATCATGGCCTCACGAGATTCTAGTTGACGCTTACCGCAGAGGAAATCATTGGGAATAATGTTAAGTTCGGCCACAAAATAATCATTCTCTCCGTTGCCCGCACACCACATTTCGGCTTGTTCCAATTTATCAACCACGCCCGCAACGCCAATTCCATCGTAGCCGTAATCTCTAAATAGGATGTAGATTGTCATTTGAACGCCGTCCATATCTTCAGGATTTGATCCCAGACTGTCTTGGCTACCGTTACGAACCATTTAGCAGGCTTCGTAGCCCGCGCTACGGCAACTTCTATGTGTTCACTAGTCTTGGAGACATTCGCCATCGTCTCATCCGTGTGCTTCAGCGTGGACTGCACATCGGTCATGGCAGCGTTGAGCTTGGCGGACGACTCCGCTGCGTTATTAACAACAACTGTTGTACTTTCCAACAGCGGGTCAAGTCGGGCGTTGGTATCCCGAATCAGCCATGCGGCCTCATTCGTGACCGCGCCGAGATTCTTGCTGCCCTCTTCGACGGCCCGATTGATGGCAGGGATTGTCTCGTTGTTAATGCGATACAGCATCTCCCGCCCGTCGCGGACGAAGAGTTCGACCTGTTTAGTGGTCGCTTGGGCTTGGACGCGCTGCTCCTGCGATGCCTGCGCCCATTGGTCGGCAGCGAGGCCGAGTTGGATTAACACGCCGCTCGCATTTTGACTCAAATCGACAGTGCGCTTGCGAATCTCTAGCACGGTCTCATGTGTCGCCCTTAGCGTGGCTTCGGTCTGATGGAGCACGTCCACGACCGCCATTCCAATCATCACAACGAAGAGCGCGAGCGACAAAAGGACGACGATCTTGGCGCTCTTGAGGCCGGAGTCGAAGTAGTCATTGGTCATTGAAAGATTCCTTGTCATCGTCAAACATTGCAATAAACACCGTGGAAACGAGAAACAGGGGCCAGAGCAAGATAGCGGACATCAGATGGCCTGCCTGTTTCTTGGTTGGGCCGTTCTCAGTATGATAAACTTCCCCAAAGCGCCCATGAAACACAAGCCCAATCAAGATGTAGAGCAGAATGTTGGTTAGCATAAATCACCACGCAAATAGTAGTCATTGGTCATTCGCATTCACTTTTCCTTAAACGGCGCAGTTCTGATTCCATTGGGCGGCAGCCATCTGTTGTCTCGTAACAATATCCGACCCGTGTTTTATATGGGCGGGCGATACGATAAAAACGATTGGGATAGTCTATGCGGCAAACGACCTGTCCCTTGTGAAACTTGGATTTCTTACCAAGCAAAAGGCCCAATATCATCATCTTTCCCCCAATTCTTCCAAATATCCCATACCGCCTTGATGACCGTCGCCACGAAGCGGGCGATGAGTCCGAGGGCGATGGCGAGGATGAACCACTTCATTGTTTCGCCTTGCTGTGTAGAACTCTAGTTTCCCCGCCGTGGAGGAAGCAGAAGTCAAGCGTCCAAGATTCCTCATTGGGGCCAGCGGGACAGTACATGAGTGTGCATAATCCGTTGGGTGTGCAGACATTACAATCGGGCGTTCCGTAAGCGTAGCGTGGAAGAATGAGGCGATTCTCTTTGCCTTTTGGCGGTTGTTGCTCACTCGCCCACCTATGCTCGTTGCCGTCTTTGTCCATGTGGCGAATCATGGGCCAATAGGTTCCATCGGGGAACCGCGACTTCTCCAACTCCGCCACGCGCTTGTTCAAGTCTCGAACCACGGCCTGAGAACTGCGAGCGTTCGTTTCACTGTTCCTCCTTCAGTCCGAATCGTTCGAGCGCGGCGCGACGGATGGCGTTAGCAAAGCATACCTCGCTACCATGTGTGCCATGTCTATATTTCCCGTCAAGCAATTTAGGGAAGATTACAACGCCAGCTTCACACCAACAGCATTCAGCCTTGCACGCGCACTCCAGCATCTCGCGCAGGGCAGTATCCCTATCGCACGCTGGACAGAACCAAGCATTCGTGCCCCAAGTATCGAGTACCTTTGGGCGATTGTGAATTTCACAGTTTGGTGCGTTCGCGTCCATCTCATCCTCCTCCGTCAGCGCGGGCGCTCCGTTCTTGGGCCGCCATCATTCCACCAATTTCCGAACAAGGTTGCCCTCTTTGACTGCCGATTCGCCCCCACGCGCCAAGCCACAAGATTGAAAAATGGTAGCCAAAATACCAACGGCCCGCATTAACGCCAAAGGCAAGCGCATCGTTATAGTATTTGTTGAAGGACAGTCTCAACCAATATTTCATGTTCTCTTCCTCCCTTGTCGGCGCGGGCCGATTTCTTTGCGCGTGAGGCGGCGCAAATCGTCACGGTCGAGAACCACGGACTCGTAATCGCTGCGCAGCACCACATCGCGCATTCCAAGTTCATTGTTCTCTTTCTCCAGTTCGCGGATGCGTTCGATGAGCGCGGGGACGGCTTCGCGGGCGGCAATAGCAAAATCCCGATTCGCCTCCATCGGCAAATCCGCACCAGCGCCGCGAATCTGAAATACCATTTCATTGTTCGGCCCCCAGATGTATTCGCAGTAGCCCGCCGGGTCGCCATGCCACGGCCCCTTCGTGGCGGCGTTGGCGAGGGCCAGCAGCGCGTCCAGCGTGTGGCCCGCGTAGGTGCGTGAGGTGGTCATGATTCGCCTCCGCGTGCGGCGTGGAAGGCCCCCGGTTGCTGTGTATAGCGACAAGGTTCTCCAACTTGAGCGTTGCAAACGGGGCATAGCGCGGCGAGGAAAAACTGCTTTAATTCCTCGGAGAGCATGTTGATTGCCTCCTCTGAGGCCGCCTTTCCTTGCGGGTCACTCATGTTCGCCTTCCTTGTGCGGGCGGCGCGGTGCCCAACATTTCCCGCAATGGTCGCAATACCACCAATTCTTCCTGCCTTTATAGAGTGGGTGGCCGCGAAATATCGTGCGTCTCACTTTGTTCCCGCATCCCGTACATTCTGGTCGTCGCGCCATGTCACTCTCCCCTCATTTCCTTCTTCCCCGCGAGTTGCGCCGCGCTCGATCCCCGCTAGAAAGATGCGGCGGGCCACCCAACACCCCGACCCGCCGCGATGCGATGCAGCTAACTAGCTAGGAGAGGCCCCCTTTCATTTCGAGGTATCGCCATGTTAGCATGACGAAGATTATTTGTGCCGCCGAGGATTCCCATTTTGCCACCTCGGATGCTCTTCCTGACTCGTTCGAGCAGGCCCCGAATCAGCAGGGCTTTCGCCCCCGCTCTGACCTTCATGTCTACTAATACATAGGCCATTTCTTCAACTCTCAACAAGGCGTCCCTTGCTCCTTCATTGAAGTAGCTACCTATCATGTCTATTCCACCACGGCACAAATAAAAGGTGGCTGAGAGTCGTTCCCACCCTCACTTACGCTGCGGCAACAATCCTTGGCGACCGCAGACCACCATGTCACAAATGAATCGCTGTGGCCGCATTCCAGCCGATTGACGCTATCCCTATTGGGTCACGAATCGGCAACTGAGGAACACACAAACTAGCGGCGTGCAGGCGGCACTTGGGGCGTTGGCATCAGCGGATAGCCTCGGCCTTGCAAGTGTGTTCAACACCCTACTCCGCAGTAGGCACAGCGAACCCTTTGGAGCGTGTTCCATACTGAGCGAAAGGCTAGGAAATTTGGTTGTCCGAAGGCAACCACATAGCCGTGTTCTGCTCCCATTACGGCTCACCTTTACACGCTCCAAACTCAATCTTGGACTCCGGTTGCTTACTCGCCCACCGCAGAGCCGGAGACGCTGTTGGGGCCAGCGAATGGGGCCGCGAGGCGCTTGGCGTCTCGTCTGGGGAATCGTTACCGTCTCCCTGGCCCCAATGTCAAACTTTCTCTCCTACAACCGCAACCCGTTTCTTCCCGAACAGGCGGCGTAATCCACGCGCAATCGCCATGAAGTCGGGAACCAAACTCTTATCCACGACGAGCCGCACGACCACCCCGATGCCTGCTGCAAAGATGAGCAGCACAAGCATGGTGGCGATGAGGGCTACAAGGATAGCAACAGATTGGACGAGCGGATCGACGAACATTAGGCAGCTACCTCCATCATTTCTTGTAGTGGTCTTGGTAAGGGGACAAACAATCGAGTGTTCTTCTTCCAAACGTGAAGTCGGTAATGCCGCCATTGCCATACGGCAAGCCACGGGGCGGCTCCGCACTTTTGGTTATGACAAAGCAAATAGAAGGCTGCGTTCATGTCGTCTGGCTCCGTCTGAGTTTCGCAATAAATACGAGTATTGCTGCAACTTGTGCAGGCCCACATTAGTTAGTCGTCTCCGCCGTGCATTGAGAAGCTCCAAACCTGACGGCAGATTACACTACTTCTTGCGGGAAGTCAAGAACTTTCTTTGATTATTTTGGGGTGGGGAGGAGCAACCGAAAGTCTCTGTAAAAATGGTTCCCTCACTACGACTCGAACGTAGATTCGCGGATTCAGAGTCCGCAGTCCTGCCGATTAGACGACAAGGGAATGGAGCCGAGCGCAGGAATCTAACCTGCGTTTCCGCTTTACCAAAGCGGCGTCCTGACATTGAACGAGCAAGGCATGGCTGCCCCTGCGAGAATTGAACTCGCCTCTCGGTCTTCGGAGGGCCGCGTGTTCAGTCCGATACACTAAGGGGCAGTGGACGACCCATCGAGAGTTAAACTCGAATCCGCAGTTTAGGAAACTGCCGCTCTGTTCGTTTGAGCTATGGGCCGAGAAGTGGCGGAAGGTAAGTGATTTGAACACTTATGCGCTTTCGCGCAGCCTGAGCTTAGCAAGCTCGCCAGTTGCCATTCCTGCAACCTTCCGTTTTGCTCTTCTCTTGTGTGACCCTATCGCATCTTACATGGTCAAACTGCATTACGTAATAGGGATAAGGTATCCCGCAGTCTGCGCATGGAACTTCCTTTGCGAGGCGAACCACCGCAGACATTTTGCGTCTGTGTTTCTTCACATGCTCAGAGTGATAGCTCACAATGTTCCTTAAAATAAAGATGGAGCACAGTGTTGGAATCGAACCAACGCTTCGACTTTACGAGGGTCGAGTCATACCACTAGACCAACCGTGCAAAAGTGGCCTACCTGAGAGGAGTTGAACCTCCACTGTTCTTGGTTCGTAGCCAAGTGCCCTATCCATTTAGGCGACAGGTAGGTGGCGGAGGGTAGATGAATCGAACACCTATCCTTTCGGGATACCCTAGTTTTCAAGACTAGTTGCCAACCATTTAGCGGTACCCTCCGAAAATTACTTGCTAAGTCCTTGGTCGCGCTTTGCACATCGCTAACATTGCCCCATTTTCTAGCGAGGCCAACACGCGGTTCTCATACTCACGATTCTTGGGGCGTGACTAGAGCACGGCATCGTGGACAGAATCGCTTTCTTGCACCGCACCTTCTATGCGACTTAGAGACTGCTCAGACTTCGCAAGATGGAGGACGCAGATGGAATTGCACCATCGCATTGTCGTTTTGCAGACGACGGCCTTGCTGTCTTGGCGATGCGTCCGATGTTGGTGGGCCACGTAGGAGTTGCACCTACAGAATCGGCGTTCTAAGCGCCGCACGTTTGCTAGTTACGTCAGTGACCCAAAGATGGCGCCTGGCGACGTAATCGAAACGTCTTCCCTAGTTCTTCAGACTAGTGCTTTACCAGATAAGCTAGTCCAAGCGTGCTTGACTTACACCTTGCATTCATGGTGTAATACAAGGCATGAAAACTAAACTTTGTTCGCAGTGCGGTATCCCCAAGACTCTTGACGCCTTTAGTTGGCGCAAGAAGAACATTGCTCGACAATCTTGGTGTAAAGCGTGCTGTACAAAATCTAGATTGGCTTATTACTACGCCAACCCGAAGAAGCATCGCGCAAACGATGCAAAAAGGACTACTGCAATCCGCACACATGTTGCAGAGATACTAATTGCTAGCGGTTGTGTTGATTGCGGAGAGAAAGACCCGCTTGTTCTTGATTTCGACCACGTTCGCGGGAAGAAACTATTGGCTATATCTCAGATGATTGCAAATGGCTTTTCCTTGGAACATGTATTGGAGGAAATCGCAAAATGTGATGTTCGTTGCGCGAACTGTCATCGAAGAAAGACCGCGAAGCAATTTAATTGGCGAAAGTGGTAGCGGGTGAAGGACTCGAACCTTCCGCAACTTCTTTGTAGGAGAAGTCTTCTACCCCATGAATTAACCCGCTATGGTAGCGCCAGTGAGAATCGAACTCACAGCATTCGGCTGAGAACCGAAGCGGTTGCCTTTACCGGATGACGCCACTTGAAAATGGTGGAAGGAGTAGGAGTCGAACCTACGGTGTATCTTACGTGCCTGTTTTACAGACAGGTGACATCGCCAGCTAGTCGATCCTTCCAAGAGTATCCTTGCCCCGCCGAGGATTTCCGCACTGTCACCCCGGAGCGCCCACAATCACTGTAGGCGAGCACTGTGCTAATGCTCAACGGTATTTTTGACAGCCTTCCAGCACAATCTATAGCCGCCGCGCACTTTTCCGTAACAGGGCAAGAATTTGGTTGCCACCGCTGGACTCGAACCAGCATAGCAAGGTTCAAAGCCTTGCGTCCTACCTTTTGAACGAAGTGGCAAAAATCATGACGGCGTGTTACCGATTACACTACTGACCCACGAATTCGGCAAGAGCCACATCGCCTAGTCAGATGGGGGTCGAACCCACATTTCCGTCCGCTCGTTGACCGCTGCTTTCTGCGGCCTGAAAATGGTCGCTCTCGAAGGACTTGCACCTTCACTTGTACGGTTTCTGAAGCCGTTGCGTCTGCATTGCGCCAGAGAGCGATGGTCGGCTACGTTGGAGTTGCACCAACACTGTACGGGGTTTAAGCCCGCTGCCTCTGCTATTGGGCTACTAGCCGAAAATGGTATCCCTCCTCGGAGTCGAACCGAGCCTGAATCGGGTTTGAGCCGATTTCCTCTGCCACGTGGGATAGAGGGACATGGGGCTGCGCCAAGGAATCTAACCTTGTCTTGGGAGGTACAAGCTCCCCGTCATAACGGTAGACCAGCACAGCACAAGATGGCAGGCCGCGAGCGATTTGCACGCCCATCCTTCGGGTTGGAGCCGAAGAGACTGCTGTTGTCCTAGCGACCTGTGGAACTCGGCGTGAGAGTCAAACTCACTTGGACTTGTTTAGAAGACAAGCGCCTGATTCGTTCGGCCAGCCGAGCACGTGGGAAAGTCTAGTAGAAAACCATCCGGCCTTTCGGCGGAACGTCCTGCGTGGGACAGGATACCGACTTTCCCGACCACATTGGATCGAGGCACGGGACTCGAACCCGTTTCATCAGCTTGGAAGGCTGAGGCACAAGCCTATATACCAGCCTCGAAACTTGGTTCTCCCAGAAGGATTCGCACCTTCATCCCACTGCTTAAGAGGCAGGTACTCTGCTATTGAGCTATGGGAGAATGGCTGTACCCCTGGGATTCGAACCCAGACCGCCCTGAGTAACAGTCAGGTGTCCTGCCAATTAGACCAGAGTACAGTAGAAAATGGTCGGCTCGGCACGTCGGGTAGCGTGCATCCCTTCGCTTAAAAGGCGAGTACTCTTACCCATTTGAGCTACGAACCGATGGAGCGGCCAGAGGGAATCGAACCCTCTCCTACAGCTTGGCAAGCTATCGGACTGCCAATATCCGATGACCGCTTTGAAAATGGTAGCGCGTGAAGGATTCGAACCTTCGAACCCCCGTAATCAGCGGGGAGTTTTACTGAGGTATAAGCTCAGGGTTTTGCCGCTAAACTAACGCGCTAAAGATGGTCGGGGAACAGAGAATCGAACTCCGGCAACGTGCGCCCGAGGCACGTGTACTTCCACTATACGATTCCCCGATGGTAGCCCTATCCAGAATCGAACTGGAGCCGCTGGCTTGAAAGGCCAGCATCCTGCCACTAGACGACAGGGCCAAAGATGGCGGTGCTGACGAGACTCGAACTCGCCAAGAACTGCCGTGACAGGGCAGCGTCGTCACCCGCTGACTCCAGCACCGTTTGAAAATGGTAGCGGGTATGGGGATCGCACCCACCTGATGATGCTTATGAGACATCCCTGTTCACTAGAACAGTAACCCGC
>ERZ1292629.4264-Hain-H43-01um-R1-4264-length-10579-cov-8_pt1 | contig 10579 bp, 11 predicted proteins | sample MGYA00564399_ERZ1292629 | MGnify/ENA primary metagenome ERZ1292629 (study PRJEB36523, sample SAMEA6512636) | groundwater metagenome | collected 2019-01-08 | study: AquaDiva: Metagenomics assemblies of 32 groundwater samples
GAGATCCCGTTTCCGGACTTTTGGGCTATGTCCTGTTTTCCGAAGAAGATATTACAAAGGGCTACTAATTTAATTTCAAAGTTCAAATTTCAAAGTTCAAATCAATCCGCCAACTGGCGGAAAAATGACTAAATTTTTGAACTTTGAACTTTGGATTTTGAACTTTTATTAATTATGTCCAAACAAGACGCTGAAAAAAGAATTAAAAAGCTCAAAGATCAACTCCAAGAAATTGACTATGCTTATTATGTCTTGGATAAGCCGAAGGTGACAGATGCGGTCAGGGATTCTTTAAAAGATGAATTGGAAGATTTGGAAAAAGATTTTCCCCAGCTTATTACGCCGGATTCGCCGACGCAAAGAATCGGTGGCAAGGCGCTCGGCAAGTTTGAGAAATATCGCCATAAAATTCCCAAATATTCCTTTGATGACATGTTTTCTTTTGAAGAAGTGGAAGAGTTTGACGCCCGCGTCAAACGGTTTTTAGGTTTGCCAGCCGAAAAAGACATTGAATATATTTGTGAATTAAAAATCGACGGACTGAATATGTCTTTGATTTATGAAAAAGGATTTTTGACGAGGGCAGTGACCAGAGGCGATGGTTTTGTCGGTGAAACAGTGACGCACACGGTCAAAACGATTGGCAGCATCCCGCTTAAAATAAAAAAAGAGATTAATATGGAAGTCGGCGGGGAAGTGTATATGTCGAAAAAAAGTTTTGAAAAAATAAATAAAGAACAAGAGAAGAAAGGTGAGTCGGTTTTTGCCAACCCGAGGAACGCGGCGGCCGGCACGATTCGCCAACTGGATCCGAAAATCGCGTCAGAAAGGGATTTGGACGCGTTTATTTATTCGGATTTTACTTATAAAAATTCGGATTTAAAAACCCAAGAAGAACTTTTGGAAAATTTAAAAATTTTGGGATTCAGAGTGAACCAGCATTTTAAAAAAGTAAAAAATATCAAAGCCGTTCTGGAATATTTCAAGCAGACGGAAAAAATCAGAGAAAAATTGCCCTATGAAATTGATGGTATTGTCATTAAAGTCAATGATTTGAAATTTCAAGAAAGATTGGGCCGGACCGCCAAACATGTCAGGTGGGCGGCGGCTTACAAATTTCCCGCCCAGCAAGTGACGACGGTGGTAGAGGGCATCGGCGTGCAAGTCGGACGGACCGGCGCCTTGACGCCGGTGGCGCATTTGCGGCCGGTGGCTTTGGCCGGGTCAATTGTGAAGCGCGCCACGCTTCACAACCAAGATGAGGTGGACAGATTGGATGTTAGAATCGGGGATACAGTGGTTTTACAAAAAGCCGGGGATGTGATACCGGATATCGTGGAGGTTTTACCTAAACTTCGCACGGGCAAAGAAAGAAAATTCAAAATGCCGATGAAGTGTCCGATTTGCGGCTCGCCAGTCATCAAGCGCGAGGGGGAAGTGGCGCATTACTGCTCCAACAAAAATTGTTTCGCGAAGCAGAAGGAAGGGCTTTATCATTTTGTTTCCAAAAGGGCGTTTGACATCGCCGGCCTCGGTCCGAAAATTTTGGACCACTTGCAAGCCGAGGGACTTATTAAAGACGCGGCTGATATTTTTTTGCTCAAAGAAGAAGATTTGACCCCGCTGGAAAGATTCGCCGAAAAGTCCGCGGAAAATTTGGTCAAAGCGATTGAAAAAAGCAAAAAAATCGATTTGGGAAAGTTTATTTATGCTTTAGGGATAAGGCACGTGGGAGAAGAAACCGCCTTGCTAATCGCAAGGCAAGTCAAAAGTCAAAAGTCAAAAGTCAAAAGTTTGACGGATTATTTTAATAATATTAAGTTGGAAGATTTGGAGAAAATAGAAGGAATAGGGCCGAAGGTGGGTGAGAGTGTAGTTGAATGGTTTAGTAATAAAAAAAACATTCAATTTTTAAAAAAATTGGAAGAGGTAGGCGTGGAAACTGTCGCGCCGGCGGTTTCTGAAAAAGTGGGTAAATTTAAAAATCTCACTTTTGTTTTGACCGGTGAGCTAAAAAATTTTTCCCGAGACGAAGCTAAAGACAAAATCAGGCAGTTGGGCGGCGATGTCTCGTCGTCAGTCAGTAAAAATACCGATTATGTCGTGGCCGGAGAAAAGCCCGGTTCAAAATTTAATAAAGCCAAGACGCTGGGTGTGAAGATTATTGATGAGAAAGAGTTTTTGAAATTAATCGGATGAAATTATAAAAAAATAAAGAGGCGCCTTAATTAGGTGCCTCATTTTTTTGGTCGGGAGCTGTTCCAATTGGGGACAGTCGGCGCGTTAGGGTACGCCCTGCCTCGCTGGCCCGCCCAATCAGGCAGACGCTCAATCGAGATGAAGAGACACATCCCAGGCCATCAGGATGGCTGAAACAAACTCCCGTCGAAGAGTCGGCTAAGATAAAGAACGGCGGTTGGCCGGGACAAAATCACCGGCTTTTTCGCCAAGGTCAATGCCTTTGGCTGTCACCAGAAAGCTGGCTCCATGTTGCCTGCCCTTGGCGTGGCCGGTGAGCACTTTCAAGTCGCAATTGACCCATTCTCCTTTGGCTTCCACTGACATCACCGATACTTGGTTGCCGTGACTATCTTTAAAAGTATCGCCCGGCTGGAGTTTAGAAACAATCATCTTTTTTCTCCTTCCTCGTTTTTTGTTTTCTGCAAAAATGTGCGATTGCTTTAATCAATTATAGACGATTTATAATCTTTTGTCAAAGATTTGATAAAATTTAACAGAAATGTTAATATTTGTTTAAAGTTAAAACTATGAAACTCTCCAAACAAGAAGTCGAGCACATCGCCAAATTGGCGCGGCTTGAGCTCACTGAAGAAGAAAGGGAAACATACCGCGAACAGTTGTCCGCGATTTTGGATTATATGGAAAAATTGCAGACGGTGGACACCAAAGATGTGGCGTCGACTTCGCAAGTAACCTGGCTCACCAATGTCATGCGGGAAGACAATATCGCGGAGTCAGGCATCGCCGAAGAGTTGGTCGCTGGCGCGCCTGAACATGACGATGGGTTTATTAAGATACCGAAGGTGTTTGAGAATAAATAAACATGATACCAATATACGAATGTTTACCAATGATACGAATCATGCTAACAAGATAATATATCCAAAACTTTCTTATCTTATTATCGGAATTTGTTTTAAAATTCATAATGAATTGGGCCGTTACTCTAGAGAAAAGCAATACGGCGATGCTTTGGAAAATAGATTAAAAGAATGTGATATCTTTTATAAGCGCGAATTTATCGTCGGTAGCAGTGGAAATATCGTTGATTTCATCATAGATGACAAAATTATTCTAGAATTAAAAGCTAAGCCGATAATCACTAAAGATGATTATTATCAGATTCAGAGATACTTACAAATTATTGATATCAAGCTTGGTCTGCTTGTTAACTTTAGAGATACTTATTTGAGACCAAAAAGAATTGTAAAAATAGAAACTCCAGCAAAAGATAAATTCACTTAGAGACATTCGTATCATTGGTACAATTAGTATATTAGTATCATATAAAAAAATGTTAAATAAATTAACTCTCTTAGAATCTTTTGAAGGCCTGCGGGAAAAGAAATTTTCCAGCGAAGAGCTGACGAAAGATTGCCTGAAACAAATTAAAAAGCTTGACGGTAAAGTCAAAGCGTTTATTACGGTTGATGAAAAAGGCGCTCTCGCCAAAGCGAAAGAAGTGGATAAGAAAATAAAAAAAGGGGATAGCGTCTCGCCGCTCGCGGGGATTCCGGTGGCAATTAAAGATCTCTTTTGCACGGCCGGATTAAAATCCACCGCCGCCTCAAAAATTTTGGCAGATTATGTCCCGCCTTATGACGCGACGGCGGTAAAAAAATTAAAAGAACAGGATGCCGTGATTGTCGGCAAAACCAATTTAGATGAATTCGCCATGGGCGGGTCAACCGAAAATTCCGGATTTTTTCCGACTCATAATCCTTGGGATTTGGACCGAGTGCCAGGCGGCAGTTCGGGCGGTTCGGCCGCGGCCATTTCCGCCGATATGTGCGTCTATTCTCTCGGGACGGACACGGGCGGCTCCATTCGCGAGCCGGCTTCGTTCTGTGGCACCTCGGGGCTTAAAGTGACTTATGGGCGCGTTTCCAGATATGGCGTGATGGCCATGACTTCATCTTTGGATACCATCGGGCCGTTTGGCAAAACCGTGGAAGACATTGCTTTGATTTTAAAATATATTGCCGGCCGAGACGAAAGAGATTCCACTACGCCGCCGGAACCAGTTGATGATTACAGCGCGGAAATTATCAAAGATGTTAAAGGATTAAAAATCGGTTTGCCCAAAGAATATTTTATTGAGGGCATGGATGAAGAGGTGAGAGCGGCGGTGCTTCAAGCGGCCAAAAAGTTTGAAGAAATGGGCGCCGAGGTGGTTGACATCAGCTTGCCTCATACCGAACTCGGCGTGGCCGCGTATTACATCATTTGTCCCAGTGAAGTGAGCTCAAATTTGGCCAGATACGACGGCATCAGATACGGCTCATCCAAAAGGGACGGGGACTTATTGGAAATTTATTTAAACAGCCGAGCTGAAGGATTTGGCGCTGAAGCCAAGCGCCGGATTATGATCGGCACTTATGCTTTGTCCGCCGGATATTACGACGCCTATTACAAGCAGGCGATGAAGGTGCGCACTTTGGTGCGTCAGGATTTTGATCAGGTTTTTGAAAAGGTGGATATAATTTTGACGCCGGTCGCTCCTACGCCCGCTTACAAATTGGGAGAGAAAATCAGCGACCCTCTCAAGATGTATTTGGCGGATATTTTTACAATCCCCGCCTCGCTGGCGGGCATTTGCGGCTTATCCATTCCGGCGGGGTTATCTGACGGACTGCCGGTTGGAGTACAATTATTGGGCAAGAGATTTGATGAAAAAACTATTCTTCGCGCCGGCCACCAATATCAAAAAGTGACTGATTGGCACTTGAAAAAGCCGAAACTTGACTAATCGTTTTTATTTTGATAAAATTAGAATAATAAATTAAATAATCTTTCAACATTATGGACGAGAAAAAAGGAATCGTAAAAGACCAGCAATTTCTCTTGGGTCTTTTCGGCGGCATCGCCGTCGTGGCGGTCATCGGCCTGATTGTTTTGGGCGTCGCTTTTTTTACTAAATCAAAAGGTAATGTCGCCGGCGTTAACGAACAAAATCAAAACACCAACGCGGCGGATCAGACCAATCAACAGCCGCAAACAACCAGTCCGGAAACCGAAACGGTGACGGCCGCCGGCGTCAAAACATTCTCCGCCAAAAAAGGCGCGACGATTTGTCAGGAAGACGGCAAGCCGGTGATTTATCTTTTCTCCACTACTTGGTGCCCACACTGCCAATGGATTTCTGACACTTTTGACGCGACGGTAAAAAAATACGTTGATGAAGGAAAAATCGTCGCTTACCACTGGGAGCTGGATACCAATGATAACACCTTGACTTCGGCCAAAGAGACGCAGATTCCAGCCGAGGCGACCGCGATTTATCAAGAATTCAACCCCCAAGGTTCTATTCCGACTTTTGTTTTCGGCTGTAAATATTTCCGCGTCGGCAACGGTTATGAGCAGCAGCAAGATTTGGCCGCGGAAAAAGCCGAGTTTGAAGCAGCGATAAATGATTTGTTAAAGTAATATTTAAAGGGAGACGCCTTAACGGGCGTCTCTTTTGATTTTGTTTTTAAAACGCTTCAGACCGGCTTGAAGCGCTTTAATTTTTTGAGCAATTTTTATGTTATAATAAAATTATGGGCGATACTTATTTTATCAAAAGTATAAAATGCGTTTATTGTGGAGAGAACAATGATTTTGAAGAAGAGGCAACGAAGTCTGGATATGTCGGTTTGCCTTATACTTTTGAGTTTGGGGGTGAGTTTGTTTGCGAGAAGTGCAATAAAAAGAATGAGATAATAATGAATTTTGTTGCTGTGAAATATAGATCGCAAAGAAAGTTAAAATAAATATCCCAATGTAAGTAGCATCATGAAAAAAGAATTAAACAATTACGCTTTCATAGATAGTCAAAACCTGAATTAAAGATTTGGTTTATGAATAACCTGCGGGATAAATTGGAATACAAAAAGAAAAGCACCGCTTAAAGACGAAACTTTAAGAAGTGCCCTTCCCTAGAAATACAATTCTATTATAGCAAACCCATAAATTATGTCAAGCGTTAAACAGTGGAAAAGTAAATTGTCAAGAATCAGCAAATTTCTGTTGATTTTTCTGCTTATAGCAGGTTGGCTTTTTTCCGGCTGGCCGCAGATTTGGCCCCGAAGGAAAGCTCTCGGCTTCCTACGGGGTAAACAAAATCCGCCTGCCCCGTTAGATAAATATTTAATGGGGGCGATTCATAGTATTGACTTATCCCCAGTATTGTTCTTGACAGGGGTTTTTGTATTTGCTACACTATGGATATTAACCCCCCCCGCGCTTACTTTTGTAGGTGCGGGGTTTGTTTTTGTGCTAAAATAATAATATGAACGAAGAAGAAAGAATTTTCATACTCATTGACGGCAATAATTTTTATCATCGTTTAAAAGAGCTGGAGCTGGTTAATTTGTTGTCTTTTGATTACGAAAAATTAACCAAGTTTCTTATTGGTCGCAGATTTTTAGTATCCAAGAACTATTATATTGGCGCTATTCGCGAGGAGCGTAATAATCCAAAAAGTAAGAAATTAATGATTGGACAGCAAAAATTAGTTGGGAAGCTTCAAAAAGATAATTGGGTAGTGAAATTTGGTCATATGCTTAAAACGGACGACTACCACGAAAAAGGAGTTGATGTTCAAATCGCTGTTGATTTACTAATTGGAGCTTATGAAAATTTTTACGATGCTGCGATTTTGGTGAGTTCAGATACTGATTTAATCCCAGCTTTGGCAAAGGCGCGCGAGATGAAAAAGAAAATTGAATATATCGGCTTTAGCCATAAACCCTCTTATGGTTTAATTACGCATTCGGATATAAGAAGGCTCTTGACAAAAGAAGATATTAGTCAATTTCTATGAATTTCAATAAATTTATAAAAATTTCTCTCGTATTTCTGGTAATTTTTGCCTGGATTTTTTCCGGTTATCCCCAAATTTGGCAAAATCCGCCTTTTCCGCCGGAAATTGAAGAAACGCGGGCGGCTTCACCCGAAGTTTTTACTGTCGATGGTACTTTTAATCCTGCCAACGGCATTTATGCTGTTACCGTGGAGTGCTGGGGTGGCGGCGGTGGCGGTGGCTCAATAAATAATAACGGAGGAGGAGGCGGCGGCGGCGGTGCTTATGTCAAATCCACTGGGGTGGCGGTTGTACCAGGCGGTGCCGGCCATGCCGTTGATATCGGTGCGGGCGGTGCTTCGGAAGTGGGTGGCGCTGACAGTACTTTTGACACGACCACGGTGGTAGCTGATGGTGGCACCGCGGCGGTAAACAATGCCAACGGCACCGGGGGAACAGCACTCAATTCAACCGGAAACGCCATTGAATCAGCTGGCGGCGATGGCGGTGATGGTTATACTACTGGCGATGTGGGAGCTGGCGGCGGTGGCGCGGGCGGACCAGATGGTGGTGGCTTGACTGCCAACAACGCTTCTTCTAATACCGCCACGGCTGGCGGTAACGCTAATAACAGTGTTGGTACCGGCACTGGCGGTACGCCGGTTGATAATGGGGCGGGTAATCCCGGTAACGATGATTTAACCAAAGGCGGCGGCGCCGGCGCCGGCTCAGAAAATTCTAATATTGGCGGCGCCGGCGGCGCTCCTGGTGGCGGTGGCGGTGGCGGTGGTGATAACACTGCTGGCGGAGCCGGGGCAGACGGCCGGTGTATTATTTCTTACACTGACACTTGGGCGCCTTCTACGGCGCAAGCGACCTATTCTAACACTTGGAGTTTTTCTACCGCTCCCAATAATGACGCTGATGGTCAAATCACTATGGCCGCCACTACACCTGGCTATGATTACAATACTATCAGTTATTCTTTTACTTATACTGCCTGTGCCAGCAATCAGGGCACCAATGGCACCAATAGCGGCTGGCAAGCTGGCACTTCTTATTCTGATATTGGTCTAGACCCGAACAAATGTTATGGTTATACGGTTCAGACCAAAGATAGTTTAGGCAATACCGGCACGGCTTCAGCTGCTTCCGAAACTTATAGTTCGGCCAATATCCCCGGCACGCCGACTTTGTCTGGCGCCACGGCCACGACTTTAAATTTAACTAATGCGGAAAATAGTAATCCTTCGGCCAGTCCGACGACTTATTTTGCCGTTCAAGTGGTCACGGGTGATGCGACTTGGTTAAACAAATGGGTGAATGCTTCAGGTGAACCAGTGGCTTCGGAAGTTTGGTTGACTGACGCCCAATTAGATGCTTTAGTTTTGGGTAGCGGCGGAACACCTTTAGCTAACAGCACTACTTATGGCGTTAAAGTTAAAGCTAGAAACGAGAATACTGATGAAACTAGTTTAAGCACTGAAGGTCAAGGAGCAACAACGGCGCCTCCCAATTCCGCTCCCACCCTTTCCATTTCCCAGCCCGATGGGGTCGGTGATTTTGTCGCGATTGGCAGCACTTTTAACATCACTTACACCTTAGATGATACCGAAGATACAGTAACCGCCAATTTTGCTTATGACAGTGACAGCTCCGGTTTAGATGGCACTTTAGTTACCGATTGTCTTAATCAGCCCGAGGGGACAAATGTCACTTGCGCTTGGGATACGACCGGAATGAGCGCGGGTGATTATTATATTTACGCGACCACCACTGACGGCACTAACCCCCAGGTCAGCGATTACTCAAACGGGACGACCACGCTTAATATTGTCAGTATTAGTTTAGATACTAATGGTTCAATCACTTTTGACATTTTGCCGCAGGGCGGCAATGCCTCCACTACCGATGGTGGCTTCGGTGGTGTGGAAACCATTAGTATTGATGGCGGTCCGGCTGATTTGGTAATCAGCAGCACTGTTTTTAGCGATGGAAGCAATAATTGGACTTTGGGCGCTAATAATGGGGTAAATCAGGTGCGTTGGCAATTTAACACTTCCACCGATTGGGTTACTTTTGCCTCACCCGGCGCCAACTATGGCTTAAATCAGAATGTCTCCCATTTAGGCGCGCAAAATGTTTATTTTCGGCTAAGAATGCCTTCGGAAACCAATTATTTTAATCCATTTAGCACCACGGTTACGGTTACCGCCTCGGCGCCTTAACTTTAGGAATGGCTTTATTTGCGGGTTTTTAAAGTAATTTTAAGCAAAAAAGCGACTAAGGTTATATTTAACTTTTAACTTTATAAACTTTATGAACTTTATAAACTTTATAAACTTTATAAACTTTCGACTTTATCTGGCATGTGGATAAGTATTACTGACAGGAAAGAATAAAAAATGTTATAATTACAATATACTAAATTTGTTTAAATATATTTTAAAAGTAAAGGTCGTTATTATCTAAAAGTAATTTCTAACAAATAAAAAATAAGTCCATGCGATTTTTTATTATTATCATCGGTTTGATTGCTTTAGCGGGTATAATGGTGACGGTGGTGGTAACCGCGGTTACGAGCAATATTACCGCCACGGTTACTGCCCAAAATATTGCGTTATATATAGACGATGCTACTATCAGTTATGGTAATTTGGCGACCAGTGGCCGAGCCAGCACCACTTCTGATGGAGTAAATGATACCCAGGCAGTGGGCAATTCCGGCAATGTCGTCGCTGATTTTGCCGTTCAGGGAACTGATAGCGCCAATTGGACATTGGAGTCGGCGATTGGCACCAATCAATATACTCATCGTCTTAGCACGACCACCAGCGACACCACTCCCCAATGGAAAGAGATAGCGGCCGGATCTTATTTGACGGTAACCACCAGCGTAGCGGTCAATACTACTTCCTCGATGGATTTTGCCATTCAGCTCCCCAGCGCCACCACCTTTTATGATTCGCAATCAGTGAATATAACCGTTCAGGCGAGCGCTCCCTAAAAAAGTTAAGTATCCACTTGAATGAAAAAGGCTATAGTTTTAATAATTATATTTTTTGCCGTTGTTTTAATTTTGCCGACAGCGGTTTTTTCCCGAATTGGCGTAGGTATCGGCACTGGCAAAATTAGAATGTCGGATTTGAAAGCGGGCGGAATTTATGAGGTATTACCTTTGTCAATTGTTAATACCGGTGATGAAGTTTCCGATTATCAGATGGGGATTGCTTATAATAGCAACCAGCCGGAAATGCGGCCGGAAAAAAGTTGGTTTAAATTCACCCCCGACAAATTTAATTTACAACCAGGCGCGGGGCAAATCGTCCAAGTGAAATTGAATTTGCCAGTCAAGATTAAAGCGGGCGATTATTTCGCTTATTTGGAAGTTAAGCCAGTGCCAAAATTAACCACCGAGAGCGGCGATAATGTCGCCAAAGTGGGGGTGGCGGCGGCTTCAAAATTTTATTTTTCCGTTGTCCCCTCTAATATCTGGCAGGCGATTATTTATCGCCTGGCCACGCTTTTGAAAAATTACGCCCCTTGGTCGTACAT
>ERZ1292629.4265-Hain-H43-01um-R1-4265-length-10579-cov-5_pt1 | contig 10579 bp, 14 predicted proteins | sample MGYA00564399_ERZ1292629 | MGnify/ENA primary metagenome ERZ1292629 (study PRJEB36523, sample SAMEA6512636) | groundwater metagenome | collected 2019-01-08 | study: AquaDiva: Metagenomics assemblies of 32 groundwater samples
TGTCAAACCGAGGGCTGCTACAACTTTTGTCTGCTCATCAATCCAAGCTTTGTCAATGAAACGAATGTCAGACACTGGGTTGATGTACTTGACCATCTTGCCTTTGTATGTCTTACTTTCCTCAATCTTATCAAGACGGAATCCAACAATCTGGCCAAAGCGAACTGCATTCATCTTTTCGATTGTGTTTGTAGATGTCTTCTTGATACCAATGTTCCAGAGTTTTCCATCTTTATCTTTGAGAACGTACACCATCTGTGGGTTCTTGAAACTATCTTCACCCTGATATACGTCAACGAATGTACCCTGAACCCCATCGCCAACAACTACGAACTTAGCAAACTCTCCTCGATCACCTACTTCTTTGAAAATATCCATATGTTTTTTTTATTATTATTAACCTATTAATTCCCTAACTCAGACATCCTATACTATCTGATTTTAAAAGTCAAGGAGTTTTAACTTTCTTTTAAATAAGCCCAATCTATTACCTCTTTCAGTGAATCACGGGTTCCGGCGTCTGACCAGAAATCTTGTTCCTGGAGATGGGCAATTCTACAACTGTTTGTTGACAAGAAAAAATTATTAACGTCCGTGATCTCGAGTTCTCCTCTCGCTGACGGTGTTAAGTTTTCAGCGATACCAAAAACCTCTGGAGGATAAATATATAACCCCGTTACAACTAACCCCTCATCGATATCTTTCGGTTTCTCTACGATTGAATAATGATCTGGGTCTCCCTCTATGAAATTAGATCCAATTAAGACGCCGAACCTACTTGCGCCATTCATCTTTCTAACTACAATTGTTGCAATGTCACCATCTGGTAGTCCAAAAGCAATATGTGCTTCATCATTCCCTTCGTTAATAAACTCCATTGTACCTACACGTTGCATTAGATTATCGACACCAAATATATTATCTCCGAGGATAACGGCTACACTATCGTCACCAACGAAGTCTTTCGCAAGGGTAAGTGCCTGTGCGATGCCTCCTGCTTCCTTCTGGACTCGATATGTTAACTTTACACCATAATCTGAACCATCTCCGAGGAACTCCGCGATTCCACCGATATGACCTCCTCCTGAAACAATCATGATATCTGTAATACCAAGAGATTTTAAGGTATTTAATGGGTACATTATCATTGGCTTGTTCAGTATTGGTACCATGTGTTTATTTATTATTTTTGTAGCGGGCAATAACCTGGTCCCCTTACCTCCTGCAAGTAATAATCCTTTAGTTTTTTTCATTTTTTTTAGTTAATATTCCCCATCTATATTTCCATGCGATTTTTATTCCAGGATTCATTTTATCATGTTCGACTTTAGTAATACACTGTAAATTCTCTATTTTATTATTCTGCTTATTTTCATCTAGATGATGAATTACGGACCCATTCGGTATTGGTCCATTTGAAGAAATCCACACAGAATGATGTTCAAACATATATTTCGAACCTGGCCCAATCCAAACCCTGACATATCCTTTACTATTAATATGCCTCCCTCCTTTCCAGTTTGACGCATGTCCTCCCAATGTCTTTATTCTGTTTTTATGTCCACATTTTTTACAAAAAGGTCTACGTTTTTCGTACCCAGAAACAGTATCTCTTTTAAGAGAAACATCTCTTAACTCCTTGCATTGTTGGCATCTTACTTTCATACCTCTTTCGACTTCTTAAAACTAATCATAATCTCTTTAAGTCTTTCTTCGTCTAAAGCTGGCATCTTTACTCCAAGGGATTTTGCCTTTTTTGTTGACAGGATACAGTTACTTCTCTTTGCTTTTGTAATACCACCTTCACCTTGTAATTCGTCAAGAGTGATAGTTTCATACTCATGATCAGGATCAACTATTTCATTATATACATTCAAGACATCAGAGTGTGTTAAGTACCCCTCATTTACTAGATTCAGTACCCCAGTTGGACGAGATTCTGTCAAAAGCTCAAGGGCTGGGTACATATCCTCTATCAATGTAACAGAATTGGCAACTGAGATTACTTTATCGTATGAAACTATCTTATTAATGAAGTTTCTAGGGTGAGAAAACTTTGATATCGGCATTCGAATTCTAACCTGAAGAACAGGAAGTTCCTTTAAGGCGTTCTGCATAACAATGCGCATGCGAGAATAAAAACTACCGCTAAAGTTAGGCTCATCTTCTTCTTTGAATTTTTTTCCTAGTCCGCCACTATAAATGCATCCAGAAGCTATTTGAATTGGATATGCACCCACCTTCAATGAAGCAAGGGCTACATTTATTGCTCCACCTACATTTACCTGAACTGTCCCCTCTTTATGGTCCTCACACCAGTCTATATTAGGGTACGCTCTAACTCCAGCAAAATTTATCACAACATCTGGTTTAACTGATTCGAATTTAGCTAAAAGACTTGGATAGTCCGTAATGTCTATTCGTTCAGAGAATACCTCGTGACCCTTACTTTTCAGGTAATCCACCATTCCGCTACCCATAAAGCCGGTAGCTCCTAAGATGTAGTATTTCATTTTGCTAATTTTTCTATCTTTTCTTTATCAAACCCAACGATAATTTCATTGTCAATAATAATAACGGGCACACCCATTTGGCCACTGCGGTCCATCATCTCTTTTCTCGCTTCGATGTCTGTCCCCACATTATATTCTATAAATTCTATTTCATTTGCCTTAAAATAGTTTTTAGCGATATCGCAATACTTGCAAGTTGAAGTTGAGTAGATAATTACTTCTTTCATATTATTTGATTGCAGCGTTAAGTGTCTTATAAACTTCGTCATACATATCTGGATTCTGCTTCAAGAATTCAACTGAAGCTCCCTCTCCAACCCCCAACTTCTTGTCTCCGATGCTGTACGTATTCCCAGTCTTTGTAATGATCTCTCTTTCGACTGCAGCCTTAAACGTATCCACTGCTAGATCAATACCTGTACCATAATAAAGAGTCACCTCTCCTGTCCGATATGGGGCTCCAACTTTATTCTTGACAGCGGTAAGTTTAAGCACGTTTCCGATCTGCTCTTTCTTGTCATTGTAAAGTTTCTCACCCTTAGTTACAGAAAGGCGAACTGATGCATAGAACTTTAAAGCTTTTCCTCCAGGGGTCGTTGTCTTCTCTCCGTAAAATACACCGATCTTTTCGCGTAGTTGGTTAATAAAGATAACCACTGTCTTAGAACGAGAGATTGGGCCAGTTACAATACGAAGAGCTTTGCCCATAAGACGGGCCTGTACAGCCATCGTATCTTTTAGCATCTCTTCTCCTTCTAGTTCGCTCTTTGGTGTCATTGCTGCTACTGAGTCAACAATGATTAGATCAACTGCGTTTGTTTCTGCATAGGCACGGAGGATATCGAAAGTTTCCTCTAGTGTCGATGGCTGAGAAACAAGAAGCTTATCTGTCTTTACCCCGATCTTTTCTGCGTAAGCACGGTCGTAAGCATTTTCAACATCAAGATAAGCAACGGTGCCTCCTTGCTTCTGAACCTGGGATGCAAAAAATAGACACATGGTACTCTTCCCAGAACTTTCAGATCCGTACATCTCTATGATTCGTCCTTTCGGTAGTCCACCACACCCTAAAAGATTGTCAACAGTAAAACAGTTTGTGGATACAGCTTCAACGTGATCTGAAGTTTCGTCGTTCTGTATGATTGCCCCCTCGCCATACTGCTTTCTAATGCGGGCGATTGCTGCTGCCAAGACATCATCTACTTCAACCTTCTCTACTTTTTCTTTTTTTGCCATAATTAATATCCGTTATCTAAATTACTACTAATATTCCTTGCTGCCATAGAGGCTCTCTGTCTCCAGTCTGGGTCATCTATGATCATTTCTCCGAGTGTATACTTTACGCTCTCCTCAGGCGATTTTGTGACCTCTGGGAGAGCGGCTACAACCTCATCTATAACGTCTGACGAAGCCCCTATTTCTTCAAGGTGTTCAACTAATCCTTTAATGTAATCTGCATTCATCCGTGTAGTATATAGTAACCAAATAAGAAGTCAAGTACAAAAAAACCACATTGCTGTGGTCTCTTTGAGCCCCCGGGACAAACGACAGTAGTTACTAAATACTGGGTTGATAATTTTATAGCTTTTTTACAAGCTAGTTAATCATATTAGCACAAATCTCTATGGTTTGCAAACCCAGTCTTCTAGTGGTGGGCGTCCTCTTTTAATCTTTTGCTTTATTAGATGTATTGCAAAAGTTGCATTATCATCTGGGTCATAAAAGTCAAGGCCCATTTTTATTCCGGCCGGTTTGTGAATCGAGTTTATCTGCAACAAACCTTTGTCTATTGACTTGTTATTATTTATGTGGTATACAGTTGGATCGTACCTTGATTCACACCACATTACTTTCTCTAAGTCTTCGTACTTTACACCCGTCTCTTCTGATATCCTGCTAATAATAACTGCTATATCTTTTGGCGCTTTAAAGAAACCCTTCTTACTTTTTGCATACGACTTCTGGATCTGATGTTTTATTACCTTGGGAGGTAAGGGAACTGGGTCCATACTTCCGTACACTGGTGTCTGATGGAATACAATACTCATCACGACAGCAACTAAAATTAAGTGTTTAATAATTTTTTTGTTAAATCGGTCGGTCATTTCTCCTGGGTGTTTGCTTGTATTGCTCGAACGAATCGACTAAATTCGCAGTGCCCAGTTTGCAGTATCAGTGGAACCCTAACAACAGGAATCGTCATAAAATGCACTTAAGCACTTTATGACGATTACATACCCTTTAGCTTACCATACCTAGGGTAATTTTGCAAGCTTTTTCTGCCTTTTCTTTTCCTTCTGTTTTCGCTTAGAAGCGGAGGATCTTCCTGGCATTATTCGTAGCGGGGGTCAACTAGTTCACATAGATACTTTCCAAAAAGCTTGAAACCATCCTGCTTATCTTTATTCAGAGATGATACAAGTTTATTCTGCTTATTCTTGAAAGCATTGAATATCTCTCCCTCTCCTTCCAACTCGTCACCCGCAAGATTGAACGCACGTTGGATTGTCCTGAGGTGATTCGTCCACGTCGTTGGATCCTGTGCAAACTCCTCCGGGAGTGTTATCCCATGTTCTGCATACCAATCTACGTACTCGTTAAGGACTGGACGCAACATCTTAATTGTTGCACGGCGGATATCTGCTACATCAAACGCATCTACTTTCTTTTTTCCGAAATTGAACATATTTATTTAATAATTAACTTGTCTTCTAAAAATTTCATCTCTGACTTTGACAAGATAGTCTTTGCCTCTTTCAGCAATGACATATCTCTCTTCTCGAGAATGTTCTTCATTATAACATTCTTTTGAGTTTTTGCATCCCGGATTAGCTCTCTTGTCGTCTTTGTTGGGGGGATTGCCTTCGCCGCTGGCACTGGAGGTCTATTTTTCTCAACCTCTCTTATTCCAAGAGACTCAAGAATCGTAACCGCCTCTGTCTTCTCGAAAAAATCTATCTCAACGATATCATCAGTTTTGTGCTGGGTAAGTGAGAATAACTCTTTCTTTGCACCGAGGTACGCATCATCCAGGGATATATACACACCAGTGTGCAGTATTACTCCACGCTTTGAAGAAACCACGATCGAGTAAAACTTTGGAACAATTGATTCACGGTTTTGTATATCCTGCATAATTATATATTACTTGAGTTTAGAATTCAACTTGGAAACCTACATCAACTACATTAATCCCATTCTCCCTAAGCATTCGTATAACCTTTGGCCTATCGTCGAACCATACTTCTACCTTATACTTCTTGAGGTACTTGTCGTAGATCTCTTGTTTGGTCTCTACATCGTCTCTCATGTCCCCAGAACGACGCATAAGAAGGGTATCATATTTGATACTGTATCTCCTTAACCATGCTTCTGTTGTTTCTCTGTGATCTTCTGGGCGAGCTGAGACAAGGATGATGGGATGTCCTGCTTGTCTGTATTCATCAACCTGTACAGCAACCTCATTACGAACTGAATCTTCTGGGATACCTTCAAAGAACTTCTTCCAGTCTTTAGTTTCCCCCTTTGCAAAATGAAGGCGATGAGAACAGTCAGCAAGAGTCCCATCCAAATCAACACACACAATTCCTTTTTTGTCAATAGTATCCACAAATAGATCCGGTCTCCACAACCCATACTGCAGAGCCATACCCATAATTACATGGTCACCCACAAAACGCTCACCTTTTTCACGGCGTATGCGGTCTCTCCTGATGCACTCATCCACTGGCGTGTCAATCCTCTCGTACTGGATTTTTGCATTACATTCTTCTGCGAGGTCTACCCATGATTGGAGGGTTCCGGGATTAAGATTGCAATTGTCTATCACGACGTTTGTCCCTTTCTTAAGAAGCCCGCGGACAATGTTCCATGATACCCCTTGTGTGATCTTTTCGTTGAGTCCCGTGAATTTTGAGAAGTGCATCATTTCACGCAAGAGATCCCAATTCACACGGACCATATTCCCTTGCTTGACAAGTTCGGCTGAGCGTGTTGATTTACCAGAACTTGGCAAACCGATTAGTATTGTTAGTTTAGCCATGTGTTTGTGTTGATTCTAAATCCTCCTCCCCTGAATCCAAGACGGCACTTTCGTGCTCAAAAAACAGCGGAGACTTTGCCTTATAAATCTTTGGTGTCATTCCTTCGACACGGATGCACACCCCTTCGTCAACCATATCATTCTTACCGAGGTAGAGACAGTTCTTGTAACCACTCTCGAAATACCTCTTGTCCATGAAGTCCTCTATCTTTAGGTCAGACTTTTTTACAACTGTCAACTCTGGAACGTGTTTAATTCCTACACTATTACAGAAGTCCTTAACTTGACTCCAGGTAAGGTCTGTCATGTGGCCCTGCGAGTTGACAATAGAGATACGGTACACATATAGCTCACAAGTTCCCTTGTCAATTGAATACGTATAATCCTTCTGGATTGCAGCACCTTCGTTAGTATACCCTACCAGTTCTGCATACACAAGATAGTTCTCTGGGAGAAGCCCTTGTAGCTTCTTGCCTTCCTGAGACCAGATGTCTACGGAGTAGTAGTGGTCCTGATAAGGATTGTTTACATCCTTAATAACCTTACGTGATCCAAATACGTAGTCATAAGTATGTGGAAGAATTTGTACGCCTAGCTTGCTAAGAATGTTTTCGATGAAGTTAAACTTACGCTTTACGATGGTATGCCCAATTCGGATGCTCGTGCCGTGAAGCTTCTGTGTAATAACAACCTCCTTATCATCTGGAATTTCATGTCCCCACTTATGGAACTGTGAAGTTTCGAAGTGTTCTGGCATGTGCATACTTTCAACACGAACAAACTTCTTTGCTGCAGCTGTTGCCCCTCCTCTCTGTGACCTTGTGAACACCTCGTACTTACGACAGATTTCTTTGCCGTTGAGTGCGTCGAATTCATCTCCTACCGAAAATAGATCTTTATCTATCTTAGTGAAAGCAAGAGAATCGAGCGACACGAACAAGCAGGAAGAGTTATGCCCTCTAAACTTAATAGCCTTAACTCGACGATTGTCTTCAATGTATCCTCTTAGCCCCTCATCCCCGTCCCTGTTCTTGTCTGCGTGACGGTACATGTTATTTTCGTAACAATACTCATCCGAGAGTTGTGTCTCCGCTGGGAAAATAATTCCAACATCCCCAATCTTTGTGTCCTTGCTAACAATAGCCTGGAACCCAAAGATATTAGTTGCGACAACATTGTCACAGTTCTCTAGCGGAATAATATTTTTTATTTCCACAACGGTCCCGCAATAGTTGCCGTTGACTGGCTTGTCGATTTTCATAGTTTTATAGTTTAATTACTGAATAACGCTCCGAGTTAATTGTGTCGAGCATAACCTGTTCTGGTGTCTTGTTTTCTACCGCCATCTTAAAGATAACAGGTGAGAATCCAGAGACAAGAGATACCCCATCTTCGTCTCTTCCTACTGGTAGGTTCTTACCACTTGCGTCTACGTTCCAAAATACCAATGTTGGCATTACGTATCCTGACTGGGCATACTTCTCTTTAATCGCCTCAAAGTTGGTCTGAACTTTATCCCATCCATCTCGAGTACAGCTGTCAAACTCCATGTCAGAGATGATATAGATCGTAGAAGGAAGTTCTGACGCGGGTGTGTTGTTCGACTTTGCTGTATTAAGAACAAGATCAAAGACTGCTTGAAGGTTAGTGTTTGCCACCTCTCCTGTTTCAATGCATGCCATCTTCTCTACGAGGGTTTTGCCCATAATTCTAATAAGACGAGGCTGGCGGCTAAACGTAATGAAGTGGTCCTTAAACTGCCCAACGTTGCGCTCAGCGAAGTATAGGGCCAAAGAAACAGATACAGACATCGGATCTCCGTTCATAGAGCCGGAGGTGTCTGCAACAACAAGCGCATTCTTTCCCTGAGTGTAATCTGGAAGCTGGTTCCAAAGCGCCTCAAGAGTCTTACTGTAGTCTGTCTTAACGCTCTTGTAGATCTGGTAAGGGTAAAGAGTGGCTGCGTTGATTTTTACCTCACCATTGACGGCTTTGTCAACAAAAACTCCATACCTAACTTCGTCATGCTTTTTAAACGCATTCTTGTAGATACGTGAAGCCTGACTTGGCACTGACGAGTAGTCAATAGTATCCCAGTCTTGCCCAGACATTTTCTCTTCGACTGTCTCAATCTTCTTTCTGATACTACGAACCGTCTTTCGATATGCGACCTCAGATAGCCCCAGTTTCTCTGCGAAAAATCTTGCCTTAGTACGTGTTTTCTGGCTAGAAGCATTGATTGTTGGTAACCACTTAGCGAGCAACGAAGGTGAGTCTGTGTGGGTGTCTTCCAAAAGTTGTGCCTTGATCAAATCCAAACACACAGCGTCGTCAAAGAACAAATCGTCCCAACGTCCATATTCTGGAACATGTGTAACAACCTTCTCAAACACCTCAGGAAAATCAGATCCTAACCATTCTAGGCACGTTTTAAATAACTCTCTTTCTCCTTGTCCTTTCATATTTTTTTTATTTTAAATTTATAATTATAACAGTTCCAGTTATTGATTATTGACTTTTTAATAGTAGAATAATCTGCTTTTTCGTACTTGGTATTTTCTCTGATCCATTCTGCCGCTTCTCCTAATGAGTTGAACCTTTTTACGATGACATTATCTTGGGTCATATCTACTGGGATTCGAGTCTCCTGGGATAGTCTATTCCTTATTTTTGATTCTTTTGTATGATTTTTGCTCGCGAATGGATTAGGTTTGTTAAACATACCGTTTTTCTCTCCGATCATTTTTCTGCTTGGGTTCTGGGTGTAGGCTCTTTTCGCCCTAAGACTAGCTGATTCTTTTTGTTCATCTGTCCACTTATTTCCATAGTTGGGGTTCCTTTTTCCGCTTTTCCCAAACATAGGATTATCTTTACCGCGCAGGGCTTTTCCTCCTGGGGTTAAATTATATCCTCGCGGATGAATACAGTCAAATAATTTAATATATTCCTTTTCTTTCTCAGATAATTCTTCTATTGGAACATCATTTATTACGACAATGAAGGTAAAATTTTCAATTCCATATTTTTTTATAGAATTATATAACGGATGATTTTTCCGGGTGTTTTTATGCGCAGACCACCTCGTAGATGGATACTTATTGCTCGTCTGCCCTATATACACTTTGTGATTTACCGTATTTTCGATTTTATAGATTACTCCCATAAGAATTAATGACAGTCCCTTAGATAAAACAAGATACGAACTGCCTTCTCTCTGTCTTCTGCAAAGGCCTTTTTGAACAAGTCTAATGCTGCGTCCTTGTTGCCCCTCATTGAACCCGCCTGTGCGTAAAAATCAAGCAACGCAGATCCAGAGCGCATCAATGTTAGTGCCCCATTTGCTGTCTCGCCAAATGAGGTTGCTTTATATAAATTATTAACAAAAGAAGTAGAGAATCCTACTGCTGATGTCTTCTTCACGATTTCAATATTATTTAGATGTTTCATATTTTTACAAGACACATTATAACTGTTAATTGCCAAAGAATTATGTTGTTGTGATTGCTGTGAGTGTCTTTTGTTTATTTAATTTGCAAGATGCATTAATACCGCTCTACCAACTGAGCTACTATCGTCCCTAGGGCCAATAGGATGGATTCGAACCACCGACCTGTCCATTATAAGTGGAATTTTATTTTTGCTGTGAGCACCTTTTAATTTATTGTAACACGACGCATTATTTAATCAGTTGAATAGATTGATTGAATTGCTGTTAGCGTCGTAAAGACATCCTATACTATTGAGTTTTAAATGTCAAGTTAGTCCCAGAGATTTTGGTAATACTCAACATACAACTTCATCCCTTTGTCGAACTTCTTCTCTAGTACGGCTCTCTTCTTTTCACTTACCTTCTTGTCATACTCCCCATTTTTATCCTCTGTGAACCAGTCCATATCATCTATCGCAGTGGCAGCCTCAAATCCCTCTGCTATCTCGATGAGCGTTTTCTTCCACTTATGGCACTCGTCATCCTTCTTTTTCCCATCCCATAAATTCCCCGGGCACCCATGCTTCTCTGCTGCAA
>ERZ1292629.4268-Hain-H43-01um-R1-4268-length-10574-cov-4_pt1 | contig 10574 bp, 16 predicted proteins | sample MGYA00564399_ERZ1292629 | MGnify/ENA primary metagenome ERZ1292629 (study PRJEB36523, sample SAMEA6512636) | groundwater metagenome | collected 2019-01-08 | study: AquaDiva: Metagenomics assemblies of 32 groundwater samples
AAGGCGGTCTCAATGCACATCTGCCAGATCGGGTCGTTTACGATGGGGGCGTCGGGATTGAGTTCTCTGATGAGCCGGGAAACGAAAAGCCGGTAGCGTTTAAGGGTGTCTTCCCGGATATGCTTGGTCTCCGGGTCGTAGAGTATATACTCAACGGTTTTTTCTTCGGGAAGCATATCGGGGCGGTGTCCTTGAAATTGCGGAGCGGTAAAATCAATGATGTCATCGGAAGAAATCTGGTTCCAATAATGCGTCCGAAGTTGGGAATATTGGACCCAGCCGCCCAGCTGGCCGCGCAAGATTTTTCCGCCGAACAAGGTTTTGGCCGATAAAGAGACGATGGCGCAATGGCCCCAAAGGGGATTGTTTTCGCCCCAACCGTCGGGATTTGACGATGTGTCGCGCTTGCAGATTGAAGGAAGAATTTTCGCGAAATCGTCCGGAGTGATTTTCGGCGCGGGCATTTTTTGTCCTTTCTGTTAAAGGGCGACTGCAAAACTATTGGTTTAAAAATAAAATTTGCCCTTGGCTTGCGTCAAGGGCAAAAATGTGGCGGAAGGTGGAGGATTCGAACCCCCGAGGGGATTTCTCCCCAACCGCATTTCAAGTGCGGCGCATTAGACCACTCTGCCAACCTTCCAGAATGAGCGGAGGCGGGAGGATTCGAACCTCCGGTACCCTTTCGAGTACAACATCTTAGCAGGATGCTGCATTAAGCCGCTCTGCCACGCCTCCAAAATTTACATAAATTATACTTTATTTCGGGCATTTTTTCAAATTTTGAATCACCTTTCATCCATTACGATGATATATCATCGTAATGGATGAAAATGAATTATCACACTAAATTAAAATGTTTCATTAATTTTTCTTCACCTTCGAATTTTGAAATATATAAAAGAAGAACATGGTCTCTGACCTCGAATATTGAAGCGGTAAATTCCAATTCTTTTTCACAAGGAAATGGATGAATATAAACACTTTTTTGAAGTTTGTAGAATCCCAGGTCTTTTAATTTAGTCCCCAAGGCATTACTTGCCACTCTTTTTTTATCCGGAATATCAAAAATTACCAATCGCCATCGGCGGTCCCAATTTTTGGGCTTTTCGATTTTTATGGCATCAATTTCATATTGAAGCGCCAATTTCTTGCCGGCAGCTTTTATGATAACGTTTGCCTCGCCGCTTTTTAATTCTCTATAGTTAATCAATTCTCTTTTCTGCAATCTTTTCAGATCCCGTAGAAATTGATCTTTTTGAAACTTCTTGTTTTTTAGATATGCCCGTATCAAATAATGGGGGAGTGCCGGGTTTGCCATCGACAGCAGCGCGATTGCTCCGCCCGTTGCCAAACATTTTAATATTAATTTTGATTTGGAATTTTTTATATTCATGTTTTTCACGGCAACCATTGTTTATATGGTCCCATCCATTATGATGATATATCATCATAATGGATGAGGCAAGGATCTGGATTATCAAAAAAGCAAAAACAGGAGGATTTTAAAAAAAACAGCCGCGGGAGGTTTAAAACAAAAACCGCCGGGAGAGCGGTTCTAATCATCTGCCGACTTTGAATTATGGCGACGGCAGATTGTTGTCTTTGAGTATCTTAACAACGTCGCGGATGGGCATGACATAGGCCAGGCGGTTGTTATTTGCGCCGACGGCTGTAAGAATGCCGGCCAGCTCTCCATTTTGAGAAATCACGGGCGAGCCGGACATGCCGGGAGCAAGCGGGTTTTCGCTTTCAAAAATCCAAAAGCCGTCTTTGTCCTGCTCCAAAAACTTCAGTTTCTGGAGTTCCAGTTTCTTTCCCCATTCGGGAGCGTGGCGGTTTGTGTAGAAAACTCCGTCCGGCGAAGGTTCGCCGGAAAATTCGCCAAAATATGCGGCATTGTATCGCATATCGGTCATCTCGCCGAAAAGCATATCCGGCAGTTCATTTTTTTTGAAAATGACGAATTTGATAAACGGATCCTGGTAGTCCCACTGGCCGTGGCGGATGGTTGGCGCTACGACGCAATGGCCGGCGGAAAGATAAAGAGAGCGGATGACGAGACCATACGGGGTCCTGGTTTGCGGTTTCCAGTAGAAGCCGTAGCAGGCGGGCCGGCCTTCGCTGCCTTCGGTGTCGGTCCAAAGCATGAAGGTGGTCTGATTGTAGAGATTCTCAAGCTCCGCGAAATCCATCGCGGACGCCGTTCCGGAAAAAATAAATAAAGCTAAAAAAATCGCTGCCAGCGTTTTCATCTCGTCTCCCGTATTTGAGTTGTTTAAGAGCTGAATTTTCCTTGATTATGGTTAAGAAATAAAATTTTGTCAAAAGAAAAGCCCCGCCAGCCCAGGGCTGGCGGGGCGTTGTTGGAGCCGGCTTACGACTCCTTGAATTTGGGCAGGGTGACTCGGAAATGTCCCTGCTCGGACATCTTCCGTTTCACATCGGGACCGAGCGGCTTGGTTTGGAAAACCGGGTTGCCGTTCTGGTAGCCGACCACGATGGATATGTAATCGGCGATGCCGTCGCCATTGGCGTCCCACATGACGCGTAGAAGCGGCATCCGTTGGGGCGAGGGCACCTCCGGGTCATACTTCCGGATCTCAATCCGCCGGGGGACGATTTCGCCTTTCTCGTCCCGCAGGTCTTCCTCGTCGCAGTTGAGGGCGCGTACCACCACTTCCTGGGCCAGTGCTGGGACGATGTTGACGATGGTGCCGTCGGCTAGGGCATAGTCCCTTCCGATGTCGCACAGGTTCTCATCGCTCTTGGCGTAGGGAACCGGCGGCGTCTCGGCGCCGAAGGCCTTGTTCTCGAGCCAATCGAAAGCCGACGGGACGACGAATGGTGAGATGAGCAGGAACACGATACTACCGAAAAGAAACATGAAAATCAACCACATGCCAAAAATAAACTTTGTCCCGTCTTTCATCGGAGTCCTCCTTGCCGCAAAATGCGGCGGCTTACATCTCCGTCCGCTTGCCGGCGAGACGGAGAAGATTCTGGGTTTGTTCGGACTTGGCGATGACTTCCGGTGAAGCGATGTCTAACCACTCGCGGTTTTCCAAGATTCCTCCTGATATCACGCGGAACGGACGGCCATCGCTTGTATCAACGACGGCATGCCAGCGGCTGGCCTTGTTCCGCTCGAATTTCCAGGTGGTAACCTTGGTGAGGCCATTGGGCAACGGTTCAAACTCCTCCAGCTGCCAGAAGACCTCTTTATCCGAAGTAACTACGAAGTAGGCGACGGGCTGGTTGCGGTAGGTCTCGCCGGACTGGGCGAACAGATAGAGCTTGGAAAAAAAGTCGGCGTCTTCCGCTTGCTCGGTGATCAGAGTTTCCATGTAAGTCACCAATTTCTCGTCCGGCAGGTAGGCGCCTTTGGCCGGCGTCACCCAGAAAGCGATTGCCAGGGTCGCGATGATAAGAATCAGGATCCACAATGTCTCCGTGTCCCATACCGATTTCGGCGTAGGGGCAGATTCCGATTTCCGGTTCATGGCGTTCCTCCTTCTTTGCCTCGCCGAATCCGCCAGCTGGCGGAGCAGACGGGGGTGAGATTGTTTGCGTATGTAAATTTGTTCGGGAACAAGCCTATTAGATGGCTATATCTTACCATAAAAACACCTTTTAGTCAATGTTAAAATCGGCTATAAAAATAGTGACGCCCCGTCCCGCAGCTGCGGGACGGGGCGTTGTGGCCCGGTTGGGCCGGATTACTTCTTCTTGAGCTTGCCGTAGAGGATGCCGCGCCGGCCGATTGACTTGATGTCAACGGCGCCGCCGTCTTTGATGGTCAGGGTGTAGTCGGCCTGCTTCCAGTTGAAGCGAAGCACTGGCCCGTCTACGGTAGCGGAAATCTTGTCCTCACCCGGCCGAAGATTGGCGTGGGGGTTACTTCCCCATCGGTAGACCAACTCCGCCCTGTTGCCATCCAGAGACACGACTTCAATCTCGATGGGGGTGAAAACGCTGGACCACTCGCCTTCGTATGTGCCCACCTGCCAGGCAGCCGGCTCGGCGGCAAAAGCCGGCAGGGTCAGGGCGACGATGGCGAGGCCGATGACGAACCAGAACGTGGCGCGGATGTCCTTACGCATGGCAATTCCTCCTTGTTTGTCCCGCCTTTGGCGGGACGGGTTTGTGGTGAAAGGTACAAAAACGCCGCAAACTACGGCGAGTATATACTACTACAAATACAGAGTTTTGTCAAATCAATAAAATTTTTTATAAATTATCCCTATAAATTCGTATATTTGCGAATCGGTCTATTTTATGGTAAAATCAACTAAAATGTGGGATTACGATAAAACCGAATATGAAAAACAAGCGGCCGCGGATCCGAAATGGCGTCTTGAGCGGCTTTTGCTTTACGGAACGAACGGGGAAAAGTTAGACAGAGAATTGCTCAAGCGACATCTTGCCGAGCTTAAAATCCCGGACGGCACCAGGGCATTTTTGGAGTTGCTCTTATGGAACAAACCATTTTAAAACCGTGGCAAGAGAAGGTAATCGCGCTTGTCTCCGGCGAACCGAAGCTTAAAGATTTTTATCTTACCGGCGGGACCGCTCTTGCCGCTTATTATTTACGCCATCGTTTGTCCGACGACTTAGATTTTTTTTGTTTTGACGAAGCGGATAATATTTTTCTTCACGATTTCGCCGAGCGGATAAAAACGGAAATCGGCGCCGGCGGCGCGCGCTACGAACGGCTTTACGACAGAAACCAATATTTTTTTAGCGTCGGCAAAGATGAATTAAAAGTAGAATTCAGCCGCTATCCGTTTAAACAGCTGGAAAACCGTATAAGCGCCGACGGTTTAAAAGTTGACAGTTTCCGCGATATTGCCGCCAACAAGTTAATGGCCATGCTCGACCGTTTTGACCCGAAGGATTTCGCGGACCTGTTTTTTATTTTCCAAAAAACAAATCTCGCCGATGTCAGAAAAGACGTTGAAACGAAATTCGGCGTAAAAATTGATAATGTGTTTTTAGGCGGCGAACTCGCCAAAGTGAAGCGGGTTGAGGCCCTGCCGAAAATGATAAAACCGCTCACCGTCGCCGAGCTGAAGCAATTTTTCAGCGAACGGGCGCGCGAACTCGCGCCCGATATTTTTATATAAATATGAAAAATTATAAATTACGGATATTTCTCCGATCGGCTGAAAACCTGCCGGATTTTTGATTTTGTAAAAAATTGACGCTTGGGCCGTTGGAGAGATAAAAATTTGGGTCTAAAAATTGTAAACCCCCGGTCAGCCCTTGGCTGATTATAGCGTTTTGACGCAGGCCGTGGTCGCCGCGTAAAAATTGTTGACTGGCCGGATTCATTTTTGATATCATATAAACATGAATACGTTAACCATTCCCAAAAATTTAATAAAAGAAAAAGAGTTAATTATAATACCTCGCAGAAAATACGAGGAATTTGTTAATTTGGAAAAATTATTTAAAAACAGAATAATTGAAGAAAAAGATATTGACTCGGCAATCGCGGTATATAAAAAAGAAAAATCGCGAAATAAACTAAAAACGCTTAAATCCTTGGCTGACTTAAGATAGAATTATGTTAATCCGCGTCTCTTCAAGATTCAGAAAATCTTTTAAGAAACTGCCAAAGCGCGTTAAAGATAGTGCTGGATATAAAGAAAAAATTTTTAGAGCCAATCCGTTTGACAAGCGCCTTGATACTCACAAACTTCACGGAAAATACAAAGAATATTGGGCGTTTACCATTGTCGATCAATACCGGCTGCTATTTGTTTTTGCGAAGGCCAATACAATCGATTTTATCGATATCGGAACTCACAAAATATATAAATAGTCCGCTTGCGGCAGGTTTAAAACCGATCGGCTGAAAACCCGCCAGATTTTTGATTTTATAAAAATTGACGCTTGGGCCGCTTGGGAGATGAAACTTTCGCCCATTAAAATAACTTATGTTAACCATTGACAAGTTGGTTATCAACGGCTAAAATGGCTGTAATATGGAAAAACAATCGTTTTCAACGGCCGAACTGGCGAAAATTCTAGGCATCAGCCGGGTGGCGGTTTTCAAAAAAATAAAATCGGGAGAAATTAAAGCCAAAAAAGTCGGCCGCAATTTTGCCATCGAAAGACGGGAGCTGGCGGAGATTCTCGGCACCGCCCTCTCCGAAGAAAAAAAGCGCGAAATTGAAAAATCGGTAAAGAAAACAATCAAAGAATACGGCGAGACGCTAAAATTATTGGGAAAAGAATGAAGCCGTTGTCTGTTGCCGAAGTTGAATATATCGCTTTTTATCTGGCAAAGGAATTTATGGGCTGGGACGAACCGATTCCCGCTTTTGATTCAAGGTTTCCGAACACTCTTGAAAGCTGTCTGGCGATGCCGTTTCAGAGGTTCGGAGGAAAAAACTTATACAAAGGCCTTGTGGAAAAGGCCGCCTTTTTGTTTTATCTGATGATTAAAAATCATCCGTTTCGGAATGGCAACAAAAGAATAGCGATGACGACTCTTTTTTACTTTTTGCATAAAAATAAAAAATGGCTCAAGGTAGACGAACAAGAACTCTATAATTTCGCCAAATGGGTCGCCGAAAGCCACCCGAAGTTCAAGGAAGAAACCGTCAGCGCGATTGAAAAATTCATTCGGGCCTACATGGCAAATTTGTAGAACAGGAAATCCTCATGAAAATTGACGATTGAGCATTGTAAAGATAAAATAAACTCAATATGGCGGTTAAAATCGTAAAAAATCCGATTTCCAAAAATAAACAACTTGTTCAACACAAAGACCTTGCCGCGGGTAATTGGTCAAAATTGTCGCTGGCCGAACAGCTTGGCAATGTCGGCAGTGAAATAAACCGGGCGCTTAATTGGCAAAATAAAGATGAGAAATTGTTCAAAAACGCCGGCGCGAGGGCATTGGAGCTTTTGGATTTGACGATTGCAGATTCCCGTTGGAAAACTCGGCTGAAAGAATTAGCGAGAGCGCGCGAACTCATCTGCGCCGCGGTTTTCGGCGGCGAGGAATATAAAACTTCGCTTGACGACCTGAATCGCTATTTTTTCCATTTTGCCCTTGCCGCCAGAGCCGGCCGGTAAAATACCGGCCGGATTTTTGTTTTATAAAAAATTGACGATTGAGCCGCTGGGAGATAAAATTTAGGTAATTTTATGGCGGAAAACAAGGGAAAAAACAACAATCTTTACGAAGTTTCACAATACTATACTCCGAATCAGGAAAATTCTTTTTATTTTCCGGCAAAAAAACTGATAACAGACAAAATTAAAGGTTTAGTCGGCGGACAAAAAAATTTCCAGAATCTGCTGCAAAAGATAAATATCGAAGCCGCTTCATTGTTTTTGGAGATGGCCGAAGATGCGGTTGACGAAACTGTATTTGTAAAACACCGACATGACATGCATCTTACGGACGTGACTAAAGAACTTGGCTTCGCGCAAAAGCTTGTCGCCGATGGCATTATTGATGGTATCGGTTATAGTATTAATTTTAATGATGAGCCGAAAGTTTTTACTTTTACCGCGGCATACGGCGGCTTGCTGAAAAAAATCTCCGATTCCGGCGGTCCCGTAGATGGGGTCGCGAGCGGCAGTTCGGTGACAAGTAGGAATGAGGCATTGATGAAATGTCTGTGCGAAGCGATAGAAAGAACCTGTGGCGCCTACTTTAAGAAAAAAGATTTTATAACCGCTTCTTACGAAGAGTTAAAGAAAAAAGGCCTCAATGCCCTTGACCCGCGCAGCTTTGCCGGTTTTTCAGAAAAACAAATCCAAGAAAAAAAGTACCTTAAAGACCGCCGAGTGACGGCGGATTCGGTGCTGGGGTGGGTCTGGGGCAAATCGCTTATAACCGGCGAAAAAATTTTCGTGCCAGCGCAGTTGGTTTATGTGCCTTATAAATATGAAAGAAACGAAGCGGTTATTCGTTTACCCCTTACGACCGGCGCCGCGATTTATACCGAGGAAAACGAGGCAATGTACCGCGGCCTTTGCGAAGCCGTTGAACGCGACGCCTTTATGATTCATTATCTGAATAAACTCTCTCCTCCGATTGTTGATTTGGAAAATTCACTGCGAGGCGAATTTAAGCCGCTATTAAAAACGTTTAAAAAATACAATCTTGAAATCCGCGTTCTGGATATAACAACGGATATTGCGATTCCGACTTTTACAACTTTAGCAATTGATAGAACCGGCATCGGCCCGGCCGTTAGCGTCGGCAACAAGGCGGATTTTGATGTAAAAAACGCTATCAAGGGTTCAATTGAGGAGGCGCTTAAAATTCGCCAATGGGCTCGCCAGCAACTCATAACTTCGCCAGAGGTAATGAAAGAAGCAAGGAATAATCCCGATAAAATTGATACGCTCGGGAAAAGGTGCCTTTTTTGGGCGCCGCTTAACGCCATCGGCGAGATTGAATTTTTCTTGAGGGGACCCCGGAAGATAATAAATGACATTGAAAAAACGCCCGAAAGCGGAAAAGAAAAATTAAAAAAAGCGCTTGAATATTTCAAAGCAAATAGCGAGGTGGTTGCGGTCGATACAACCATCCCCGAGATAAAAAAATACGGCTTTCACTCGCGCATGATGCTTAGTCCGGAGTTGCACCATCTTCATTTGTGGGAAGGGTTTAAATGTCTCGGCGGCCGGCGGCTATATGAAACGCCGGTAAAGTTAGGTTATTTTGATAAGCCAAAAAAGGAAGAAGAATTAAATCCCACACCCCATCCATTTCCATGAGCCACCCATTTTTTGAATTTTTTAATGAAGACAGGCCTTTTATTGACCCGGATGAAAAAAACTGGCCCAAAGAATGGAACGAAATTTACTTTAAATCTTATCCACGTCTGAAGCAGGTTAAATTGCCGAACCCCAAACTTCAGGAACTTGGATTAAGCGAGGCGATAATTAAAAGAAAAACCGACAGAAATTTTTCCGGCGACCCCATTAATATTCAGCAATTATCAAACTTACTTTTTTATGCCGCTGGCATTACCCGTGGTGGCCAGGAATTTAGCCGGGCTTATCCGTCTGGCGGGGCAAGATATCCGATAGAAATTTATCCCGCCGTATTTAATGCTTCGGATTTTGATAGGGGTATATATCATTACAATGTGAAAAATCACGTCTTGGAATTGATTTCCAGTGAAGCTGATGATCTGGGTAAAATAAAAAACGCCCTGCGCGTTCCTTTCGCGGGCAAAGCCGCTTTTGCTTTGGTGTTCTCAATGGTTCCCGGCCGGTCTTTTTCAAAATATGGCAATTTCGCGTTTAAATTGGGACTGCTTGAAGCGGGACACATTTCACAAAATATTTATTTACTCGCGCAAGCGCTCGGATTGAAATGCTGTGCTTTGGGGGCGGTTGCCGAGGAGCCGATTCATAAAATTTTAGACATAGACGGGTTTAATGAAGTCGTTTTTTACGCGGTCGTTTTGGGAACTTAAAACGAAAAGGCCCCGCGCGAATGGAACCTTTCCGTTCGCTCGGGGCGATGCTTACTGGATTTGCACTTCCACCGAGACTATATTGCTCTTCCGGCCATTGCTGTCAATGACATAGAGGCCGAAAGTGTGGAATTGGTCTGTGCGGTAGGTGATGTGTTCGGGGCTCCATTGGGCAAAGATGTAATACAGATTGGCATCCTTGGTAAGCGTGTATTCCTGGTGTCTTTCCCCGGCCGGGACATCCAGCGCTCCATTGATTCTGCCGCTCGTCCATTTGGTTACCTGAACAATCTTGACCAGATCCACGCCTTTTTCCTTGGCAATGACATTGGCGCGGAGCTGGTACGTCCGGCCTCGCCGCACGACATAGATGTCCGACCAGCTTGGATGGATTCTCTCAACGACCTCAGCTTTGTTGGTAGATTCACTCATTTCCACGCGGAAGAGGCCGATCAGAGACAGTACGGGCGCGTCGGGATCGCTGGTTGGCGCGGTAGAAACAGCTTGAGTAGTGGCGCAAGCCGAAGCCAGAACCAGAACCGCGATGATGAGAAAGAGCTTATTGGCCTTCATTTCTGCCTCCTTTTCGGCTTGAGCCGAAAGAGAATTGTTCGTATCTGTCAGAAGCGGTTTTCCGCTTGTTTCAGCCAATTTTGATATCTAAAGTATAGCATAAATCGCCATTTTTGTCAATATGTTAATATCTTGCTTTATTTCCAAAGATTTTTAAGTTAAGATGTAAATAACCTCTTAATTTTATGGATTCAATTAAAAAAGCGTTAAAAATATTTGTTTTTCTTTTAATAGCCTTGCCTTTGTTGGGTTTTTTGGCTTTAGGAAAATTATTATTCAAACAGGGCAATGTAAGCAAAGACAATCTTTTTGTAAGCAAGGCCGAAGCCGATACCCCCAGTTGCGGCGGTGGTAATTGCGGCGGTGGTGAGGGCGGTAATTGCGGTTGCGGTTCTGCGGGTGCTTCGGTGGGCAATTGCACCAGCTCTTCTAACTGCGGCGTTTCCGACGGTTCTCCTGGCGATGGCGGCGGTGCTGATGGTGGCGCAGGCTGTTTTAAAGCTGGGACTTTGGTTGCCACAGGCATTATTGCCGACTTGGAATTTTCTT
>ERZ1292629.4270-Hain-H43-01um-R1-4270-length-10570-cov-26_pt1 | contig 10570 bp, 10 predicted proteins | sample MGYA00564399_ERZ1292629 | MGnify/ENA primary metagenome ERZ1292629 (study PRJEB36523, sample SAMEA6512636) | groundwater metagenome | collected 2019-01-08 | study: AquaDiva: Metagenomics assemblies of 32 groundwater samples
CCTCCGCCGGTTGCTTTGGTTACAAATTACGTTTAGCAATAGAGGTTCAAACTTCCATTTATAAGTCGGACTTGTAAATATGCGTATACAAAAATATGCAAATGCTTAATTGTGAATACACAGTTAGTTAACTGTGATTTCAACGGCTCAAAAGGCCGGTTTTGAGCTGCATAAGGCCACATACATATTGCACTCTTTAGAGAAACTAAAGAGTGAGAATCTTTAATAAATTCAGGAATACCAAAGGCTTTTTAAGTACGGCCCATAATGCCTTAAAATGGGCATATATGATAACAGACAAAGCCGAGTATCGGTACAAGGTCTTAGCCCATTGGCAGAAGCATGGCCTGGCTTCGGCCATGGATGCCTTTGAAGTAAAGAGAAGAACCCTCTTTAACTGGAAGAGTGCTTTGAAGAAAGGGGGTGGCAAGGCTGAAGCCCTCAATCCGGGCAAGACCGAACCCCAAGAGAAAAGAAAGCGTATTTGGCCGTTAGAGATACTTTCAGAAATTAGAAGATTGAGAACAGCTCATCCCAATCTGGGCAAAGAAAAACTCTTTCCGGAGTTAAAAGAATTCTGTCTAATTCATGGTTTGAAATGCCCTCAACCTAAGACCATCGGCCGATTGATTGCTGATCTCGGCGGATTAAGGATGTTCCCCCAGAAGGTATCCCATTTCGGCAAGGTTAAGAAAGCCAACAGACAAAAAGTCCTTAGAAAACCTAAAGATTTCAGGCCTCAGTATGCCGGTCATCTGGTCGCTCTGGATACCATTGAGAAGTTTGTTTACGGGATGAGAAGGTATGTCATTACTTTTGAAGATATATTTACCAGGTTCTCATTTGCCTGGGGGACATCAAGTCATGCTTCTTTAGCCGCTAAAGAATTATTCAGTATCTGCGTTAAGATATTTCCTTATCCAATCGTATTCGTGTTAACCGATAACGGTTCCGAGTTTAAGAAGCATTTTAATGAAGAGCTGAACAGATTGTATCTTACCCATTTCCATACCTATCCCAGAACGCCTAAGATGAACGCCCATCTTGAAAGATTTAACAAAACTATTCAGGAAGAATACATCGATTATCACCTCTATGAGCTGATTGACCCGATTAAATTCAATCAAGGATTAATGGATTGGTTGATTTGGTACAATACCCGGAGAGTCCATTATGCTTTTAAGAACAAATACTTCCCGGTTCAATACATGATATATTTAGAGAATAACCCTCGGGAGTGCAAAAGTGGGTGGCCTCATACAGTCGTAGTTTTTTGGGCTTTAGGCCCTTGGGGCTGGGGATTTTTGATCCTCGGCCCCTTTTGTTTTTGTCAAAATTTTAAAAAAGCGAACAACTCATTTCTGATTTTGCCATTTCCGCAGGAATTTTATTTCAGAGGAGTTTGAGCTTCTATTGCCAATCATCATTTAACTACCAAATAACCAGAGGAGAGAGACACTTTTTAAAAATTAGTAAATTTTTAAAAAGTGTCTCTCTCCTTATGCATGGAGGTTGTGAGGTGCTATAAAAATTAGAAATAGGCATGGAGTGCTATCTCCAACTCGGAAGCCAGACACGGGCATCGTAAGCTTTGGGACTCAATGGCAACCCATAAGTCAGAGGGGCGAAATATACGAAAGCCACGGCGGAGGCAATGACTAGTCCGATGAATATTTTTCTTGCCCTGAGCTTGTCGAAGGGTTGAATATTTTCAATCAAATAAACCAAGATAAGGATAGCGAATATGAGGGCAGTCAGATAATGATATAAAAACATGACTCTTTTTATTCCGATAAATGGCAACAAATTTAATACATAACCACCCAAAAGTATTCTAATAATTTTGTGCCGAGTTACATACATTAAAGACAGCAATATGGCCACGGTCGAACTCCACCAGATAACAGGATTGCCGAGCAAGTAGATTCTGGAATTTTCGGAAACCCAATAAAATATCGGCCTCACCATAAGGGGCCATGTATACCATTGACTGCCGTAGGGATGAGTTGCGGTGAGCCGCTGATTGGACTGGTACATTTGAATATTTAGTTCAACAAATTTTTTAACGACATTTTTGTTTTGGAAATTAGGGCTCATGAAAGCATCACCTATGCCGGGTTTTGTAAGTAAAGAAAAATGAATGGCAAAAACAGAAAAATATATAATGAGGGGTATAAAAATAAAGAAAATCGCGCTTTTTAGAAATTTTATAAACTTATCGTACGAAAGGTTTATAAAACATCTCCAAATTTCAAGAATAAGCGGCAAGGCAAGAAATGTCAGCCCAGTCCATTTTATTGAAATAGCCAGTCCGCCAAAAACGGAAGCCAGTATCAAGTATTTAGTATTAAGTATTTTGGAGCGGTATTTAAAGTAAAACAACAAAGAAAGGAATCCGAAGAGCAGTAAAAAACCATCCATAAGGGCATAGTGAGTTTGGACGATTAGGGCATTCTCAATAGCTACCAGGAATCCTGCGGCAAAGGCCGCTTGGCGGGAAAACTTTAATTGTAAAGCGAGCAGAAATATGACAATTGGCAGGAGTGCTCCCGCCAAAGAGGGAAGGAACCGGAGGGCCATGTATTTATTGTCGGGAAACTGTTCGCCAATCTGGGCAAAACTGAATTCCGGCTTGAAATTGAAAATTTTGGCGAAACCGGCAATCATCAGCTTGCCCAGCGGAGGATGGATGTCAAAATAGTATTCATGAGTATAGTAGCCCGATACGAACTTGCCAAAGTGGACTTCATCAAAAACTGTCTGGTTTGGATGGCCAAAAAAGGCAAAATGAGTTACCAAACTTAAAATAAACAATATCAAAATAAGCCGTTTATTATTCATATTGATTATGATATAATAAAAATCATGAATCTTGAAACCTGAAACTTGAATCTTTTTTAAATCATGTTTCATGTTTTACGATTTAAGTTTTATAATTCTTATGTTTGACCTCATTATAATTGGTGGATCTGCCGCTGCCACATCGGCCGGCATTTATGCCGCCCGACGCGGGCTTAGTTTTAAAATTGTTACAAAAGATTTCGGGGGCGAAGTGGCAACTTCCGGTGAAATAGGCAACTGGCCTGGAATTCCCAATACTGACGGAATAACCCTTGCCAATCAATTCAAAGAACATCTAAAATTCTATAATGTTATTCCGGAGGAAGGCGTGGAGGTTGATAGAATAATTAAAAATGAAAATGGCACTTTTTTGATAAAAACCAAAAGCGGCAATGATTATTCAACCAAAGCCATTATCGTGGCAACTGGAGTTCATCCGAGAGAGTTAAACATACCGGGTGAAAAAGAATTCAGAAACAAGGGTGTCAGTTATTGCACAGTTTGTGACGGACCGTTATTTGGAGGGAAAATAACGGCTGTAATCGGAGGAGGCAACTCCGCGCTTGAAGCTGGATTGATGATGGCCGATATCTCAAGCAAAGTTTATGTGATAAACAAAAACTTGGAATTTAAGGGAGATAAGATCTTGCTGGATAATTTAAAAACTAAAAATAATGTGGCAATTATTTACGGCGCAGAAACTAAAGAAATAATCGGCGAGCAGCCCGCCCGAACGGCTGAAGGCGTTCAGTCGGGCGGGTTTGTGACTGGTCTGAAATATGAAAAAGAGAGAGAGTATGAAATTAGGGTGGACGGCATCTTTGTCCACATAGGCATGATCCCGAATTCAAATATTGTTCCGGCTGAAGCGCAAAAAAACAATTTCGGAGAAATTCTCGTAAATAAAAACTGCGAAACCAATATTCCCGGACTTTATGCCGCCGGCGATGTAACTGATATTCCGTTTAAACAAATAGTCATCGCTACCGGTCAAGGCGCTACTGCATTGTTAAGCGCGGTACAATATTTAAATAAACAGGCCGGATAATTAATTTATTTTGTTTTTTAGCGGTCTCGGAGTTTGTTTCGGTGCTTTAGCCCGAAAACTCTGTAGCGGATTTTAGCCAAATGCAATCAAAGCTTTATATTTTAGCGGTGATGTTGGCCGGTTTGGTTGTTGTGAATGTTCTTTTTGTCGTTCCCGTGCCGAGCGCCCCAGTGCCGATATTGAACAATCTATTGAAGCCGTCTCAAGGTTTAGCCGTCTCTGCAACTCAGGCGTATCTTCTTCCGATTTCCGAGCCGAGCTATTTTCCGATATATGACGCGAAAACTGAAAAGCCGGAGATAGGTGCCAAGGCGGGTTTGGTTTATGATACGCGGTCTGGAAGATTTCTTTTCGCTAAAAATCCGAAAATCAAGTTGCCTGTTGCTTCTTTAACCAAGATATTGAGTGCGGTTGTTGTATTGGAAAACTTTGACACGAAAGAAGCGATAGTAATTCCGAAGGAGGTTCTTAAGGTTGATGATGAAAAACAGAGTTTATATCTGGGCGAAGAGATTACGGTTCAAAATCTTCTCAAAATGATGCTGATAGAGTCGTCCAACGATGCCGCTTATGCTCTTGCCTATTACGCTAACGGTAAGGGAATTAATTTCGCGGAAAAGATGAATGAGAAAGCCCGGTTGTTAAGCATGAATGATTCCAATTTTCTTGATCCGGCCGGTTTAAACGATGATGCTTACTCTACTTCGGAGGACTTGGTAAAATTAATCAGATACTCTTTTAAATACGATTTGATTTGGGAGATTTTGACCGAGAAGAGTATCGTTGTAAAATCAACTGACGGCAAAATCGAGCATAAATTAGAAAATACTAACCAACTACTCGGAGTCGTTCCGGATATCTTTGGAGGTAAAACAGGATACACGGATAGCGCTCTGGGTGGCATGATATTAGTGGTGGATATTCCCGATAAAAATGATAAACTGATAAGTGTCATACTTGGTTCGCGGTCGCGTTTTGACAATACTAAAAAATTAATTGATTGGGTTAAATCAGCATATCGATGGGATTAAATCCTGAAATTTTCTCTGTTTTAAATGTCGTCAGAATATTCGTGGTGGCCACCTTGGCTTTTTTTGTTACTTTATTGATTACTCCGGCTTGGACCAAAGTTTTGCATAAATATAAGTTAGGGAAGCAAATTCGCACTGATACGGCATTTAAAAGTTTGCATACTGAAGGCGGACCGATTGCCGCAAAGTTACACCAAGCTAAAGAAGGAACTCCGACTATGGGCGGGGTAGTAACATGGGCGACCGTGGCAATTCTAACGATAGGTTTCTGGTTTTTGGCATACTTTTTCCAAGGATTCTGGGTAAGGATGAATTTTTTCAGTCGCGCTCAAACATGGTTGCCTTTGGGGGCAATGATGTTTGCCGCACTTTTGGGAGCCCTCGATGATTATTTAGGAATTTTACGCGTTGGCCCTAAAGGTGGCGGATTGCGTATGAGTTATCGGATGTTATTATATGTTCTGGCGGGTGTCGTTGGGGCATGGTGGTTTTATTTCAAGCTTGGTTTTAACAGCGTCAACATTCCTTTTCTTGGCGACTTTTTAATTGGCTGGTGGTATATACCGTTTTTCATATTAACAATCGTAGCAACGGCATTTTCGGCAAACGAAACCGACGGGCTGGATGGTTTGGCAGCTGGAATTTTTTTGACAATGTTTGGGGCTTACGCTGTTATTGCTTTTGACCAGGGAAGAATGGACTTAGTCGTTTTTCTTGCCGCGATAATGGGTTCTTTGGTTGCTTTTCTTTGGTTTAATATTTATCCGGCAAGATTTTTTATGGGCGATACCGGGTCTATGTCATTGGGGGTTACTTTGGGTGTCGTGGCCATGCTTACAAACACCCCATTTCTCTTGATACCAATCGGCGCTATTTTTATAATGGAATCCGGTTCTGTAATTATTCAGCTTTCTTCCAAAAGATTTCGGGGTAAGAAAATATTTTTATCTACTCCGATTCATCATCACTTTGAGGCGTTGGGCTGGCACGAAACCCAGGTGACGATGCGCTTCTGGATGATATCTGCCATCGGAGCTATCATTGGACTGATTATATTTCTCATTGACAGTAAATTGCCTCCGTTGTTTTAATGTTTGGAAGTTGAACTTCTAAACAACTTCTAAACAAAAAAGAGCTGGTCAAGCTCTTTGTTCCGTCGGCTGACGGGTATTTAATGACCGATTTGGTTAATTTTGTACTCCCGTCAGCTGGTGATCAACTAGTTTGCGGTATGGCAGACACGATTTGTAAAGCTCCTCATGCTTGCCCTGTCCGGCGATCTGTCCTTCTTCCATCACGATGATGCGGTTGGCATATCGGATGGTTGAGAAACGGTGGGCGATGATTATTGTAGTTCGTCCTTGCGATGCTTCATTAATGGCGTCGCGTATCTCGGCTTCGACAGAGGCATCCAAACTGCTGGTTGCTTCATCAAAGATGAGTATTGCCGGGTCCTTGATAAGCGCTCTGGCGATGCCCACCCTTTGGCGTTCTCCACCGGAAAGTTTGATGCCTCGCTCGCCGATTAGTGTGTCAAACCCTTTTTCGAGTTTGTGCGAGAAGCGACTTATTTGCGATATCTGAGAAATCCGCTCTAATTCCTTATCGGTGACATCTTTGGCTCTTCCATTCAAGCCATAGAGGATGTTATAACGAATGCTTTGGTCAAAGAGGGGAACCTGCTGTTCCACAACGCCTACTTTTGAGCGGAAGCTTTGAAGATCCAAGACCCGGAGGTCCTGGCCATCAATAAGAATTTGTCCTGCCGTTGGGTCACTTGCCCTAACTAACAAATTGGCTAATGTTGTCTTGCCAGAACCGGATTCGCCAACGATGGCAATGGTCTCGCCTGGCTCAATAATAAAAGATATGTTTTGGAGGGCTGACCGTTTTGATTTTTCTGACTTTTGTTGAAGATCATCTTCCTCGTCGTCTTCATTGCGGGAGATCAGCATGCGGTTCCCATAAGCAAATGAGAGGTTGCGCACTTCAATGTGTCCCCGCATTGATTCAAGTATAACCGGATTGGGAATTATTCTCACATCACTCTCAATGGTCAAGAATTCACAGTACCTTTTTATCGAAGTCCACATCCTTATGATTTGTCGCTGGAGACTTCCGACGTTCCACACGCTATCAAGAGCGTTGTTAGACCAAGACCAGAAGACAACGATATGGCCGAAGGTGTACTGGTGACTGTAGATGTAGTAGGCACCCAGAGCCATAAGTCCCAACCGTGCAAAGATAATTGTCATGGACTTTAGATAAGCGTAGACCAAGAATCGGAGCCAAAGTGGCTTTGCGAACTCTACTGTCTCTTGGTATTTTGTATCAGCTTCTGTCCGAGCTTTTTTTTCTTGAGCATTAACTAGAACATGGCAGACATGTTGGACGATCTCGTTCCGAAATTTTGATTCTCGGTTCCACATCTTCTCAAGTTTTTTTAGTTTGCCCTTGAAGGTGTGGTTCATCCAAAGTGTTAGCGAAACAAAAAGTATCAATGCTGTCAGAACTATGAGTCCCATCGTCATGCTCAACCAACACATCGCAATCGTCATGATAATCACTCGGGTTATTGTCGGAGCAATCTCATATACAAACATATTCACCAGCGCGGTCAGCGAATTCTGACCTCGGTTAATAATGCTTTGTTTGACGCCGGAGTGGAGAGCGTTGTGCTGTCCAATGGAAAGACTCATCATTCGGAACATGGTCTGGTCGTTTGCGGCCTCATCAATGTCGAAATCAACCTTGTTGACTTCAAACCGTTCTCGTCCAAAACCTATTAAATGGCTGAAAAGCATGATGCCTCCAGCCAGAGCGATAAGCCAATACGTCTGGCTCATTGCCGTTCCACGGCTGATGTTATCGAGAATAGTGCCCTGAACATAGGGCCCTACCAGCGACAAGGCCTGGATTAGGGTAATGAGAGACAAAACTGTTAATATCCTCCACTTGAGAGGGCCAAATATGGCCCAAACTTGCTCGAGGAACTGCCTCTTTGTAGACATGCCGAACTCTCCTTGTGTTTAGTTAGAAAAGGGCTAGTTTACTCGTTTCATATTATACTATTACTATCACTTTTTGTCAATTTCAGGTTTTAATTCGGTTTCAAAATAGTCCATAATACATTATAATTAACGCAAATGAACAGAAGATTGCTTGCAATAACTTTGATCTTGGTAGTTTTCGGTTTAGTTGTTTTGTCATCGGCTGGAATCGTGGATGGCCAGAAGAAATTCGGTTCGCCTTATTATTATTTAACTCACCAATTATTATACGGGGTCATACCTGGTCTTATCGGGATGTTTATTCTTTTCCGGGTTGACTACAGGTTTTGGAAAAAAATATCGCTATTTGTTTTGATAGGTTCGTTGGCGCTAATGATAATGATTTTTATGCCTAATTTTGGGCAGGGATTGAAAGGGGCAACTCGTTGGATTAGTTTGGGAGCATTTTCTTTTCAGCCATCCGAGATATTGAAACTTTCTTTGATAATATATTTGGCGGCATGGTTCGGAAATAGAAACGAGAGAACCAAGAAGTGGTCTTATGGCATTATGCCATTTTTGATCGTCCTGTCTTTTGTGGCTTTGCTTTTATTTCTTCAACCTGACATTGGGACACTGATTGTTGTTTCTTTTATTTCTTTGGGAATTTATTTTCTGGCCGGCCCAAGTTATAAGCAATTTGTGGGAATAATACTGGTTTTATTTTTAGGATTATCGGCCATAATTGTTGTTGAACCGTATCGGTTTGAGCGCCTAAAATCATTCTGGGACCCATCTGCCGACCCGAGAGGAAGTTCTTACCAGATAAACCAATCTCTGATAACAATCGGTTCGGGGGGATTACTCGGAGTGGGTTATAATAATAGTTCCCAGAAACAGGGAGGATTTTTGCCGGAGGTAATAGGTGATTCTATTTTTGCAATTATTGCCGAAGAATTGGGGTTAGTTGGTTCGGCGGTCACGGTCGGATTATTTGGAATGTTGAGTTTCTTTATGGTTAGCATCGCCAAGAATGCGTCCGATAAATTCGGAGCTTTGTTGGTTATGGGAATAAATATTTGGATAATGTCCCAAGCGTTCGTTAATATAGCCGCCCTCTCGGGCCTTGTTCCTCTGACTGGGATTCCTTTGCCATTCATAAGTTATGGCGGCACCGCTATCGCGGTTCTGTTATCAGGAATGGGGATTGTGTTTAATGTTGCCAAAAACTAAAGTTGTAATCTGTTGAAGTCAGACTTCAACAAAAATAATATCTTTCAGTTTATTTTCTAGATTAGACAGAGAATTTTTAGAAAATTCTTTAAAATCTTTTGGGGTTGGGAAAATTTCTCCTAATATTTCTTGATCTATAATAGCTGATACTGTTTGATTTCTAACGCTTAAATTAAAAAGGCTAGAGAATTTATATTCTGAAGCCCATTGGAAAGCTTTGTCAAACTCTTTTAACGCTTTCTCGAAACCACCAGGATAAATTTCGAATAAGTTCTTTACTTGTATGTATACGCTAAGGTGTTTTAGGTAATTATCATTAGTTACTACCCGTGCTTTATATGCTCCTTGGAATAATCTTCCCGATTCCTGATATTTAATATTAAAGTAATTTGTCATGCCAGTGCCTAACCTTCTCATAAACAAAGTTATTCCACCTTCTTTAATTTCTTTAGCTAAAATATGGAAATGATTGTCTCGTAGTGTAAAACACAATATTTTAACTATAGGTTTTCTGGGTTGCCAATCTTCTGGCCATCTGTTGAAGTCAGACTTCAACAGATTTCTAATTGGATTTGGGGGTGTAACCTCTGTATTAAAATAATAAAGATATTGTAAAAATCTAAATTTATCCCGGACATCTTTAACTATGAGTTGTTTTCTGTTGCCCCTATTATAAATGTGAACATAATCACCTAAACCGAATGGTTCTTTTCTCATGAGTTATTTATACCACTGTTGAAGTCAGACTTCAACAGTAAAGAAGTAGCCCTTTACTTTTTTTAAAAGTTTGTTATTATGATGGAGGTTCTTTTTGTATTAGGAAAACCGATGCCACAAGAGCCACAAGTGCTACCACAGGGTGTAAATCCCGAGTATGTTGTGCTTGTTGATGGTATTTACCATGACCTTTGCGTATTTTGCAAGGCCAACACGGGTGTTCGCACGGATTGTTCGGTTGAACGACGGATATGCTATGTTGAGGGATGCGGCCAGTTTTGTGAAGATTGCTGGGATCAAACTGAGTTCATGACATAAGAGTATGCCGCCCAAGAGGCGGCTTTTTTATTTACCCCAAAACTGCTTTTCTCGTGGTTCTGTTGTCAGGGATGGGGATGGTGTTGAATGTGGCGAAGAAGGTGTAGGTCGTGAAGCCATAACACTTTTTACATCCGGTCCTCGTCTTCTAAAATTTTCTTAGTTCAATAAGGATTTACGTCCAAAATAACAGGTAACCCACGCTTGCCCCCACACTCATGCATGAGTGTGGGGGCTTGCCTCCTCGTCCATCTTACGATTGGCGGGGCGCTCGACAGAGATTCTAGGGCCGGCTAAAGCACGGCCCTCCGAGCACCTATTATTTTGGATAAATCCTAATCTCACTTTCATAAATTTTCTTGCCTGCGGGTATGTAAAAAGTGTCATGGGAA
>ERZ1292629.3742-Hain-H43-01um-R1-3742-length-11550-cov-5_pt2 | contig 10569 bp, 9 predicted proteins | sample MGYA00564399_ERZ1292629 | MGnify/ENA primary metagenome ERZ1292629 (study PRJEB36523, sample SAMEA6512636) | groundwater metagenome | collected 2019-01-08 | study: AquaDiva: Metagenomics assemblies of 32 groundwater samples
AATCGTGCTACTCTGTGAGTATGGAGGCAACATGAGCCAGGTTACACCCGACTACGTGATGAAAGAGTTCTCTAACCTGCGTGAAATCACGCGCAAACAGGCGATGAGAATCGAGGTGCTGGAAAAACAGGTCGCGCAGTTGCAGTCAACACAGCAACAGCCGCCGCCAGCGGCGGCGACGAAGAAGGTCGCGGAGAAGGCGGCGGCGTAGCGATGGGCAGGCGGCAGTATAGCGACGAGACGAAAGACCCGCTCGACGTGCTGACGGGGAAGCAGCGGCTATTCGTTGAGTCGTACCTGTTCTGCTGGAACGCAACCCAGGCAGCGCGCGAGGCCGGATATGCCGGTGATGCAAATGTGCATGGCGTCATCGGCCACGAAAACTTAAGAAATTCTAAGATAAAGGCCGCCATCAGCCAGCGCATTGATGAGGCTGCAATGCCAGCCAATGAAGTGCTGTTCAGGTTGGCTGAGCAGGCACGCGGCAACATGGATGATTTCCTTGAGGGTGAAGACCTCAGCCTACCCAAAGCCAAAGCGCGCAAGAAGATGCATCTTATCAAGAAGTTCAGCCGCAATGACGGCAAAGAGACAACCAACATTTCGGTGGAACTCTACGATGCACAGGCGGCGCTGTTCAAGCTGGGTTCTGGGCATGGTCTGTGGCTGGACAAGGTAGCGCCGACCGACCCAACGGGCACGAAGGAATATGCCGGACTTACAGACGACGAGCGCGCTGCCCGAATTGCTGAGCTTCTTGACGCCGCAAGAGCGCGCCGAGTTGGACAATCTGCTAACGACAAGGACTCCGGAGTTTGAGAACTGGTTGCCGCAGGTCAACCCCTCATGGGATTGGCAAGCGGTACACATTCGTTTCTTACTCGCGCATCTCCGTCAGGTGACGGATGGGCAAGTCAGGCGGCTCATGCTGTTCATGCCTCCGCGCCATGCCAAATCGGAGACGGTGACGGTGCGATACTCGGTCTGGAACTTAGAGCGTAACCCCCACGAGCGCGTCATCATCGGCGCGTACAACCAGGTGCTTGCCAATTTATTCTCACGCAAGGCGCGGCGCATCGCACGACTGCGCGGTTTTGCGCTGGCTGACGACAAGGTGGCGGTGGATGAGTGGGAGACGTCAGCCGGTGGTGGCTTCAAGGCGGTGGGCGTCGGCTCCGGGGTGACGGGGCGCGGCGGTGAACTCATTGTCATTGATGACCCGGTGAAGTCGCGCGAAGAAGCCGAAAGCCAGGCGTACCGTGACCGGGTGTATGACTGGTACACCAACGACCTCTACACGCGCCTCGAACCGCACGGCAAGATTATTTGCATAATGACTCGCTGGCACGACGATGACCTGGCGGGCCGCATCCTCGCAGGCGAAGACGGGCCTAACTGGAAGGTGGTCAGCCTGCCCGCGATTGCCGAAGCCGATGAGCCGCCAATGCCCGACGGACTGGGCCGCAAGGCGGGTGAACCGTTATGGCCCGCGCGCTTCGACCTGGCCGCGCTGGAAGAGACGCGGCGTGTGCTCGGTTCCTCGTGGTACGCCCTCTACCAGCAGCGCCCGCAGGCCGCTGAAGGCGCTATCTTCAAGCGCGACTGGTTCCGCTACGTGGATAGACTGCCTGATGACCTGCCGAGCAAAGCCTTCTACTTCGATACCGCTTACGGCGAGAAGGAAACGCAGGACTACAGCACCGCCGTCATCGTCGGTCGTGACAAAGAGTTTAACTACTACGTCGTGCCGGTCATGCGCGAGCGCCGTGAATTTCCCGACCTGGTGGCGCTGGCTCTGCATGTGCGCAACGTTTGGAAAGTGCCGGTCAAGGTAGAGAACAAGGCGTCTGGCAAGTCGCTGGTGCAGTCGCTTCGCAAGTTGGGCGTACCGGCGATTGAGTTAGACCCGGGTGGCAAAGACAAGGTGGCGCGGGCCTACTCCATCACGGAGTGGTTTGAATCGGGCAAGGTGTTCTTCGTCCGCCACCCGCTGCTGCCTATATTGGAAGATGAATTGTTGCGCTTCCCGTCGGCCAAGCATGACGACCTGGTGGATGCAATGGTCATGGGTCTGCGCAACCAGACGACGACGGAGTATGCCTCGCCGTTGGTGCATGACCGGGGAGGGTTCCGCTGATGGCCAGCCGTCCGCCGAACAAAGCATCGTGGGACACGAGCGACTGGGGCACTTATGTTCAGGAGCGCTCCGATTTCCTGTACGACGAGCAGGAGGATTACCGCAAGGCGGCTGAGGGCTGGGAGAACATCTGGAAACTCAAAGCCTTTGAGCAGTCGGCAGACCAGGCGGAGAAGGAAGGGAAGATTCTTACCGTCCCCAACGACCCCTATAACATCGTCAAACTGACGGAGCGGTTACTCGGCGGGCGGATGCGCATTGACGTGATTGCGACGGATGATACGACGGCAACGCGGCATCTTGGTGAGAAGCGAGAGCTATGGCTGGGCGGTTTCTGGAACACACAGCAGATGGAAACGGGCATCAACGTGCGCCGTCAGGCCATCTGGTGGGCAGCGGTGCGCGGTCGCTTCGCGCTGGATGTGCGCTGGGTCAAGGAGGTGTTGCCAGAATACTACAAGAACAAGCGGTTGCCGGTGATGGTGCGCTGCCTCGACCCGCTGAACGTGTTGCAACAGGATAGTGAGTTCGGCTGGCCCTCGTATGTCATCCATCGTTACGAAGCGCCGGTCTATAAGATTCGCGAGCGCTGGGGGAAGCCTGCTTACAAAGCCTTGCCCGAAGAAGAATATACCGACGACCAGATGATGCCTGTACATGACTATTGGGATGCGGAGTGGAACGCGGTCGTTGTGCAGGGCGAGTTGATGAAGAAGGCGGTCAAGCATGACTACCCGCGCATCCCGATTATCCTGGCCTATGCCGATGCGACGCCACTCAATGAATCGCAATGGCGCGGGCTGTCAATCCTGTACCCGATTGACGCACTGTGGCGGCTCAAGGCAAAGGTGTGGAGTTACATCTCGACGGGCCTGATGTGGTATTTCTGGCCTGCCCTGTTCCAGCAGAACGACGTGAACAGCGAGATAACACCCGGCCTGGAGATTACGCCGGGCAAGACCTTCGCGCTGAAGCCAGGCGAGAAGGTGGTCACGCTGAACATGAACCCCAACGTACCGCTGGCGGAGATTATGAACACGGCGATTAGCGGTGCGATACAGGATGCGACCTACCCACGTAACCTGTACGGTGCGGAGCCGGGCGTCGAACTGGCTGGCTATGCGCTGGCGAACCTGAGTAGCGCTGCTCGTGGGCGCATCGGGCCGCTTCAGGAGCCGATGGAGTGGGCTTTTGCGCAGGCGTGTGAACTCATCCTCGACCTGGTACACGACAGAGGCGGCGGTAACGTGCAGGTGTGGACGGGGCAGAAAGACCAGCCGGGCTACATGCTGTTCAACCTGAAGGATGCGGCATTGGAAAAGCACATGCCCATCAAAGCGACCATCTCCCTCGACTTGCCGCGCGACGAGCAGCAGCGGGCGGTGCGCGGCTTGCAAGAGATTGAGACAGGTGTACTCAGCCGCCAGACGTACCGCGAGAAGTTCCTCTCGGAAGTGGACAATGCGGAACTGGAAGGGCTGCGGGTCTTGCGGGATATGGTGGAGAAGGACGAGCGTATCAGCAAGGAGATGATTGCGGAAGCGTACAGGACTCTGACCGGCAAGCGGCTGCCGGGTGAAGAAGAGCCTATGATGCCGCCGCAAATCGGGATGCCGCCTGGCCCACCGATGGAGCCGCCACCTGGTATGCCGCCGATGCTGCCGCCAGGCCCGCCGCCACCGATGGGGCCGCCGCCGCCTGGCCCGATGCCGGGGCCTGAGACTGGGTTGCCGCCGGGTGTCTTGCCGCCGCAGGCGATGATGCCCGCACCGCCGTTGCCGCCGGGGATGCTGCCCATGCCACCAGAGGGGCCGCCCGCCGCACCGCCTGTGCCGCCGCCCAATGTGCCATTGATGGGGTGATATTGTGTATATTGACAGCAATGAGCGCCGCTGGGTGAAGATGATAGGGCCGCTGGATTGGGCTGTGAGATTGCCTTGCCTTTACGATGACGAGTATGGTAACAGATGGAATGTGCACTCTGTGATGCCTGATAACCGCAGGCTTGTTGAGGTGACGCCGAATATGCTGGCAGGTACTTATTACATCGGCGCGAGGCAATGTACCATCGCTAACGTGCCGACGCTGGACGATGCGCGGACGATAGCGGATGCTCTGCTGCTACTTGATACGGATAGAGCCCCGATACTTCGGCAAGTGTACATTTACCAATGGAAGAGCCGAAAAGCCAGATTGGTAGAGGTGCGAGGTGAACAATCCTTATGAGCGTGTGATGAGGGATGCTCTGAACAACTGGCAGAGGGCGCTCAGCCCGTCGTCGTCCACCCGCTTGCCAGAGGAATTGCAGGTGCGGCGCTACGAGAAGGAGCATCGGGGCAACCCGCAGAAGATGGGCGAGTTCTTCCGCGCGGCTGTACAGCGTGGCGACCTGACAGATGCGGAGGTGGACACGGCGATGGATGAGTACGTGAAGAGCATGGAGAAGGCGCTCTCGAAGCGGCAGCCGATACCGGGTGAGATGCCGCCAGCGCAAGGATGGTGAGCGATGGCAACACCAGGTCGTAATAGTTACATCTTCCAGTCCGGGCTGATGATTGGCTGGGCGTGGGACTGGGACACGCGTAACCTGATTGATACGAAGGGGAAGGTGCAGAATCCAGGCGGGAGGCTGCTGCCCCAGGTCGTCGACAATCTGCGCCAAGACCCAGCCTCGCAGATGTTCTTTGACCAGTATTACAGCCGTTACAATATCGTGCCTTATCAGGGGTACAAAGTGCGGGGGCAGGGGGGATTTGAGGGTGAGCCGCCGAACCCGCCGCCTGTTCCGCCACCGCCGCCGCCGCCACCTCCGAACCCGCCGCCGACAGGGAATCAGCCGCCTGTCATCGCTGGGCTGAAGAACCCGACAGTAAAGCAGAGGGAATTTCTGGCCGCGCACCCAGAGTGGGCGACGCAGAACGTGGTGCGGGTCGAGGCGAAGAAGGAAAGTCCCTACAAGCAGTGGCTGTACAACGTCAACACGGGCGAGTTTCTGACTGCTTCGCGAGGCGCGCTCAGGGCGGATGCGCTTTCACAGGGGACGCGCGAATGGTTTGCCAAGTTGCCGAGTGTGGGCCAGTACATGGGCCAGAATCCGCCGCCGCCACCACCGCCACCGCCGCCCCCGCCGCCGCCGCCGCCAGGGAATGACAACCCCCCACCGGCATGGTGGCAACCAGCGTGGGACAACCTCAAATATTATCGAGTCAATGATAACGGCTCCGTCACAGTACATCAGTGGAAAGGCACGGACTACTACAGCCAGTTTGATGAGAGCGGATTCGGTGCTGGGCGGCAGTTGTTCCCGATGGAGAACCCACCGCGTTTCAACGATATTGGTAATAGGGGCTACGTAGCGGATGTGACAGAGGCATGGAAAGAATATGAGCAGCGGACAGGCAGGCAGCGCCCCGCGCGGTGGCAGGAACTGAAGGGAGCGCCTTATACCTACGCATCGGGCACGCCTGTTACTGAGGGACAATTCGAGTTGGCGCGCGACTGGAACCAGCCGCCGCCGGATGGATGGGGGCCAGAGGTAGGGCCTCATGCAGCTGAGTCTCAGCCTGGACAGGCTAAGCCGACAGAAGTACAGACAGTAGGAGGCCAGACGATGGCGACGAACACGCAAGTAACAGGTGGAACAGCAGGACGGTTGGGTAGCATGACGCCAGCACAGAAAGCGTTCTTTGGCCAGAACCCGACCTGGAACGACCAGAACACTATACGGATGGCGTCGAGCGGCCCCTATGCTAACATGCTGTTTAACACGCAGACTGGGCAATTTCTGGGGCAGACTGGTAAGGCGGCGGATTGGAACAGTCTGCCAGCAGCTCACAGGGAGGGGCTCCAGAAGTTGCCGACGTGGGGGCAGGTTGCGCCAAGCGTGCAGGCGGGCCAGCGGGCTGTACAACCTTCACCGCCAGGTGGTGACCAGCGGGCTGTGCAGCCACAGCCTGGTGTCGGTGGCCCATACGGGCAGCCGCCACCTGGATGGGCGCAGCCACAGACGCAGCCCGGCGGTGGTGGCCAACAGTTAGGGACAGGCCAGCAGACAGGCGGGGGCCAACCAGGTCAGCAGGCCGTACAACCGCAATACGCGCAGCAAGGTCAGCAACCGCAGCAAATGCAGCGCACCACATCTACGGGCGACCCCAGCCTGTTGAGTGGGGCGTATGCGCAGGCGTATGGGTATCCGCAGGCACAGCAACAGGCGCAACAGTTTCAGGCAGAGCAGCGGTACATACAGCCGCAACTGTGGCAACCAGGCCAGCAGACGCCATACGGCTTCGGCGGGGGCCAGCGGATGGTGCAGCCGCAACCTTACGGCGGTGGCGGGCAGTCGCCCCTTCTGAACCAATGGGCGCAGGCGATGCAGATGGCGGGGGGCTATGGTCAACCTCAGCAGTATGGCCAATACCAGCAGGCTTACCAGCAGCCGCAGTACCGCCAGCCACAATATGGTGGTTTGGGTAGCGGCTATGGCGGATACAATCCCTGGGGCCAGCCGCAGCAACAGTCGCCGGGTGATCCTGGTCTGTTAGGTGGGGCCTATAGACAGGCTTATGGCTGGCCACAGCAACAGCAACAACAATTGGGGGGCGGGTTTGGCAGTAGTCCGTTTGGATACGGGCAGCCGTCCGGCTTCGGCGGCGGGCCAGCGGGCGGTTTCGGTGGGGCAATGACGGCGGGGCGGTCGTATGGTCAGTCGCCGGGGGACCCTAGCTTGTTGAGTGGAGCATATAGACAGGCGTATGGCATGGGTCAGCAGCAGAACCCGTGGGCGCAGCAGGGCCAGTCTACGCAACCGGGTGGTCTTCAGATGACCTCTGGGCAGCGGCCACAGTCGCCTGGCGACCCTAGCCTGTTGGGTGGAACCTATGCGCAGGCGTATGGCCAGCCGCCGCCTGGATGGGCGCAGCAGCAGCAGCAGGCCCAGGGCAACCGGCTAGGCTACTCACAGATGGGCGCGGGGCCGCGCACGACGCCAGCGCGTCAGAGCACATGGGGGTAAGCGATGATGCCGAGTCTGTACGATAACCAGTTCCAGCAGAACATGCTCAACCCCTGGGCAAACCAGGCGAACCAACCATACCAACCGTACCAGGCTAACCCGTATGCGCAGGCGTTCAATCCCTACCAGGCGAACCAGGCGGCAATGCCTTATGGGATGGCTGGGTATCAGCCATACACGGCGATGAACTACCAGCCGGGTGCGCCGCCACAGACTCAGCGCGCCTCACTGACAGCGAACCCGAATCTGTTCAGGCAATCGCTCTATGGGCTGACGGGAGGCATGGGCGACTATACTCCAGGTGGCGGGCAGCCTGGATACTGGGAGCCACCTGGTGGATATGGCGGCTTTGGAAGTCTCATGCAGTCGGGTGCGCCGCCGCCACCGACGACGGGTGATAACCGTTATGGGCTGCAGCCGTTTCCCAAAAAGTGGGACTATGAATATCCGGGCCTGCCTCTTGGAACGCCGCCCAGTCAGGTGGTGGGTGGTGTAGGGGGCCGTTATGTGCTGCCCATTCCCGGTTTCACGCCAGCGCAGGGTGGCAACCCAGCGACAGGCATTGGCGATGTTGGTTTTCGGTGGCCGTGGGAAGGACAGGGGATGTGGAGCGACCCAGACCTAGCCAAGCAGGAAGCATATCAAGGTTGGGCTAATTGGATGCTCAACGCCATCGGGCAGCAGCGGGGCGCGACGGAATGGAACCAGCAGTTCAATGCCAACCAGCGCATGAATGACATTAACATGTCCATGGACATCTCTAAACTCATTTGGGATCAGCAGCAGCAAGCAGCGCAGTTTGGCGAGGGGCAATACCAGTTTGACACGACGACGGGGATGCAGCAACGCCAGTTTGACGTGACAGCGGGGATGCAGCAGCAAGACCGCGATTTGGCGCAGCAGATGCAGGACTTCAACGAGCAGGCGCAGACGGGGTACGTGAAGGATGCGCGGACAGGGCAATATGTGCCGGCACAGCAGATGCGCCAGCAGATTGATGCGATGTTTCTGGCGCGGGGGACAGCGCCCGTACAGAATCCCGATGGGTCGTATGTGATGACGCGGGCCAATCCTGGCGACTCTAACAGTCCGCTCGTACCGATGATGGCTAATACCTTAGAGCAGAATAAATATATTGCGGATATGTTCGGCGGGCGAATGGTGAACGGCAAGTGGCAAGAGACGCTTCCGATGAATCAGTTTATCCAGCAGACTGCAGGGCAGACCGGCTTCACGCCGACCTGGGACCCGGATAAGAACGACTGGACGCGTTGGTCGTCGAACGGCGTGGGCGGGGATGGGACGCCGCACAGGGCGGGCGACATCATCATGCAGACGACGGAAGCGCACTCGGAACGTATCGCGCAGCAGTTTGGCTACCGCTTCAATCCACAAACGGGGCAGCGAGAACTTACACAGCCTGCACAGCAGCAATTGCAGAATGTTTGGGCGTCGCGTGGGTTGGCTCCGGTGATGAACGAGCGGGGCGAATATGTGTACGGGACAGATGGCAATGTACTCATGGCACCGACAGAGGCCAAGAGCCAGCGCGTCGCAGACCAGTTCGGCTACCGTTGGACGACAGTGAAGGATGCACAGGGCAACGATGTCATTGACCCGGCGACAGGGAAACCCAAGCAGGTTATGGAAGAGACGCTCGAAGCGCAGTATCAGGATATTATCCGCGCACGGGAACGAGCCTCGCAGACAGGGAACTTCACTGACCCCGTGACGGGGCAGACCCAGGACACCCTTGCCAAGCAGCAGCAGCAGTTCGAGCAGATGATGGCGACCAGCGGCGTCACGGGCCAGTTTGCCGGACAGGATACGGTGCAAGAGGAGCAGCGCCAATGGCAGAACTACTTTGCGCAGTTGCAGCAATCGCAGACACAGGCCAATCTGGGCGGCTACTACACGACGGCGGGCGGGGTACAGGCTCCGACATTGGAACGGCAGGCACAGGAAGCGGCGCTCACAGGCAAGTATGGTACTGCGAAGACGGTACAAGAGCAGCAGCGCGAGTGGCAAAACTGGCAGGCAGACCTGGCGCGGCGCGAGCAACTGGGGCTCTCGCAAGCGGGGCTGACCGGAATGTACGACAACAAACAGACACAGCAAGCGCAGCAGCAGGCGTGGCAGCAAGGCTTTCAGACACAAGAGCAGATGATGAATGCGCTGGGTACGTACAACGGGCAGGACACCTTGGCCAAGCAGCAGCAGGATTGGCAGCAGCAGTTCCAGAACCGGGGCCAGCAATCGGACATTCTTTCGCAGACAGGCTATGTCTATGACCCGTACACGAATGCCAAGACGCAAACGCTTGCAGGTCAGCAGCAAGGCTGGGGCCAGGGCTTCCAGCAGGCTGAGGCGAACCGGCAGTTTGGCTTGGATGTGGGCGGGCTGACGGGGATGTACCAGGGTCAGCAGACGTTGGCGGGTCAGCAGGCGGCGCGTGATTGGCAGGCACAGCAGGCGAACATTACGGGCTACTGGCCGGGCGCTGGTGATACGGGTGGCGACTACACGCCGGGTGGCGGGCAGCCCACGAATCCCTGGGACAGAGGCTCGCCGACGATGGCGATGCAAAATCAACTCTGGCAGCAGCAGACGCAATTCCCGCAGATGCAGGCAACGGAGCGGCGGGGCCAGAATTATGGTGTTTATGGCAGGGCGACGCCGCGCAACAACAGGTGGGCGTGAACTCTATCAGGAGGTAGAGCATGGCAATGACGAAGCGGGCTGAGTACATGGTGATGGTGACGATAGACGAGGGGGCGTACCACATAAACTACGATAGGGACAAGCGGCCTATCATCGTGAGGGTGGATGGAGATTATGTGCGGGTCGAGTTGAACGCAACTATCGCGAGGCAAGGCGCATTCACCATCTCACTGTCTGACCTGAGAAAGATAGTAGCCGATGCCGATAACGCCTGAACAGAAGCGGGAGAACGAGCGTTTAACTGGCGCAATGCGGATGCAACTTATCTCAATAGATAACGTGGGGCGCATTGCGTTGATTGTGTTGGAAACTGCACGCGACTTGCACATATATGACGACGACTTGAAATATGGCGTATCCGATGAATTGGTAAGAAGGCTCGTCCGGCGGTTGAGGGAACTGCTCGTCTTGGAGGACGTATATAAGGACGACCCCGATGGGGAAGAAGCGATGCGGCTGGTGAAAGAGGAATGGGAGAAAGAGCGCGCGCGTTGGGAGGGGGAACACAATGTCCCGGTATCCTGACCTGTTCTTGAATGAACCTGTCATTGCTGCGTTCTATGCAATGTGGGCCGAGCGTGAAGCGAACCGTGCTGCGCTCAATCAGAAAGACGCGCAGATTGCGGCGATGCACACGCTCAATGATGAACTGGAAACACAGAACGCGGAGTTGATTTCAGACCTGGCCGAGTGCCGGGAA
>ERZ1292629.338-Hain-H43-01um-R1-338-length-49206-cov-22_pt2 | contig 10566 bp, 21 predicted proteins | sample MGYA00564399_ERZ1292629 | MGnify/ENA primary metagenome ERZ1292629 (study PRJEB36523, sample SAMEA6512636) | groundwater metagenome | collected 2019-01-08 | study: AquaDiva: Metagenomics assemblies of 32 groundwater samples
GATGGTTTTTTCTTCTTCGCCATTGTTTCCCTCTAATAATCGTCTTAATCGCTCTCTCTCTTGTTCTTGTGCGTTCAAATCCTCAGTTTCATAGTCGCTCATTACTCATCTCCTTTCAAGTGTTTTTTATAGTCCATTTAATCATCCTTTATTTTACCGTATCTTGTTCGATGATTCTTATCATACAGTCGGGACATAAATGTTCCCCATAATTCACCACTTTTACTTCAATTTGCATTGTGCCTTTTTCTTGACGTTTAATGCTAAATTGAGTTCTCACCAAAGGAATCTCTTTTTCGCATAAATCACAGTAGATTTTATTCATCTTACTTCCTTTCTACTCATACTTTTTACATACCTTAAGCTCTACTGGCAACGGAACGGAAAAGTTCACGCACTTCTCGCTTTTTTCCTTAATTATTTGAGTGGCGATAGGCAAATACTCGTCCAGACACTCATATACCATTTCATCGTGGCAGGTCAAAACCGGCCAGCATTTAACCAAATTCAACGCTTTATAACACTCTACCATAGCCAAACGCATTACGTCGGCGCAAGACCCCGAAATCTTAAAATGAAACGCTTTATCACCGCTTCGAGCGTCCGGGGAAGGAAACCTACGCCTGCGACCAAATAACGACTCCACAAAACCTTTTTTTGCAACGTCCTTGGCGCATTTCTGTTTCTCCCGCCAGACGTCGGGATAAATGAAAAAAAAAGCATCTATAAACTTTTGCGCCTTATCATAATGAACTCCTAATCGCCTCGCCGCCCCCCACTTTGTCATACCATAAATTATTCCAAAATTGACGGTTTTAGCCGTATTGCGCTCTTTTTGAAATCGCTCTTTATACTCCCCATATTCAGGTCTGGTCATTTTCAAAGCAAAGTCAGGTATTGCGATTTCAAATCCAATCTGGGCAGTTCGTAAATGAACGTCAATTTCATTCTTAAAATCCTCTATCATAGCCGTATCGCCGCTTACAATGGCGGCCATACGCAGCTCCATCTGGTTATAGTCGGCCTTCAAAAAAGAATTCCCTTCCCCAGCCACGAATATATTTCGATATGGTATCATTCTTTTAATTATTCTTTATACTTTTTCAAATAATCTTCAATTTTTTCTTTATTATTTTCGCACCAATCAACCGAAGTATTACAAAAACTACATAATAATCCTCTAATTTTGCCAGTTTTATGATTATGGTCAATTGCTAATCTAAATTTTACTTTGGATTGATGCTTTCCACAAATTGCACAATATCCCTTTTGTTTTGCAAACATTTTATTATAATCTTCAAGAGTAATCTTATACCAATATCTATATGTAGCATTTCGCTTAATTTCCTTATATCTTTCAGGATTTCTTTTCGCCCAATTTCGAGTATATAAATTAACTTTGTGTCGATTCTTTTTTGCCCACTGTTTTTGTAATTCATTTTTGCTCATAATCCGTTTTGATGAAGGAATTACCTTCGCCAGCTACAAAGATATTGCGATAAGGTATCATAAAATCGGATACTCTCTCAATTCAATTTTAGGACGCTGTATGTCTTCTCCCATTCGTTTCGTATTCCAAAAAGGCCAGATAACTATCTTCAAGGTCATCATTGGTCTTGCGGGATAACAAGCCATAGACTCGTAAGTGCTTGCCCCGCTTGAATGGCTTTTCAACCAGCAGCCAGGGTTAGCGGCATAACGATATTTCTGGAATAGCTCTTTTGGCAATCTACCCCTGTTCGGAACGTATAATACTGGTTTTGGAGGTATAATACAAAAGGTATGCGAATGTCCTGACAAACATACGTCCGCATCTTCCCACTCAGCCAATAAAGCAGTTAATTTAGACGGTTCTGCCCCAGCCGACCTCCCAGCCCCGTAACCGTGCCTCAAATATAATTTAACACACGAAGACAGTCCTCTTTTCTTCCCGCAAGGAATCCAAAACTTAAAACGGAGTAGCGCTTCATCTGTTAAATCGATGATTCTTAACCGCTCGCAAAAAGCCGAATGAACATTTACGTTTTGATGAGTTTTCATCGTCTTTTCGTGATTGCCAATCAATGCACCAAGGATAAGCGACTGTATTGGCTCGAATATCCCAACAGCGTGTTTGACCTCTTGCTCGACAAGATTGCCGATTCTTTCTCTTATTGTTTCTGCATCGCTGTCAAAAAACCAATCGGCTAATTCCCCAAAATCAAACCGTTTAGTATCGGACATATTGATAGCGTTCATCTGGTCGCCGCCAAGCAGAACCCTAACCCATCTATCTGACATCTTACTATGCTTTTTAATCTCTTCAATTACCTTACTAATGCCTGTTTCATAACAGTTTTTCTTGCCGATATGACAATCGAAAAAACTAAAGATTTCAACACGGTCGCTACGACTTTTTAGCTGAATCGTATGGTCAAGTAAATACATTTTATTTTATACTTCCGCAACCAATTTATCTTATTAAACCTTTAATTAAACCTTTATAAATCTTCCTTTTCTATCGCCTTCTCTATTATACAAATAAAATCCTCGATTTGTTTCATCGTAATCCTTCCGTCAGCCACGTCAAAATCAGCGTAGCTACCCAGTATCAACGTGGGCTTTTTAATCTCACTGGCAAATGCCACTTCCTTCTCCACGCCATCGGAGGTCTCCCAGCAGTTAGCCAGCAAACCATCACAGGTCTTAATAATCTCGCAATCCGCCCACAATATATCTTCCCTTGAAAGTTTCTTTGCAAAAAACAACACTTGAACTAAAGTGTCATTTTCGGCGGGGCTATACCATTCCACGTCGGGAAACCACTGCCGCAATAAAACAAGGTTCTTTACGGCTTTACCGCAATTTCGCTCGACGTATGCCTTCGGAGCATCATCGCCCCAGGCCCCGGTAATGGGAGTAGCGTAATAAATTTTAATTGCTTTTTCCATGTCGCTCCTCAATTAAAGCCAGCAAAAGAACCATATAGTTAATATGGTCTCTAATCTTCTCTTGCCACCAACCCAATGGCCAACGCCCATTGCAAATTTTGCCTTCAATACCCTGATGAATTGACGTCCGATGTTTCAAGTCAAACCCCCACAACGCCTTTTCGGGGGAGATAGCGGCCAGTTTTGCCGCTTGCTTAAAATTAGCCAATTTATCATCGCCAGGAGCGTAATCAGCGTTTTTTTCGTCCATAATCTCCTTACAGGTTTTTACTTCCTGCTCAAAAAATCTATCAAACTCTTCTTTTGTCACTTTATTCTCCTTTATCCTTCACGGGGCAGTTGCTGCAAATTAGGGTTAGCACAAGATAATCGCCCTATTCGAGTGCCGCAATCCTTATAACTCGAGCGCACGTACCCATCGCTTTCGATTTGACCGACTAACGGCTGAATAAACGCCGTATAAAGTTTCTGCAAGTCCCGCCATTCCGCAAGTTTCGCCACAAAAGGATGCTGGTCTCTTAAACGCTCAATAGTTTTTATCCCCACGGAAAAGTTGCCTTTTTCGGTTTTATCTACAATCGGTAATTTTAACTTCTCAAAAATCTCAATCAAAAATGGATTGGAAGCAAAATTAGCCCCTATCAATTCCCGTTCCCCACTAAATAGATTATTCGACCACCCCCATCTCAGCCCTAATATCTTGGACATTTCAATAACCAATTCATCGACGTCATCTTTTATCTTTGGATGGACTCCTTTTAACGTATCTTCATCGACCTTTATGCCCTTCCGCTCCATCTCAGCAAGAACAAACTGAAAAGGCATTTCTATCTCATAAAACAACCCGTCAAGTTTTTGCTCCCTCAAGAGCGGCTCAAATAATTCATAAAGCTGATAAGTCCACATCCCATCCAGACGAGCATAATCATAAAACTTGGACGAATGATACCCCTCTTCGGACGCCTGGATAAAAGTAAGCGGTTTTTCCACCCCTAAAAGCTCTTGAGCAAGCGCCTTTAACCCATACCCTCTATTCTCGTCTATCAAATGAGCGGCTACTTGCGTATCAAAAATCGCTCTTGGCGCCCCAAACCCAAACTTATGAAGAACGTTAAGGTCAAAAGAAGCGTGATGTAACGCCACTAAATCAGCCTGTTTAATAATTGTTTGCACGGCCCCAAAAGCAAGGGAATCCACGTCCAATGCAAAGTCGTAATAATGACAATCGTAATCATTCCCTATTTTGCGACATATTGTAACTCCTAACAATTTCATCTCGCTGTATCGCAAAGAAGTATCTTCCGTATCAACGGCTATTATCATCATTTTTCCTTGTGCCAGCCAGCGTGTCCCACTATCATCAACAACGCTAATATTGCCATTATAACTGCTGCTATTACCATTTTACGTCTCCGAACTTAACTGTTTCATACTCTCTTTCTCGGCGTTCGTAATCTTTGCTCTAATCTCTGGTCTATCTTTAACGTCTCTACAATAACGATAAGCCCAGCAGCTATCCGAAACGTTTGCTCTTACCTCTGGTCTATCTTTAACGTCTCTACAATAATAATAAGCCCATCTGCTATCCGAAACGTTTGCTCTTACCTCTGGTCTATCTTTAACTTCTCTACAATACCAATAAGCCCAGTAGCTATTCGAAACGTTTGCTCTAATCTCTGGTCTATCTTTAACGTCTCTACAATACCAATAAGCCCAGCAGCTGTCGGTGATAGAGAAGATAGACAATTCCTTTAGAAGTCTGATGCCTTCGGCGCATATCTTATTCTCGTCCTCTATAAACTTACCTATCGTCTCCGCAAGGAATACTCTCGTGCCACCTTCGCCGAAATAGACTTTGTTCAAGCTCTTGGAGAGATGAAAACCTCTTACGCACATCTCCAAACCATCATAACCCTGCAAACCATATTCCTGATTTTGCCAATCCTGATAAGAAAAAGAGGAGTTAAAAGGGGCTTTAAGGTTTTCCGTTAAAAGTTTATAACCTTCCATTTTACATCTCCGATAAATGCCTAAAAATTGATTGGTAGCCCTGCAACTCACTCTCGACCGTTTGAAGTTTCTTTACCGCTAAAACATACTCGGTATCCGCCGTCTCCGACGCTAATTTCTCTTGCCAACAAATCCCTTTAGCTACCTTTTCAGTTAAGGTAACCGGCAGCTCTTTTACCGGTTGGCCTTCAAACGTCATCTCTTGCCCGTTTCGCAGCTTCAAAATTATAATAGCAAGCGTCTTATCATATTCAGCTAATTTATTTGCCCGCTCCAGCGCTAATGGCAACAACATTCCTCGACCTTTTTCCAATAGCTGGATTTTTACCTCTATCTGTTTTGCTACTTCAACGGCCTGCATTTAATATTTCCTTTACTTCCATCGTAATACTCTAGAATTTTCTTCCTTACGTCATCGCCTTCTTTTTCATACCATTCCCGCAAATCTTTTACGGGAGGCACGAGCATTTCACAGCTTCGCCCCGTAGCTAAGATTGTTTTCTGAAGTTTTTTAGCTCCTTCTATTCCCACTTTATCGTTATCGGCAATAATCAAGGGAGAACACTTGCGCCTTCTAATCAATAGTTTGAGTATTATATCTTTTCCTCCGACGCAATTCGAGCGTCCTATCACGTTAAAACCCATTAGAAGAGCCGTCATACAATCACTGACGCCTTCAGTAATCAATAACGTTTCCGTGAATGAGTTTATAAACGGCCAAAAAATACCGTCTTTAGACCCTTTAATATGAAGTTTAGTTCCATCAGGAAACCTTCTCTGCATACCTACAATTTCCCTGCGCTCGTTATACGTCGGATAAATCCACGCCTTACCATCCCAGCCCACGCCCAGAACAAGCTGCTCCCAAACAACCTCTGGGCATCGCAATAAAATATCCTGCTGGTATAGCTCGTGCAATTCTTTCCAATGCACCTTCGCCTTTGATTTAGCACGACAAGCCCCAAAATCTTTTTTCTGGTCTAAAGGATGTATCCAACCCCAGCGCCCATATTCACCTATGCTACCTTTCTCTATACGGGGACAAAAAGCAAAAAGACCGTCTGCCGATATTCCACACCAATCTGGCTTGCCACAAATCGGACAAACCCTGTTCAATTTATAAATAGGCATTACGTCCATTTTCACCTTAAAAAGGAGTATCGCAATCTGGCTCTCTTGCAGGAGTTTCTTCTGCCGTTGCTTTATCTTTTATCAATCTTTTACCACAATGCGGACAGATAGAGGGTAAATAACCTAACTCCTCAACCTTTAACCGTATTCCGCTTGATATTGTTCCATCGTCTTTTTTGGTCTGCCACGACCGTAATCGCCCTCCAACAACAAGCAAGTCCCCTTTCTGGAAATACTTAACAACGTTCTCGGCCAGCTTTCCCGTTGCCTCAGCCCTGACAAAACACGTTTCTTCATTGCCCCGTGAATAAGTACTAATAGCTAAACTAAAATCAATGGCTACAAATTCTCCCTCTTGCCCCTTCACCATCCTCTTATTGAAATCACTCGCAATACGTCCCAAACCAATTACGTAATTTATACTCATTTTTGCACCTCACTTTCATCTGTCAGAAAATTATCAATGGCCTTTTGGTAAATAGCGGGCGATGGTTCATAAAACATACCGTTGCTTTTATCGTGTGCTATCCTATTTCTATTAAGCCAACAATGCCGGCCTCGCCCGCCAAGTGGTTGATAAACCCAAAACGTATCCTTCGATTCACGAATAACACGCAAAGTCATTTTTCACCTCACTCTCCTCTGTCTCAATGTTCATATCCGCTACTTTCGGTTTAATATCTTCACACATACAAAGTGCCTTTTCTATCGCCTCGTCCTCGTTCTCTGCCTGCACATCAATACAATAACTAAATGTAATATAATATAGTTTCATTTTTGCGCCTATCTTTCTTTACGACTTTTGTTTCTTATTATAATTCCAAGCTAGCGGGCAGGATTGGCATTACCCGCTACCTGCTCTGCCATCAGACTCTCCGTCCAGTCCTGGCAACCCTATACGGAGGGGCGCGTTCGCACCGTGCTGCCGCCAGCTTATTTATTCATTCTTTGCTAATTCCTGATTTTCACTTTCAAGGTCTTGCCACGTTCCTTTGTGGGTTTTGACATTTATGGGGTCGGCAATTTGGACAAACACCCCGCACAGGACAATAATGCTTACATCTCACACACTCCCCTGCTCTCTTAACAACCGACAATGTATCATCAGTCGTTATGCTCATTTTTTCTCCTTCTTTTCTCTTTTACACTTTTTTTGCTCCGAGCAGTCTTTTTAGGAGGGAAATCTACACAACTATTTTGAACGTTCATATCATATTCTTTACCAATAACTAATGCTAACCCCCGCAATACCTTATTTACCCCCTCTTCGTCTAATAACTTTTTGATTTGTTGTAATAAATCTATCATATCATCTCCTTTGCTAAAGCGCACACAGACCGGACGGAACAGTAATGTTTACACATTGCATATTCGCCTTGTCTCTCAACAATAAACACGCCGTTCTTTGATAATTCCCAGCCGTTTTCCACAGACCATTTTTGAGCAAGGGCTTGGGAATCAAGCAACCTCAAAGCAGCTTTACGTCCCTCTTTCATTACCGCCCAAGTGCTTGGTTTTTTCCACCTTTCCTCATCAGAACATTTATAATCCCTTGCCGCTAAATGACAGTGAAGCTGGTCTTTTATATACTGTTCTTGTTGTTCGGTCGTCCACAAAGGCAATTCAAAAGCTGGTATTCGATTAGGCGGATAATCTTTATCTTCTCTCCAACCTTCCAGGATTCTCCAATCTTTTAACAAGGGATATATCACCAGCTTCTTAACTTCTACTTCCATAACCTTGCGCACCAGATAAGCATAACAATTAAGCTGTTTAATCCAATCATCGTGTTCAAACCGCAAAGCCGCTACTTTGCATCTTTTATAATCGGCTATAATACCTTCGGTGGGCAGCCACACGTCCAGCTTGCCCACCAGGACAACGCCACTTATATTCAGCTCCAGCTTTATTTGACTTCTCACTTCTTCAGGTGCATATTTCGTAAGTAGGGTATCCCAAGCAACGCCATCAAGCAGCTCATACCAATCATCAACGTCAGCTTCAATAAGAGCATATTTCTCCTTTAGCAATCGAGGTATTCTTGGGCTGTCAATGAGAGTAGTTACGCCCATACGTTCTGGGTATTGAAAGATACGCTTCTCGCTCTCCCCAGCGTGTGCCGTCACGGCGTTTACAAACGCTGATGGGTAATTAAATTTGTTAGTAATTAACAATTTAAGCTACCTCCAATTTCGCCACACTTTTTTTTATATATTATAGCAGAGGGCGGGGTTTTCCGATACCCCCGCTCACTCTGCTACGGAGGAGGGTGATGATATTATAATATCTGGCGACTACTACGCTTCGCCGCCATTAGCGTTCCATCTATATATAATATACGCTTGCAACCTCATAAAGTCAAATCGCTAATCTTGCAAATTCACCATAAACCCCACAATCATAAGCAATTAAATTATTTTCACTATCGCCTAAAATTCTATGAAGGACATTTGGTTATTAGGACTTAACGTCTAAAATCGCTTCAAAAACATTTTAATAATAGCAGAGGGCGGGGTTTTCCGATACCCCCGCTCACTCTGCTACGGAGGAGGGTGATTCTATTATATCGCTTTATCATTTCTTTTTCTTATTATTTTGTAAACATTTCTTGCAATAATAAAAAGGTTTGGGCAAACCGCGTTTATCAATCGTCCAGAACAAGTCCTCACACTCCTTACCAATAAGGTCAAGTTTTTTATTACAATCCTTGCAACGAATCCTTACTTCCCAGCTTTTCATTTTTTCGCCTCACTTTCCTCTACCTTTGACGTTTTTGTCCCACTACTTACCTTTTGCCGTCTCAGTCCCAAAGCACACCTCCCTTTATCTAAAATTTTTCTATCATCATCTTTAATCCTACTGTTGATAACGCTCTGTAATGCTTTTTCAAAACCTATCGGCAGCGTTAGAACTTGCTGGCCAATAGTCCCCCGCACCCACTCCATAAACTCATAACATTTAAGGGACGGCAACACTATCGCATTGTCCTCTTTTTCGCCCGATATAGACATTATCAGCCCCTCATCACCCCCATCCGTAACAAAAAAAGTAGCCCCGTTACAAAAAGTAAAGGTTCTATCTACAAATATCACCTCTTTCATTTTTTCACCTCTTATTTTATTTGTAACTCTGCGTCTTTCTCAATGTCCCCATCAATCCTAACAATATATTCCGAATTAACGCTTCCCTCTTCTGTTCCTTCTACATTTTTAGAGCAGAGATATTCTGCCCCACCGTCCGTTTTATGATAGTATAGTTTCATTTTTTCACTCCTTATTTTGTGGTTCAAGCCAGACTACGCACCTACCTATTAAACCCTTGTATCGGACTTTAACCGATAAGCCGGACTACTACCGACAAGGGTATAGGGTTAGCTATCTTGTTAAGCATCTATACTAAAATCGTTTGACCATACCCTCCAATTTTTCCATAATTAACCAACGTTTTACGACCTTCCTTATTCACTAATCGCACGGCGTATCCATGCAGGCGGGTATTCACTTCAATAACGTCTCCGCTTTCCGTGAGAACCTCGATGTCAAAATTATTAGCTTTTCTCCTTATAGTTTTGTATTGCACGGGAGAATAACCATAATCTATTTCTAATATCTGCATATTTCACCTTCTTTCTGCTAACCCTATGAACTTGTCAAAGAGCTACAAAACCCTGCTGCCGGTAGCTGTCCGGCTATGAGCTATATTGCAGGGCGTAATAGGGTTAGCTATCCTAATTAAACTTTTTGGAATATCTCTGGAGCTATTTCAGCCAGCGTTTTGGGCTGCCAGAATTTGTCCCGTTCTATTGGTAAGCCCATCAGTCCTTTTGCCGATTCTAATTCAGATAAAACGAAATAGCCAAGTTCCTTCTCAAAACCTTCAACCAGACCAAAAAACTCAAAATCAATCTCTTGGCCTGCTTCATTCAAAATCGGCTCTCCTTCAATAGCATACCAAGTCCAGCTACTATCGGGCGTAAAGAATTTCACAATCGCTACTGCTTGCTCTGCCTTGTTTTCTTGCGACCGTAATTTTGGTATTTTACCTCTGATTTCTTTTGTAAGTAATAACATAATTCACCTTCTTTCTGCTAACCCTATGAACTTGTCAAAGAGCTACAAAACCCTGCTGCCGGTAGCTGTCCGGCTAAAAGCTATATTGCAGGGCAATAGCGGTTAGCTATTTTGTTAAACTGTTACGGTTTCAAGTTTCATATCAAAATAGTCTTTTGGTAACTCTGAATTTCCTAACGGTCTATTAGGATATTCACGGATTTGGCTTACCTCCGACCAGCGAAAGTAAGGATTATGTTGCGCTTTTAAATCACATAACTTTTGAGCTTCCGCTTCTGTGGCAAATTCATACTCCATAGGTATTGGCTGACGAGAATACTTTATTCTTGCATACCACATAACTACCTCCAATCTGCTAACCGCTATATTTACTTGTCAAAGAGCTACAAAACCCTGCTGCCGGTAGCTGTCCGGCTAAAAGCTAT
>ERZ1292629.4274-Hain-H43-01um-R1-4274-length-10562-cov-6_pt1 | contig 10562 bp, 24 predicted proteins | sample MGYA00564399_ERZ1292629 | MGnify/ENA primary metagenome ERZ1292629 (study PRJEB36523, sample SAMEA6512636) | groundwater metagenome | collected 2019-01-08 | study: AquaDiva: Metagenomics assemblies of 32 groundwater samples
CGCTCAGGTGATTCGAAACACCGTGGAGAATGGCAAATGGGCATGAGGTCGCTTGCGTGCGCGGCGCTGGCCATCGTGGCGGCAAGGGGGAGGGCGTGAAGTGCAAAAGGCCACTTCGTTGCCCTGAGTGCGGCAGGGTGCGCGGACATCGCAGGATGACAAGGGCTCAGATTGGCAGGGCGCTGGAAGCATCCCGTCCCCTTCGGCGCGCGCTGGCGCGTATTTGGCGTTGTCTTTGCGGCGCAATGTTCAAGGATACGGCGATGGGTTGCTATGCGAACGAGAGTAACCTCAAGCGTTGGCTGGCGGTGAAGCCGTGAAGCTCGCGGCGCTGGCCATCGTGGCGGCGATGGGGATGGGGGGCGCGAAATGTCAGTAGCCGGGAACCTGTTGGGGCTGTCGGGCCACCGCTACCCGCCGCAGGAATACCATCTGGGCGGGCTGACGTTCCGGTTCCTCGACGAGCTGGACGTGCGCGACGAGTACCTGCGGCGATCCAGCCCGGAGCGTCGCGAGGTGCTGACGCGGGCGGGCAACGACGTGAACCGATGCAACGGCTTCTTCGTGCCCAGCCAGAATCTCGTCGTGGTCAAGCTGGACTGGAACGGGAAGGTTCCCGCGCTGTCCACGCTGGGGCACGAGGTCCTGCACGCCCTGAAGACGACGGCGGGGGAGGTTTGGGAGGAATGAGCATCGGGCAGAAGATTCTCCTTGGCCTTGCGGTGTGCGCCATCGCCAGCGTGATGATTGGCCTGCTGGTCGGTGCGGTGATCCATCAGGGGCACGGCCATGAGTGAACTGCTGGCCGTGTTCTGTGCGACCGCCGTAGCGATCCTGCTGGGGCGGTGCGCGATTGATGTAAAGGACTGGTGGCTTGACTGGTGGTACGCGCCGAGGGTGAAGCGATGACGCTGGATGCATGGCCCGAGGCGGTAGTGGTGGGGTTCTTGGGCCTACTGGGGTTCGGGGGCAAGAAGATCATCGACCACGATGCGCGGCTGTCGAGGTTGGAGGAGTGCCACACGGACATGAACCGCAGGCTGGTGAGGATCGAGGACAAGCAGGATCAAACGCTGAAACTGGTCAAGAGGGGGAAACGCTGACATGGAACTCGTAGACACGCTTCCGGCGAACGCGAAACAGGTAGCCGATCAACTCAACACCGTGGCGACCGCTATGGCCGTCATGTTGCACCCCGCGTTCATCGCAATCTTCACGAACACGCTGTTGCTGTGGGCGCTGGATGCGTTCGACCGCTTCCTCCCGGCGGCGCTCCTGAAACCGGGGACCAAGGAAATCGACCACCGCATCAGGTTCATTCTCGCGGCGGTGCTGACGATTCCCACCATGGCCGTCGCGATGTTCCTCATGGAACAGAAGTTTCGCGGGGCCAACGCGGGCTATGCGATTCTCTCGGGTCCGGTGGCGCTGTTCCTGCTGACGGTCCTCAAGCGCGTGGGGTTCGACCTCGACAAACTGTGGTCCGCTGACGACGAGGCCAAGCCCAATGTCTGACCCTCGCACCCTCACGGTCAGGGTCACGAACTACTGGCTGGTCTGTAGCTGGGATGACAGGTCCTACGCAGAGTACCGCCAGCGGTGGCCGGGAACGCAATCCATCTCGTTGCAGAACGGCATGAGAGTGATCCTGCCGTCGGCCTTTCTTGCGGCGGTGGAGATGGAGGGCTGGGGGGCGATCCGGGGCGGGATGCTGGCGAAGACCGAGAAGGGGTGGGAACTCACGCCGAAGGACAAAGTGGGCACCGCCGTATGGGGCTACGATGCGCGCGGTCGTGGGCTGGTGCCGTTCCACTCCATCGCGGTCCCGACCAACGTGATTCCGCTGGGGTCGCACTGGAAGTCCGACTGGGCAGGGAAGGTCATCACCCCTGACGGTCCGTGGAACGGCATCATGGACGCCGTAGATGTGGGGGGTGGCATCAAAGCGAAGGACGCTGACGGGGACGGCACCCCCGAAGACATCCATGTGGACCTGTTCGTCGGCAAGATCGCAGACCGCGTGGACGAACACTACGCGACGGGGTTGGACACCCCGAACCCGTGGCTGATGACGTTGACAGAGGTGCCCTCGTGAAAACGGCCATAGCGGGCCTCATCTCGCGCCTGTGGGGGATTCCTTGGCTACGGGTGGGAACGCTCGTCCTGTGCCTCGCCATGGCCCTCTACGGGGCCTTCCTGTGGCTGTCTGGATGGCAACACCGCCAGAAAGCGGCCTATCTGGCTCAGGTCGCTCAAGTGGAGTCACAGCGGGATTTCTACAAGGCTCAGGTCGTGGGGTTGAAGGCCAACTTGGCGGCGCTGAAGCTGGCCTACGAGAACCAAGCCACGCACCGTGACTTTGACTGTGACGGGGTGGCGACCATCGAGAACCTGCCTGACGGTCGGACGTTGATTCGGTGCGAAGGGAAGGCCCACGACACATCAGCACAAGGCCCCGTACTCCCCCCACCGATCCAGCCTCCGACGCAGGCCACGCCCTCGCCCTGTCCCGAAGTGGTCGGGGTCGGTTCCACCGAGGCGAGGCCATGGCGCATTGGCGTCACGGGGGGGCTGTACGACTGGAAGCATCCCGTGTTTGCGGGATCGCTGGGGTACGACTGGAAGCGGATATGGGTGCTGGCACAGGTGGGGCCGAAACTCGGCACCGCCACGATAGGAGTGAAGTTCTAATGCGATATTTCCTGCTGATTCCACAGAACGAACAGCCGGGGTGGGCGGTGGACAAGAAGGTGGCGCTGGGGTTCTTCCCCACGGGCCATGCCTTCTACTACTGCGAGGGACCGGAACCGTGCTACGGGGCGTCATACTGTAAGATCAATGGAGAGGCGGGGGAGATCGGGTACTGGCCCGTGTTCTCGGCACCGCCGGCACAGCTTCATGGAGTCTTGATCCAAGAGGCAACATCAAGCCCGGAAACGGGTGAGGAGGCAACACAGTGAAAAAGCTACTGTATGTGGCCGTTGCCCTTTTCGGCCTTGTGGCCGGGCAGGCGATGGCTGGACGGACGGACGTGGTGATCTTCAGGTGGCCTACGGGGAGTTCCAACGCGTCGTCTGCGACGGCGATGGTGGACGAGAGTGCGGCTGACGGCACGGTGCAACTGAACGTGAAGATGCGTCAGGGTTCCACGGTGTTCGACAGCGCGCTCGACTTTGCGGTGTACGGGGTGACGGGGTACGTCGCTTCGGCCACGCCGTTCTTCGACAACAAGTTCGTGATTCCGTTCTCTGCGATGGGGCTCACCCCGGCGAAGGTGCGGAAGATCGTGGTCACGACGATTGACGGGAGCGCGACGGACTACAACTTCGTGAGCTTCACGGCCAATCAGGGTGGCGCGAGTGCGGCGGCGGCGTACTTCGGGAAGCCGCTCATGGTCGGCGGTGCCGCTGGTGCCATCTGGCAGGGCGACCGCAAGAAGGAGTACCTGATGTCGAAGGGGGCCGAGTCCTACGGGACGCTCTACATCGCCTCGCCTCTCGCGGCGGCGGACGGCATCTGCACGTTCGGGATCGAGGTGTACGGGACCAAGTAGACCCGCACGACCGCACGACAAAGAGGCCCCCGCCTCTCTCGGTAAGTCCTGCCCTTCACGGGGCGTTACCGAGTAGAGTGTCGGGGGCTCTCTTGTGCCCCTTGACAGAGGGCATACGCAGGTGTAGACTCCTACCAAGACAGATTGTTAGGAGGCCCGACATGGTTGACCGAAAGATTCAGACCCCCGAGGGAGAGAAGACGCTCATCCTACTGCATCAGGTGGACGAGGAAACCCGCGAGTTGGCGATCAAAGCGATGGACAAGGCCGACGATGCGGCGGTGGTGCAGGCGCTCACGCTGGGGAAGGACACCGACGCGAACGTGTACGCCTTCTCCATGGGCGGGAAGGATGTTCACGGCATCAGCATCACGGGCATGACGAACCTGTGGCTTGAGGCCCGCAAAGGAGCGTTCCCGCGCGAGAGCCAGTTGACCATCACCGAGATTCCCTACGCCAATCCAGAGTGCAAGGCCCCGAACGCCACCGCACTACGCATCGCCCTACTGGTGTCCACCGCAGAGGGAGAGTCTGCGTGGGGGTTCATCGCGCAACCGACATGGTATCGTCGCCGGGACGGATCGTGGTCCTTCGATGAACACGCGGAGGCCAAGGGGATTTCCAAGGCCCGCAGGAACGCCATGAAGGCGCTGATCCAGCCGTCGCTGGCAGAGAAGTTCATGAAGAAGTGCCTCGCGCAGAAGGGGAAGGTCAAGCAGTTGACCAAGAGTGACGCGCAGGGGGCCTCAGCGGAAACGTCCATGAAGGCCACGGTGCGGGCGCGCATCATGTCCATCTCGACGCGCATGGGGTTGGACTGCGGGCAGGACCCCATCAAGAACGCCGTGATCGCCTACATCGAGAAGGCCGTAGGGATGCCGATGTCGGAGATGCCCGAGGCGGTGCTACTCAAGGCCAAGAATGAGTACGAGGAATGGACCAAGAAGGTCACGCGGGACGAGTTCCGCGCGGCGGTGCTGGGGGGTGCGGCATGACGCTCAACCAGAAAGCCGTCAGCGCGACCGCCATTGCTGGGACCGAGGATTGCCCTGATCGTTGGCTGGAAGAGAACTTCCTGAAGTCCACATGGACACCCGAGGAACTGTCAGCCGATGACCGCGCGAGGAAGCGGGGGCTGATCTTCCATCAGGCAGTCGAAACCGCCAACAAAGGCAAGATGAAGGGCCTCCCGATGGAAGAGGAGCAGATCAAGGCGCTGGTGCTGGCGACCGGGTTGGGTCAGGCCGATGCCACCGACCTGTACGAAGGCATGGCGTGGCACTTCCAACGCATGATGGGGATTGTCCCGGTGGCCGTCGAAGATGACGGGGCGAGGTGGGAGACAGAGATCGGCGGTATTCGTGTGGTGGGGAAATATGACATGGCCCATGTCAACGCCGAGAGTGGACGGATGACGGTCGTCGATTACAAGTCAAACTGGGTGCCCGACAAGGCGCTGATGCTCAGGGCGACCCAGCCGCGCATCTACGCATGGTCAGCGCGTAGGACATACGGCACCGCCGCAGACGTGTCCATCGTCAGCATCGGTCAGAGATTCAGCTTCCTGCTGGAATACAGCGATGCCGACATCGACGCCTTCACCCCGTTCCTTGAAGACCGCATCAAGAAGTGCGCCGACGTGATCCTAACCGCTGAAGCGGAACCGGACAAGGCGAGGCTGAAGGGCACCGCCGAGTTCTCGCCAAAGCTCAACGGATGGTGTTCAGGGTGCAGTATCCGCAAGCGTTGCCTGCCCTACAAGGCCCTTATTTGGACCGATCCTGAAGGGGCGAACGGGAGCAGACCCGCCGCGTTGGAGGGCATGAGAGTCAGGGCCAAACTCATCGGAAAGGAACTAGACCGCGTGAGCGATGACCTGAAAGCATCAGCGTCTGAGTGTGGGGCCGATGGATTCACCGAGGACGGCTACAAGGTGGTTCTCGTGTCGCGCGTGGACAAACTGCCAGCCAAGCCATCGACCGAGAGAGTGATCCAGACCTTGCGCGTGACGAAGGATGACGCTGTAGCGGTGCCGAAGGGCAAAAAGGGGAGGAAGTCATGAGTTGGCTGGAGGGGGGGGCGAGGAAACTGGAGAAGATTCTAGACGCACATGAGGCAGAGGCACTACTGCAGGCCGCGCCAGAGCGGAAACAACAGGGATTCGCCGTGAAAATGGGAACGATAATGGCAGACTTCTGGCCGAATGACCCTGACGATGAACTAGTTTCTGTCCGTTTGAAGGTGCAGTTGGCACTCAGGGAGTACAGAAGGATGTTGCGGACAGATAAGAAAAGGCCCAAAAATAGGCCAGCGTTGACTGCGCGCATGATGGAGAGGGCGATCAAACAATGGGCATGGGGCAAGAGGGGAAACTCGGACGGGTGGGGTAGAAAAAGATTCCTTGCATGGAAACGGGACGGACTGTTGTGAACCTCCTCCTCGCGGCGGCGTTGCTGGGCACCGCAACGATGGCGGTGTCGCTCCTAGGCTTGGCCCGTTGGCCCGTTCTGTGGCCGATGGGGCTTGCGGCCCTCCCGGTGTGCTACCGCACCGGGAGGGGTTGGGCGAGGGAGTGGAAGGCACCACCGCCATGGATGTGGCTGGCGTTCGTACCTCCTGCGATCATGGCGGTGCTGGCATTGTTCCCTGACCGTCAGGTGGACGCGCTGACCTACCACTTGGGCATCCCGAGCGAGATTCTGAAACGCGGCAAGGCCGTGTGGGATGGATCGCAATGCGCGATGGGGTGTCCGCTGTTGATCGAGCATCTGTACCTCTACGCGGTGGGGTTGGGATGGGCACCGCTGGCGCACTTCATCCAGCTTTCGTTGTTCGCGGCGGCGCTGGTCATCTACTGCGGCATGAGTCAGACGGGATGGATTGCCACGGCGGCGATCCTCTGCACCTCGTCGGTTCTCATGTCCATCCCGGTCGCCAAGAACGACCTCGCGGCGGCATCGTTCATCATCGTCGGGGCCGTGATGCTGTCGGAAGGGAAGATGGCGTTGTCGGCGGTGCTGTTCGGGTTCGGGGCCACCGCCAAGAATCCCGCTGAAATCTGTGCGACCGTGGCCGCGATATGGGTGGCGATCCAGTACCCGCGCCATCTGGTGCGGTGGTTGGGCATCGCGGGGCTGTGCGCGAGTGGCATGATCCTGCGGGCGTGGCTGTGGACGGGGAACCCCATCTGGCCCGCCAACTCACTCCATTGGCCCGTGGGGTTGTGGGACCAGTACGATGAACTCTCGACGCGGGGGCTGAAGGTGGCGCTGGACTGGTGGCCTGACATGACCACCGCACTACGCGACGGTGCGCCCGTGATCCTGTGCGGGTGGATGTTCATGTGGTGGGTGCCGTATCGACCGGCGCTGAAATGGTACGCGCTGGCGTCTATCGCGGCGGTGACGATTCTGATACCGGGGGCGTGGTTTCGAATGTCCATGCCGGGGATTGTCCTGCTGACGGGATACGTGGTGTTCGGTGCGTCGTGGCGAGGAATACCGTTTCCGTATACCAAGGCGCTAGGGTGCGTCCTTGCATTGGGAATGGTTCCCGCGTGGACCGTATGGCATCACGCCGAGGGCACCGCCAACCTACTCCACGATGCGGCGGTGATGATGCGGGGAGGGAATCCGCTAACTACGCTGGCGGTGGCGCAGGAGGAACTACGCGGCACCGCAGGAAACGCGACGATCTTTGCCGACATTCGCATCTACGGAATCCCCATGAAGGTCTGGTGTACGAGGAACTATCAGCGGTCGGCGGCGTGGGAAGCCTGCCGGGAACACCGCACAAGCCAAGGCGTCCGCAAGTGGTTCCGCCAGAGGAACATCACCACGGTACTCTACAACCCGATGACGGCGGGGTTCCTGCATGACGCGGACCGCGCCTACGAGTGGGACGAGAAGGCCGTACCCGTGTGGCGTGATTTCGTGGACCGCTACATGGATCTGACATGGATGGGGCAGGAGATAGACTCGCTCAACGGGGGGTGGGTGATCTACCATGTGCGGGGTGAACCCAAGGCACCGCCAAAGTGGCTCCCGTATCTCCCCGGTGCAGAAACGCTCTGGCCCGTATTCACGACACAGCGCACAGCGGAGGACTTCACGGGGGCGCTGAAGATGCTCGACCGGATGCTCCCCAACGTGGACTGGATCAGGAACCGGCTGGGTTGGGCGGCGATGCAACGGCGCGACTTCGACGACGCATGGAAGTGGCTCATGCCGGGGCTGGTCCACGGCACACTCGACGACAGCAGCATCGAGGACGGGATGTACGCCACCGCACAGAAGCAACCCAAGGTCTGCCGTCAACTGGCACGGGCGCTCATGCGGATCAAGCCCGAGAGGACCGCGCAGGCGATGGCGATGCTGGAAAGACTGGATGCACAGGAGGCGAAACCATGAGCGGCTTCGACGCGACGGGGAACTGGTATCCACCGAAGGCGTGGAGAGTGAAACTCAAGGGGATGGCAGGCAAGGGATTACTCGTCTTCGCGGACACGCGGGAGCAGGCAAGGGCGCAAGTTCAGCAGTCCGTATGTCTAAGCTATCCGGCCGTCTTGGCAAGGTTGCGCGAGGAGTACGGGCCAGAACACGGCACCGTGGAGTCCGTAGAGGAGATGGTGCGCGAACCCGCTGAGATCAAACTGATGGGAACGGACGGGCCGAACTGTCCCGCTGTGGAGGCCACGCCATGAGTAGCGGCTTTCCCATCACGAAGGCGTTTCTCACGCGGGGGTTGAAGCACAAGGAACGGCTGAAGAGAGGCCAGCACGCCCGCCATCGCCTACACCAGAAGGGGGCGGTAACGAAGCGGTACGACGAGGTACGGCAGGAGTTTCTGTCGGAACTGGACCCGCACCAGCACCGCTGTACGCGATGCCAAGTCCCCTGCAACGTATGGTTCGATGACTTCGGCATCTGGCGGTTGCAAGCGGGTTTCCATGTGCATCACTTCGCCAAGAGGTCTACGCATCCAGAACTGAGGGAAGACAAGAAGAACCTCGGCATACTTTGTGCGTCGTGCCATCGGGCCGCGCATCAACAGGAGGACATCGCATGACGAAGGATGAACTGTGGTTGGCGAAGGTGAAGGCGAGCCTGGATGCGCGGGGGTGGTCCCAATGCCATCTCTCTCGCCAAGCGGGAATCAACCCCAACACGATCTCGCGGTGGTTTCGGGGGCACCGCAAGATATCCCGCGTGTACCGCAACCTGATTGACCGCACGCTGTCAAAGAAGGGGGAGTCATGAGGCCCGTCGAGCTTTCGCTCAGGTACTGCCGTGCCCGTGGGCAGGTGGCTGGGGTGGTGGAGCGTTTTATACACCAGCGCAAAATCAGAATTGACCTATTCGGTTTCGCCGACATTATGGCTTTCGATAGCTGGACCACCGACGCGGTGCAGACGTGTACGCTGTCCGGGTGGGGAGATCACGTGACGAAACTGGAATCCACGCCCTATGCTTCCCAATGGGTCAGCCGAGAACAGAACCGCCGTACCCTATTGCTCGGGTGGCGCAAGAAGGGCCGCTTTTGGGTGGTGCGCGTGGGGTTGCTGGTGAACAGCAAGGTGGTGGTGACGCTGGACGAGGACCGCCCCGGTGCCCCTTGACAGGAGTATGCCATGGGTGATACACTCCTAGCGGACAGAACGCAGGAGGTGCAGAGATGAACGACACGGTGAAGTGGATCAGGGTCAAGTGTTCGGGGTGCGGTCGAGGATACATTCGGGCCACCGCCAACAGCCACGCCTCGTCCTGCTGTGGCCGGGATATGGTCCCCACGGGGCAGGAAGCGGAGTATCAGCGGGTGGAGGACGGCATTTCCTACGAAGACCGCCGCGAACGGGAAGACCGCAAGAGAGAGGTGAGGCTGTGACTCTGCTGGACTTCCTCCTGACGGTGGTGCCGGATACCAAGGCCATCGTGGGCATCGAGTGGCCCGACGCGGACGATTGGGACGCGGACCCAACGCCGATCCTGAAGTGGACGGGCAAGCATTTCGCGGCACCGCAAGGGGAAGCGTGCAAAAGGCGTTATCAGGCAAGGAAGGAGAGAAACCGTGCTTCTTAGTCCGCAGGAACGGCTCATGGTGGAAGCTCTACGAAAGGCCGGAATCCGTGGACTTACCACCGCAGACTTGTTCCGCGAGGCCGGGATATTGCGGGCGTCCGCGAGGGTGTACGACTTGAAGGCCAAGGGCATCACGGTGGAGGTGCTGAACGAAGGAATGGTCAACGGTCGGGCGCGGTTCCGCTATCGGCTGGTGCAGACAGGGAAGCAAGCGGAGATGTTCGTGAGAACGCCATGGAATCCGGTGGCGCAGGGGGTGAAGTCATGAACACGCTTCTCGTATCGGACCCCGGCAAGGAAGGCACGTTCACGGGCTGGCTCATGCTCCACGGCCTGCGCGTTCGCAGGATCGAACTGGACTGGGACGGCGATGACTGTGCGGTGCTGATCGAGGACGGCAGGCACTTCATGAGCCAAGGGCAGCCCCGCGAGGGAAGAGTGCCCATCCCCAACGTGCTGACGTTCCCCGAGGGCGCACAGAACAAGTGGTGCATGGAAGTGGTCTGCGAAGCCTGCGAGGGAGAAGGCGGGAAGGATGTGGTGTGGGGGTTGGATCACAACACCGGGGGCACCGCACACGAAGGCCGCGAGAAGTGCGAGAAGTGCAACGGGTCGGGGTTGAGGCCCGCCACGGAAGAGGACATCAAGCGTTGGAATGAGATGGCGAGGGAATGCCAAGCGGAGGAGGCGTCATGATCGTCCTGCTGTTCGCGCTGGTGCTGGTGGTGAGGGGGGAGGCGGCTTGCGCTCACGACTGGAACTACCTCGTCACGTTGCGGTGCTGGCCTTCGTGGACCGCGTGAACGCACGAGCCGAAGCCGCGATGCTGGAAGGGAAGCCGATCACCGGGGCGCATCACCGCGCCATTGAAGCAGAAGCCGCCGCGATCCGTGCGCGCGGGAAGGGAGCTTGACGATGCAGTACACAAAAGA
>ERZ1292629.4275-Hain-H43-01um-R1-4275-length-10558-cov-14_pt1 | contig 10558 bp, 6 predicted proteins | sample MGYA00564399_ERZ1292629 | MGnify/ENA primary metagenome ERZ1292629 (study PRJEB36523, sample SAMEA6512636) | groundwater metagenome | collected 2019-01-08 | study: AquaDiva: Metagenomics assemblies of 32 groundwater samples
TTTTCTTAACTTCGGTACGTCAACGAATAACGTCGGGAGGTTATTTTGGGATGTGCGTTCGTTTTTAGCGAAAGAGTGGACGATCACCGGAAGCTGGTTATTCCCAGAACCGACTGTCGCTTCTAATCCCGCAACAAAGAACTACGTTGATAATTCAGGATATGCCACTGGCACTGCAGGCATGACGATTGCGGTAGGTGATTCTATCTATATGTCTACCACGGGGACGTTGTTTCTCACGAACGCCCAAGTAAGTTCCACCGTTTATGGTTTCGTTGGCTTGGCAGCAACGGCAGGATCTCTTGGCTCGCAGATCAGTTACGTTAGACCCGGAGGCGTAGCGTCATTTATGTCCGGACTTACGAGAGGCGCGTATTATTACGTCTCAAGTACGGCTGGACAGATAGGATTGGATATTGCTGTTTCAGGAACTGTACCGGGGAGAATCGGCAGAGCACTAACTACAAGTACGCTTCAGGTACTTACTCCTGATTTCAAAGCAATTAAATCCGGCTTCGTACAGATGCAGACCACCGGAGTGTTCAACGGGATTCAGTTAGGGTTTATACCAACGCGCGTGCGGATGGAATGTTACGGTACATCGGGCGGGAATTCTAGGGGATTCTGGTTGGTCGGAAACGCGCTCGGAACAGTTCTTGGTGCTACGTCATCGACAGGTTCCACCGGTACGGATGATGATGCGATTCCATACGAAATGTTTGATGCCGATACGGCTTGTTCATGGGAAGAGGGGACGGAGGTGTTTAAGGCGTTTATTAACCCGATACCTGATGGATTTAAGATTACGCACACAGGCTCAGGAGCAAGAAATGCTCGTTGGGTGGCCGAGTATGACAGGAATCTTTCTCCTTATAATCCATAAAATATGATTCTCGTATCTGACCTAATCTCCGATTGCCAGCAGCATACCTCTACCATCGGACAACGAATATCCGAAGCGGATTGGATATTGTATTCAAACAAGGCAAACAAGTACTTCACGACTGGTTATAAGATGCCTACCACGGAGAGAGAAACTGACCTGCTCCTGTTCTCTGGCGTGTATGAGTATCCGCTCCCATCAGATTACGCCGGAATAATGCCACCACGTAAGCCGTATGGAAATGTAAGTCCTGATTTCGTGCATCAGTCAGCTCGGAGCGTCTCGAGATATATAACCGACAGGAATACGGCGATTAAGTTTGACCGCGAGACTCCGTTCCTAGTGGTTCAGTATCCTGACGGCTCGTCTCAACAAATCCACGACTGCGAGTCTTTAACTGACAATGGAACGTGGACGGTATCAGGTGACGGTTCTGCACTCGCGCTAGACACACAAATATCCACGCAAGGATCAAACTCGTTCAGATTCACGGTCACAGGTTCAGGCGGTACGACTACGCTCGTCAACTCCACGATCTCATCAACTATTGATCTTACGGATTATCTTACTAACGGCTGGGTGTTCCTTGACCTACAATGTCCGTCTGGTAACACAACCGCACTCACGTCTGTCCGCTTACGTGTTGGTTCCGACTCCTCGAACTACTACGAGATCACGGCAACGACACGATACAGAGGCGATACGATCCTTGGCGGCTGGGGACTCATAGGATTCAACATGGCAGATAAGACTACGACCGGAACGCCTGACGACGACGCGATTGATTACGTTCAGATTCTGATAACCCATGGAACGTCCGGTATAAACGGAACATACCGGTTGGATAATATCTTCCTAGCTCTACCGACATACTTCCAGCTCCCGTACTACTCATCGCAGAACGTAAAGACTACGGGTGGGACATATCAGAATAAGGTGACTGCAACTTCAGACTCCTTGCTTGTACCCGTGGAGTTCGAGGAGGTGCTGGTTTATAAGACGCTGGAGATCGCCGCCTCCGAGAAACTGATGGACGTGGCCAAGGCAAACTATTGGCGCGGTGAACTACTCCCCAAAGAACGTGCACTGAAGGCGAAGTACGGAAGCCAAGAGAGCAAGCCCCAGATGTTCTGGTACCGCCGTGCAAATAAGTTTTAACCTATGCCACGCGAATTCCCAGAGATTAAAGTAGACATGGCGAAAAACCGTCGGCAGTGGTTTGTTTTTCCTGACCAGCTCTCTGGTGGGAAGTTTTCAGGTTTCCGCAACGACAACGATGCTTCGCAACTCAGGGGGTCGTTTGTCGTAGGACAGAATGTAAAGTTCTCTGGTAACGGTCTTCCTGCAACGAGAGACGGCTACGAGGTTATGGGTACGGAGGCGTCTGACGTTACTCCAGTGCAGAGAGCGTGGACGTTTGAAACTCGCGGTGGAGATATTTTTGAATTGAAATCCTACGCTACAAGCGTCTACTACTGGCTTCAAGGAACGTCTACGGAGTGGGCACTGCTTAAGAGCGGGTTCACTACAACGCTAGAGTTCGGCTACGGCAACATCGGCGAAGCAGGCGGTGAGTTCCACTCGTTCTTCTGCAACGGCACGGACGACTGGCAGCAGTTCAACGGTGCGAACGCAGTTATATCTTCCACTACTGCAAACTCAATCACAAAGACAGGATCAGGGACGTGGACAGCGAGCGGATTTTATGCAGGTAGCGCGAACGCTTTTGTCATCATTGGCAGTACTGTCTACAACTATACGGGTGGAGAAGGCACGACTACTCTGACAGGCGTGACTCCTAATCCTACGGGAGAAGCCAACGGTTCCTTGGTTGTTCAGTCCCCACGAGCATTAGACGGGACAGCTCCTACCGCCGACCTTGCTAACTTCGTGGGCAGAGTGATTGAAGCTCACGACGGGAGATTGCACGTCGGGTTAAGCAGTCGCCAGAGTACGTGGAACTATTCCAAGCTCAACAATCCAGATGATTTTACTACAGGTTCTTCGGACGGTGACGGAGGAACGAAAGACATAGAGTTCTCCGGTGGGGTTACCGCGTTCGGAAAACTTAACAACGCCATTCTTTGTTACAAGAAACGAAATATCAAGATGTTGAATTATGTCCAGTCGGGATCGCTTATCGACGTTCCAAAGTATACAACACTTGTTCCGGCCGACGATAAGAGCACAACAATTGGAGCTGTGAACCAGAGATCAACATTTTCCACTCCGTACGGCATGGTGTCCGTCACTACGGACAAGCGCATGATCCTGCTTACAGGTGTAACGCAGAACGAGCAACCGCAGTACGTCGTACTCTCGACTCCTATCCAGTCCATATTTGATGACGGTGTACATGATGACGCTTCCGGTATCTGCGTGAACAACATCGTCTGGTATGCGTTCAAGAGCGATATCAACTCAACGTATAACGACGTGGTGGTGCGCGGTGATTTGACTCAGCAGTCCACGGATTCCGAAGGTAGAACCACGCCTATTCTCTGGGACACACCATACGTCGGCTGGAACGTAAAAGACTGGACAGCCGTTTACAATGCAACTGACGGGGAAACGGAAGTTCACTGGCACTCAAGTATCAGCTCGAACTCTTATCGTGTAACTCCTCTATCCAATACGGACAATCCGCAATCAGGACAAGACGGGTCGTTTACTACGACTATCCGCAGCTGGGCTGAACAGTTCGGCGCGCCACATAAGCAGAAACGCATCACGAACGGATTTATAGAGGTACGTATGTCAGAAAACACGGAGATGACGGCGACACTTCTTTATGATGAGGACGGCACCACACAACAGACGGAGAAGACGCTCAGTGGAAGCAGTGCGGACCATAAGTTTACTAAGGTGACGTATAACCCATTCGGAGCGTCAGCGTTTGGCAGCGTCCAGTTTGGATCGAATCCTGCAGCGGACGACTTGCCAAGGTATCGCTATTTTTTGGAGATAAATCCTAATATATATTTTTTTAACGTATCTTTGCAGTTGTCTACAAGTGGAGCGGCGCAGAACTGGGAGATCGTACGCTGGGGTATAGAGCTCGCGGAGGCGGTAGAGCAGAATGACACGAAATTCAAAATATAAAATATTATGGCTACATCTCTTACCGAAGAACAGAAACAGCAAATACCGACTGGTGCGCCTTTTGGCGAGGCAGAGGTAAAACAGTTCCAAGCCGACTACCCGCAGAACCGTGACGCCGCGATCGGAGGACTATCAATGTTAAATCCAATAGCGGAAAAAGCTGTTGATAGCGCAGGTGATTCGTCGCTTACGAGTTCACCAGCCAGAACCTATGTAGCAGGTGTGGGCAAGACTGTCTCAGATCGTCAAAAGCAGATAGAAGCGGATGCTCTGGCTTCCGATCAGAAGCTGGCTGACCTAAATAGAATAATGGGGCAGCAATCGTCAAACCTGATAGAGAATCAGCTCAAGGCGGCAGAAGTCGCACAGAAACCTCTAAAGGATCAGTTCGCAATCACGGCAGAAAGAACTGCCGCCTCTCGCAAAGAATCGGAAGCGACTCAACAAGCCGCCGCATTTAGAATGCAACAAACCGCTACTCCCTACGCAGAAGCAGCTACTGCAAAACGCGCTAGGGCGTATGAGCTAGATGATAAGCAGAGGGGGATGCGGGAAGCGGAGCTCTTGAATCAAGCGTGGGACCAGGCTCTGCGCGGTGAGATCAACATCAGCCAACGACTGCTTGGAGAAGCGCAGACGGCCATGCAAGAGCGTCAGCGCATACGCGATGATGCTAGAGCGGAACAGGAGATGACAATGAAACTCGCGGAGTATGAAGATACCAGAGCGTTGAAAGCGCAAGATAGGGCGATGAGCACGGTACAGAATCTTGTATCTGCCGGATTTACGGTAGATCAATTGCCTGATAGTTATCTGAACGAGCTTGACACTCAAGCGGGGATGCCGAAAGGTTTTAGTTCGCAGATATTTCAGACAACAAAATCAGCGCAAGAGGCGCTGGTGATTCAGGACGCGGAAGAAAGGAAAGCGAAAGAGTTGGATAATGCCTCTAAGCTAGTTTCTATTTTAGACAAAGTCCCTGCAGGACAGGCCGTGCAGATTGGAGAAGCTACTTACTATGGGACATCTCGTGGAGATATAAAAAGTGGCACGGAGATTGACGCTAACGGTAACGGCACATACTGGGAGTTTGACCCTGTGACGAAGCGGGTACAAACGCATTCATTAGGAGCTATTGGCAAAGCGCAGGACGGGTGGGAAACAAAAACTGATGATCAAGGACGGATGTGGTTTGTAAATCCCAGCACAAGACAAACCCAACCCGCGTTCCCATCAGAGGGACAGAAAGCGTTGGAAGACATAATCCCAGACGGCGCGGTCTGGCAAAGAGACGGCGTTGATGCTCCAGAGTGTGGACAATTTGTTAATGACCTTACAGGTGCAGGAGTTGGTGATTCTTACGAATCAAAAATCGCTAAGATTGACTCATCTATAAAAGCAGGCACAGATAACCCTCCTAGATACGGTGATTTCTTTGTTCAAAGCACGTCCACTTGGACTGGACACGCTGGAATCGTGGTGGGTTCAGAGGTTGCCCCTAACGGGGAAACGTATATTTTTACAAAAGAGAGTAATTACCCCAAATCCGGTGTCATCAATTCACGCCGCATAAAAGCGTCTGAAGTCGCCGGTTTTGGGAGAACGGGTCAAATTGCCGAAGGTCTTATGGTTGGGTCGGATAAACCGACGTTTGGGAAGAAAAAGGAAGAAATCGAAGGTAGAAAACTTGAGTCTAGCCAAGCAAAACTTCTGGCGGAAGGAAAGAATCTAAATAATGTACTGAACCCTCTTGACACGTTACTAAATAGAAAAGATTTATTTGGCCCCGTAGTAGGTCGTGCAAGAGGCCTGAATCCTTATGATACAGAGGCGCAAGACGCTCAAGCGCGACTAAAACGCGCTACGCAGGTTATAGGTAGTTATCTTGAGGGTGGCGTTCTTCGTAAGGAAGACGAGGAGAAATATCGTAAAATGCTGCCTCAGTTAACTGACACGAATGCAGTAGCTGAAAAGAAGCTGGCGGGCGTGCGTAATCTTGTTAAGCTTAAACAAGAAGAATACATCGAGTCTTTTGAAAAAGCGGGATATAATATAAGTGAATTCAAAGGAGAACAAGCGCAAACGATTCGAGTTAGAAGAAAATCTGATGGAGCTACTGGCAGCGTTTTGCCGGAAGAATTTGATTCTAATATCTACGAACGTCTATAATATGCCATTTATACCAGATAAACCGTCGGGGTTTGTACCTGACGAACAACAACCTGAAGAACAGTCACGACCAAAAGGCATAATGTCGTTTTTGGGCAGTTTAACGAAATACGCACCGACTTTTGCAGCAAGCGGTCTGGGAGGCGTAGCTATGCAGGTTGCGGCAGAAAAAGTTGCTGTTCCTATGATTAAAGGAATTGCAAAACCTGTCGCCACCGCTGCAGTTACAGGACTTGCTCCCATCGAAGCAACAGGACGCGCCATCGGTGGAGATATAGAAGGAGCACAGAAAAGATTAACGGAGGGTTATCAGATCCCCGGCCTTGGACAAATTAAGCCGATCGGAGCGGAGATTGGAAAAGAAGGCGGTTTCGTTAAAGAAACGCGAAGGATGATCGGTACTGGAGCTGAATTCGCGGCGTTGCTCGCGGGAGGTGAAATCATACCGGCGCTAGGAGCTGTCGCGGGGGGGGTTGGTGGATTTGGTGCAGCTATTTCAGAAGAAAATGTTAGTCCTGCTAGTATCTTTTTGAATACTATTCTGGGCACAGTTGGCGGTGCTGTTTTAGGAAAGATGTTGGGGCCGCAAAAAATAAAAGCGGGTATTAAAGCGCCAGAACCGACGATAACCGCCCCCGGACTAACGATAAAAGAGCGTATAGCTGGAATTGAGCCAAGTACAAAGACTCTGCTAGAAGGGACTGAACCAAAAGCGGCGCTTAGTTCTTTTGATGCGATGATGGTGAGAGGAAAAGAGGCGGCAATCAATCCCAGATCATCTACTCCTCTTGAGCTCGCTGGTGAAAAAGCCAGTGAAGCATTACGTGTATTGAAACAGAAAATGACTAGCGTTGGGGAGAAAAAAACCATAACGCTAAAATCAAAAGCAGAACAACCAATAGAAGGCGTTAATGAAATAGTATCAAAAATAGACTCTGACATAGCCGAAAGATTCGGCGGGCAAGTTGAAGTTACGCCGGATGGTATAAGGATTTCCGCTGCTCCGGGTAGAAGATTGAAGCTTGACGAGACGGATTCCAATTTGCTTCGGGATTTTTATGAAGAATTGCAGAATCTCGGTGATAATCCAACGGCACAAAAAACTGATGACGTAATAGATTTCTTGCAAAGAAAGCTCTACAAAGCACGAACTAATTTAGCGCAACCGGCTGATAAGAATGTAATATCTTATGCCAAAGGAGTATTAAGGGAATTAAACGCTAAACAGCAAGAAAGTATAGGAGGAAGCTATAAAAAACAGAATCTTGAATATGCGGAATTAAAAAAGGCATTTGATTGGCTTAATAAAAATCTAGGCGCGGAAGTTTCAAAAGGTGGAACATTAATGAAACGTGTATTCAGCCCTGCCGATGCTGGGACAAAAAAAACATTTGAAGTCATCAGACAGATGACTGGCATTGATTTGGTGCAAGAAGCTACATTCGCTAAAATAGCAATGGAATTAGCCGGCGATGCTCGACAGGCGAGTCTATTGGAACAGTTGAACGTTTTAACGCGAGGAGCGGGTGGTCTAAAAGAAAAAATACTCCAATTTGGTTTGCAAAAAATCGGTAAACATGTGGCTGATCCTGAAACAGTCATTAGAGAAATGATCCAAGGGAAAAAAATACTCCCAAAAGCTGAAGCAGCGGCAACCGCAAAAACTGCTCAAGGAATTATCCATCCAAGCATTGTGGATATTAAAGATGCGACACCTATCCCACCAGAAATGGGACAGTTCAGAAAAACACCGTTCGATACGAAAGAAATTGTTGATCTACGAAAAGAAGCAGAATCAATGCTACCAACGAATAAAATCAACACACCAGAGCGTCAAGCATTACGCGAGAAAACATATAAAGAATTGTCCACACAAGGGTCTTTTGACCCTAAAATAAAGACTTTTACAGCACCGATTAGAAAAGAAAAGAAAGCATTTATTGTCATGGGACCGCCAGCAGCGGGAAAATCACGAGTTTTCGCAGATCCGTTATCGGCTGAATTTGGAGCTCGCGTTCTGGACAATGATATGGCGAAAGAGCGTCTTGGATCTACTTTGCACGCAGGATTGCTTCAAGATGAAAGTAAAACGATTAACGATCGTTTAGTGGCTGACGCGATTGAGAAGGGTGAGAATGTTATTCTTCCTATCGTAGGAAAAAGTGAATCCTCGATGGAGGAAATCTACAAAGCATTAAATGCGGCTGGTTATGAAATCCACCTTAAACATAATCACGTTCCGGGGGGCGTCGCTACCTCGAGAGCCGTAAGAAGATTATATACAGATGGACGTTTTGTTGATCCAGAGTATGTTCTATACGGCGTGGATGAGAAAACGACTCCGATGTTTGATAAATATAAAAAAGACCCTCGCACCACATCTTATGAGGCGAGGTCTAATGATGTTCCAAAAGGAACTCCGCCTAAACTTATTGAGCGTTCGCCTTAGTTTTTTGCTGCAATCGTCTTACACCTTCACGAAGGCCGCTTACAATACCAGACTCTGCTACAGCAGATAGGTCGTATCGTGGCTTGCTACCATCTTCAACCTGAAATCCCTTCGCGCTGAATTTTCGAGCGAGATCGTTGTTTTCCGGGTTGATTGTATTTTTAGTGTTTTTCATACATTCCTATAATACCATAAAAAGCGTATTTTGTCAATATGTGCCCGTTTTATGGGCTTTTTTGCTTACAAGCAACACCCTTGACACCTTGTATCAGATATGATATATTGTATCTGTAAGGAGAGAACACTAATTCATCAAAGGTCGTACAACTTCAATCACTAACAAAAAATATATGGAATACACAACAGTCAATCTCACGGGGTACTTCAAACGTGTCGGTAGAAAATCCTTTCTCTTCCCTTACAAGGGAGAAAGTACGGAACCGATCTTACTCAAAAAAGCTCTCTGGCATCCTTCAATGCTCAATGAGCGCGTGTCGGTCACAGGGATGTTGAACTTCACTACGGACTTCACCCCATGGCTTAATGTCAAGTCAATGGAAACCAAGCCGGCTTAATTCAAAACTAACAAAAAATATATGAAAAAAATTACACTGACTACAATCAAATCATTCATCAAGCATAACAAAGGGTACCTTCACATTAGCCATAGAAATCATTTCGATGGAGCGGTTGACTGCGTGACTGAAAGCAATAACAAAGACTTTCGTCAGGCACAATACCTCATGGAAGGTGGAACAGATAATGACAAAAATTATCGGCTCAATGTCTCAGGGGCTTGGTTCGTCGGTGACTCGCGGGACTATTTCACGGTCTACAGCAAGAATGGTTTCAACGGATACGGAGTCTCCAACTGTTGTGGTTCATTCATCTTGGCCATCCCTACGGTCGAAGTAACGCGGTAAATTACCTTCTCACATCTCAATTAAAAACTAACAAAAAAATATATGGCTGACACTTATAGCGGCGAATGTAAAAAATGTGGAATTGAAACAGATCTAATTCTTGGACAATGTTTTGAGTGTTCTTCAAACATCTCTCTTGGCCAATGGGCTAAAAAAAACAACATCAAATGGCGCGACGCGATCAACTGGGCGCGTCGTGGCAGATTAAAGACAGCTAAAAAAGTAAAGGTCGAGATTGAACGATGGGAAATTGATTCTAACGAACCTAAACTCAAATAATATGTTACAAATTGCCGGAGGCGTATTCCTTGGTGCAATATTCATTGCTATTGGGTATTTAGCACTGTGCGTTTTTCTAGCGTGGTGGGACTAATAGGTAGAGTAAAAAAAATATCCCCACGATAAGGGGATATTTTCGTCCCACACACGCGCTGGTAGGACTTTCCGCCGCCGAATCCTGCATGGAGATCGGCAGGTAAGACGTTATAGGCACGATCTTCGAGTTCTTGTATAAAAGTATGCTCGATATCTTTGCTTACGCCCAGCATAACAAAAAACCGCCCATCCGTCATCTTCGCGTTTAGACTCGATTGAGTGGCTTCCGCCAAGCGCAAAGCGGCGACGAGATGGGCAGTTTAGAGTGGTAAAGTCTGTCTAATGTGTTCACCTTTACCATTCCAAAATAATCTCTCTATTATCAGCTTTTTACCGTGCGAATTTTTATTGTTCATGGTGCATAATTTATCCTTTTGCCACACGCATTCAAAATCCTCACAAAAACATGATGAAAAGTAGACCGGAAAATCCCTAGTGCCTGCCCATTCATAAAAAGCATCGGTATCAAAAGCCAAACCATGGTATTCTTCCTTAACCCCTTTCTTTTGATTGTAAGGTATGTCGCAGTAAACGACAGAATCGGACTTTATCTCCACGTCCCTATAATCCGTTGAGTATGTCTCTAACTGCTGTAACCGCTCTAACTGCTCTAACTCGAATCTTCCATCAATCGTTGCCATTTCCTTGAATCGTTTT
>ERZ1292629.4276-Hain-H43-01um-R1-4276-length-10552-cov-8_pt1 | contig 10552 bp, 11 predicted proteins | sample MGYA00564399_ERZ1292629 | MGnify/ENA primary metagenome ERZ1292629 (study PRJEB36523, sample SAMEA6512636) | groundwater metagenome | collected 2019-01-08 | study: AquaDiva: Metagenomics assemblies of 32 groundwater samples
CCAAAAACCTCTCGTCACGGCTACTGAATGAAGCTATATCGCAACACGTCTATTATAGCAAATTACGGTATAATAGGAGTATGGGAGCGGAGGCAGTCAAACCATCTACGAAAGTTCATTTTAATGCGCCAGAAGTGAGGCGCGTGGAGGAGGCATTGAGAGTCTCTGAGAAGACATTAGAAGCGGCGACGAATATTGTGGAAGACATGGTAAAAGAGGGGAAAGCTACTCCTCCTCATGAAAAAAAATTAGCCGAGGCGATAGCAAAAGATTTTGAGAAAGAAGGCTTGAAGTTGTCCCAAGATGGTGAGAAAAAATGGGCGGAGGAAGTCCACGATATCATTTCTCCAAAAGATCCTCCACAAGTTGAACCCCTTAAAGGAAAAGACGTCGATGTCGATCCTTTTGATTTTGGACGGATAACGAAAACACTTAATGTCCTCAATAAAACATATGATCAGGAAAAGGCAGGCTGGAATACCGCCGCTAGCGCTTATGCTATCAACGATGCTTGGGGAAACATAGCAGGTGGTATGTGGAAGTTCTTTTTTAATTGGCATGATGGAGTACAAAAAGATAAATTTATGGCCAAAGTAAAAGAATTGAAGCTGAGCTCTTTAGATTTTAGAACATTAAACAAATCCGCGGTTCAAGGCTTGCTAAAATTGTCTTGGCCTGTGTGGGTGCCACTTGTCGCTAAGCTTCCAGCTTCATGGCTTCAAAATTTCGCAGCGAAAAAAATTGATACAGCATACGTTGGCCTTCAGCAAAAAATAAATCAACGGGTGGGTGAATCAGTCGTCATGAATGATTTGATGCGAATACAGGACATGCCTGCTTCTGAAATTATGTCTACGATTGAGCGAGGGAAAAAATCGACGCTTGAATATTACCGCGTCATGCATGAAGAATTTTTTCCTCTCTTGGCTGACGGTGCAACGTATTTTGCAAATTTAATAGGGCTTGGGCCACTGGATGTCATACATGGTGCTTCTAAAATACCTTTTTTACTTACCATGTCTCGGCGACAAGCAACAGAGCTTTTATCTGATCGAAGGCGTGAACTGGAGCAATGGAATAAAGTAAACGCGCAAGTGCTTACAACCATTTCAAACTTAGAAACGATTAAAACGTCTCCAGCCATGGATAAAGCAAGTAGTAGCTTGGCTGAAAATATGGAGTATAAAGATGTGATTTTAAGTGGCGCGCTTCGAAAAAGACTTGGAGTAGAAGAACCGGAACAGAAGTTATTTAAGATATTAAATATTGGTATTCCAGCGATGGAGCAATTATGGCATTTTTCGAGAATAGGGAAGAAAATGTTTGATACAGGTGTTGAAAATCAGAAAAAAGTTTTTTCTTGGTTTACACAGGGTGGAAAAGATATCAATGACGTGTTTGAGAACGATGTGATTTCGGAAAAAAAGTTGCAAACGTTGTTTGAGTCGAAAGAGTTCATAGATTTTATTGCGAATAAACAAGCAGAAAAAGATATTTTTGGATATCAATTTTCAGAGAATCCTCAGTTACAGAATGTGTTGAATAATATATTTCCTTGGACAGGGATGTTAGCGCAGGCTGGAGAGCGATATTTAAAATTTGGGATAGCTAAAGCTACACAGGAAGGGATAGAAGCCAAGTTTGGACAGTTGACAGGGCTTTATGTCAATAAAATATTACCACTTTTAGATGATATTCAAAAAATGGAGGATTTGCTAGGTCCTTATGATAAATTAGATAGGCCGGAGGGGCCGAGAGAAGCGAAACGAATTCCAGTACGTGAGGTGAAGGATTTTTCACTTTCTGTATCAAACTTGAACTACAAAAATATATTGACAGATGTTTCGGTGGATATCCCACAAGGCACATTTGTGACGATCAAAGGAACGTCTGGCATTGGCAAAACGACGTTTATGCGCTCCCTTCTTAATCTTTATGATTTGCCGGAAAATACGGTAAAAATTGGTGGTATTCCCCTTGAAAATATTAAAAAATATGGCGATGAATCATTGTTTACCAAAATTGGGTACGCCAATCAGGATGTGAAGTTTTTTGAGAGCCTCACACTTCGAGAAAATCTTACCCAGTGGGTGCGAAGATCGGTGCCCGATGAAGAAGTACGGCAAACGTTATCAGATCTGAATTTGGATCATTTGGCAGAGAGGCTTGATTCGGAAAATAAACACCTATCAGGTGGGGAGCGGGTGCGGATTGGTATTGCACGGGCACTTCTTCAGAATCCATCCATACTATTTTTAGATGAACCCACAGCAAGCTTGGATGAGCGGTCGGCCCAGCAAGTGATAGATATTATTTCTTCGCTTCGAAAAAAGAGGCCAGAGATGACCGTGATTGCGATAACCCACGATCCAAGTTTCGAAAAGATTGCAGAACAAATGATAGATTTTTCAGAGTTGAATAAAAAGAATGAACGAGTAATGCAATTAGGTCCACACCAGGTGCTTGAGGGCATGGCAAAGCCGTGAGGATGAGTTGATTTTTATATCTATTGTTTTATTTGTAACATAACTCTTCATTTCTTTGCTCACTCAAAGAAACGAAGCAAAGAAAGAGAGCCACAGTGAAGATTTTTTATCGTTTCTAACCTCGGACAATGCGGTGGTTCCTCTCCGCTTTGAGAAAAGCGGAATTTCCACACGCGTGTCTTTCGGTAAGAAACGATTCGAAAAATCTTCAAGCGGGAACACTGGACGCATCAATTAAGGTTAGCCTTGGTAAGAGTTGCAAAATGAGGGCATTTTCCGCATACTAGAGCTATGAGTGAGATAGGGGAAATGTCACCACAGGGAGTAGCCCTAGAGCAATTAAAACCCCAACCACGTTTGGAGGATATGCCGGAGTTTCAAAAGCTAACACCTGAGCAACAAGAAAAACTTCTTTCGCTTCGTGAACGGATGCAGGCAGAGGCGATGAGTCCACAACACGTGGTCACCCGCAGCATAGATGAGATGGGTTTTTTTGAGGGGCTCAAAGAGACCGTGAAGCCACATTTGAAAGCGCAAAAAGAAATCATGTTTAAGGAATTGAAAGCGAATGCCTCATTGGCGTTGAGTCTCATTCCTGTATTGGGAGAGGGGAAAGGATTGGGGACAGGGTTATTGGGGATAACGGTAAAGAAAGGTGAAGCGGTCGAAAAAGCTATAAAATTTGAGCCATTTGTACGATTAAAAAAAGCGGGGGAATATGCAAAAAGTGCCTATCATTCTGGTCGTTCTGTTAATCAGATAGTTAAACACACCCCTGTTGCAAATGAAGTGGCAACGCTTATTGCGCATGTGAGACCCGAAAAAGCATATAAAGCACCTGGGAGAATAAAGTCAGTTATTCAAGGTGAAATGAGAAAGGCGAAAGATATTTTTAGCATACTCACATCACCGCTAAATATAAAACACGGTGCGCTTTCGTCGCTTGGAGAGGACTTTAGCAAAAGCGCTGGAGAGGGAGCAAAAATAATGGCTACAAAATTAGGTGTGGATGGTATTCAGGTTGCACAACATGCAAAAGCTATAGCGAAAGCAGAAGCGTATATAAAAGTTAAGCAGATAGTTGCAGGAAAAAATGCAGTGCAAAGCGAGTGGTGGAAATTTCCCGCCCGGTGGGCAAGGTCAGCCAAAGGCGAAATCGTCGGGCGGCTTGCCTCAATCAAAGCTGGCAAGGAAGCAGGAAAACAAGTGACGATTGAGGTAGCAAGAAGCATTCCTGGTTATAAAAAAGGTGTTGAACGATGGGTTGAGGGTGGAGTAAAGAGGGCTGCACCAACAGCAATTGAGGCCACCAAATTTGGTAAGTTTCATGCTTTTTTTGACCGATGGCTTAATCTGACCCCAGATGTGCCGGTCTGGCTTTCAACAACGACTGGAGTGATGGAATTTTTGGGCGCGCATGGCATTGATGCAGTACCCGCTGTCATGCAGATGGGGATCGATCGATATCAGCAAATAAAAGTTTCAAAGGATATGGCGCTGGATGTATTGGCATATACCGCCAAGAGGGGGATGAGGAAAATAGTAGAGAGGCAAGGAGCAGTGGAGGTGTTCCCCACTTCGTCCACGCCAGAGGCGGGACTTCGCGGGGCAAGTAGCATATGAAAAAAACATTACGACAGAAGCAAGATGCACTGCTCATACTTATTGAAGAGAGTATTCTTCTTTCCTATGAACAGAAGTTGGATATTATTGATGAGTTTCCGAAGCTTTCAGAAGAACAAATAGATGCACTCGGGGCATTTTTGGCAACAGAGGAAAAGATACGTGAGGAATTCCCAGAGGATATACAAAAGGGAGTAGAAAAAGTGTTGAGTGAAATAGTGGGGGAGAAGATAGAGGCGGCAAATACTGTGTATGTTGGGATGGGCCTGCCTGCGCAGGCAGGGAAATCAAGTTAACCCCACGTCGTCTGGCTGAGCCAGACTATGAGGGGCACAGTGAAAATAATTGAAAACAAAATTTCATAAGGCCACCCCTTGCTTGCACCTTCGCAAGCTCGGGCAAGGGAGTGGCCTTTTAACACTATGGCAGAAATAGGCATGCAACAGGCAATAGGGAGAAAACAAATTCTCGTCGGAGAAGCGCGGTATGTGCCGGTGGTGCCCAAAAAAGAAATCGACCCTGCGGAGGGAAAGTATACCCAATTTTTGAAAGAAGTGTTTGATGTTGCAGAGCCAGTCCTTTATCAAGAACTTGGGGAACAGGCTACGGTGCAGGGAGAATTGGCACTTCTTACTGGAGTAGAACTTGCTAAAAAAATGAAGCCATGGGAGGAGTTTGAGAAACACAAGGATTGGAAACGATTGGGAAGTGATTTGGATTTTGTGTGGCGTGGAGGCAAAGACGTGCCACATCGATTAGGGCGTGTATTTTTAAATGGTGTGATAGAAGCAGGTTCGTTTGTGATCGATTACGGAGCAGATATTGGCGTTGACAGACTAGTGAACCACGGAAGAAGAGATAGCTTTCCCTTTCCATTAAATAAAGTTATGTCGTTTACCGATGAAAATAAATTTATTCTTCGGGATGGACTCGAGTTTGCTGCAGATAAGGCAGTTGGGTATGGTGCAAATGAGGCAGTGAAAGCTATGACTCACGAAAAAAATGTGCGGTATCCGTCACAATTAGCCAACACCATAAGTGAAATGGGGAATTTAGCAACAGCTATTGGTGGGTGGAATCAGCCTAATGCAAGCCTGACAAGAAGAATAATTAGTTCAGCGATAAACCCAGGGGTTATAGAAGGATCACTTCGTTCACTGGTAGCTATTCCATTATTTGGCGCGGGGGTAGAAAAAATATATACAGCGCTCAATGAAAAATTAAAGAATGAAAATGGAGGATTATACCTATCCTATTTAACCCTTTCGCGGATGTTGTATACAAAATTTGGATATGTGGATTTTGGGAGTAAAGGAAAGGCTGAAAAGCCAAATAGAGTCATGTTGGGAGAAACACCAAATACATATCATAGTGAATGATAAGGAGATATGAAGAAACAGTTTATAAAAATTATTGAAAAGAGCCGGGCATTAAATGCGGAAGAGAAACGGGATTTGGTGGCAGTCAGTGACAAGCTACCCAAAGAGTACAAAGAAAAAGTTTCTGTAATTTTAACAACGTTTGACGAACATTCCAAAGCACGACAAAATTATTTGAAAAAAAAGTTGGAAGAGGCGTATGCTAAACTTGAAGATGAACTAATAAAAGACAGAGTAGAGGAAGGGAAGAGGGCGGCGTTATTAGCGAAAGCGAGAGATCAGATAGAGAAGTTGATATACATATCCTAATACATATTTTAATACTTGACAAGATATGTATTAAGGTTGTAGGATAGGAGTATGAATACAAAAATATTGCCGATTAGTGATTTTATACGAAAGTTTGGCATGTATGCAGATATGCTTCCTATTATAGATGAGTTAATTCTTACGAGAGACGGGAGGCCATATGCCAGTGTCCGAGCTATGCCTGAAGTGAAAAATCAGCATCTCATGAAAGCCATTGGTGGTTGGAAAGGGACGGACCTGGATGATGATGCATTTTGGAAGAAAGTGTTGAAACGAAAAAATAGGAAAAATTTGGGGATTATTCCATGAACTATTTTTTGGATACCTCGGTACTTATCGATCTATTGCGGACAAAAGAGCCAAGTATTTCGTTTGTTCAGCATCATCAGGTAGAAATATTGATAACGAGTTCGGTGTGCGTATTTGAATTAACAAGCGGCATTGAACGAAGTGATCCAAGCGTTATTGAAAAAAAGAGAGACGCAATGCACGCGTTGTTGACATCCTTGTCGCGGGTACTACCGTTTACCTCTGCAGATGCCGTTATTGCTGGAAATATTTGTGCAGAGTTAGCAAAAAGAGGGGAGCAAATTGATGATATGGATATCTTGATTGCCGCTTCGGCCATGAATGCAGGGGCCGTTATGGTAACAGGCAATCCAAAGCATTTTAAACGAGTAAAAGGGCTCGAGGTGTTGAGTTTGACCCTCGATAAATAAACCTCTACACTTATTATTGTTATGATGCAGAATGAACGAGGGCTACAGCAATCTCCAATACTCAATACACAATCATCAAATGGGGAGCGTGGGGGCCGACCAGTACAGGCAGGGAGGGCGCCGGAGAAGGGGAAGAAAGAAAAATCCATCGTGGAGAGGATGGGGACTAATCTTGCTGATATCGTACGGGATATCGATACTGCGAGCAAAATGGCTAAAGATACATTTGATGGCGATAGCGCGCTGATGAGAGCTGCGCGAGGTGGAGTTTCGATCGCGTTAGGTGCGGGAATGGAAAAGGTTACGGATATGATGTGGGAGGGAATTTGGAGTGGAAATACTGAGTTTATTGATAGATATAAATTGCCTAAAGAAACTGGTGTTAAGGTAAATAAATATGCTGCAGATTCAAAAGATCCATATTTTTATAGTGCTCGTATGGCCCACTTCATACGTGAAGGGTCGCAAGACTTGGCTATTGGAGCTCTTAATAATATTATCGCATTTAGATCCCAGCCAATACTTCAAAAAGTTGAAGCTATACATTTATTACGATCATTAGCTATAGACGCCGGACAATCATTTCTAACACCGAGTCTTGGAGCAACTGAACAACAAAAAGCTAAAACACTCGTTGATGCGCCAAGTGATGCGAAGGTTACAAAAGCAGCCGAAGCTGTTGGAGTAGGTTTGCCGGCGAATAAAGAGGTTGGAAAAAATATACTTACTTCAATATTAAATCTTTCAAATCCCGTGACTCATCTTGGCATAGACATGGTGTGGAGTGGGGTTTTGGAATTGAAAAAGAACTGGAAAGAAGTGCGTAATGTAAGAAAAGAAAAGGGGATTGTGGGTAAGAGCGTGGATATGCCTAAAAAGTATGAAAAGAAAGAGTGGGGAAACAGAGATCAGGGTGGCAGGTGGCAGGGGAACAAGGATAAAGTGTATTATGGCAAATCCAATTGGAAGAGTAATGACCAAAAGGCACAGGAGGAATATGAACTTAAAGCAGCTTCGTAATACCATCCAAAAGACACGGCTTTTTTCTGATGCACAGAAGGTCGATCTTCTCGTGAAGCTAGATGATGCGAGTGAGGCTGATCAGAAGAAGCTTGAGGCTGGCATCGACGTGTTTGACCACGAATACACTAAACGCATGGCGAAACGAAAGACGGAAATGCAGGCGCTTTTGGGCGAAATGGTGGAGGGTATGACCGAGGAAGAGGCAAAACTTAATCAAGAGGCGATAGCAGAGATTGTGGTGGGGATGGGGCTTCTGACTTCAAAGTGAATTTTTCAAGGCTAAGCCTTGGATATACCTTCATTATTATATACAGAGTTTATCTTGCTATGACGTAGGCCCGCTTGCTATAGGATAGTTTGTGTGGTATACTCCTTTATTATTAAATAGGTGTTTTATATTTATGGAAATCAGAACAAGCTCAATCAGAGATCATTTTGCAAACGCTGTTAAGGAAACCGGCGGGAGAGTTCCTAATATATTATCCAACGTGGCAATTGGTTTGGCGTATACCACTGTAGACTTAGCAGAGAGTAAGATATATAGAGCTGTGAGTGGTTGGGTGTTTGATGGAAAAGCACAACGATTAGAAAAAGAGCTTCATAAAGCGGTAGCTGAACGAAATGTTCACTCAGCAGATCAAACCCCTATTGATCCTCTACAAAAAGAACAACTAAAGATAGCAGATAAACTTCAGATTCAGATCATTCGTGATGCACTTCGAGTCCATGAGGGTGTAAAGGGAGCAGCCGAGTATGTAGAAGAATGGGCGTCTGATATTGGAATCACTAAGGGAGGACAAAAAATTATTGATAAACATATAACTGGATTTCAAGATGTTCAATTGGGCGATAATAATACTATTGGAGAACAGGATTGGGAGAGGGCACGTAAAAATTTGAATACGTATGTAAAACCTTTTGCAGAAAATTTATCTGATTATGCCAATGCCATCATGCAAGTATTTTTTGGTGACAAATGGGTAGGATTTGTCGATAAAGAGGGGAATCCAAAAGTATTTATGGGTATGTACATGGCTGAAAAGTCTATGAATTTTGTGAGTCCAGGAAACGTAGAAGCAGGACTACGAATTCTTTCAAACATTCCGGTGATTGATAAGCCAGTTAAATGGATGAAGGAAGCAATGGATCACATGCTTGAACATAACGAGATTGCACAATTAGTGAACAAAGGATTTAACAAAGCACTTATGGGATTCCATATCTATAATTCTCGAATAAAAGCTGTGGAAAAAGCTCGAGATGAGATGGTTGCAAAAACTTCGTAAGTCTTGTTATAGGCTCCCAGGGTTTGGTATACTCTTGTATACTGCCCGATGAGGGCTTTTTTTATGAATAAAGAAGTACACGTCACACATATTGAATTTCCAGCCACAGAAAAGATGGTGGGAGAGCAGCCAGTCGTCATCCCTGAATCTTTTTTTGAAGCATTAAAACGCGAAAAACCAGATGGTATTAATTGGGATAGAGTTGACGCTGCAGTTTCCGTACTTAAAGGCGAGAAAGATGCAGTTGCCCCCAAACTTCCCGAACCAGAACCAACAGAATCACAAAAGTTTTGGCGGAAGATGTTTGATAAAGGTGATCAGGAACTGTATAACAGACAAAAAGGACCAGTAAAATTTGATGCGTTAAAAGAAGCGTTTGCAAACCCAGCCTCAAAATCTATTGGTGAACACATTATGGCTATAGATAAAGACTTTCGTGGTGGTAGAGATGCGGGGGATGTGAAGGAGCGATTACAGCGAATAAGTACATTGTTGGGAGTTCTTGGGCTATTCACTGCATTTGACTGGGGAACTAGTAAAGCAATCGAAAAGCCTTTTAATAAGATATTCCCTATATTCAATGCGTCTGATAAACAATATATGGCAATGAGAGAGGCGTTGAAAAAAGTTCTTGAGGTGATGAATGACAAATATGCATCGGTACTCGGCAATATGCTGATTGAAAAATTGACTGGAAAGCGAGGATTTATTCACGAAGTTGCAGATAAAGGAGCAGATACGATTACTGTGGGAATAGATGGATGGGATGATTGGGTGAACGGATCAACTCTTGAGAGTGCTCAGCGGATTCTTTTTCAGATTCCTATAGCCGGAGCTCTTTTAGAACAAGGATTAACGCGGTTATCAATGTTTCAAGAGAAATCACCGCTTCATACAGTGACGGGAAAGATGATTTATATGGGATTTGGTGTGCTTTTGCGTGAGCTTGAAGTGGGAAAAAGGAAATATGATCGTCGTCAAACGACATTTTTTGATTTAATTAATGCTACATCAAAATATAAAAGAAAAACGAAACCATGGGGTAATGGAAAGGGTAAAAATAATTGAGTGTTATAATAAATTAGACGATTGTAGTAGTATGACAACGATTATTTTGTTTTTTTGACTTTTGATACTATAAGGGATATATTTGGTTGAAATATGAATGGCGCATATATTGAACGAAGAGGAATTGGAGTAAGTCTTACTAGGTTGCAGGTGTTAAAAGCTGTCTGGAGAGATTTTGGAGCAGATAGCGTTATTGAGAGAGCTGGGCAAGTTGTGCTTGACCATGAAGATGTACCAAGAGACGGTTATATATATTTACATAATTCTCTTCACCTAAGTAGTTTATTGTTTCCACCAATGTGGTTTTTATCTGCACCAAGAATTACGTCTACATTGCGTTTTCGGATAGAAGATCCACATGATTTTGATGTGCGATCTGACACAAAAGGGACTGCACATTCTTTTCATGCATATACATTAGGATTAACTGAAAAAGGATTTCATGCGCAATATAGCTATGAATTAGGAGCTCAATTATTGGGACTAGCGAGAGATGTTCGAGATTCTGACGGATTATTACAGCGAGTTAATGAACATTTGCAAATGGGTAGAGAAAGACGCCTACGCGAGTGGGGGACAAAGCGATCATAAATTCAGTGTTTTTCGGTAATATGTCAATACATTTTGTGCATTCTCGGTAAAAAAATATTTACTCTTCA
>ERZ1292629.3555-Hain-H43-01um-R1-3555-length-11980-cov-4_pt2 | contig 10549 bp, 9 predicted proteins | sample MGYA00564399_ERZ1292629 | MGnify/ENA primary metagenome ERZ1292629 (study PRJEB36523, sample SAMEA6512636) | groundwater metagenome | collected 2019-01-08 | study: AquaDiva: Metagenomics assemblies of 32 groundwater samples
ATGACCCGGAAGAATTTGAATTAAAGGGGAGGTTGGGATCTTTGCGGGAAAAAAATATGGAGTCCGGTGAGATCACGACTATTCCTGTAAGCCAAGTAGGAAAATGGCGCGAATTTATTGAAACAAAAAGAAGAGAATTAATGGATGAATTCCGTCGTCTGGGAATTGATTCCTTGGTTCTTTCTTACGGCAATCACCTCGAAGATTTGGCTAAGTTCTTAAAAGGGCGGAAAATCCGCCGAAGATAACCAGTTTCTGAAAAAACTGGTTTTTTAATTTTGCAGGTGTTAATCTAATCTTAGAAAATTGTCATAAATTATAAGGGGGCTGTTTCTTATGAGATATCGGTTTCTGGTTTTGATAGTCGCGCTTTGTGTTCCGTTTAGCCTTTCTGGTCAGACTTCCTTACCCTGCTTCTCTTCAGAGATTCGCGAGCCGCAGCCGCTTATTGTGGATACTTGCCGGCCCACTCCGACCATAATTAAAACTTATGAGCCTTTCATTCAGGTTTATCGGGTGCGCCATTTAGACCTTAAAGAACAGGGTTTGGAGATCGAAGTTTTGGAAGAAGAGATGAAACCGGAAAATCTGTCGGTCGTTCCTTTTGAGGTGAGCCGCCTGGAGATACAAAAAGGGAAAATCGGCGACCTCTATGTTGAGTACTACATTTATACCTTCCGGATTATAAACCCAAAGAAGGGCGATTACAAAATTCCGAAAATAAGATTCCGCTGGATTGTAAAAGAGGTCGGAAGAAAAGATACCGAGGTAAGGGTGCGGGAAACCGAAACTATAGAAGTTCCTGTGAGATACAATACGACGATTACCAAAGACCCCGATCTTTCGATAAGAGACGAAATTGATCTCGGCTCGTACAGAAAAATCTTAATAACGCTCCGTGCCTTGTTTGCGATTATTATTTTGTGTTCGGCATTTCTCGTTTTTTCTGCTATAAAGTCGCAAAAGAGAAGGAAGGCGGAGAAAATTGAAGAGAGAAAGAGAGAAGAAAAAGAAGAGGAAAATCCTCTTCCTTCGCGAATTAACCGCCAGGAATTTGTACGCAGTCTAGACCTTTTCTTGCAAAGTGATCGAAGTACCCTTTCCGAGACGGAAGTTTTAGACAAGCTTTTCGGACTAGTGAGAGCTTTTATTTTAAATGAAGTAAAAGAGCTTTCTTGGACTCATACGGCCAAAGAGATTTACGACCATATTAGTGTGAAGGTAAGTGGCGAGCGTAAGCCGATTTTGCTCGAGCTCTCTTCACGTTTAAGGCTCTACGAACGCGATATGGGAGTGGATGAATTTTCTCTCTTGGGAAGATTGAGTTTGGACTTTGAGGTTCCAACCCTGAAAGGTTTAGCGAAGAGACTCGCTTGGTATAATCTTGCGGCATTTAAAATAAAGAAGCTGATAGTAAAACTGAAAGCACTCTTAGAAAGGAGAAAGAAATGAAATGGGTATCGGATTTGATAAGTATAGTGAGAGAAGAGATTTTTGCGATTAGGGACATAGATTTGAGTCAGATTAAATTTGAAGATTGGAAGACGCCTCTCATTTTGGGAGCTCTCGCTCTCATGGTTACTGTTCTAAGGATTGTATTTAGCCGGAACCGGGAATCCCGTGCGGATTCCGGCTATTTTATTCCCAAAAATCTTCGCGAAAGTTTTTGGCGGAGGGCGGCTTATTCGTTACCCAAACTTCTTCTATTTCCGGTCCTTGTTCTTTTTTTCATCGCCCTAGCCAAACCTTATGAGTGGAACTTGAAAGAGAAAACCTATATTGAATCGCGGGAACGCTGTGATCTCATCGATATGTCCGCTTCAATGCTTTGGAAACTTGGGAATACCGGGAAATCTGTCGGCGAAGTCTTAAGAGACGCACATTTAAAGTTTTTGGAGATGCGTCGCGGCCGCCACGATAGAGTTTGTCTTATGTATTTCTCAGCCAATCCGTATCTTGCCGAAGGTTTTATTATGGATGATGATTTGTATATTTTCGAGGTAAAAGATGCGCCTTATGCTCTCATGGATGCTAATATAAACCTTAGGTTTTTTCCGGAAAACGACCCCGAAAACCATTACGAAGATTTCATTGCTCCGCGTGACAAGATAAAGACTGTTCCGGGAGAAGGGGACACTAATCTTCACCTTGCGCTTAATGACGTTGTCGCATATTTCAGAAACGAGGGCAATAAAAAAATCAAGAAAAGGGCGGTGCTTATTTTAACTGACGGAGCTGCTACTTATTATCCCGGAAGCGAACTTGATTCTTTAAGGCAGAACAATATCATTCCTTATTTTTTGGCTGTCGAACCGAATGAAGCGGGGCACGCGCAAACCGGGTATGGGGGAAGGCCCGAGGTTTCTAGGGAATTTATAGACAGGATTTCAAGTTATGGCGGCAAATATCTTTATGCGGCCGACGAACGGTCGCTTCAAGCGGCATTCCGAGAGATAGACCGGCTTGAGGCAACGAAGGTCGAAAAATTCGAAGCGGCAAAGCGTCGATACTTTTATCGTATACCCCTTACGCTTGGCATTGCGCTTTTGCTTTTTAGCGTGGCCTCTGGCCTAATCGCAGAGGTTGTTTTCGTAAGAAAGCCATGAATATTCCCGCAGAAATTGCGGGATTTTATATTTGGTTCTAATATAAGTGAAGAAGTTTTAAATACCTAAGGGAGAGGTTTAAAAGATGAAAAGAATCCGGACAAGATTGATCCTGCTTGCAATTGCTTTTGTTGCAGCTCTTATCGTTTATGCTTTATCTGATTTCTACGGACACCTTAATAAATTCAGCTTTTACATAAAGAACGAGGAACAGGTTTTCGCCCGCAGAGAGCTTGACGAGGTTATTAGATTCTACCGGCTTACAGACAGAATTAAACTGCGTTTTCTCGCCGATCGGCTTATTTTTAGCGATGCTTTTCTCTGGCAAGCCGCATACGATTGCTTGATCAAAGATAACGAAAAGATTGTGAGCGATCTTCAAAGCAAAACCGAAGATCCGCGAGCGGCGCATCTTTTGGGAATTACAAGGTTCAGAAAAGCTAAAGCTCTCTACGAAGCCGGCGAAAGAAGAGAGGCCTTGAGAATGCTTCTTCAAGATGCGAGTAGGGATTTTGAGATGGCGGTGAGAAATGGTTCTGATTCTAATTTTGACGATCGCTTTAATTACGATCTTACAAGCGACAGCGCTGCAGCCTTAAAAGCGCTTAGGCTTCCGAAACCCAAACACATGATTCCAATGTGGCGGCCAGGGCTCAATCCGCCGCCCGGCGGCGGTCTGCCGGGCAAGAACGATCCTTTTGGCGGGGAAAAAGACGGCAACCTGCCGCCGGGCTCTCCTAGAAAAAAAGGATAGGTTCGAGATGCCGTTTTTAGATAGATTTGCTGAATCCGTAAGTTTTGGAAGGCCTGAAGTTTTTGTATTTTTTTACGCAATCTTATTTTTTCTCGCTGTCTTCTCTCTGTTTCTTTTGTGGAAGATTTTCTTAAGGCCGAAGAGAACCCATCTCTCACATTATCCGATGATTGGCCGGCCTAAGATCTGGATCGCAGTGCTATTCGCCGCGACTTTCGCGGTTCTTGCGCTCGCCGCTCCTTATGCAAGAGGCGGTTTGATTGTGAGGCGTGGCGGCGTAGATGCCGTTGTCGTGCTTGATCATTCAATCAGCATGAGAGCGCGGGATTTGCGCCCTTCTCGGCTCGAGGTCGCTAAAAGAGAAATTGCGCGGTTTGTCACTGATTCGATTTTGCAGAATGGAGACAGGGTAGCGCTTTTTACCTTTGGCAAGAATTCTTACCGCAAGCTGTATCTCACTTCGGATTTCGACCGATTTTTGAACTCTCTCGATCGGATTCAGTTTCCTAAAGCGTTGGTCGGTCAGGAATCGGTGTGGTTTACTTATTTTGCTTTGGTGCTTGAAGAGGTTTATGAAAACCTCGATAAACAAGGACGAGAATCCAACAGAAACAGAATTATTTTCTTTTTTTCCGATGGCGCAAACGAGATTGAAGATTCAACCAAAATGCAAGCATCCTTGGATTCGCTTCGCAGGCGAGGTATGAAAATATACGCTATTGGGGTTGGCACGAGATCAGGCGTTCCGCTTTTATCGGTTTTGGACGATTATGTGAGCAGTTTTGATTACGAATCGAATCTTCTTGATGAGTGGCGGGGCGAGATGACAAAGCTAGAGCTGAAACATCTTGATTATTTGGCAAATAAGACAGGCGGCAGGGTTTACACGATAGAAGACAATAAACAAAGTATCGGCAAGTTTTTGCGGCAAGTAATGGACTCGGAAAGGAAGCTTTCTTTTGAGATAAGCGAAGATGAAGAAAAGAAAGTAGAATTGTGGTGGTATGCGCTTCTTTTTGCAATATTCGGATTGATTCTGGCTTTGAGCATAAAGTTTTATTGATACCTGGGGAACCCCCAGGTATTCTTATTTGATTAGATACCCCTTTGCCTATAAAATTTAGTTAAATGCCCAAAGACTCCGATCTTATAAAAGAAAAAATAGACCTCGTTGATTTTTTGCGAGGGTATCTTACTCTGCATCCCGCAGGCCGCAATTTTAAAGCGCTCTGCCCTTTTCACGATGAGAAAACCCCCTCATTTATCGTTTCACCTGACAGGAAAATCTGGCATTGTTTTGGTTGTGGTGCGGGCGGCGATGTTTTGGGGTTTGCAATGCGCTATGAAAATTTGGAATTTCCCGAGGCGATAAGATTTTTGGCGGAACGTGCCGGATTAGAGATCCGTTCAATAAATCCGGCAGTCGAAAAAGAATTCGGGATTTTGTACAAGCTTCACGACATCGCTAAGGATTTTTTCCAAAAAGAACTTCTGAAACACGAGGGCGCCCTAAAATACCTCAAGGGTAGGGGCCTCGAAGAAGAAACTATCCGCAATTTTGATCTAGGTTACGCTCCGGGCGGCGATTCTTTGACGTTGCATCTAATTAAAGAAGGATTTGACGTTTTAGATATCCAAAGAGCCGGCATGACCCATAAGAATTTAAAAGGATTATACCGCGATCGTTTCGAGAGTAGGATTATTTTTCCGATCAAAAACCAATTCGGAAGAACGGTCGCTTTTACCGGCCGGCTTCTTGAAAATCCGAACACTCCTTCGGATCTGCCCAAATATCTGAATTCTCCCGAAACGCCGATCTTCAACAAATCCAAAATTTTATACGGACTTTCTGAATCAAAAGTCGAGATATCGAAAACCCGGACAGTTTTTTTAATGGAGGGGCAAATGGATTATCTGATGAGTTCGCAGTCGGGCGTGAAAAACTGCGTTGCTGTTTCGGGCACTGGCCTTACAGAAGAACACTTAAAAAGGCTGCGGCGCATGGCGGATACGGTTATTGTCACTTTTGACAATGATGAGGCGGGTCTCCGGGCGCTTGAGAGGAGCTTGGACGTTTTTAATAACTTTGATTTCCACGTTAAAGTCATTGATTTGGGAGAATATAAAGATCCGGCCGAAGCGGTTCTCGCCCGCCCGGATTATTTAAGGGAAAAAGCGGAGGAAGCAATTCCGGCCTTTAATCATCTATTTAATTTTTATTTTGAGAATGAAGAAAACGTCCGGAATATCGCCCACAAGAAAAGAATTTTGCGTCACCTCCTTTCGAAAATAAAAAACGTTAGGAGTGCAGTTGAACAAAATATCTGGATCCATGAATTAGCGAGGCTTTCTGGAGTTAGGGAGGATGCCTTGATCGCTGAATTAAATCAGTTACCCCAGGACAAGGGAGGTGGCTTGGGTGTCCCCCCAAACGAACCGGAACCGGAAGAGCGGCTCGATAAGATCGCCTCAAGGCTTATTTCTTTAGCTCTTGCCGACGGGGACCATTTTAAGCAAGTTGTGGAAAAAATAGCGTTTTTTCCCGAGACTTATAAAGCGATTTTAAAAAATCCAAAAGAGGCAGGAGCGGATTTTTTGGCTTTGCGGTCGAGTTTTGACTTTGCGAAGGCCGAGAAAAAGGACTTAGATAGCGAGTTTCGTGATCTTTTAAGATATCTTGAAATAGAGTCTTTGAAAAAAGACAGAGCTTCAATCCAGGGAAAAATTAGGTTGGCAAACGTGAAAAATGTTGACGCCGAACCTTTAATGGATGATTTTCACAAAATCTCTAAACGAATTGACGAACTTTCGAGTTTCCTATAGATTACCCCCATATCTAACTAATCAAAACTTCTAAATTACTAGGCATGCCAAAAACAAAAAAGCGGAAATCGCTTAAAAAAAAATCTGTTCGTAAGCCCCTAAAAAAACAAGCAAAAAAAGCAAACTCGCTCGAAGGAGAATATAAAGAAAGATTGGAAGAACTTGTGAAACGCGGCCGGGGCAGGGGCTTCGTGACCGATGCCGAAGTGCTCAATTATTTTCCCCTAATTGAGCGTAACCTCTCATTTTTGGAAGAGGTTTATAACCGGTTGGAAAGAGAGGGAATTAAACTCCGAGAAACGGGGTCTCTCACCAAAACTGGAATACCTGAAGAGATCAGCGCCCAAGAATTAAAAGATGCGACTCGGATTGAACTAGGGCTTCCGGATGCCGTCCAGATGTACCTTAAGGAGATCGGGAGAACTCCGCTTTTGACTTCAAAGGAAGAAAAAGAATTAGCCAAACGAATCGAACAGGGTGACGAGCTGGCCCGCAAAAAATTAATTCAAGCAAACCTAAGGCTTGTCGTTTCGATTGCTAAACGTTACGTCAATCGCTCGCCTCACTTGGGAATTCTCGATTTAATTCAAGAAGGGAACATAGGACTCTCTCGGGCGGTTGATAAATTTGATTATCGGAAGGGATTTAAATTTTCTACTTATGCCACATGGTGGATTCGTCAGGCGGTAACTCGGGCTCTAGCCGATTATTCCCGAACGATCAGGATTCCGGTGCATATGGTCGAGACTATAACAAAATATACTCAGATTAAACGCCGTTTGATGCAAGAGCTCGGTCGCGAGCCTTTACCCGAAGAAATTGCGGCAGAAATGAATATGGACGTTGATAAAATTCATTATATCCAGAAAATCTCACAAGAGGTTGTTTCGCTCGAATCCCCAATTGGCGACGATGACGAAGATTCCACCCTTTCTGATTTTATTAAGGACGAGACATCTTTAAGTCCGGATCAGTTGGCAAACCAAGCTCTTCTCAAAGATCAAATCCGTGAAATTTTAATTGATTTGACGGAGAGAGAAAGGAGAATTCTTTCGATGCGGTTCGGTCTTGAGGATAATATTCCCCACACTCTTGAAGAGGTCGGGAAAATTTTCGGCGTGACCCGCGAACGTATCCGTCAGATCGAAGCAAAGGCCTTGGAAAAGATCCGCGCCCACCATAAAGTTAAAAAACTCGAAGGTTACTAAACAAAAATGGCAAAAAAACTTTTTCGGATGTGTATTGTGTTGGGTTTGGTGCTGATTTTTTACGCGGTGACTTTAAGCCCAACTTACGGAGAAGCGGAATCGTTGGATAATTTCCGCCCCAAAGTTTTACCGACAAACCCGTTTTATTTGCTTAAAAACCTGAAAAGGGGTTTTGATAGGATATTGACTTTAAGTTCGAAGGGACGGGTAGAACTTGATTTGCGGATTTCTGAAGAAAAAGTACAAGAAATCAGTGCTCTTTCGGGGGATAAGAAAGATAATTCTAAGGAAATCGAAAAGCACCTCAAAAGTTTTAACGGAGACTTAGGAAGATTAAAGAAAGACTTAGCTGTTTTTAAGAGTAAGAATAAAGAGAACGGCAAAAAAACATTCGATCTGGTTTTTGATTCGGTTTTGGCCCAGCACCACGCTTTTGAAAATCTGGAGATCGAATCCGGAAAATTTAGAAATCTTTTCGGGGCGGCTCGCGGCGAATTGATCGGCGTTGTGGTTTTGGTATCAGATTTGAACGGGAATTCTTTTTTGGAAAAAACACTTCGATTTGCGGAAGAGGCGAAAGACCCATATTCGCAGTTCGGAATCATAGATTTGCTGGGAGAGTTTATAGATGATCCGGATTTCAAAGAATTTAAAAAAATCATCACTCTGAAGAACGACCTTATTTGGGAATTTGAGGGTGGCTTAAAAGCTCTAGGTGATGGCGAAAGAGAAAGATTTTTTAATAACCTTCGCCTTGTAACAGCAAGCAAATTCTTAGCCTTTGAGGATATAAGAGAAATTTTGACGGATATCGACCTGAAGAGCCGGTTCAATTCTTTAAGAGCGAATGAGATTGACAAAGGGGAGGCGGAAGGTTTATTTGACGAGGAAGAAGCAAACGCGGTCATTAAGCTTGCTGAAGGAAGTATTTCAGCGTTTGAAAAAGAATCGGCTAATGGAGAGAAAATCCCCAAAGAAACCGCCAGGCGTTTTATGGAACAGGCTCAGATCAATTTAGAACAAGCTCAAAAATTTTTGGCTGAAGGTCGTTTTAGCTCCGCTCTTCCGCAAGCTGGAGCGGCCCGGGCCGGAGCCTTGAATGGTTTGTCCCAAATACTAGAGAGCGAAAAACAAGAAGAGACGAATCAGAAGCTGAGGGTTGAATTCGATAGACTGAAGAACGAAGCCAAGAATAAAAATCAAAATGAAGAGAACAACCAGAAGATTTATTCGCTTTTCGGTGAGGCCGAAAAATATCTGGTTGTTCCGAAAAATATCGAAGAGTTAAGGAAGGCAAAGGTAATTTTGAGTGAATTGAGAAACCTTCTCGCAAATTATTAGTATGACATCTGTAGAAATAAGAAAAAAATTCTTGGAATTTTTTTCCGCCAAAGGCGGATCTCCGCCGGAGGCGGATGGGCCTCGGGCGCACGCCTCGGGCGGAGAAAAAAAAGGACACAAGATTGTTCCCTCTTCATCTTTAATTCCAGACGATCTATCGGTTCTGCTTACCACCGCCGGAATGCAGCAATTCAAGCGTTATTATACGGGAGAGCTTGATGCGGATAAGGATTTCGGCGCAAAAAGCACCGCTTCGGTCCAGAAATGTTTTCGGACCTCGGACATTGATGAGGTGGGGGACGAGTCACACCTTACTTTTTTCGAGATGCTTGGGAATTTCAGTTTCGGCGGCTACTTTAAGGAAAAAGCGATAGAGTACGGCCGTGAATTTATTGAGGATGTGATGGGTTTAAAAATAGATTATGTGACCGTTTTTGACCCCGCAAAAATACCAGATGGGGATTGGCGAAAGGGCGTGCCTTTCGACGAAGATTCCTACAATTTTTGGAAGAAAGCTCTGTCAGAGAAGAAAATCCGACGAGCCGGTATTGATAATTTTTGGGGACCGACTGGGAGTGAAGGGCCCTGCGGTCCCACGACCGAAATCTACGTAAACGGTCTTGAAATTTGGAACATAGTTTTTAACGAATATTATTGCTCTTCGGACAAAAAACTTACTAAATTAAAAACTCCGGGAGTGGATACCGGAATGGGTTTGGAACGCTTAGCGATGGTTTCGCAAGGGGTTCGAAACATTTTCGAAACTGATCTTTTTTCGCCACTTATGAATTTTTTGCCCACGGCGGCAACCGAAAGAACAAAGCGAATTTTAGCCGATCACGCTAGAGGTATTGCTTTTTTGATTTCAGACGGAGTTCGTCCCTCGAATAAAGAAGCCGGCTATGTTTTAAGGCGTCTCATTCGTCGTCTCGTTACCCATTTTTATCTCGCGGATAGATCTCTCGATCCAGAGCATATTTTTGAAGAAGTTTTTGAGATCTATGAAAGATTTTATCCGGATTTGAATAGAGAAGTAGTTCTTGAAGAATTTAATGCCGAGTGTGAGCGTTTTTTGAAAACGCTTGCGGCGGGTTTGAAAGAACTTGAAAGAGTGAAAGCCTTGAACGCGGAGAGCGCTTTTATGATTTTTTCAAGTTATGGATTGCCGTATGAGATTATTAAGGAACTTGGCGGAGAAAGGGCAAAAAAATTAAGTCGTGAAGATTTTGATAAAGAATTCGTAAAGCACCAGGAAATTTCTAAAGCTGGAGCGGAAAAAAAGTTCGGCGGCCACGGACTTATTTTGGATACCGGTGAGCTTAAGGCGGGGAGTGAAGAAGAACTCCAAAAAGTGACACGGCTTCATACCGCAACCCATTTATTGAACCAGGCACTTCGTGAAGTGCTTGGCTCTGAGGTTGAACAGCGCGGTTCGGACATCACGACCGAACGGACGCGTTTCGATTTCACTTTCCCTAGAAAAATGACTGCAGAAGAGGTAAAAAAAGTTGAGGAAATCGTAAACCATAAAATCAATGAAGATTTGCCTGTAAATTTCAAAGAAATGCCGAAAAACGAGGCCGAAAAAACCGGTGCGCTTCATTTTTTTAAGCTAAAATATCCGGAAAAAGTGAAGGTTTATTATATCGGAAAGTCATTGAAGGAAGCTTGGAGCAAAGAATTCTGCGGCGGTCCGCACGTTTCACATACTGGCGAAATCGGCAAGTTCAAAATTATAAAAGAAGAAGCGTCATCGGCCGGCATCCGCCGCATCCGCGCCACCGTCAAATAAATAAAGATATGGAGAATTTAGAACA
>ERZ1292629.4279-Hain-H43-01um-R1-4279-length-10542-cov-3_pt1 | contig 10542 bp, 7 predicted proteins | sample MGYA00564399_ERZ1292629 | MGnify/ENA primary metagenome ERZ1292629 (study PRJEB36523, sample SAMEA6512636) | groundwater metagenome | collected 2019-01-08 | study: AquaDiva: Metagenomics assemblies of 32 groundwater samples
CAAAATTGCCTTTTCAATTCCCACAGTTTTACGTAGAATTTCTAAAATTGGACTTCCCGCATTGGTAGTACAAGAAGCGTTTGAAGTCACGACCATATCTTTAAGTGAGTCACAATTTACACCCATAAGTATAGTGCCTTCATCTGCGGCAGAAGCGTCTCCGTGAGCTGGAGCGGTAATCACAACTTTTTTTGCACCCGCTGTGACGTGAGCCCGAGCCTTTTCAAATGAAGTGAAAAAACCTGTTGACTCAACCACTACATCTACTTCCAGATCTTTCCAAGGAAGATTTGTAGGATCTTTTTCTGATAAAAATTTAACCTCGTCTCCATCCACATTCATGCTTTTTTTGTCAGAAGCAACTTTTATTTCAAAACCACTTGGACCGTAAGTAGTATCGTATCTTAGTAAGTAAGCGATGTTATCGATATTACCCAAATCATTTATCGCCACCACATCGATATCCTCTCTCTCGTGAGCTATTCTAAAAAAAGCTCGCCCAATCCTGCCACCACCATTTATAGCAACTTTAATTTTCTTCATATTATGTGTTTAATAATTATGAATTAATTATATCAAATGTAGACTCCCGTTGCACAGGATAACAAAAAATCCCGAGGGGTAGTGACTCCTCGAGATTTTGTTCACTTTTTGTTGCACTTAGAACAAGGACAGCTCATGATCGTTTGTGTAAGTTTCAACCGTCCTGATTTGGTAGTAACAATACACAATACCTTGAACTTTTTCTTGCAACGGTGCCTTTTCTTACCTTCACAACCCTCACATAATACAAGTGTTGAATGCCTGCGACGACGGAGACTGGGGCGACTATCTTCCCCTGTAAATCCCATTTTAGCGGCCCGAAGTAGTGATGTCATTGTGAGCATGAGCTCCTACCCTTCCTCCCCAAATATAATGATTATCTCTATAAATTGCAAATAACCACAAAACTCCCGAATCTGGATGAAATCCGACGTGAGCAACTTTGTTTTATTTATAAAACAAGAAGTACTCTTGTGGTGAATTTGAAAAGGTGAGGAGCCTTAGTTAGTGCTAAGGTGACGAACATTTTCAAATTGGGAACGAGGAGTTCGCCAGATTCGGGAGTTTTTCTAAGCTTTCACTTCTGTGGTGACTATGTCGTCGATACTACAAACCCCCCCAACACAAGCCAGTTCCGCTTTTTGGTTTAATTCATCAGTTGCTTCATATGTGACGATCTTTGAGAAGTCAATGTGAGTAAAACGTTTTAACATTTCCTTGTATGTTTTCTCATCTATACTTTCATAAGGTGCAAGTTGGTAAACATGATTATCGCGGGGAAGAAAAGCTAAACCTCCTATAATATTCCAGTTTTCATAAATCCAATCTGCTACTCTTATCCATTCGTCATCACCGATTGAGATAGTAGTTGAAGGATTGTGTTCTGTGAAATTTTCTTTGACCATTTTCCAATACTCAAGTTGGTCGATAGCTGTTTGGTCATTTTTGAATACGGCTCGGTCTGGTGCCTTAACAGGAAAATCCAAAACAAAAGTCGTAGCATTTTCCATTGTCTGACCTACTTCTGGATGAAACGGCACACCTTGGTCGCGGAGCATTTTGAAAAGAGCATCGGTTGAAGCAATTCTTACTCGACGAATATAGAAGGCGGAGTGTCTTGGATGAATTCCTGAAGATGAATCCACTGTTTGAGAAAGATTCCCGGATGGCTTTACACATGTGATACAGGTTGATTGGTTTATACCAAAGCGTTTTGCATAGATTTTGTTCAGTTTGATTGATTCATTTTTTAATTTCTTCATCATCTCTGGTTTTCTAACAACAGGACAATCCCACTGGCCTGTTATTGAAACACCTAGAAGAGCCTCCTTTTTACAATTCTCCATCCACTCTTTGGAAAGGTATGGGAAATGAACAAGAGTTGCTTGATATGTTCCCAGAATCGTAGCGATTTTCATTTTTCGCATAAGTGTTGCTTCTGTATCTTCTGCACGAGCAACTATTTCTGACAAATTACAAAACTGTTTTGATTGAAGAATAATCTCTCCACATGGATTTGTTCCAAATCTAGGTTTTTCGCGAGTAAACTGTGAAAGTCTTCTATCTGGTAGTGTGTACTGTAAACCATCACGGTTAAATATTCCTCTCTCGCCTGAACCAGACTTCATAAGAGCGATCCACTCTTCCATAAACTCTGTGTTGGTCGGTTTTACTTCATATACAGCAGAGTTATTAGCTAGTGAGCGTTGTGGATCTGTCATCCAAAACTGACCTTTCTTAGCATCCCTAATGTTTACATCATTTAAATCTGAGAGAGATATCATAGCACTCCTCCTAACCCCTCCAGAAACCACTATTTCACCTATTTTGCACAATATATCATGAGCATCTATGTTCTCAAGCCTCCTGCCTTGGCGAGCAAGCATTTTTGTGCGAGTGAAGGAGAGTAACTGTTTCAATGGTTCTGGCCCAGAAGACTTCCCTCCCATAGTTTTAAGTCTAGCTCCTGCTGGCCTAAGTCCTGAAAAATCAAAATCAATATCTACTCCCTCTGACCAAGTTTTCATACCAAGTGCTAATGCATCACACCACCCTTCTTTACTATCATCAATTACAAAAGTAGTAATTTTTTTTCCTGTTTGTCTTTTTATTTGTGGAAGTTTTTGAATATTTTCACTTTCTACAGAAAATCCCACACCAGTTCCACACATTGATATGTACATCACTTCAGCAAAATCTTGGAATTTTTCTGGAGCGATGAAAGAGCAGTTATACGCACAAACATTTGTAGCTCTTGCGCCAGAACCAGCAAATTGCAAAAGTCGCATTGAAGGCATTGCTTCTTGTTTTAAAATTGTTTCGCGAACTTCTTTATATTCAGAATCTTTTAATTTTTTCCCAAGATTCTCTTTCATGAAATACATGTAACGGTCGACAGTCTCTATCCATGTCTCGCGACGATTTTCTTCTGACACCCATTTTGAATATGTTCGATAATAAATAAATTCGCCCAAAGGATTTCTAAAATATTTTTTTGAATCCTCAGTAAGTTTTTTTACTTTCTCTGGAACTTCAATTCCTTTGTATCGCAAACGATTTCTTTCTTCACGATAAAGAATATATGCTTTTGCAGTTGCCACATATTCTGAAAGCATGAGTTCTTTTTCTACGGAGTTTTGTATTCCTTCAACAGTTGGAATGAAATTTGGATGCTTCTTGGAAATCCTTACTAAATCTGCATAAACCTTATTGGCAACCATCTCCGCTTCTTCCATTGATCCTTCGTTGGCTGCAAGCATTGCTTTGTAAACAGCATTTGTTATTCGTTCGATATCAAACACCACAACTTTTCCATTTCTTTTTTCAACTTTTGCAATTAGAGTATTTCTTTTTTCGACCTTTTTTTCTATTTTTCGAGATTTTTTTGCGAGCTTAGGCATGATTTTTCTAAAAATTAAACTTTTTTCTAATAAAAACGAAAGATTTCCAAATTTCTTATTTCGTACATTTATTGTACTCCAATTAAATCTAAAAAAACTGTGGATAACCATTCAAAAAATATCAAGATATAAAAAAGTTTTTATGTAAAGGGTGCCTCTTACAAAATCCTACAACTTATACCTATTTAGAAAGAATATTTTATAAATTTCACCTTGTCTCCAATTTTAATATCGAGCTTTTCAGCTTCTCCAGCCAAAACTTCTAAAACATAGATAGAATCTTTATCTGAATTAAAAACTTTAGGGTATGTGTTTGGAGAAACAGATTTTTCTATGTGATTAATAATAAAATTCTCATCAATCCAAATTATATCAATTGAAAATTTCATATCCTTCATCCAAAAGCCGTGCTTGCTTGGATTTTGAAAAACAAAAAACATTCCTTCATCTGCTGAAAGAGTATTTCTTTCAGATAAACCTTTAGCAAAAAGGTAATCTGTATCAACTACTTCTACTTGAAATGATTTTCCACCTATAATCACTCTTGCGGGATAAGTCTCGGTATATAAAAAGGCAACAATAGCAATAAAAACTATTAAAACAACGGCTATCCATATAAATCTTTTAGTTAGTCTGTGGTGAAACATATATATATTGTATCACTGCCTAAATTTTACACCACACGGGCACTTAGTGCCTTTCGAGTCCCCCACAAGGACTTCCCGTTTTATGAATAAAACGCAGATCGCTTCCAATTTCTACACTCACTTCGCTCGTAAGAAACATTGGTCACGGAAGAAATTTTGATCGGACAACAAAAAACCGCCAAAAGCGGTTTTTTGTTTATTACGAATGATTCGTAGTATTTTAAAGTTTTTATAATTTAGATGAAATTCGAGGCGGATGAGAAATTTAATTCGAGACGTATAGTAATACGTTGAGAATTAAATTTTGAAGTCCAACAAAGAATTTCGCTAAATTTAAAAATCTTTAATTTACCAAGTTCGGCCACCTCGGTCACCGCCCCTATCAAATCCTCCACCTGTTCTTGGAGCTCTTGGTTCCATTGGACGAGCTTCATTTACTGTAAGCTTTCGTCCATCAAGTTCCTGACCATTCCACTTTTCAATTGCTTTATCAGCATCAGCGTCATTAGCCATTTCGACGAAACCGAATCCTTTTGATCGGCCTGTCATCTTGTCCATAATAATAGTAGCAGAAGTAACTTCTCCTACTTGTGCGAAAGCATCCTTAAGTCCACTATCATTAGTAGAATAAGAAATACCTCCAACATATAACTTCTTTGCCATAAACTTTGTTTTTTACCTCGTCTTTATTTTAAACTGTAAGGCGACGAACTCTCTTCTCTTTTCAAAGCAAACAAAATAAATTGCGCTGCGAAAACTTACGAGATACTTACATTGCTACTATTATATCATCCTTTGCCACAAAAAGTCAAGTCGCTATTCTGAACTAACAGTTTTCATGATTACGGGGCTAGTAGGCTTATCATTTGCTCCAGTTGGAAGGTTTGCAATTTTATCTACTACCTCCTGACCAGAAACTACTTTTCCGAAGATTGTATAGTTATTTGGCAGTGGATAATCTTGGTGCATTATGAAAAACTGACTACCGTTCGTGTTGGGTCCAGAGTTCGCCATAGCTACTACCCCCTTTTTATATCCAGCCTTGTAAGACTCTGTGGCAGGATTTAATTCATCTGCAAACTTATACCCCGGACCACCAGTGCCGTTACCACTTGGATCCCCGCCTTGAATCATGAAATCTTTTATCACTCTGTGAAAAGTTAGGCCGTTATAAAAACCTTTATTGGCAAGTGTCACAAAGTTTTCAACCGTTTTCGGTGCGTCTTCATTGTAAGTTTCAAAAACTATTTTTCCATAATTTGTTTCTATTGTTATCATATTTGATTTTTTAATTTCGCTTGAGCTTTCAACTAAAGCATTTTGATTGTTGTTAATATTTTCGGTTATTCCAGATTCGCTTTGTGAAGTAAGCACGACTGGATTGAACTCAACCGGTTGGTTTTTACTTGAAAACAAATAATACCCACCGACTACCGCTACTAAAATTATTATCACACTTATAATTATATTTTTCATAATTTGCATTATATCAGAAATAAATTTGTATGTGCGGGCAAGGGTAATCGAAACCCTGTCTTATCCTTGGGAAGGACACGTTCTACCACTGAACCATGCCCGCTTCAAAGACTATAATATAACAGTTTATGATATATTAAAATTCTGGAAGAGTGGCAGAGTGGTTTAATGCACCGGTTTCGAAAACCGACATAGGGTAAAACCTATCGTGAGTTCAAATCTCACCTCTTCCGCACCAGCTAGTGTATTGAATATATGTAATTAAATACTGCCCCTGCAACTGTTTCTAAACTTTTTGCACTGCATTTGTCCAAAGTATCTTTCGTTGTGTGGAACGGAGAATAGCCATAGTCAATCAAAAGAAAAGTTGGAATTCCAACCTGGTTTAGAGGAGTATGGTCATCTTGAATTTCGAGACTAACTTCATCACTAAACGCTGAGCTATCTACTTTCTTAGCTATATCCCAAAAAGCATTAACTTGTGTTGGGGCATTTTGTACTGATGATCGCTCCTTGTAAATTTTTAAATCCTTATCACAAACCATATCCAAAATGATTCCAGAAATTGGTTCCTTGTTCGTATATACTTTATCTAGGTTTTCAGCAAAAAATGTAGAGCCAAGTGGTTTCCAATTGGTGTAATCCCCGCCTTGATTTTCGTCACCTTCTTCACCATCAAAAAAAACAAAATCAATTCCTATATCTGGAATTTTTTCTGAATTATGAAGAACTCGTGCAAGTTCTAAAAGAACAGCAACACCTGAAGCCGAATCGTTTGCTCCAGGAACTGGTTTGATTGAATTAAGCCAATCTTTATCTGCCAACTTTTTGCTGTCATAATGTGTTCCCAAAATAATTCTCCTTTTTTGAAGTGGATACGTGCGACCAATTATGTTTGTTAGAGTATGAATTTTACCGTCAATACCAACGTAATCCCATTTTTGACTGATTACTTCGGAAGTTGTCTCCCTCATCTCTGTAGTAATAAACTTTTGTACATCACTATGACCTTGTGAACCTATATAGCGAGGTCCATAACTTAATTGTTGATTTACAAGTGCAAGTACCTCCTTGCCATTTATTATTTTTCTATCTCCAAACGTTCGTTCTAACACTTTTGAAGTTAAATACTCAGTAGGAGAAAAATTATCTGTTAGGACTGGATATGATGATAAGTTAAACCTATCAATATTAATTATTTTATCTCTTAAGGAACTGATTATGGGGTTCTGATCTCCTAAGACCATGTCGGAATCTAGATTTATTTTTTTACTACTGTTATACCCAACAAAAATAATATTCTGCACATCAACACTTTCAGGTGAAACTACCGCAAAAAAATAAGTGTTTGGGAAAACGCTCTTAAATGTTTTTATTTCTGACATGATAAATGACGGCGACTGTCTTGATAAATCCCCGATTAGATTCCCGACAAATATCCCATCTTCAGATAATCTGTCTTTAACAATTGTAAAAAACTCTTTAGTTGTAAAGTGAGTTGGAATTGAAAAAAGTGAATAATAAACATCACTAAATATCATGTCGTATTTTTTATTTGAGCTTTTCAAAAAAAGACGTCCATCGGTCGTAAAATTTTGTAACCTAGAATCCTCAACTAAGTCGAAATATTTTTGAGCCAATACATAAAGTGACGGCTCTATTTCTGAAACATCTATATTGGCATTTGGTAAGTCTGTTAATAGAGCTTTTGGTATAGAATACGCTCCTCCACCAATTACGAGAATATTTTGGATATCTGATTTAAAAATTTTATAAATTGAATAGTATTTGGTGTACTCATATACTAAATCTGTTGGAATGTTTGAGTCTAAGAACATCGCGCCCGAGCTACTTCGATCTTGTTGAAAAAATCTAGCAGGTCTCCCTGCTTCTATTCCATCATATATGTGTATTTTTTCGTAAATGCCATCTTTGCTATACAGATAAAAACTTTGAACTTTCTCAACGACATAAATATTTAAAAAAGTTAGCACTAAGATTGATAAGACGGACTGATATAGACGCTTTTTCGTAAAACCAAGAAATGCTAGTGGAATAAATCCGAGAATAAACAAGACAAGTCCCGTGCTAATAAAAATATAATCTATACTAAAATTTGGGATAAGAAAAAAACCCGAAAACAAACTGCCAAGAATACTTCCAAGAGTAGACCAAAAAAATATTTTTCCAGAAATACTGCCGATACCCTGTTCTGGAAACTCTACACTCTGTAGCTTAACAGCAAACGGTGATAGCATTCCGAGTAGAAGCGTCGGAAAAAAATAGAAAATTATAGATGAATATAACGGTCCGGTAGCAAACGGGAGACTAACACTCAAAACAGGAAGCAATATCATCCCGAGAAAATACAACGCAAGAAGAATAATACCACCAAACATTATGATTGTGAAAAACCATTTGAGTGTTGGGTGACGATCTGCGAATTTTCCTCCTATATAATAGCCAAGACTTAGGGATGCAAGAATTACACTTATGACACTTGAGACCGTAAAAATTGTATTTCCATAGTATGGTGAAAGAACCCTAACAGCCACAACTTCCACTACTAAAATACATGCACCAGTAATAAACACTGAAATAAGAAGTAAGTTTTTTTTTAGAAATTTATTCATATAATCAATTTAGTATTTTAGTCTCAAGTTTTGGCAGAACAATAGAAGTTAAAACGTTAAAACGCAACCGTCCGATAACCTGTCCCCCCTCGGTTTCAACATTAACCCTCCATTTTCCAGAAGCTAAGTTATTTTTCATTGAGAACGTCCTAAACCCTCTGTCTCGCCCCCCAATAACTGGCAGTGATACTCTATCATAATCAACCCAATCATTTGTATTTTCGTTATAGTATTGCCATTGATGAACGATTGTTAGATTTAAACTTGTTGGTGAAAATACGGCACTGTATGCATATACTGAATTAGTTTCACTAGCATGAAAGTCAGTGTAAATATTAAAATATGCTTGCCATCCATAATTTTCAAATTCCCCGATATAAGAACCTGCCTCATTTTTTTGTATAGAATGATATACGCCAGAATTTTTTAAAGATAGAGGAATCGGTGGAATAATATTTGCAAAATAAAAAAGATTAATCACAAAATATATTCCAAGTATTGAAAAAGCAACTATTCTACTGCTTTGATAAAATCTCTCACCACTATAGTAGACAAACAAATGTAGAAAACCGAGCATAATCAAAAGGCTCAAAAAACCAGAGAGAAGAAAAGTCCCACCACCTATTCTATGCATTACCACTGGTAGAATATATATAAGAGTACAAAAAAGAGAAAGAAAAAACATAGAGAGCTGAAAAACCAGTCGCTCCATATGATGCTTCAAAGACTCGTTGCCTAAAAAAGCGACAACTAAAATCAAGATAAATAACCAACTAGTAGACAATTCTGCGCTACGAAAATAAAAAACTAAGAAAACTGAAAGTATTCCTCCGAAAAAAAACTGTAAGATGTTGGTAAACCAGAAATGTATCGTTTTTATGTTGTCCTCTTTTTCTGGTATGTTTTCTAGCCAATGAACAAGAGTTATAAATGTACCGATCATAATGATATGACCAAGAACCCATACATTTTCCCAAACTGAGTCTACTCTGCTTAAAGTCAACCAATCAATAATAAATCCACCCACTAGAAAACTTGAGGATATTTTTCTTTCGTATTTGCCATACCAAGTAGTAACTTGTTTTGTGTCTATTCGGTTTTTTATCTTGTTAAAAATCACCATTTATTTATATTTTTTATATACCACAATGTTTCTTAACTAAAACTATATCACTTTGAGTTAAAGTTTCATTTATACCGTTATTTAGCCTATACATTATAGCTTTCGGATCTTCTATATGATCTAAACCAAGTGCATGTCCAAGTTCGTGTGCCAAGACTCGTATGAGTTTAGTTTTATTTTCAAATTGATAAATATCTATTTCTTGTCCAGTTGGACTAGTTCTATACAAACCTTCATCAAACTCGTCCCCAAGACTACCACCGACGGTGTTATATTTTTTTACATTTAAGTTTAGACTGACAGCTAAATCATTTAGGTTTTTAACCAGAGAATTTAATTCTGAAACCTTGCTATTCAAGTTATTTTGAATCGCGTTTAATTCTGTAGATTCTTGGCTTAGATAATCTTTCTCTGCATTTAGACTAGCATATGTTTCTTTGTTAGCTCCACCACGTCTGTTCGCCCTTGAAACATCTGCCTCATATTCACTTTTGCGGGCTTCAAAATTTGAAACTCTGGTTTCAAACGCTAGTTTTTCTTTCTCGTAACTTCGACTTAGTGATTCGTATTGTAATTTCAGTGAGTCATAATAACTCCTAGTGTTCTCTACGGCTGAACCAATAGTTTGTAGCTTTTGAGTTGATTCTTGGCGAACATCATAAATTAAATTAATTTTGAGATTACCTTTGTCCTTATACTCAAACAATTCTTTGCCTACAGGTTTTTCCCAAATATCTTCAGCACTTTTTATTGCACTCAAAAAATCTGCCTTTGATAAACCGAAGCGAGTATCGAAAGTACCAATAGTATATGAGATGGTTGTTTTACAAGGAAAATAGTTTGCGAGTGTTTGGGCCCAAATGTTTTTTAGGGTATCTCGAAAAATAAAACCAGCAACACCCACTACCACCAAGAAAATAATGTTAAAAAATTTATTCATAATTTGGCGGAGAGTAAGGGATTTGAACCCTTGATGGAGTTGCCCCCATACCCGCTTTCCAAGCGAGCGCACTAGACCGCTATGCGAACTCTCCAATACTATCATTATACAGAAAGAGGAGTGATTATCACTCCTCTTTTAGAATCCCAGGAACAAAACGAACATTACCCACGAGTGATTCTTGGAATGGAGTGTACTCCGCCCAAGCTTCACCTGTCTCTCCAGAAAGGATTCTCTCCAGCAAGAAATAATCAGCAGGCATAAGTCTTTCATATCTCAA
>ERZ1292629.4280-Hain-H43-01um-R1-4280-length-10541-cov-11_pt1 | contig 10541 bp, 15 predicted proteins | sample MGYA00564399_ERZ1292629 | MGnify/ENA primary metagenome ERZ1292629 (study PRJEB36523, sample SAMEA6512636) | groundwater metagenome | collected 2019-01-08 | study: AquaDiva: Metagenomics assemblies of 32 groundwater samples
AACCAATGGAAAAAAGAGCATTTCTCAACTTCCTACTTCAGAACTCCAAATTAAGGGGTAAAAACCTCACTTTTGAACTTAAAAAGCCCTTTAATGGGGCTTTGGTTGCTCATAGCCGTAATAACTTGCTGCGGGGCTTGGATTCGAACCAAGGTTTCCACGTCCAGAGCGTGGCGTGACTACCACTGCACCACCCCGCAATATAATTAATACTGTCTAAATTTTATTAAATCTTTTATTTTATAAACTTCTGTTTTTTTTGAAATCTGAATTTGATATCGACTCCTGTGCGGATGAAATCCTAAAATTTTTAAACAAACATAAACATTGTTTAATAAAGATTCGTTTTTATTACTAAACAAAAATTTATAAGTATATGTTGGTTTATGCACACAAAAGCTTCCCTCTGCTTCGTATAGTCCGCGTAAATAACTTATAATATTCTTTTTACTTTTTAATATCCAATTAGGAATTTCTATCTTAAGATTGCCTCTATTACCACAAGGAATTCCTATTCTGGCGCTTAAATATTTTTGATAAATTTTAATTCTTATACATCCTTTGGCGGGTTTGCTTATTGCCGATTTTTTAGAAAATACCCCATAAATAATACCTGCATATCTGTTAACAAAACCAATGTTTTTCGCATTAGATACTATGGTTAACCCCTCAGTCCGCGAAAATTTATATATATTACCATCTCCCAAAATAACCCCCATAAGTTCTGCAAGCTCTTTTGTCCTTTTTAATTTTTTAGGATAGCTATGAAATTTTCCCTTTTTAACCATCTGTAACCTCCAAGCTTTAAAATTATCAATTTTTTTATTTTTAAAAGTTTCTGAAATTTTAGCAACACTGGGATGATCTAATTTAGTATATCCTTTACTCCAAGAAGGCGGCCTTTTTTTAAGACTCTTAAGCCATTTTTTATATTTTTTGTCTGTTTTGGGCAGAAGATTGGGCGTGGTAAAATAAAAAGCCATTAATCAATTATATTATGCATCTCATAATTTTACTACCACTAGACGACAGGAAAAAAATTACACATTCAAATATCTTCTGACGACAATAAAGCTTGATGATACGCCAAGGCCTACTCCGAAAATTAGCTGTATTAAAGCAAAAAACCAGAAATTATTCAAGAAATAATTAAAAATATTAAAACCCGGCAATACGGCCTCAAGTTTCTGGTTTATAAAATAAGTAAGCAAAAAAGAAATCAATATGCAGACCAAAAAAGCCAAAAAGCCGTAAATTGCCCCCTGAACTATAAAGGGCCCCCTGATAAACCAGTTTGAGGCGCCCACTATTTTCATTGTGCCAATTTCTTCTTTTGAACCGTCTATTGCCAATTTTATGGTGCTAAAAACAACCAGCACAGCCACAATAACCAAAATCAAACTTAATAATAACCCAGAATTGTTGACATTAGAGGTAATGGAAAAAATTTTTTCAATTGTATTTTTTTTCTGGGAAAAATCAACCCTGTCAATAATCTCTCCAAATTCTGATGCTTGCAAAATATTGGCAATTTCCTGGTATTGGGCCGGGTCTCCGCTGGTTTTTATGTTTAAAGAGGGCAAAAAAGGATTTGTCCCCACCTCTTCAAGCGCTTTTAGAAAAACGTCGTCGTTTTTATGATTTTCGGTAAAAATTTGCATTGCCTGGTCTTTTGAAACATATTCAACGTTTTTTATATCCGGAGATATTTTTAAAATTTCATCACGGGCTTTTAAAATATCCTCTTCTTCCACGTCTTCTCTGAAGTAAGCGGTAATATCAATTTTTTCCTGAATTTGCAAGATTAAAAAATTGGTTGCCGCCTGAAAAAATAAAAGGCTGGTTGCCAGCATAATGGTTACAATCAAAACAAAAACCGCGGCAACAGATATTCCTTTGTTTCTGCTAAAATCATTTATGGCAAACTTGAAAATTCTTTTAAAATTAGTAAGCATAATTGTCAAATAACTTATTATATGATGAATCTTCCTTCTTCTTCGTCTCTTATTACTCTTCCTTTGTCTATAGTAATTACTCTTTTGCCTAATTTATTTACCACTTCCCTGTCGTGGGTAAGCAATATCACTGTTTTTCCGGCATTGTTTATTTTTTGCAAAAGAGAAACAACTTCATAGGTGTTGTAAGGATCAAGGTTGCCTGTCGGCTCATCGGCAATAATAAGGCTGGGATGATTAACCAGCGCTCTGGCAACCGCCAGCCTCTGCTGTTCTCCGCCGGAAAGTTCTTTGGGAAAGTTCTTTAATTTATTTTTCAGCCCGATTATTTCTAAAACTTTGGGCACTTCGCTTAATATTTCTTTATTTTCTTTGCCTTCAACTTCCATAACATAGGCTACATTTTCATAAACTGTTTTTTGCGGCAAAAGTTTGTAGTCTTGGTAAACTACGCCTATTTTTCTTCTGATATTTTGCAGCTGGGATAAATTTATTGCGTGAATATCTGCGCCTTCAAAAAAAATGTGGCCGGAAGTCGGCTCTTCTAATCCCAGAAGCAAGCGGGTTAAGGTTGTTTTGCCAGCCCCTGATTTCCCCACAATAGAAACAAACTCCCCTTCTTTTATTTCAAAAGAAACGTCTTTTAAAACAAGATCTTCCGGATGATAAACTTTTGTCACTTTATTAAACTTAATCATAATTCATGTGGGCTTATTTAAACTATTGACACGGTTATATAATATGATATCATTATAGTATAAATGGCTTCGGCCTCCGAGGCTCCCGCAAAGGAGCCGATTTTTTTACGGTAAATATTTTTTAACTTTTTCTGAAATTTCAACAAATTCTTGTTTTGTAATCATTCTCATTTTTCTTAATAATCTTTTACTGCTAATTAACCTTAATTGCGAAAGAATAATAACAGAATCGTCTTCGTCTCCTTGGGCTATTTTGTAATAATATCCTCCAGATTTTTTTGATCTTGTTAATGGTAAAACCCAAAGCACAAATTTGTTAAACTTTTTAATTATTAAAACGGGTTTTCAAATAACTTATTTTTTCCGTCTTCTTCAAAACCAATATTTATTCCAACAGAACACCACCAAATTTCTCTTTCATGAAATAAAACTTCCTCGTTGCGAAGATGTAATTTTTTCTTTAATTCATTCCACTTGTCAAAGTCTTTTAAAAATTCACTCATAAATCATTTTAAACGCAAAAGTTTTCATTTTTATTTTTATTTTTTACGGCGGTTTTTAATTTTTCCACTTTCCAAAGTATGTAAACTTATTAAGGATTGCATAACTTTTGGGCCTTCGTCACTAAGCCAGCTGCTCACCTCGCTATCTACACCAATGGATTTTTTTCTATCTTTAAAAATTTCTACTTCTATTTTTCCTTTTAATTTTATAATTTCAAGAGCGTCTTTCATTTTACTCTCCACTTCTTGCGCTCTTTGCGCCATAGCTGTTGCTTCACTAAGACTAATCTCGCCTAAAGCGCGCCCCTCGGCAGTAATGCCGGTTATACATTTATTAAGATGAGCAGACAAACCAGGCCAATGTGGTCTAAACGATTTTGCGTCTAATAGACCGCCTAATTCATCTAAGTTTTTTAAAATTGCCTTGACGTCTCTTTGAAATTCGGGAATTTTTCCTTCCTCTTTTTCTTCAACTTCTTCGGTATTCTCAAGTTTCCTTTCTTTTTCATCTTTTTTACCTTGCTTTTCAGTATGACTTCCGTCCCATTCAACAGCGCTTGAATAATCTATAGTTCCGTCTGGATTTTTTTTAGCGCCGATAATAAGTTTTCTTTTTGGCTTGTCAGCTGTCTTTCCTTTTCGCGCCGCTTCAATTGCTTCAATAATTTTTTGCGCCTCTTCACCCTCTTTTTTAAATTTCTCAACAAGTATGGGGCTTTCTTTAAATGCCTCTATCCTTTTATCCGCAGTATCTGCAACCTCTTTGAAAAAATCATATACAGATGGTTCATCTGACTTTCTCGGCTCGCCGTCATAAGTTCCTTCAACCTTTACTCCTTCATAAAAATTTCCCGCTTTTATTTTTTCTAAATATGCTTCTGCTTTTGCGATACCCCAGTCTCCGCCAGGAAATGTTTTATTCGGATTTTGAAATTCTTGTAAGTGGTTATTCCAATGCGAAAATGTTAAATTTTCTGCTAATTGTTCTGGGGTTAAATTTTCCTTTTCTTCATGGCGATTTTCTAATGTATTTTCTACAGACATATTTTTTTATCAGCCCATTATTATTTGTTTTGGGATGATGTGTTTTAATTATTTAATTTTTTAAAGTTTTGATTTCAACTCTGCTTGGATAAGTTGTTCCAAATCTCCATTTAACACCCCCTCGGTGTCTGAAGTTTCAAATTGGGTTCTTAAATCTTTTACCATTTTATAAGGGTGCAATACATACGACCTTATTTGATTTCCCCACGAGGCCGAAACCTGCTCTCCTTTTATTTCTTTTAGTTCTTTTTCCCTGCCCTCTTCTTTTAGCTGGTAAAGCTTGGAATATAAAATTTTCATAGCGTTGGCTTTGTTTTTCCCCTGAAGCCTTTCTGTTTGCGAAGCAACCGCAATGCCTGTTGGAATATGGGTAATTCTTACAGCTGACTCTGTTTTGTTTACATACTGGCCCCCCGGCCCCGAAGACTTAAACGTTTCTATTTTTAAATCGTCCGGCTTTATTTTAATTTCAATTTCTTTATCGTTAAGTTCTGGCAAAACATTAACTAAGGTAAAAGAGGTGTGGCGCAATTTCTGGGCCGAAAAAGGAGAAATTCTCACAAGTCTATGCACCCCTGTTTCTTTTTTTAAAAGCCCATAAGCATATTTTCCTTTAATTTCTATTGTGGCGGACTTTATGCCAATTCTTCCTTCTGGCCCTCCCGGGTCTCCAAGCGACTGGTGCAGGACATCTGTTTTAAATTCTTTTTTAACGCAATATCTTTGATACATCCGAAATAGCATTGTAGCCCAATCTTGCGAATCTTGCCCCCCGGCCCCGGAATATATTTCTAAAATAGCGTTGTTTTTATCGTATTTGCCTGACAAAAAAGTTTTAAATTCCTCTTTTTCTATTTCTGTTTTTAATTCATTGTATTTTTTCTGCAATTCTTCGGATAGGCTTTCGTCTTTTATTGCTAAATTGTTTAATTCTGCAAAATCATTGATTTTATATTTTAAAATACTCATTTTTTCAACCTCTTCTTTCAGTTCTGAAAGTTTTTGGGTTTCTTTTGCCGCTATTTCTTTGTCTTGCCAAAAATCCGGGCTTTGGGATTTATTTTCCAGCTCTTTCAGTTCTTTTTCTTTGGTTTCTAAATCAAAGGCAGTCTCCCAAATGCCGGAGCTTTTCTTCAATCTCTTTTATTTGCGGAGTTAAATCTGCCATATGTTTTCTATCTTTAAATTTAACATATTTTTAAAAAATAAAAAAGGGCTGTGTTATCGCGATAACACAGCCCGTGGCAATCTGATAACTCAGCAACCTCTAAATTCAAGAAGGCGATAAGCGACAAAACGCCCTACCTTGAAAAACAGCCAATAAGCTGGAGAGAACAGCCACAAGGCCGGAGGGAGCATAAAAATCTTTTGACCAAAGATTCTTTCTGCTCTAACTGACTTATCAAACTGCCCTGCGCGGACTGGTTTCAAGAGAAGCCGTATTGAAACGGCGCTATGGGTTATGAGCCCTCAGGCGAACCTTCTTCTCTTTATCCCAACCCCTTGATTTGAACTATCTAAATATTAACGTTTTTAAAAAATAAAGTCAAGCCGCCTGCAAGAATTGAACTTGCGTCTGTGGTTTACGAAACCACTGCTTTGCCACTAAGCTAAGGCGGCAGGTATTTTTAATCTTTTATCCAATGACTGATTATTTTTTGCCTTCTTCTGTCTAAATAATTTTTTGTTAAAACTCCTTGACCATTTATGCGCCCGCCCCCGCAATACAAATTTAAAACCCAGCCGTTTTAACATTCCCACAATTTCCGGATACTTAAAATCAACCACAAACGACGGCGCCAGCATAGCCGCTATCTTGCTTTTCTTTTCAATTAAATTAATTAATTCTTTGGCTTCTTGTGTTATTTCGTTCATAGTTTTGATTTAATAATAAAAATTGCAAAATAATAAAAGATATAATTCCTCCGGCTAAAGCCGTTAAAAGCTGGTTTTGACCCATTGCCTGCAAAAACATTTGAGGAACAATGTGAAATTTAAAATAAATATTGGCTGCTGATATTAAAATTAAAACCAGATTCCCCAGCCAGATAAATGGCAGAAAATAAATTAAAAATGGGGTAAACGGCCCAAAAACCAGTCCCCTGGCCAAAACCCCCAAACTGGGAAAAATAATTAAGGGAAGAAAAAACTTTTTCGGCAGAAAAATAGCCGTCAGAAACAAACAAGCGTTAACTATTGTTCCCACCAGCCACTGGGGATGCCCCAAAAAAAACGGAACAAAAAATGACAAAGAAAAAATCCCGGCAAAAACCATTGCAGCCGTCTTGTCTGCCAAAATTACAGGAAAAGTTAAAGCTGTTGTTTTTTCTTGATTTATATTTTTATCCATAATAATTATTTAAAATTAACATCTTAATATATTTATAAGGAAGTCAGATGGACTTATAAACCAGAATAGTCTGGGTTGGGTGTAAGAAATCTTTTTCTAACTTCTTGGTCTGGCATAGAATATAATTTTTGCCAGTTTTTTATTTTACTTAGGTCGATTTTTGAGGCAAATTCATAGCCACGGAAATGATGAGTGTCTCTTTCTCGACTTTCAACTAACGGTTTCCTTTCATCTGTAACTTCTTTTACGGTTAATTCTCTTTCTATAAATTTTTTTGTGATATTTCTTAATTTTCTTTTTGTTTCTTTGGTTCTTTCAATAACCTTTCTCTTAGTGCTTGCGTCAATTTGTGGTTCTCCGTCGGGAAAAAAGTCAGATGTGCCATCTTTTTTCTGAGTTGCTTCAAATAACAATCGGCGACCTAACCAGCCAAAAAATTCATCAGTAATCATTTCTTTATGGTTTGGTCTAAAATGAGAACGATAAAAATGGCTCATTTCCTCTCCTAAATTTTTCCCTTCTGATAATTGATCCACGTCTTCAACCTTTATAACACTGACTTTTTCACCACTCATTATATTAACACCTCCATCGTTAAAAGTTGGGCGAGTTCCCTTGATTACTAATGGTAAATTCTCTTCCGGGACAGAAAGACCATATTTTTTACCAAAAAGATTATTTGTGCCATTAACAAATCTTTTAAAATTTTCCCTCTCTTGAGCGGTTAGTATTTCTGTTTCTAATTCTTTTGGCTCTTCTTCCGATGGAACATTTTCTAGGCTAAACATAATTTTATAAATTATTATATCATTTTGCCTTTTTAAAAATAAAAATGCAAGAAGAAAAAAGCCGCTTACGAAAATTCGCAAGCGGCGGTGGCATTAGCCGTTCAACATTTTGTCCAAAGCAGTCCGGGCGACATTGATCTCGTCGATCAAATCCTCGTAGTCGGAATCGCAGTCGCACTCTTCTTGCTTCGGCTTAATGTTTTCGGGCTTAACACCCTTTGCCAAGCAGGCTAGCACCTTACGCGCTTGATTAACGTATTCGTCCGGAATGAACGAACTGCGTTGACCCTTTGCGTTAATGCTTTTGAGCTTGGCCCACAAACCACAATTTGCACGAACCACAGCGGGTCCGCACAAATCGGTTTCCGGCACTTCTACGTCGGAAGAACCGACCAGGGAAGTACTGAAACCGTCGTCTGGCACTAAGTACCAAATTTCCGAATCGTCTGGATGCTGACTAATCAGAACCCAGAATAGGTACATAGCACCTTCGCCGAGGTTGAAAGAGAAGCTGTCACCGGCTTTCGGTGGCAACATCCTTCGAACGGCAAAAGCCACATCGAGGGCTTCGCTTTTTTCCACGGCCTTGTCGATCAGTTCGCGCAGACTCTTTTTTTGAGCGTTCGTGGTACACCTCCGTTTCTCGTTGTATTTAGTTCTTAGCACCGTGCCAAGAACTAAACAACCCATAAGACTACTCTCCTTTTTCGAGTAAAACGAGAATTGAAAGGCGTTTTTTTAGTCCTCCATTCGGTTTGTGTTGTTGTAAATGAACAATTTTATATTATCATATTATCTTATTATTGTCAAAAAAAAAGCCGATATTTTATTCTCCCTAACTCCCTCCGCATAAAATAAAACTGGAGTATTATTCCAGTTTTATTGTGTTAAAAAAATTTAATTTTAAAATATTGCAATCTCTGCTCCGAATTGATTAAATCTTTTTAAAATGCCTTTTACCGTATCTTTTGATAAACATTTGTGTCTTGGAATCGTCGTAATAAACTGACCGTCGATGCTTTTAATCTTGCAATGCTTTTTACCTCCCGCTTCTATAAAACCGCATCTTTTAGCAACTTTTAAAAGGTCTTCGCAGGAGCAATCAGTTGTTTTAACAGTTAGCTTCTGCATTTATGTTTTTAAATTTTAACTCTTGGGTTTTTTCCTTGACTGGAAAAGCACTAAAAACTTGCGCTAGCTCTATTGAAGGAAGGTAGTCGGGCATAAAGGAAAGATATTTTTCGGGAATTTCAAAATATGTTCTAACGGCATCGTTTACCATTTCTATCAAACCCGAAAATGTATCTGCTTCTGTAAAACAACCTTGATAAGTAATTATTTCTGCGCAAAATTTTCCAGATTTAGAACGATGCACTTTTGCTATAATTTGACTGGGAAACAAACTGCGAAGTTTGTTTATTTTTTTAATTTCGGTTTTTGTTATTTTTTTCATTTTCATTTTTATTAAACTTATCTCTATTTATATTATACACCAGTCGCCTATTATCGCAAGACGAACTCACTTGAGTATATTTACAACTACGCTCGAACTTATTTTATCAAAAATTCGTGAGAAAAACAACGCCCTGATAATATCTTATTTCAAATTTAATTCCTTTATTTCAGCTGTTTTTAAGTGGGGTAAATTTCTATGTTCTTTTGGAGATTTATTCAAAAAACCCGTCTGTAATATCTGCAAAGTATCACCGTGAGATACCAATAAAAATTTTTTATTATCATATTTTTTTTCTAAATCATCTATTAAAGAAAGCGTTCTGTCTTGGACTTCTAATACACTTTCTACATTAAATTTTTTATGGTCAGGGTCGCTAATGTCTATATCCCAAACTTTTTGATAATTGCTATTGTGAGTTTTTTCAAAATCACCAAAATACCTTTCCCTTAATCGGTCGTCAAAATGTATTTTATCTTTTACACCTAAAATTTCTTTAGTAATTTTTGCTGTTTTTTTGCATCTGGAAAATGGCGAAGAATAAATTATTATTTTGTCGTCTAATAAGCCATCTAACCTCGCTTTTTTAGCAGAATTCATCACCTGTTTTTCTCCATTCTTTGTCAGTGTAAATTCTTTATTCATACCGCATTCTGAATGGCTAAGTATTATTTCCGCAACATTAGCATTGCTTTCTCCATGCCTAATAATAAAATATCTATTTTTTAATTTTTTTGATAATTTCATAATAAAAAAGCTATACTTTGCTTGAGTATAGCCCTTGATTGTTTTTTGGTCAATTTTCACCGAGCGAAAATCTTTCTGATTCCAATAAAAATCCATCCTATTAGACCGACAAAACAAAGCATGTAAAGCAGGACATCAAACCACTGCCCCACTTTATCTATTTGCTCTGGCGGTAAGTTTGGCATTTGAGTATTAGAATTGCTCATTACAGATCTCTCTTCTTAATTGGCAATTGCGGATAGAAAAAGAAATATCCAAATTATATATAAAGAAAAATAAATGATTCGTATGCCCCAAGTGTGGGTTTGAAATCTTTTTATGCCCCGCTGAACAGTGGATTGTAGTTCGTATATTCTCCGAAAATGTCCGTTTTGAATACCGAGATGAAATTCCAACTCTATTCCTCTTCTTACAAATAATTGAAAATGTTTTATGTTTCTTGTCTCAATTATTGAGGTAGCTAAAACAGTCAATATTCCCAATAGTGGAATAAAGATATAGTAGAAACGGGAAATACCCCCTGCTTGTTCCTGCGGAAATCGTGAATATATCGTAAATAATGCTGATTGGAGCGTTACCGTAAAAGCAATTACAATAAAACGGAGACTTATGAAGAATCTCCAACTTGTTGCAATTATGTCGTATTCTTTTTGGCAATTTTCACGAAACTCACATTCAGTCTGCCGGTTTTCTGCCATTGAAAGACTCCTTAGTTTTCAAAGACCTAACTTGAAATAACTATTTAAATATTAACAAACTTTATGAAATATGTCAAATAACAAAGGTAATGTACACGGACATATGGCGGTTTTTGCCGAGAGGAGGTAGCATCTCGGTATGTGTATAAAAATGCCAAAAAATATTAAAGAAGAAAGGTTGAGATGGGTTTTGCCCATTATCAGCAAGGAAGTTAAATTAGTCGATGCCGCTGAAATATGCGAACACGGAAAATGGGAGGTACCCATTTCTTCGGACACTTATTCTACAAGTAATTTCGACCTTT
>ERZ1292629.4281-Hain-H43-01um-R1-4281-length-10538-cov-3_pt1 | contig 10538 bp, 6 predicted proteins | sample MGYA00564399_ERZ1292629 | MGnify/ENA primary metagenome ERZ1292629 (study PRJEB36523, sample SAMEA6512636) | groundwater metagenome | collected 2019-01-08 | study: AquaDiva: Metagenomics assemblies of 32 groundwater samples
TCGATATTTTTTATCATATCTTCTCTGTTTTCTGACGTCTTCGAGGCGGGGGCCGCAATCTCTAACCTCTCAGGGACAATCTCAATACCCGCAGAGTGAAAGACTTTGGCATCTTCTTTGTGTGCTTGTTGGGACCATTCGCCTTCTTTAGCCGGAGTTTTATCTTCTGTTGTAGTGCTCGCTTGTTTGAGCAGTTTGCGGATTTTCAAAAATATTCTTTCATTTATTTCACTTACCAAATTTTCTATTTTTTCTTTCGGTATCGTTAGATTTTTACCTAAAAATCCTTGAAATTCTTCTGGGTGAATAGAACCGACAATAAGGTCGTTCACAGCTGTCTCCAGGAAGCCCATCTGGGTGACAGTCAAATTGTATCCTTTGGCGATATTGTAAAGTTCTGTCTGATATTCTGATTTCTGCACAACTTGTTTAATTTCTACTGGCAAGTCCTCCATTCTCTTGTCCAGTTTCTGCACAACCTCTGATGACGTTTGTTCTTGTTCGGGTTTGCTATTGTCTTCAAAGGCTTGGACGAGCTGTGGGCGAATGGTCTTTATGATAGAATCTTCGATCTCCATCAACATTTTATCAGTAGCATCTATCGATAGTCCGAGTTCGTTGGTTAAAGATTCTTCGTATTCTACCAAGTGAATTATGCCCAAAAGCACTAGAGTCGTCTCCGTGCCAAGTGTTTCAATTTGGCTTTCATTTAAGCCATATTTCTGGCTAATGGTCTTCAATGTTTCGAGCCAATTCATGCTAGCAAAAACTTCTTGCGCCTTGGGCGGAAGTTTTGAGTAATATAATGCTATTTTTTCTTGTAATTCTTTTTGATCCATTTTGTTTTTTTCTTATACTTTCACGTTATGGTTAGTGATGTCCTCCACCACCGCCATGTTTATCTTCTTTCTTAACTTCTCCAACATGTGAAAGGTCGACATTAATTTTTACGCTTTTGAGCGATTCAGAAATGGTGTGTCCCAAGTCTTTGAAAAATTCCTTTTGTCCCTCTCCATAATTTACTCCCATCAACTTAAATCCTCCCCGCATTCCCTTTGCTAGAATGCCAGTCATGCCCATGGCCATTTTAGCCAGACCCGTCGTCTGTTCTTTTGCTATAATATTAGCAATATTCCTAGGATCATAACTTCCAGTAATTGCAGCTTGAGCCACAGTACTTATCAAGCCTTGCTTTTGTTTAGAGTCAGAAACCATCTGGTTGACTCCGGCAACGTATTTGTTGCCAGGAGCACTAATCTCTCCAGTTAGTGTTAGTTTTTCAGCGTCAGTGATTTGTGACCACGTTTTATTTCCAAATCCCTTATCTCTTAGGGCGTGCTTTCTAGCCAAATTTGTTTTTACCATCTCTCTCTGTTCGTTATTTAGTTCTTTCCATTTTTTACCATGGGCAACATCCTCAGCTGCAGAGTCCAGATCGTGTCTTGCGTGAGCTGAGTGCTCTACATTGTGTTGATCTGTTTGAAGTTTGGGACCTAGCTTTTGCTGAATGTAATTTATGCCGGTAAGTGTTTGGAAGTGTCCCTTGCCTAGATCTATGGCTGCTTTAAACTTTTCGATTTTTCCCGCACTACTAGCTAGCAAAGTTCTGTTGCCTGCCATTCTGTTTGCTGCCGTTTCCCCAGTCGTGGCTCCTTTCATAATTGCACCCACAGTACCTCTTACGATAGCTGCCCCGCCTGAGGCTGCCACACCAATTGCTAGTCCTGCAGCCATTTTAGCTCCACCGACTAGTATCTCTCCCAGTTTTCCGGAACTTTCTTTGGCGTATTTAGTAGCTTTCATCAGGAGAACTAGGGTGATTAATGCCTGCAAGATAATAAGCACCATTACTTGGTAAGTGTCTTGTTCTGCTCCTGCAATAGAAAGACTTCGAAGTAAAGGTATTTGTACAAACAGAAAGATCAAATATATAAAAAACATAAAAATGGGCGCCATGAATGAAGTCTTGAGTAAGCGATGTGTCCAAGCATCCCAACCTACGTAATCTATTTTGCTCAGTAAAGGTATGGCAGATGATACAAAAGCAAAAGGTGAAAATATAATCAACACCCACAGCTCGATCAATCTTGCCACAAAGCTCATCCCGGCAACAAAGAACGCATAAGCCGCAAACGCCATCAGTAATCCAGAAACAATGATTATCGTAAGTATCAATGAATCAGGAACCTCCTCCGAAGATGCAAAAATGGCTTTCCCTGCATATGCCGCGCCACCCACTATGGCCCCAACAGGACCACCCACCGCAGCTCCACCTCCTATGTATGCTGTAGCGCCCAAGAAGCTCACGTTTTGTGTTTTTTGCTTAGCCCTGTCGAAAAATTCTTGAGTCATGAGCTTGGTCGGATCAAAGCTGAAATATATTCCACCTGAGATGTCCCTATCTTCTACCATTCTAGAAACAGGACTCCAAATACGTGAGTAAGCTCTAGGCGAAGAGTTCTGCTGTGTCTCAACGTTGATTTTATTGTAAAAAACTAACGCTAAAATGTTTGAAGTGTCGATAACTACTTTAGTGAAAAACATGGAAAAATTTATCAAGAGGGCCATAACAATGACCTGGACTATCATTTTTTTTACATCGTGTCCTCCCATACCCAATATCACTTTTATTGCTATATACAGAAGAATCAATATAAAGAAAATATTGGATAGGTCCCGGACTACTACCCAGCCAGAAGAAATAAAAGGAGCCGTGTACATAACGCTAGAGAGAGCCATGGCCATAACCGCATTGAAGAATATTCCAGATAGACCAAGTAGAGAAGATGGTATTGTATAGAAAACGAAATAAGAAATGCTTACCAAGCATTTTCCCATGTCGAATCTTAAAAGATTCCAACAGGATGGGACATTTTCTGAGAGTGCATTTCCATCGAATGTTTGTGGCGTCGTTGCTGTAGCTGCCGGGGCCGGTGTGCTTTGACCAAATGTTGCCGTTGGTTGTATCTGCGCGTGTAATTCTAATATGGGGCTGAAAAGTCCAACTAAAATAATGAGTATTAGGAAGTAAGGAATTATTTTTTTAATTTGTTTGTTCATTTTTTTTATTTACAACTTCCTACCTTGCGAACTTCCCGACTTGCTTAATTTACCGTAATCGTGATCGTGCGGGTTTGGGGAGGGGTCAGAGAATCACCTACTACCACCGAGGTGGTGCCCGGGGTAGTGCCTCTCGTGATCGTGAGGCTGCCCGAAGGTGACAGTGTGGCTGTGGCTATAGCGGGATCCGGATTTGTTGTGATTTTGACTTCCCCTTCTCCGCCGGTGATGTTTACGGTTGTTGAATTGACCCCTCTTCCTATAGAGAGAGTAACCCTCTCTATATTTGCGTTCAAAGATCTAGGTGTGGCTACTGCAATGTTTGCGCTAGCTACTTTTGCTGGAGAAGATGAATCTTTGATGATTACCCCTCCTGCGTTATTGTCTCCATCAGTAGATATGCCAGTTATTACTAACTCCAAAGGCTTGGTTGCAGAAATTTGAGCACTCGCAGTTCCAGGATTGACTATTCTCTCTACAAAATAAGGGGCTACGCCGCCGGATATAGGTACATTAACAGAGTGACCAGCGAAGGTGGTGATATTTTGTGGAATTTGCAAATCTTCTGCACCATCTATTTCAATATCAACCCTTTTTACAGCATTGAGCGAGTCTTTGATGTTGACAAAAGTATTGCCCTTCCCGACACCTACTACGATCAAATTCTTATCAGAGAGAACTGCTATAGCTATTGCTTCGTCTGGACCAGTCACCATGGTGTAAGGAGGAGTACCGCCATCTATTGTCGCTGTGAGAGGTGTGGAGGCGTTTGTCTTGATCCTTGCTGGAATAACTGCCAAAACGCCAGAGGCATTTACCGTTATGTTGATAGAAATAGGCGTTATGGATGTGTCGGAAGAATCTTGAACTACAACTGTTGTTGTTCGAGTGATGGTCGAAGTGTTGGCTTGAGCAACACCAGTGACTGTGAGTGTGGCACCGGAAGAACCAGAAGTGGAAATAGAAGCGGTTGCTTTTGTCGCATCCGGAGGAGTTTTGATACTATAATTTCCACTACCGCCCGATACAGGGACACTGGTTGATTCTCCGACTCTAACGGAAACATTGTTCGGAATGTTTAAAGTTTTGAAAGTGCCAACACCTCCACCATATCCTCCACTGTCGCCGAGGATTCCACCGTCATAGCTCCAGTTGTCGTCTGGCGTAGGACTTACTACCTCTGTCAGCGCATTCAAGCCTTTGCTCATGAAATGGTTTATTAAAGCATCAAAAATTGCGGCGATACTATTACCTAATGCTCCATCGAGTGCGGTTGTCAAAAATGGCATATTGAGTGCCGTAGAAATTTGGTTTGCTGCTACAGAGCCAGGGGTGGTAGATACCAAGCCTCCAGGGCAGACGTTTTTCTCTGACCAACTGATTTTCTCTTTTTCTACTCTGTCAAAGTATTCGTCTTCGCCTTCGTTTGCTGGTCCAGCTGTGGGTTTGAAACTTGGCTTTAGGAATTCGTTTCTACCGTTATTGTATTTGGGATTTGAAGGACAAGTCTGTGGAGACAAAAATCCCATTCCTTGCTGGAGCAGGGATTGAACTTTTTGAGCGGGTGCTTGTAACGTTCCTTCCAGTCGACTGGCCAGGTTTTGCTGCACTAACTGGTTGAATCCGAGGTAGTTGTTTTGTGGATATTGAGTGTTCACTAAAAATCCATTCCAGCCTCCATAATGGTCATTTCTATAGCGAACCAATAGGTCCGGATCGTTCAAAACTTTGCTCAAAGAATATTGTGCGTTAATCTCAAACTGCTTCTTATAGCTCGATATCACATTGAGAGCTGTTTGTCTTCCGAAAGGAAATTTGAAAGTATCGTAGCCGATCATGTCTACCAAATTTCTTACTTGAGATTTGGCTATATCCCTAAAGAAAGATTCTGGGTTTTCTATAAAGAGAGGAGACCCGTGAAAGTCTGAGTTGATCCAGTTGATAGTGGCCTGAGTCATTTTCGCCAAAAGTTGTTTGGCAGCCACTTTCAAAAGTTGCTTGCCTATTTCTATGGCTGCATTTTTTATGATAATTCCGGTTTGCACTACCGTCGATCCTGAAGTGGTGCCAGCAAACACAGATGTCAAAGTGGTGCTGATCGTATTTGGAATGTCAGTAACTGGAAGAGCGGCTTCTGTTTTTTGGGGTATAGTGAAGAAAATGTTGGGCAGCAGAATAGCAAAGATCAGAAGGGAGGGAATGATTTTTTTTATTTTGCTTTTTGCTTGCATTTTATTATCTATTATAAAGTTTTACTAATTGCCCACTTTCTGATTCATTGCTTTTTCTAAAATCCCAACATTTAACTCTAAGGCGTTTATATTTGGGTAGTACTGACTAACGGCGCTGTAAAACACAATAGCGTCCACATCGTACAGCTGGATGTCTTTTGTGTTTTCGACTAGTCTTTGCAGTGAATTTAGGACATTTAAGTGCAGCGTTGAAAGAGATTGTGGTACAGTCATTTTTGCCATATCCCCTATCATCTTGTTTACTTTTTCTATAATAGGATCAAGATCTGAAAGTGCAGAGGCGTCCGGGTTATTTTCGTCTTTAGAGAATTTTTCTAATACGTCAAGCACAGTATAGTCCATCTTGTAGCTTTCAATGATAGCAGTTAAGGTGTTTTTATAGCTTGTAAAAGCTGGTAAAGTATCATTGTTTGTTGTTTTTATTTCAGATAATGAATATATTTTTCGGGGTCCTGAATTCTGTATCTTCTCTGCCAGAGACGCACCGAGCGCATCTACTGTCTGTTGATCCATATTTCCGTTTTGATTTAACGCTGCGACGGTAGTAAAAAGTTCTCTCGAAAACTTGTCCGTTTCCGTCAACTTTTCTGAGTCTGGGTTGGTTGTGTCTGCGGCAACAGTTCTTTGCTCAGCTTTTATGCTGGCTATAGTTACGCCGTCCGGAGTGCCAGGATTGGTTTGTTTGTTTTTTGGATCTGTGCCCCAGAGCCCCTCTTCCCAATCTGGTATCCCATCCCGATCAGAGTCCATGATTACCAAATCTTCTATCGTTGAATCTGCATAAGACAGACCACCACCAGAATTCTCCCTTTGATAGATCGTATTATTTTTAAATCCCGGAACTATTTTTATAAAAAAAAGTACGACAAGAAACAGCACCGCAACAGCGATCAGAACAATCTTTTTGTATTGTGACCACATATTTGTATGTATGGTCTAATTGTAACACTTTTGCAAAAAGCAAACTAGCTTTTTGCAAGCAGAATCCAGTCTGCGAGGGCCAAATCTTCCGCTCTTTTGTCTTGGAATGAGCCTAAAGAGAGTTTTTCAGTCGAAATAATGTTTTTTAGGTTTCCAGAAAGCTTTTTTCTCTTGTGAGCAAAGCCGAGCTTCACTATTTCCCAGAATCTTTCCTCTGGAGTGGAATGAAACATGTCACGAGAAATGTTTTTTATAGAAATTATTGCTGAATTTACCTTGGGGGCGGGTGAAAAGTACCTTCTGTCTACTTTGGCGACCATTTTCGGTTCCCCGTAAGCTTTGATGGAGATGGAGAGGATGCTTTCTTTGCCGTCTCTGGCTAGTATTCTGGTGGCGACTTCATGCTGCACCATTAAAACCATTATCTCTGGTTGCTGATCTGCTGTTAGAAATTTTTTCAAGATCGCGCCTGTGATATTGTAGGGAATGTTGGCGATTATTTTATAGCTCTTGTTTGCTGCTTTACAGTCTTCAATTTTAAAATTTAATATATCTCCTCGAATCAGCTTCAATCGGCCGGATAATATTTCTTTCTCAAATTTAATTTGAAGTAACTCGTATAATTCATGGTCCTTCTCGACGGCTATGAGTTCGCAGCCAGAATCTAATAGCCTCTCTGTCAGGGCGCCTTTACCCGGTCCTATTTCTAAAATCACATCGCTCTTTTTTATTTCTCCCGCTTCAACAATTTGCCTGAGGGCTATTTCCGATTTTAAAAAATTTTGTCCTAGCGACTTTTTTGCTCTCATGTTTTTAAGAAAAATTTATTATATGTAAATTGTTTTTACACTAGGATCTCCACCTTCTTTCTCCAATAAATCCGCTGGGATATCTGAAATAAATTCTGAAGCAGTGTTTATCTGTCGTGACCCGAAAATAGTACGGAAGTTTGCAAATGACAGAAATAATTTTGTTCGGGCTCGAGTAATCGCCACATAAAAAAGTCTCCGTTCTTCTTCGGCATCACCTCCCGGCTCTTGCATTCTACCATGGGGAAAAAGACCGTCCTCTAGCCCAGTGACGAAAACATATTTAAATTCTAACCCCTTCGAGGCATGGACTGTCATGAGCCTGACCGCGTCTTTTTTCTCTTTTTTCTCTTCAGCCACAACCAACGAATCTTGGTCCGAGGCGAGCGAAGCATCTTCTAAAAGCTTCTCCACCCCTAGCCCATTTTCCAAGTTGTCGTACTTGAGTGCCAAAGTAGCCAATTCTTTTATGTTTTCTAGTCTTTCCATGTCTTCTTCTGTGCCCGACGACAGCTCTGCTTCAATGCCGGACTTTTTAACTACGAATTTTATTATATCGCTCGCCTTCTGTGTTTGAATGTTTTCCTTTATCTCTTCTAATGTTTTATAAAAATTATCAAGCTTGATTTTCATTTTTATCGGCAAGTCTCCGATGTCGTTCGAAAATATTTTAAGCAAGGTGACTTTGCCTATCCCTCGTGCTGGGAAATTTATAATTCTTTTTATGTCTGAAAGACTTTGCGGGTTGAGTGCTGCGCGCAAGTAGGCTAAAGTATCTTTGATTTCTTTTCTTTCGAAAAATTTCACACCCAACACTTGATACGGAATGTTGTATCTTAACATCGCTTCTTCTAGCGCTCGGGATTGGAAGTTTGCACGATAGAGAACTGCTATTTCAGATGGCAAAACCGTTTTGTTGTCCCACAACTGTAAAATTTTTGTCGCGACGAACTCTGCTTCGTCATTTTCTTCTAGCGCTTCGTAAAAACCTATCTTCTCCCCCGTCTCATTCTTGGTAAATAAGTTTTTGTCTGGTCGGTATTTATTTTTTTTGATGATCACGTTCGCTGCCTCCAAGATGTTTTTCGTAGACCGATAGTTTTCTTCCAAGAGAACAATCTTTGCGTTTGGATAATCTTTCTCGAAGCTCAAAATATTTTTCAAATTTGCTCCACGCCAGGAATAAATATTTTGATCTGCGTCTCCCACTACACAGATGTTTTTGTTGTTCTCGGAAAGCAATTTAGACATCAAATATTGCACTTCGTTGGTGTCTTGATACTCATCTATATGCACATATTCCCACCTTTCTTGATAAATTTTCCTTATTTCAGGATTATCTTTTAATAGTTTTGCGGCTTTCAAGAGTAAATCATCAAAGTCTAGGGAGTTTTCTTTAGCTTTTTTCTTCTCATATAAGTTCCAAATTTGCGCCACATTCTTGAGGAGTGGGCTTGGGCCATTGCCTTCTCTCTCTATATAGTCTGCCAAGTGGACGAACTTTCCTTTTTCTCGGGAGATAACATTTTTTACTTTTTTTGGATCATACTGTTTCGGATCTATGCCAATCTCTTGCATAGCGTCTTTTATCAGTTTCGTGGCGTCGCCATCGTCTAAAATTGTGAAATACTTGGTCAGGCCTAGCAGCTTGGCATTTTCTTTTATGATGTAAACTCCTAGAGAATGGAATGTGCTGACAAATGGAATTTTGTCTTGCCCCGCTGCGTTTTTTTGGATCTCCAAAATAACTCTCTCTCGCATTTCCTTTGCTGCTTTGTTGGTAAAAGTAACAGCTAAAATGCGTTCTGGAGCCACTCCATTTTTTATTAAGTTTACAATCCGATGAGTGATGGTTTTCGTTTTTCCAGCACCCGCTCCGGCTATGATAAGGAGTGGTCCGTGAATATGGATCGCTGCATTTTTCTGCTCATTATTTAGTCCCGTTAGGTGATCTTCCATTGATACATACTAGCACATCACAGGTCGTGCTATTTTTCGGAGCTGTTCTTTATAATGCCAAATTATCCAGCTGTGCTAGGCCTTTAGACGCCTCGTGCTCTAAGACACGTTCTATGTAGTTCTCTATGGTTTCTTTTGCCCCTTTTACACCGCTTCCGGGATCTAGGTCGCTTGTTCTCTGGATCTTTTGCAAATACTCATGTAAATCTTTGTATGGTTTGGAAACCTTCTTTTCCTTCATGAATTCATAAGCGCTTTTGTCTTTTATTTTTATCCAATTTTCCAGCGTATCTTTGGGTAGTAGTTTTTCCACGTTGTCCTCATAGACTTTTGCCACTTTTTCTAAAGTTTTCGCATCAAGTTTATAAGGATTTTTTGCAATTTCAGATGATTTTTCATTAGCTAAATTTTCTGAAGAGAAAGTTGGCCCATAAAAACCACTTGGTGTTCCGCCCCAATAGGCGCTCGGTCTTCCTGAGTAATTTTCTGGCGGTATGCCGCCGATCGGTCTGACCCCCTCATGAAGATTGACGGGCGTCCCCCCTTGAAGGGTCCTGGTTCTTTCTAGTCTTTCTGGAGCTGTGGTAAAAGTATCAGTTAGTGATTTCGCCACCGCCATTCTCTCCATTTTTTCTTTTATCTTATTGATTTGGTCTTGCTCCATTTTTTCTCTTTCTTCTGCTTCTAGTGCTCTCGCCGCTGCCTCTCTCGCCATTTTTTCTGCTGCGAGTCTGGCTTCTTCCGCTACTCTCGTTGCTTCCGCTACTTGCGTTGTCAGGATGGTTGTATCTAATGCTTTTTCTCTTTCTAGTCTGTTCCTTTTGTTCAATTCAAATTCGGCGTTCACTTTGTTTCTTTTTAATACTTTCTCTGCTTGCAACTCTACTATTTTTTCATGGACTTTCTTTGCTTCGACCTGATATGAAGATTGCATTGCTGAGGTATATACCGCTCCAGTATCATTTACTCCCCAGTTTGCGTCTATGTGATCGTTCGCTTTTTTTACTCCATAACCTCCGCCAGCTAGAAGTGCTGCTGCTGACACCGCCTGGATAACTTTTTTTGTTTTTGAAGTAAAAGTTTTCTCGTCACCCGCCTCGAGCTTCTTCAATTCCTTTTCTGCTTTTTTGAGATCTTCCCTAGCTAACCGAGTACTCTCGCGAACTTCGTTAAGTTCTTTTTCTAGTTGCACCTCTTCTTCTGTTTTGGTTTTCAATACTTCCATAAAATTTTTATTTTAAAGATTTCACTTCTTTCTTTCACTTCTTTCCTTTCTTTCTCTCTCAATTTCTGCTTTTAATTTGGCTATCCGGTTTCTTATTTCTTCCCTTTTCTTAAATTCCCAGAAGCGGCAGTACGCTAGGGAATTTTCTAATCCCGCCAAGCCTAAGCCGAGTCCCGCGTTTCTTATTTCTTGCCTTTCTTCATCTCTGTCTGGTTGGGGTTCTATCTTTTCAGCTTTTATTTTTGCGAGCCTCTCGAGTATTTTCTTTTCTCTGATTTCGTTGTATTGAAGCTGGGACATAGGGGTTATATT
>ERZ1292629.4282-Hain-H43-01um-R1-4282-length-10537-cov-20_pt1 | contig 10537 bp, 21 predicted proteins | sample MGYA00564399_ERZ1292629 | MGnify/ENA primary metagenome ERZ1292629 (study PRJEB36523, sample SAMEA6512636) | groundwater metagenome | collected 2019-01-08 | study: AquaDiva: Metagenomics assemblies of 32 groundwater samples
ATTAATGTTCCTATGCTAGGATAACGTTCACTTAGGGAGGTTAAGTTAGCTAAGACAATATCTGCTCTATTTACAGCACTAAAATCGTACTTAACAAGAGACTGAGCCGTTACTCTTCGCCCACACAGAGTCCAGGTACTATTCTTAGCATCAAAGTGCTTCCCCCCTAGTGGATTGATAATAGTAACTAAACTAGCTAATGAAGAGATAACCTTCTCTCTCCACTCAATATCATCTAATCTTCCATCCCTAATAGCACCGGCTAAATAAATAATCACCAAGGTCTCCAAAGATAGTATGATTCAACTAAGGCTCGCCAGAGTTTAATTAACCTCACCATAGCCAAAACATCATCACGACAAAGACAGTAGTTAATAAAACTAGAAACCAAAATGCAAACCTGTTCTCTATATCCATGTATTAACTCTCCCCTCCATCATCTACATATCCATCCTCAACTCCATTCAATAGCCGTAATGCTTCAGTTAACTGCCCACCATTTAACCCGCCCTCTCTCACAGTAACCTCAGCTTGTGCATTAGCTAACTTCTTAGCTAACTTATCCCTAAGTAAGACAGCCTTTACATAACCATTCACTTTGCGTGACTTAACCCTTTCCATCTTCTTTCTCCTTTTTAATTACCAACTGTTCCAGGGGTCTCCACAACTAGAAACCACCCACCGCTTTTTGAGACACCAACAACACTCCCACTGAGCTTCTTGGGTTGATCTATTGTTACAGTAAAAATTTACTGAACGACTGTGACCCGTTAAGTGACCATGATGCATGCCTAAAAACCCACACCAAAATTGAGTCATTCAAGTTTCTCCTTTCTCATCTTAGTTACTCTCTTCACAGCTATCTCTAAATAGCCCTCTCCAAACATTTCCTCTATCCAGTAGTGACAATTAGGACCTAGCATTAAATCAATACTTGGGTCAGTGGGTATTAAAGTATGCCCCTTTTTCTCTAACTCTTTTATCTCTTCTTTATCCCACCACTCTAGTGGGACTTGAATTCTCAACTTGATTTTAGTTGGCATTTACACTCCTTATGCCAATCACTAATCATATGCCCGCAAGTTAAAAGCCAGCGGACGGGATACCAAGCACTATTGTCTTGCACAATACCAAGACCGGCAGTTCCATTATCCACTAATTTTAGCATTAGGACTTTATGTCACGAATAAGGTGGCGGCAAACTTTATAAAGAGCCTCAAGCCCAACAGTATCAGAAGCACACCTATCAATGAGAATCTTAATATTCTTCTTATAGTCAGACCATAAATCAGACCATACATTAGGACTCACACTCATCTTCTTCTCTGGTGGGATACCTAGTGAGATCATGGTATCTTGTAAGAACTCAAGTAAGTGTGCTTGACTCTTTCTGCCAGTTTTTAGCTTATATTTTAACTGGAAATACATGTCTATATGAGGCTTTGGAGTTATGGGCAACTGCCCCCAACGTAACAGTCTAGTATTTAAAAGTGGAATATCGTGCATGCGCCCATAAAAGCTACACCATATATCAGCTCTCTCTAAAATACGTTTTGCTTCAATAACTAGCCCTTTGTCACAAGCATTCTTGCCAATAGATAATGTAATTGGCTCTTCATTAAATGGTTTAATACTGACTGCATATAATCTTCCATAATCTCCTTCCATACCTTGACTTTCAGTATCAAAAATGTAAAGTGTACGAAGGATTTCCGCAAAATCTAAATACCTTTGGGCATCAATTTGAGCCACTAGGTTTCTCCAATTTAAGTTTTATACAAATACTACACCAAAAACTACGCTTTTTAAAGCACTGACAGCACTCTATGGAAGAGTGATGACAGAAGTGACCACAACTAGAAAGCCAAGGAGATACAGCCGCACCTCCCTTTGTTTGACAGTAAACGCCGCCATTACTTAATGAGGGAACTATATTAACCAATTTTCTCCTTTAATAATGAACAGATATTACATTTATAGACATCTTGTTCACAATTACAACAGGGCCAACTATAATGATTAGCACACATATGCCCACACGGCACAACCCATGCAAAACCTTTTGTATTTCTAATCTTGGCCAGATCAATCATAAATCATTTATCTCATAAAATTCTCTACAAGTAGGACAGTTAAATGGGGTATTTCCCATAAAAAGTAAGACATTGGTTGCAATCATTAACTCTTGGTATACCCCATCCTACAATATGGCCACAAAGAGTTAACCAAATTCCTATATCGCTACGGCTGTCCCAACCTATGCAAGTCCAGTCTTCACCGAATGCAAGGGCTCCATTTTTAAGAAATTTCTCAAATTTAATCATAAACAGTAAATGAAGCAGGAAACTTAACTAACTCCCCATTTATCTCCCACTCTCTCTCCACAATCTCTCTCATTTTAGGAATACTTTCCTCTAGTAAATGAGCAGGACATTGCCACCTCCAGCCATCATGTAACTGGAATAAAAACTGTAACCAAGGTAACTCGTTATATATTCTAATAGCAGTAATATTAGCTATATCACTAACTCCAGCTTGCATTGGGGTATCATATGCTTCCCTAAGTTTCTTAGGACCATCAGTTAAGAGAATGCGCTTCCTCCCCATGAAAGTACGTACTTCTGGAAATCTACTTTGTACCTTCATAGCCATACTAGCACGCCACTTTGATAAGCCCGGATGAGCCATTAAGTATCTATTAGAAGCTAATGCAAGCTTGACCGCATTAAGACCAAGCATTCTAGCTCCCGGTATAGTGATAGCCTCCTTAGCTGAGCCACCATAATTCAGTCTATACACAAATTGCTTAGCAAAAGTACGTCGAGTGTCACCCTTTCCATTCCATTTAGTTGAAGCACGCCATTCCGTAGACTCCCCATTCTCGTGTGGATTAACTCTATTAGGAGGATAAAGTAAATTAAACAGTTCACATGCTGTCAATGTATGAATATCCCAACTCTTTTCAAATGCTTCAAGGAGTGGTCTATCTTGGGATAAAGCAGCTATTAATCTTAGCTCTATACTATCCCAATCATATTCCACTTGCCTCCAACCTTCATCAGCACATATAATGCCCCGCAAGTGTTTTGGGAGTTGAGCCATAGGAACTGTCGTGGTAGACCACCTTCCAGTTGCCTGAGTGTGGATTTTGAATTCGGGGAAGATTCTAGCAACCACGCTGGAGTCATCTCCGAAACAAGGGGATATATAGTGGGAAAATTCTTGGAGGGCATTCGCGTATATGACCCTTGCTTCAAGCACCATGTCAGCATTTTCTTCACAGCGTCTGCTGACTGCTTCAAATTGTAAACCATCTTTCTCTTCCCCCTCCAAGTCAGGCTCAGGCCCTATTGCTTTCCTTAAATCAGCAATAGTATCGCCACTAACAGTGCGCTTCTCTTTACCCCTCTCCTTTGGAACTTTATACTTCTTCAAGTCATAACAATAAAAAGCTAACTGTTTAACACTACCTAAATTAATAGGATAACCACAGGCAGCTTGAGCTAACAATTGAGATTTAACCTTCCTCATTGTTAATTCTAATGCAAGTGGCTTAACCTTATCTTTAGCCACCCTAATACCACGCTCATGGGCCTCAACTATTAATGGAATTAACTTAAGTGACTGCTCTCTATAAATACTCTCACTTAATGGGTCTTTCTTAAACTCCCCAAGCAAGCCCTCCCATACAGCGATTGTGTCTATAACATCCCCCCAATTATATAATAAGAAGGCAGTTCCCTTATACTGTTTTAACTTATTATATGGACTATAGAGGGAAGCCAAGAATTCAAGCGAATGCTCCCAGTCACTCCATAATACTGCATGGGCTAGCATAGTATCATCTATATGTTTATGATCCTTATATTCAATCCCCATATTCTGCTTCAATACAGGCAACTCAGCCCCTATGGAGTTTTGGTATACCACTGAAATATCACTGACCAAAGTTTTAATAGTGCCCTGCAGGAATCCTTGTGCCCATCGTGGGAGTCTAGAGCAAGAAACTTGGAATCCGACCACTTTTCCTTGATGTTTAAAACCAACTCCAATGAGCGTAAGAAATCGTGTCTCGCGGTCATATTCTGTGTCAATGGCTATCCATTCTGCTTGGTGAGCCTTAGTTAAGAGATCATCAAACTGCTCACTATGGAAATCAGTTATATTCTCTGGTCCTATTACTAATCTCTCTGGAACGGGGAGGGGCCATTCTCCTTTTAAGATTAGGGGTATTTTAGCCCAGTCTCTATGACTCGGTAATAACATACTTCTATCCCTGAAAAGATCAGCTGGATGCAGAGTAGCTAAAACTTGCACCTTAGTAACATTCCTCGCAGCGGTAGTCATACAGTATGTCTAATGAAAATGGATTATCGCCAAGTCTGTAATAACCATAATTTAGAATAAATAACTCTTGGCACCTTTCACAACGTTTCGGCCACCAAGCAAAGAATCGAGTCCAGGGCTCTACACTTATATATCTTGGCATTTCCGGTAGCATCCTATCTTGGCCTTCATGTATAGTTCAGTATTATTGGCGTGTCCACATGGATAGAGCCAAACCTTATATTCATATTCATTCGAGTAACCGGATGGCTTACCTATAAATGTATAACCATTACATTGAATTACTTCAATTTTTGGCATTTACTTTCCTCGCAAATGTTACCACCAGAAGCTCTATTAACTAAGTGACCACAGGTTGAAAGATGAACATGGCTAGTCTCCTTAGTTGCCCACACAGTTATACAAGTGTAACCCCACTTAGTTTGTTCATTAACCCTTACTGGCATGTTGGGCACTTCACGTATGAAACTAATTTATCTTCAGTCCAAGTTGTGTGACCACATGAATGAAACCAAACATGGGCACCATTTGGGTTACACTTGTCAGTACATATAGTTATATAAGGTGGCTCCTCTTTGGGGTAATAATGAATATTGATCAATTGTCTACTATAGTCCCATCAGCGCAAGGCCCATTCATATTACATACCCAAGGATGAGGAAATCCCATACTTCTATTAAACATGTGTCCGCATGGATAGAGCCAAGCGTCCATGGGCTCACTTAAGGTATTAAAATCATGATTTATGAAAGTATATCTCGGTCCTGTTATAATAACTATCATTTAGTAATAACCTTAACAGTAGTATGATTATGCCCACTAGCCAACCTCTCAGCCCTCATTGTTGCTCCCTCTAGTGGTTGCTCCTTAGTAATATAGAACTCCCCAAGTAACGAGGCACAAGTGGAGCAAAATGCTTTAACTTTTCCATGTTTAGTAGGCTCTCTCATGGTGATCTCATCTAGCAAGTCTTCTTCTTGCATGAGCAACCTTCCCACGCCTTTAAATATGGAGGCTCATTAAGAAGCATATGTCCACATTTAAAGAGCCAGGTATAAATATATTTGTCTTCTATGCTCAAACTTATACCTAGCTCCGGTCCTGCTATATTAGTAGAGTTTATCTTAATCATGTTTTAAGGAAGCCTCTCCAATCACTAATACTCCCCTCCCCATCCATAGCCTTCCAAGCAAGGACACCACAAGCTATTACTAACTTAATATTACTTGGTATCCTTAAGTGAGCCTTAACACAGTGCTCTAAAGCTGGGTTTAATATAGCTGCTGGAGGTAACTCATTTACTTTCTTTCCGCCCTTAATCCATCTACACTTGATAGCATTCCCACAGATAGCAGTATCACCTCTAGTTAAACCAGCCCTCGGGAAGAATTCATTAATCAACATGTGGCCAGTCTTACCTATGAATGCCTTACCTTCTCTCTCTTCCTCTTCTCCAGGGGCTTGCCCTAAGACAAACACAGCCACCCCTTCAACTGGCTCATCATCAGGGCAAAACCCAACCATATCACCTGCCATGGGACAACCTAAGCAACTATTTGGTTTTGGTAGCATCTTCAGTCATATTAGGGCAGCCACATCTACTCATTAAGTGTATATTCATGTGCCCACAATGCCATAACTCTACATAGTATTTTCCACCATAGATGTAGAATCCGTCATATTCACCAAAAAAACGCTCTTTATAACTATTCATTTCTTAGGGCACTCATGGGCATAGCTTTTACTAAAATGTCCACATGACCTTAACCAAATACATCTATGCCCCTTAACCCGAATAGTTGTGCAGTCTATTTGATTGTTAAAGAAATAGTGTCCTATGTTTATACTAGACACTATCGCATCTTGAAAATATTTGCAATACTGTTAAAAGGAGTCCACCCATTAGCAATTAACACTTGAGTCTCTTCCCTAGTCACCTGCTGTGCTACACCATCTCTATCCCTATGCTCAAGGCCAACACTGACAAATAGCCCTTCAGGGCTCTTAAGCCCCTCAGTCACATAAGCTCCTAACACTGTAGCTTGAATGGCGTCCAATACTTGATTAACTGGTGTACTCTCAGGAAGATCAAGCGCCTTTAATAGCTGACCATAAAGAGTAGCCCTTCTAGTTAATCTACCTGTAGAAGTCCGTTCCTTCTTCCAAGTAGCCTTAAGGAAGCCACTTCCTTTCCTAACACCATCTTGCTCAAAGGTCACATTAATGTTAAGGTAAGGATTTCCCTCATCATCAGCATATGCCTTACTTCCCTGATGACGGAGTGCATACTTACCTGTTGGAACAGTCTTAATGATAGTAGCCTCACTCTTTAGCCCCTGTTCAGCTACCTCATCGCGGATTTCGGAAATATCTAGCTCTCTCAATTTATATTCTCCATATTATGTTAGTAATTTAATGAAGCCGGAGCCTTTTCCCCAAAGGGCCATTCACGGGCTTTGATATGCCCCAATGGCTCTCCGGCCCTTGCTTTATAAGGGGGATTTCACGCACCCTCAAGTTGAGTACTCAACCATTGAGCCCCAGTTCCACATGAACAGTGATCGCCTGCAATTGCAGTCTCTGCTTTCATGCGTCTATCCCCTCTTGTGTTAATTACAGCCTTTCCATCACTCTGTTAAAGGCATCTTCCAAGTCTAGAATGTCCTCATCAAAAGACCTACCTTCATCCTGCTTGGCATCATTCGCATCATACAGAGCGTCAATCAAGGCCTCAAATACATCCTGAGGGTTCTTTCTCGTACTAGCCATTTCTCTTTTCCTCTTTTTTAGTTTAGGTTGTAATACTGGATAAGCAGTCCACCATTTATCAATTTCTCTATCAATTATGGCTTCTTTTCCTCCCCCAGTGCTTTTTGTAGGGCATTCATAATAATTGACCATCCCCCGCCCCCATTGGGAATAGCAATATCAGTAGTAATTGGACGAGGAAGCCGCTGCCTAGTAACAATACCAGGATGCGGAGCGAAAGTAATCGCCCTTTTAACCTCCGTTGCGGATATAGTTTCCGCTTTAAGGTAGCCCACGAAGTCAAACCAGCCCGCACTCCCAGCGGCTTCCCTCCCAGGTAGATCGGGAGTTATATATGTTCTCCCGTCTAGCTGGTTTATGCTCTTGTCTGAAGGGCAGACACAGAGCACAATTGGTGCTAATGTACGTAACTCTTTAGTCAAAGATTCCATGAACCAGTGAATCAAACCATATTCAGTTTTCTCAGGTGGTCTATCAGCACTTACCTTACCTTCCATTACTATTCTACATAGTGCCTTCATGGAATCCAAACCAACAGCCCTTAACTGCTTCTTTTTGCATTCATCAATTAACTCACGCCAATCCTTCAAATTCTCGACAGTCTCGCCAGTGTCACCGAGACCCATATTAGCGATAGATAGTGTTCCATCCTCCCCCTTTACATTTATGAATAAACTTGGGCCAGCTTTTCCCTCATGCTTTAACATGTCACCGATTAAGTGTGTTTTCCCACAACCATAACCACCATGTATTAACATGACTACTTTATCTAGTGTTCTTAAGTCTAGATTTAATTTATGTCTCATTTGGCCTTTTCACAGGTACAGTTAGGAAATTCTTTTTTTCTATCTATAATATGTCCACATTTCATTACTACAATCATTCCCTTACAAGCCGAGTCTTGATGATAAACTGCTCCAGAGCTAAAATAAGTACCAAAGATATTTGGACCTAGAATATAAATCATTTAGCTTTCACACACAGAACACACATTTCTTGACCACTTCTAGAATAAACCTCGGGTCCCAAATGGTCAGGAGCAAAGTGTCCACACTTATATAGAAACCGCCAATCCAAGTGACTTCGACCTATGGAAATAAGAGTCCCATAAATAGCAGCACCAATTTCCCCTGGAATTACTTCTATTACTTTTCTTTTCATAAAGTATATCTACTATCAGTACATTTTTTAGACCAACCTATAGTGGAGAGTGGGGGCTCATTACAATAGGCATAGTCTTTATATAATTTCATATGTCCACACTGCCTAAGTACAACAATACGTCTTGGTCCAATAACACAAGCCCAAGCTTCTTCTTGGGAAAAAATCGTTAGCATGATTTAATATATTTCTGTCCCATTAAACTCTCATCATAATGCCAAGCCCAACAAGCATCAACGAACTCACACTGACCAAATCTATTCTCACACTCAGTTTTACCCCTTACTACTCTCTCTCCCTTATCCTCAGCTTCCATATCACTCCATGTCTGCTTAGCAAATGAATACCACTGCTCTAACTCTTCAGAAGTAACCCATACAGTAGTTAAATCAAGTGGTATGATCTCAAATCTTGGCTCTAATACAGCTAATATAACTATATACCTATCTATCTCTTGTTTAAGATATTGTTGGTAGAAAAAGGTATAATGCAACATTTGCCATGAGCGGTGGAGTCTACGTATTTCGGCCATTCTATATCTGGAGTCCAACTTGAGTCTGAGTTTATAATCCACCACGACTGGACTTTGTCCATCCCAGCAGCCCAAGTCAATACGACTGTCCCCGGAGTTAGGTAATGTAAATTCCACATGCCTTTTCTCCCAGCTTGAGGGGATTGGATCATAAGCTATACTATTAGTGATTGCCTTTGTGAGCCTAGCAGGGAGAGCATTAATAATACTCAAATCGCCACCCTCTAGCTGTTTAACTTCCTCTTCTAAAGAGGTCAAGCCAGTAGACAAGGCATCTCCATCCCCAGTATTATGGGCAGCCATTCCTACCGCAAATGCTTTCCCAAGTGCGGCCCCAACCTCTCTTGGTCCAATTACTTTACCTCTCCATCCCTCTTGACGGAGGGCTCTATACATGGGACAAAAAATGTATGTCTCTGTTTGTGTAGGAGAATAAATCAAAGGGACCTGCCGTCAAAGTCTCTACTAAGATATTGTAATACAGCTTTAGCATCCTCTATTGTGTTGCTTCCGACCTTAAATCTGTTGCAGGGATAACAAAGAAGACCTCTAACTTTTTTAGTCTCATGGTCATGGTCAACTTGTAGTCTCCCTACTTTGGGCTGACGCTCGCACAACGCACACTTTCCACCTTGTGAGTATGACATTGTTAAGAACTGTAAATAAGTTAAACCATATTTGGTTTTTAACCACCAGTGGGTTCTCGACTTTTGGGCTTTATATTCTTTTTGATAGCAAGCGTTGCATAACCCTTTAGCTTCGTACTTCCTTTCAGGGTGACAGGTTGGCACTCTTGGTTTTGGTCCCGGCTTTGCCATCATTATTTACATATATATATAACCGGATGAGGCTAAAAATAGCTGACAAAAAATGCCCCCTCTCGGCTATATACTAGTGACAACAATTTAGTCTGTGCCAAGTTGGCATATCTTACATAGGGGCCATTTTCCATTCATACATAAACAGCAAACACTTCCAAAAGTTAAGCAGAAGTGGCCGCAACTATTTGGTCCTGGGGCAGAATCCCCACCAGTAATAGTCGCACCTAACTCATGTACTTCAACTTTAAAGTTATGCCTTATCATAACTTAGCACAAAGCCTACACTTAAAAGAACCAATCTCACAAATACAACAAACTTTCCTGAATGTTTGGCAGAAATGCCCGCATGAATTTGGTCCCGTTCCAGTTACCGCACCCCCGCTGTAGAAAAGTACGGTGGTGCTGTTCCCACCATTTTCAATTTCAACTCTAAGAGGATAATCTTGACTCATTTTAGTTCTTTACACAGAGAACACATAGTAGGTGAGTTAATGCACTCACAACACTTAGCCCGAGCTACATTACAAAAATGGCCACATGAGTTAGGTCCAACGCCCTGTGCTGGACCAAAGTTCACCGTAAAACTGTTTGAATTGGAGCAAATATTAAATTTATGTCTCAATTAATAACTCCTTCACACTCACAATGCCCATTTTTGGGTAATTTTTCTATTGTTACAAATTCCATATGTCCACACTTATACACCCAAACATGGGGGTTCCTCGGAACACACGCCGATGAACTTTGTATTGACATTGCTAGATTTCCAAATTCAACTTCTTCACTAGATAAGTGCCAATGAATCAACTAGTAACCCTCCATGAATACTCAGAATTACCAGTTAAAGAACCTGACTGGTTAATTCCTAACCTAATACCGAGAGAAGGATTGATATTATTAATAGGAC
>ERZ1292629.4284-Hain-H43-01um-R1-4284-length-10532-cov-4_pt1 | contig 10532 bp, 15 predicted proteins | sample MGYA00564399_ERZ1292629 | MGnify/ENA primary metagenome ERZ1292629 (study PRJEB36523, sample SAMEA6512636) | groundwater metagenome | collected 2019-01-08 | study: AquaDiva: Metagenomics assemblies of 32 groundwater samples
GGGCATTCCTGCCCCCCATCGTGATAGGTCTCACAGTCCATGCAGTACAAACGACTCACGAGAATGCCTGTTCAATATAGTCCCACGTCCCCTCGCCATGCCCACAGCAGTACTCCCCGATACGTCGGCGAGCGAGCCCATTGGGTCCAGGTTCCGCTTCATTTTGCTGCCACCACTTCGCCGTGCGAGGGTAATCAGGCGATTCTGTCCAGGATCGGTTCGTAATGGTTTCAATTATGAATGCCGCCGGGACCCGTTCATTGTATTCATCTCGGATTTCCGATCCCTCCCGACTGAACAGCACAATCCAATCTTCTAGCGTCTTAATGCTCTCCACGAACAATCCTGTTTCCGTCGTGTCCTGATATCCTGGATACACCCTCAGCCCAAACGTCCAGCCAGGCGAACTTTTCCCGATATGCCGCCTCTTATTGCCGAGTCCGCATGTCGGGCACGGCGGTTTTTCGTAGTAGTAATAATTCGTTCCCATTATCTGCCTCCTAGGGGTTTGACTCGCGTTCGTCGCGTGCTCCCAGCCGTTGCATCTCAGACTTGCCACGCTCATTCATCATCTCATCTGCCATCCCGTACGATCGCACAGCGACGAGATCCAATGGATAGCCTTTATCAATGAGCCTCTTCATAGTTTCCAGCGCGAGAGTATCGCGTAGCGTCATAGGCTCACCAGGATGTGATAGAGCCAGGTGCAGAGGTTCCAGGCCCCCCAGTAGGCCAGAATTGAGACGGCGACCAGGCCAACGATGGAGAGACCGGCAATCAACCAGCGAAAGGGCGTAAGGGGTTGTATGTCCTGGTGCTCGATCTCGCGTAAGAAATCATCCACGGCCACTCGCTCAACGGCGGACATATTCTGCCGCGGGAATTCCGGCAACTCCAAGGCTTTCCGCTTCGCTCTATTTGAGAGGTTGACAAGATCCATTATCGGTCTCCTTTCTGGTTTTGTTGACGTTTTTCTAACGCTTGGTAGACCCTATTCGTGGTCCGCAAATTATCCTGTAGGGCCTCTCGATTATTCACAAGTGCCTGTCGAATCATGCGCCGCCGCTCGGTGCTCTCATTTAACGTTTGATAGGTGCTATTTTGTACATGCGCGTCTAAGTCTGCTTGATTACTAAGGAAGGCGTCCCCAGTCGTGCGCCGCCTCTCCATTTTCTCGTTCGCCGCACGATTCGCCTGTATCCATTCTTCCACGAGATCTTCATCCCCTATGAGTGCCTGCCAGAAGATGGCCCGCCGCTTCTCAAGTTCGTACATCGCTCTAATGGCCCTGTGTCGTCGCCAGTACAGGCCTCCAAGCACGGCCAACACCACCGCAACGATCAACAGTTCAAGCATAAAATCCCCACATTGATTAAATCTTCGGATTCTCTTTCCTAGTCCTCCCCTAAGGGAGACATAGACAGAGGTTGTAGCGTAAACACTTTTTTCGCTCACAACATCTCTGTGTAACGGGCGCTCAGCTGGACTGAGTCGCGGCGGTGAGACACGGCCTATTTCCAGGCCCAAGCACCGTTGGTCCGCGCTGATAGCTATTTGCCACCAGGAAAGAGAATTTCACGTTTTTCATTGCCGAAGCCGGGAGAAAGCGGTTAAAACCGGCATAAAAAAAGGACCAACCCCGCGAGCGTTGCAGCACTCGAAGAGCGGTCCTTTTTGTTCCTGGCGGAACAACCGAGTCCTGCTGCAACAGGATCAATACGTCGGGTGCATTACACACGATTTCTCTCCTTCCTGTCAATCATTCTCTGCGCCTCTCTGAATTGCTCTGCTGCGTCCTCGATTGACGCGAGGATATCCGCCCTACTGATGGGTCGATCTAGCTCGTTGCACTTCGGACACGTTACGTTGACCCCATAGCAGCTAGCCTTTCCAGGGGTCCCGCAGGAGGTAAAGCCATTGATCCCGAGCCGGTGTATGAGTGTCATGATTACCCCTTTCCCATCGTCTTAAATTCCAACTTGGTCATTGGCCTAGACGCTCTTCCCCGCTTCGATCTTGCCTCTTACGACTCCGAGAATGTGGCTGATTTCATGGGGTGCGTTCTCGTCTTCAAATGCCGCGTTATCGGTTTCAAATTTGAGTGTGAACATGGGCCAAATCCTCCTAGTTAGTGTGGCGGGTTATAGCTCAATCCAGGCAAAACGCACGCGGTTCCACTTCTCCGTTTTGAAATCGCAATTCCACCACTGTGCCGTTTGATTGATATTTGGTCACAATGCCTCCCTGGTTGCTAATTAAATTAGTGTCGGTACCATCCCTTGCCACGCTTCACGAACCCCCCTTGATTTTTTAGGTAGCTATCAAATTCATCGTCATGGGAGCAAATCAGGGCGAATCCGCTATCTCGGTCATCTGAGAGTAGGGCACGTGTCTCGCGCCATGAAAGGCCCCCCTGTACCCCGTTCTCGCCTTCAAGCCATTTTCTGGCGTCACTAATAGCCTGCTCTTCTGTATAGCCGACACCGAACACGCAATACCCAGATTGAATAAATGCGAATTTTAATGATTTCATGTTGTCCCCCTAGTCAGCAGTTAATATCGGCTAGCTCGTTGGCCAGGACCGTGTTGAGCCATCGATAGATGATCCGGTGATAGCATGTTGTCCCTCGTCTAAAATCCTTGGAAAATCTATAGCCTGATTTGTGCATAATCGGGGCAAGCAATTCGGCGATTAAATCTCTCATGATCAGATCCTCCTGTTATTGGCTTAACATGATGACGCATAACCCCGATGCCAAAAATGCAGTGACTAGTTTTAGATTGCTCATAATTTCCTCTGTTTGAATGTTGCGTCCCATGCCTTTACCTATTGCACAATGTGGGCCATCGTTGAAATGTGATTTGATCAATCAATTCAATAGGTTGTAAATGTATCTTCCACGATACGATCAAGCTCATTGCCCCATTCTGCCTCTACGAGTTTCTGTGGATAGTGGGGAGAACGCTGAAACGGCACGACTAGAGCGAGGATCGGTCACTGTCGCATTATGCCCGTATCTGATGCGATACAGTCCAAGAATGGGACAGCGAAAACACCCCTTAATTAGCTAGCCGAATGATATATTTGAGTTTCCATTTTCCGCCTCTCTGTAGCCCATTGATCTAATTCAAAGAGTCCGCCAAATCCCAGGGGATCACCTAGTTAATCGCCTTTACGGTCTGTTGATACTGTGGATAGTCGCAACCCATTGATATCGTGGAGTGGCATCAATCTTGCTCCTAAGACCTAAGTCTTACTTTCCGAATACGGCTCAGTGGCGAGTGAGAACGCCACTTCGTAGCGAGCGGTCGTTGATTTTTATTTTCATCGGCTCTATACTCCCGCTATGGCCGATCTGATTCTCTCCCCTACCGCTCACCCTCAGCTGCCTGAAATTGTGTCCCGCTATCAAGCCGGTGAAACGATGTCTCAGTTGTCCAAAACATTCAAATGTAGTCGAGCGACACTCTATAATTGGATGCTAGGTGGGCTTGGTGAGGAGCAGTATTACCAAATCATTACCGAATGCCTCGTGAATCGTATCGCCGAGGCCGATCAGCACATTGGGGATTTACGAGAGCAATTGTTAGACGATTCGCTCACTCAATTAGACATCGCACGAATCCGAGAGCAGATCAGCATTGCTAAAGAGGTTATTCGATATGCTCGATTTGATTACGCCAGAAGGCGTCCGAATCTCTACGGAGACAAGTCCTATTCTCAGGTCGATCAGACCGTGATTATTGTTGATCGATCTCTGAAGCCTCTGATACCACAAGATCTTGTATCCCCCTCTTATCTCCCCCCTATTGACGAGTAAGTGTTCCACGGTTCTTCTGTAACTCGTTGATTTGATTGCAACGTCTGATAAGATGTATTACGTTAACTCTTCTCCTTCTGATCAGGCGTGCGAATCATTCTGGATTGACCTGTCTGCATGGCTGGGCAGAAGGAAGGCCGAGGGCTTTGTCGGTGCTCCCCCTGGCTATTAAGGGAACCCGAGGTGTACACAGCCATCCACGTCGGGTCTTTCCGCGACACACGTCTCCCTGCATGCTCCATCTTGACAGGGGGGGCCTTTCCTGATAGAGACCAATTGAATGATGGGTCCTGGGGGCCACAGAATTGGTTTAAGAGACACGAAAGGAACGAAGGCCATGAGTATTACGAGTGCACAGCTACAGACCGCCTTAGGGACGAATCCGATGAATGCGCGGGTGCTCAAGACGGATGGGACGGGGACGTGGGGGACGGTGCAGCGATGGTATGTGATGGGGAATGTGGATGCGCCGGGGCGGGCGAGATGGGTGGAGACGACGGCCTCCGATGATGCCGCGACGCAAGCGGCAGCGGTCCTTGTGGCGTTACGGACATGACGAGGAAACTGGCAGCGTTTGAGATGGCGTCGGCATGGAAAGCGATGATTGAGGAATTTGATGCACGGCAGACGCAAGAAGGGCAGCCGCCTGTGGTGGAGACGGTGGCGGGGCCTGACCTGGTGACACACGACAACGAAACAGTCGTCATGGGTGTGGCGCTGTCGGAATGGCCGGTGGATGAATTACTGTCGTTGCCCTGGCATATGGTGGCGCACCTGACAGACGACGAGAAACGCTCCATCCTCCGACGTGCCGAACAAGAAGGGGTCACGCGTCCACAGGTGGAGGAGATGCAGACACAGCGCACGGTCCGGCAACGGATACTGGATGACGGGGTCCCGATCTGGGTGTGGGAACAGCTCTGGAAGGATGAGCCAGGGGGGCTGACGAGAGATCAGGCTGAGGCGAAACTGCTCCGTCTGTGGCAGCGCAGTGATGAGGACGAGTAAGCCGGAGAGGCCCGAGTAAATGCCTGAAATTCTCCTTCCTAATACGAGGTGCTAACATGCCGCCACGCAACGGAACCGCAGAGGCACGGAGCGACATCGCGCGGGCATTAGAACGTGTACGACTGATGCAAGAATATCCTGGCGGATTCGGGGCCTATATGAGCCTGGCGTCAGCAGAGAGACCGCCAGAGGTGGAGGCGATCATTCAGGGGACAAACGCACGGTACCCCTCCTTCTCGGCGACAGATCCGAAATGGATCAATGACCAGTTAAGCGCGAGAGGATTTACCGTCTCGGAAGGATCTCGAAAAGGAGAGGTCTACGCGACATACGGAGGGAAGCGGTTGCAGCAAGTCCCTGAAACCCTCGCGCATGAAGGATATCACCAGCAAGTGCTCCAGCATGGCAATCCCTATGAACAGAAGATCGGGCGCGTGGTCCCTCAAGCCCTCGCGGAGCGGATGCGGACCCTCCAACCTGACGACAAAGCTGGTCCGTACTGGGGGAGAGAGGCGACAACCACGGGAACAAACGAACTGCTTGCTAATCTTAAAGGGTACGAAGGGAGTCTCCCTGTAGGGACCGCCTTGAGCGAGACGCCAGCTGGCCAGGCACTCTTTTCCCCAAGCCGTAGCCTGTTCGATCCAGACGCACAATCACGCAAGGATTATTACTACCAGAACATCTCCTATCCAATCGGGGGACTGTGGGAAGGACAGCAGGAGAGTAATCTCCCATCCTCGCTGACACTCACACGAGAGAAAATCGCGAATGTATTAGCTGGGCGATCCTGGCGTAAGGCTCCTGACGATCAGAGCATCGCAGCGCGTCTGTGGAAGGGCATGGTTGCCCCCTAATGCCTGAAGTCAAACTCCCCAATCACTGGACCCCACGGCCTCGACAGACGGCCTTGTGGGAGTATTTGAAGCAGGGAGGGAAACGGGCCTCGGTCTGCTGGCATCGACGGTTCGGGAAGGACGACCTCGGCTTACACCATACGGCGTGTGCCTCACAAGAGCGGATCGGGTCGTACTGGCATCTGTTGCCGGAGCAAGCGCAAGCCCGCAAAGCCATTTGGGACATGGTGAACCCCAAGACGGGGATTCGCCGCATCGACGAAGCCTTTCCGCTGGCCATGCGGAAAACGACTCGTGAGCAGGAGATGTTTATTCAATTCCTGAACGGGTCCACCTGGCAGCTGGCCGGATCGGATAATTTCAATTCTCTCGTGGGGTCCTCGCCGTGCGGGATCGTCTTCTCAGAATATGCCCTTGCGAATCCTGCGAGCTGGGCCTACCTCCGGCCAATCCTGCGTGAAAACGATGGATGGGCGATCTTCATCTCAACCCCACGAGGGAAAAATCACTTCTTTAATATGCACACCAAGACCGCCCTGGCCGAGGGGTGGTTTCGAGAGACGCTGACCAACGACGACACCCATATTTTTACAGACGAGGAGATGGAATCAGAGTTGCAGGAGCTGCAAGACGAACATGGAGAGGTCTACGGCAAGTCGATTTTCATGCAAGAGTACTTTTGCTCGTTTGAAGCGGCCATTCCGGGGGCGTTTTGGGCCGATTGCGTGGATCGGGCGGAAAAGACCGGGCGAGTAGTCGATTTTACGCCCAACCCTGACGCCCTGGTCGATACCGGTTGGGATTTAGGACGGACGGACGATACCTCGATCTGGTGGAGACAATTTAACGGGCAATCCATTGATATTCTCGACCATTTCTCGGCGGCGGGCATGAATATCGACAACGCCGATGAGCCAGAGAAAAGTCTGGTGCATCTCTTGCTTGATCGAGCGAAACAGCATAATATTCACTACGGCACGCACTGGCTCCCCCATGATGCCAGGCCACGGACCTTGGCCGCTGGAGGAAAGTCGATCTTGCAGCAATTTCACGACGCCGCGAAACGCTATCCACAGCTCGGACGGTTTGCCATTGTCGCCAAATTGGACCGGCAAGAGGGCATCCAGGCCGCGAGGAAAACATTTCCTCTGTGTCGGTTCCATAAGACCAACTGTGAAGTCGGCCTTGAAGCGTTACGCCATTACCACCGCGAATGGGACCCCGAACTCAAGAAATATACCGATAACCCCGTCCATGATTGGTCAAGCGATCATGCGGACGCCTGGAGAATGCTCTCCCTCTCCTGGAAACTCAAAGATGCGAAACAACCGAACTCCCCACTGGTGGATACCTCAGTACGGAGCCGCGTCTTGCCCAATTCCTATGGGGAATTAAAACAGCGGCACATGAAACGGATGGCGCAGACGCAGAGTTGGCAATAAGGAGCCCCCAGTATGGCGACGGACGTAGACATTGAAAAACCCGACGATCCTGACGAGTCCGTGGCCTTCTGGATGGGTGAACTGGAGGCGGCGAAGGCACGAGAGGAACAGTACCGCAAACAGGGCGACCGGATTCTCAAGATTTATGACGGGTCACTGAAAGATCAAATCCCCTTCAATATCCTCTTCTCCAACACCGAAACGATGTATCCGGCCCTCTACTCGACGGTGCCCATTCCGGTCGTGCAACGGCGCTTTAAGGACGCCGATCCGCTCGGCCTCTTGGCCTCCAAAGCCGCCACTCGAATGCTCGAATTTCTCCTGGATACCAACCTGGATGGGTACGATACGTTCGATGACGCGATGCGTGCCGCCGTGCTGGATGGGATCTTGCCAGGACGAGGGTGGACGACCGTGGACTACCACGCCAAGTTCGGGGAGCTGGCCGGAGAGGCCACGGACGATGGAGAAGAACCCCCCGAAGCCGCCACGCCCTACGTGACCTCTGAATTTCTCTGCCTGGAGTCGCGGGCCTGGAACGCGGTCTATCACGGCTATGCGAAGAAGTGGAGTAAGGTGCCTTGGGTGGCCTATGAACTCTATGTCGATAAAGACGAAGCGACGAAGCTCCTAGGAGCAGATCTGGCCGGCAAGTTACAATATGCCGACAAAGAAGAAGCCTTCGATGATCGGAACCTCTCGAAGAACGATACCCGTTTCCAAGGGGAGCGAAAAACCGCGTGCCTCTATCAGATTTGGGATAAGGACGGGGGCCGGAAGGTCCGGTATTACGCGCCCTCCTATGCCACGCAGATGCTCAAAGAAGAGGACGACCCGCTCGGGCTGACGGGATTCTTTAATTGTCCGAAGCCGTTGGCGTTTGTCGAGAAAACCCATAGCCTCGTGCCGACCGCGCTCTACCTCCTCTATGAATCCCAGGCGAATGAACTCAATGAACTCACGCTCCGTATGAAGCGGATTGCCAAGGCGATCAAGGCTCGCGGGGTGTACGATTCGGAACTGGGCGATGAGATTAAAAAACTCTTTGAGGCTGATGACAATGAATTGATCCCTTGCGATAAATCCTCCTCGTTGGCCGCAGAAAAGGGGCTCGATAACGCTATCTGGTTTGCGCCGATTGAACAACTCATTACCACGTTGATGCAACTCCAGCAGGCTCGTGAACGAGTCAAACAGGTGATTTATGAAATTACCGGGATCTCAGATATTCTTCGCGGGCAATCGTCGGCCTCAGAAACGGCCACCGCCCAGCAAATCAAAACACAGTGGGGGTCCCTCCGGCTCAAGCGTCCACAATCGGAAGTCCAACGCTACGCCCGAGACCTTATCAGGATGTTGGTGGAAATGGCCGCCACGAACTTCTCTGAAGAAACCTGGGCCAAGATGACTGGCTTGCCATTTATCCTGACCTCGACCAAACAGCAACTCCTTGCCATTCAGCAAGCCTCGCAAATGACCGGCCAGCCGCTTGATCCACAGACCGCTCAAGCGTTGCAACAACCCGTCTGGGGCGAGGTCTTGGCGATCCTGAAAGATGACTTTCAGCGCGCCTACCGCGTGGATATTGAGACGAATTCGACCATTGCGCCGGAAGCCGCCGACGATCAGAAGCAAATTACTGAGCTGATGACCGTGATGGGGCAATTCTTGAACGGCATGGGGCCACTGGTGGCGCAAGGGGTGATGCCCTTTGAAGCGGCGCAAGCCATGCTCTTAGCGATTAGCCGCCGGTTCCGGTTCGGCTCGGAGATTGAAGACCTCTTGATGAAGATGAAACCGCCGAAACCGCAAGACGATGGCGCGAAGCAGGCGGCGCAAGCGCAAGCGCAGCAAGCCCAGCAAGAAGGGCAGATGAAACTGCAAGAACTGCAACTGAAAATGCAAGCGGAACAAGCGAAGATGCAACAAGCGCAGCAACTCCTCGAGATGGAATTGGTGGCGGCCCGTGAGTCATCTCAGCGATAGCAGCAGCTGGCCATGATGGACATGCAGCTGAAAACCGAAGAACATAAGATGAAGATGGACGAATTGCAGGCCAAGCATACTTGCTCGATGCAAGCGATGACGATGAAGGGACGGCAGGCGAATGTTCGGTAAGTTCCTCCTGATAGCTGTCATGCTGTGTATCGCCTCCCCAGTCCTCGCTTGTACCCTTTCATGGGATGCGGCGAGCTGGATGACGGCGGCGGGTGAAGTACCTGTCGTGAATTGGGCCGCCAGTGGGTATCAGGTTTACACGACGCCACTGGTCGGGGTGCGTACTGAGGTTGTACAGGCGACGCCTGGGACCACGCTCCCATGTGCCTCGCTCACCGTGCCGGATGGTCCGGTGAGTGTGCAAGTGTCGGCCTACTTGGATTTCCAAGAGCCTGCGACGGTGGCGGGGGGCACACTGCCTCCATTGCAACGGTTTGAAAGTACACGGACCAATATTCTCTACCTGATCAAGGGGGGTGCGCCGATCAATCTTCGGCTCTCATTCGAGGCAACGATCCAATGACGACGATACAGAGGGGACGATAATGGCGCACCGCATTGCGACACAAGCAGGGAATGCGAATGATACGGCGACTTGGGGAGGAGCAGCTGCCCCTGTAGATGGCGATACGTTCTCCACCGGGAATTTCAAAGTCACCGTGACGGCCAATCTGACGGTGGGGGATTCCGCGTCGAACACGACCATCACGGGGACCGTCGCCAGTACAGCCGCGCACGCCCTAGGCGGGACAGGCACCCTCTTCACCACAGAGTTGAAAGTCGGGGACTTGATTGCCATCAATCATAGCCCGATTCGCTATGGGGTCGTGTCGGTCATCACGGATAACCTCAATCTGAATGTCATTGCCAACTTTGCTGGATCGACCACCGCAGGGGAGACCATCACGAAGTATTCATCCTCGGTGATTGTCGCCGATGGGGCCTCGGCGCAGTTAGAAATTTCAGCGAACATCACCTTGACCGTCAAGGGCAATGTACTTGCCACGAGTCATGCGTCACGCATCAATCCGATTGTGATTAAGGCCGGAACCGGCGGCATTCAGTTTGACGATTCTGGCAACGTCGGGCAGTCCTACTGCCTACAACTCGGCTCAAAAGATGCGGTGGCGTGCGTGTTGCTGGCGGACGGCGTCGATGCCTCAAATTTAGCCTGTGTGAAGACGAAAGCCGGGAATACGGGACGCGCACAACTCACCGGACGTGGGTGGACAGGGTCGTGTGGCATGGACGCGAGGTTCACGACCTTCAAGGATATGGGAGGACTCGTGAGCACGGCGACCGCCTCAAATGCCCATTCCTCTCCGTGGGCAGCCCCCACCGCGTCATCCATTGCCGCGTTTGTCTTTCGCCTCACCTCCTGCGAAATCGACGGGTGCTCGCAGTTT